>Ga0209045_1000466_pt1 | contig 48103 bp, 38 predicted proteins | sample SaaInlLV_10m_DNA_4_FD_184664 | JGI IMG/M metagenome (GOLD analysis project Ga0209045, IMG submission 184664) | Marine microbial communities from expanding oxygen minimum zones in the Saanich Inlet - Saanich Inlet SI072_LV_200m_DNA (SPAdes) (version 2) | ecosystem: Environmental > Aquatic >...
TCGGAAAGCGGGCAGTGGACTGTCTCGAAAGACACGCGCTGCCCTGCGCAAAAGACCGGCTCCAATCGAGATCGCGCTGCACATCCTCAAGAACACCGCTTGATCCAACCGAATTCTGCGCTCAAAGATCGGGCGCCCCTTGAAGTGCCACCAGGACGTCTTCCCGAGGATGCCCAGAGACGCTGTTCCCACCAGAGCCCTGAGAAAGAGCAGGAGCCCAATGAGCGTCTTGCTCAACCCAAGCTCCAGGCGAGCCACGAGCGGGAAGACATTGAGCATGACGCTCAGTACCAGATAAGATGTGAATATGCCCATCCACGCGGGGAAACGCAGAGATGTCCCGCTGTCCTCGCCCCCAGTTGCGGACTGCTCGGCTGTATGCGCGTGGTCGTCGTCGGCCAGAGAAGAGAGTGTAAGCACGGCCCCGAGGATCAGGAGGGCCGCAGCAAGGAAACACGTCCCGGCTGCACGAAGCGGCAGGTCAACGGCCATCTCACTGAGGCTCCCCGCCAGGAGCGGGCTGATGATCGATCCGGTACTCCAACTGATGTTGAACCACCCCATGGAACGATTAAGCTTTGTCCCCTCCACGTTGGCCGACAGCCAACCCATCAGGGGGGGCCAGAAGAACGAAACGATCAGCCCCAGACAGCACTGCAGTACGAAGAGCCAGGCCAAAGATCGGGTGATCAACATGCACCATGCGGCAACCGCCATCAGCGCGGTGGCCCCGAGGATACTGAACCGGGGTAGCAGACGTCTCGACAGCGGCCTGAGCAGCAGGCAACCGACCATGTAAGATATGGACCAACATCCTGCCAGATAGCCGATTTGGGATGGGCTGGCCCCATAGCGTTCACGCGCATAGAACACCAGGCCAAGCATGTTGCAGCCCATCCCCATGGCCACAAGAAGGGCCGCCGGGTAGATCACGGCTGTCTTGCCGAACCGCGAACGCAAGGCTCGCAACAGATTGGTCTGTTGACTGGAGTAATGGTTCAGCATGGGCCCATTCACCGACTCCGATCCGATTGCACCGTGGGGGCCACTTTGTATGCCCGCGTCCATCCCGAGTGAGGCTCCCGCCCCAAGCACAGCGAGAGAGAGCCCCAAACACGCCCAGGCAGGCGCGAAGCCGCCTACCGTATTGCGGCGACACCGAGATTGCCATGACCACAACACGGCTTTGCCGGATGATCTCTGTGCCTCAAACCGCCTGCTTTCTGCCTCGGAGGACGTCATGTTGAGTGGCGATTCTTGAAAATCGGCCTATCGTCGTCTCTCTTCTTCTTAGGTTCTGGTATTAGGCAAACCGTATTCGATCGGGGGCACGGCCTACCGGTCACGTTCCGGAGAACGAGTGATGAGCAAGGTGTTGGGTACATCCATCGAACTCACCGGTGGGCAATACACAATCCAGGGACTCCCGGCCGTCGAAATGGCAGAGCGTTTCGGGACCCCGCTGTACGTCTACGACGGAGACTGGGTCAACACGCGCTACAGCGAACTCTATGACCTGATCGCCTGGCCCCGTCTGCGTGTCCTGTACGCCATGAAGGCGAACTACAGCCCGGCGATTCTGAGACTGCTGCTTGAGAACGGGGCCTACCTGGACACGGTGAGTCCCGGCGAAGTCGAGTTGGCACTCAAGATCGGTTTCCCACCCGGACGCCTGCTTTACACGGCCAACAGCATCACCGATGCAGAGATGACTGAAGTCCAATCCAAGGGCGTTCTGCTGAATATCGGCTCCCTGTCGCGGCTGGAGAAGTACGGACGGGCTTTCCCAGGCACAGAAGTGTGTCTTCGCTTCAATCCGGATGTCGTTGCCGGCTCGCACGCCAAGATCCAGACCGGTGGCGATCTGACCAAGTTCGGAATTCTCCTGCAGGACCTGCCCAGAGTGCTGGAACTCGCGGCCACCTACCGCCTGTCCGTTGTGGGACTGCACGAACACACCGGCAGCGGCATCTCGGAAACCGACAAGGTGTTCCAGAGCATGCGGAACCTCCTGAGCATCGCCACCCCGGAGGCCTTCCCTGAACTGCGATTCGTGGACTTCGGAGGCGGCTTCAAGGTCCCCTACAGCCCGGACGAGAAGCGTATCGACTACGCGAGCTTCGGGGCCCAGATCCGGACAATCTTCGCGGAATTCTGTGCTGCCTATGGGCGAGACCTTGACATGTACTTCGAGCCCGGCAAATACGTGGTTGCCGAATCAGGCTACATGATCGTTGAGGTCAACACGCTGAAGAACAACAAAGGGCGCCTGATAGCGGGCACAAACTCGGGCTTCGGGCACCTGATTCGCCCCATGATCTATGATGCCTACCATCACATCGTGAATCTCAGCAATCCGCACGGCCCACCCAGAACCTACGATGTGTGCGGGAACATCTGCGAAACAGGGGACCGCTTCGCCACCGACCGCGTTCTGCCCGAAGTGTGTGAAGGCGACCTGCTGGCAATACTGAATGCCGGAGCTTACTGCTGCGCAATGGGAAGCGTCTACAACCTGCGCCCGCTGCCAACCGAAGTGCTCGTGCACAAGGGCCAGGCAACTCTCGCCCGGAAAGGCCTGTCGAACGTTGAGTTGGCTGACGAAATTCTGAGGACTTACGAATGAGAACCGTTCCATTCACCAAGATGCATGGCATCGGCAACGACTACGTCTATATCAACTGTCTGGAAACGCCGTTGGAAGATCCCTCCGGTGCCGCAGTCATCATGGCAGACAGGCACTTCGGCGTAGGTGGAGATGGTATCGTACTCATCCTGCCATCGGACGTCGCCGATTTTCGCATGCGTATGTTTAACTCAGATGGTTCGGAAGCCGAGATGTGTGGGAACGCCATTCGCTGCGTGGCGAAGTACCTCTACGATCGCGGCCACACGGCCCGGAAGGCCGTCAACATCGAGACGCTGGCCGGCATCCGGGTCCTGGAGTTGGCGGTCGTCAACAGCACAGTTGAGAGCGTCCGCGTCGATATGGGCGAGCCGGTGCTTATTCCGGCAGACATTCCGGTCCGAGCAGACGGTGATCGCGTCGTCTCAGAGCCCCTGCTGGTCGGGGACGATACGTACAGCATGACCTGCGTCTCAATGGGCAATCCACACTGCATCATCTTTGTCGATGAGATCACCGACGATCTGGTCCTCGGGGTTGGCCCCAAGATCGAGGTGCACCCCCGCTTCCCAAGCAAGATCAACGTGGAATTCGCCAAGGTCATCGCCTCTGATGAGCTTGAAATGCGGGTGTGGGAACGGGGTGCCGGTGAGACGTTGGCATGCGGAACAGGCGCGAGCGCGCTTGGCGTCGCCGCAGTCCTGAACGGGCACTGCGGCCGCCATGTGATCATCCACCTGTCAGGTGGTGACCTGGTTATAGACTGGGCGGAGAACAACCACGTCTTCATGACCGGGCCCGGCACGTTCGTGTTCGACGGAGAAATCGTCCTTCCTTGACCCGACTCGACGGCCCAATCCGGAGACGGCTCAATCGGCGACAAGGCGCTCGAGGGCCCGGGTGATCACGTCAAGATCAAAAGCGGGCTTCGGGATGATGTCGTCGGTCGTGATCCCCAGCCGAACCAAGCTGTCCGGCAACTCCAGAGGCGGAGCTCCCGTGTGGATCAGGAATCTCGTGGCAGAGCAGAGGCGGTGAGCCTTCGCGATGAACGTCTGGCCGTCCATATCGGGCAAGCTGAGGTCGACGATTGCCACATCGACGGGCTCCCGAGTCAGCCCGCCAAGCGCCTCGGCTGCCGTCCCTGAGGAAAACACCTCGTACCCCATTTCCTCGAGATAGATCGCGAGACTCATCCGTACGGAAATCTCGTCATCAACGACCAGTACCCGCATCGGTGTCTCAGACATCATCGCTCCCTCTTTGCCGCAGCCCCGGTGACGCTCCTCTGCACCCGATCACACATCCTCGCGCAACGTGTCCTTGAGATCCTGCTCCCCACCAACGGGCAACTCGAGCAAGAAGCGGGTCCCGTCACCTTCCACCGTCTCGAAGTGTAGACGGCCCCGATGTTCGCGGATGATGCCATGGCTGATCGAGAGCCCCAGCCCTGTCCCGATATCTCGCGGTTTCGTGGTGAAGAAGGGATCGAACACGCGCTCCCCGACACTGTCGGGGATGCCCCCTCCCGTGTCCTCAACACACATCTCGATCCACACGCCATCGTCACGTGTGACTGCCTCAACGCTGAGGGTGATCTTCTTGTCTGGATCATGCCCCGGGTAACGCTCGTTCAGCGCGTCTCGGGCATTGGTCAGAAGATTCATGATCACTTGCTGAATCTGCTGACTGTGGCAGCAGAGCCTGGGCAGATCTTCAGGAACCTGTATCTCAAGCGAAATGTGATCGTGCCGCAACACGGTGCGGACGAGCGTCAGAGTCGATTGGATGATCTCCTGCATCGAAGCCGTCGTATGGTTGTCTTGCTTCTCCTGCCGGGCAAAGGTCAACAGGTCCCGCACAATCGTTGCCACGCGCTCAGTCTCACGGATGATCTCAGCCGCAAACTCGCCTAACGGATTCCCCTCATCCAGGCGGTCCACAATGAGCTGAGCATAGTTCATGATACCGTTGATCGGGTTGTTGATCTCATGGGCTACACCACCAGCCAGGGTCCCAAGGGACTCGAGCTTCTGCTGCTGCGAAAGGTGCCCCTCCAACCGACGGCGATCAGCCTCAGACTGATGCAACCGGGAAACGTCTTCATAGCAGCCTAAGACACCAACGATCTTGCCATCACGGTCCTGCAACGGCGTCTTGGACGTCTTCACCCACATTTCCTTGCCGTCAGCCGCAACCTGAGGCTCCTCGTAAGAGATCCTGGACAATCCCTCCTCAATGACTCTGCGGTCATCCTGCTGGTATCGCTCAGCGTACTTCTTCCAGGGCAAATCCAAGTCAGTGAGGCCGACCAACTCCTCAGGCACGGCCACCCCCGCATCTTCGGCGAAGCGACGATTGCCCCCCAGGAGAACGGAATCCCGGTCCTTCCAGAACACGCGAACGGGGATCGTGTCAAGCACTCTCCTGAGCATCTGCCGGGACTCGGTGAGTTCCCGTTGCGCATTCTGGCGGTCGGTGGTGTCTTGGAACACACAGACGAACTGACCGATCCGCGGAGCGAAGGCAACCACCTCAAAGTGCCGTCCCAGCTCTTGGCTGTAGTTGGAGAACCGGTGGGGCGTGCCGGTCAGGGCGACCGCGCCGTACGTCTCGATCCATGCCTGTTCAGTATGTGGCAGGACCTCCAGAACAGTCCGGCCGATGATGGCACTGGACTCCAGTCCGGTCAGCTTCTCAAAGGCGGGGTTGACGGCAAGGAAGCGATAGTCGATGGGCTCTCCCTGATCGTCGCAGATGATTTCATGAAGGGCAAGCCCATCCAGCATCTGCTCGAAGAGCATTCGGTAATCACGCTCGGCCCGACGCCGTTCGGTAACATCACGGCACACACACAGCAACGTTTGGGTCAACTCTCCTTCGGACGACGGCTCCGGGAACATGCGGGCGTTGATCCACATGGAGCCCTCAAAGCCGTCAAACTCGAACTCGAACTCAGCGGGACGATCCTCCCGGAAGACCTCGGCAATCCGTCGGCCAATGGTCTGCGCCTGCTCAGGCGGCAGCCCCAGCCCATCCGGCATGCATCCCCGGCAGGCTTCCGGCTTCCGCCCGAGGAACCGTCGCGAGGCTGAGTTGATGTAGACGCACTGACCATCGCGGTCGAAACGAACAATGAGGTCGGGGGTATTCTCGATCAGCGACCGATACCTGGCCTCGCTTTCACGCAACGCCTCCTGCCCCAGGACACGCTCAGTGACATCGCGATCGATTCCTACGAGATAGTGGGCATCCTGAACGTCAAGGGGAACGACCGACCATTCGTGGAAATTGCGCGCTCCGTCCGGTCGTGACCAGGAGGAAACGCCCATCGCCACCTCGCCACTGGAAACGCTCTCCCGCTGAGGCGCTTGTGTGCCTTCGTCCTGGCGGGGAACAAGCAGTCTCTCCAGATCCGGACAGGCGAGAAGCTCTTCGAGGGAGCAGCCCGACATCTCTGCCAGACGAGCATTGGCATAAACCAGCCGGCGACATGCTTCCCCGGAGTCGGTGTCGCGAAGAGCGGTGATATGGATACCATCGTGCGTGTAGTCGAGCAGGGCCCTGAAAAAGTCCTTCCGCTGCCTCTCCTCAGCAGTGTGTACCGGAGGGAACTCCCGGGCTTCGGTCAGCTGTGCACGCAGTTCCTGGATCTCTTCTACCAATTCCGCCTTGGTCTTGCGCAGATCACTGCTCATGGGCACCACCTGTGCTTCGTTTTCCATCCCCGGAAGAAGCGGCTCCCGCTCCTGCCTGCTCCCCCCCCGTCTGCGTCTCGCTCTTGATGCTCGTCTCCCCTGTTCCAGTTGCCTCAATGGCCACCTCGCGGCGGACCTCAGGGACGGGCAGAAAGCGGTCGAGAAAGCAGGCAACACCCCGTTTGTACATCTCACCGGACACGAGGAAGCCATCGTTGTGTGCCCCAACGATCCGGCAAAACTCCTTCGGTTCGGGGGCTGCCGCGTAGAGGGCCTCACCGTGCCGAAAACGGATGAGCTCATCGTCCTCGCTATGTACCACCAATACGGGGCAGGACACGCCGGCCAGATAGTCCCGCGTGGGGAACTTGATACGACAAAGGAGACGGACGGGCAGGTAGGGATACACATCCACCCCCATCTCAGAAGCGGAAATGAACGTCGATTCCAGAACAAGTCCCGCCGGTTTGACCGTCTGGGCCAGCCAGGCGGCAACGGGGCCGCCCAGGGAACGCCCGAACACGACCACATCCTCGGGCGAACAGCCGCGTCGATCAACGACGAAGTCCCACGCCGCCTTGGCCGCGTCGTAGGCCCCGCGTTCAGAAGGTCGGCCATCACTCGTGCCGTAACCGGGGTAATCAAAGACAAGTGTCGAAAGGCCGAACTCATTCAGCATCTCAACCGTGTCCAGCCGATCGCCAATGTTCCCCGCGTTCCCATGGCAGAAGACGGCGACGCCTCGTGCTGTCTCACAGGGGACAAACCACGCCGATACGAGATCGCCGCCGGGGGTCTCGAGCTTGAGTTCCTCATAGGGGAGGCCGATCTGGTCCGGCGTCATCGTGACCCGGCGAGATGGGTAGAAGACAACACGTTCCTGGAATGCGAACATGTAGAGGCTGAGACCGACATAAACACCTATGACGATAACAGCGACACGCTTCAACACGCTGACACATCCAGTGGCCAGCCGCTTGCTGAAGCTGGCGTCGGGAGACGCTGTCGTTGCGGGTGAAACTGCAGCCAAGGATACAACCCCGTACTGTTCGACCTGGAAGCCATGCGTTGCCCACGCCACGCCAACGACGAGAAACAGCGCGCACACACGAACCCACCTGAGGACGGAACCCCGGACCCAGGTACGCCGACAAACATCCGCCGGGATACCGCAGCCGTCACCGTTTCTGTCAGATGTGACGGCAGGCATCGTAGCAGAGATCTCCCGGGCCGGAATCCTCCTCACCCCAATCGGGCTGGCACATCCCGCCAAACGGCAGGCACGAACCAGGCAGAGGGCCCAGGTCTCGTCACTCCTCAAGACGCCGGGAGTAGTAAGGATAGCGCTCGGCCACCTCGGGCGCAACCTCGCTCGGGATGTAGCGCCAACGCCAATAGAGCCAGGCATATTGCTCAGGGTACCTCGCAATCAGATCCTGGTTAGCCAAGAGCAGATCCCGAGTCAGCGCCTCGTCCGACTCGTAGCCAGTCGTCGGACGCGGCAGCTCGCTGAACCGGAGACAGAGCTTGCCGTTCTCCCGGACACACGCTCCGATGATCACTCTCGATCCGAGCTTCCGAGCCAAGGCTGCCGGAGCCCGGGTTGTCGCGGCGGGAAGGCCAAAGAAATCGACGAAGATGCCGCCCTTCCCGGGCCGCGTGTTCTGGTCCATGAGCAGCGCAACGTGCTCGCCCGACTTCAGTACTCGGATAATCTCCCGAACCGCCCCCCGCTCGTAGATGATGTCCAAACCGTGATACCTCCGGCTTCGCGCGACCAACCGGTCAATCCACGGGTTGCGGAGCCGAGCGACAACCGCATGCACAGGCAACCCGTTAAGGGCTGTCGCCTGCCCCAGAATCTCCCAGTTTCCCAAATGGGGGGTCAGCATCAACACGCCCCTGCCCGCTGCCTCCTCAGCCCGGACGCTCGCCAACTCGGGCGTATCAATGTCGATCGCGGCGGCCAACCGGTCAGGATGCCGAGAGAACCACAGGAACTCAAGCCCCGTAAGGACCGCATGTACGCGCGACTCCCGGAAGACCTCGGTGCGACGGGCGTCCTCCCACTCAGGGAAGGCCACGGTGAGATTTGCCACAGCAAGCTGTCGAGCTCCGCGGTAGAACAGCGAAACAAACGAAGCGCTCCACCGGGCCACGGCTGGAAGAGCGCCATATGGCAACGCTCCTACAGCAAAGCGCAGTGCATGCGCACCAAGCCCAATGGCGGGGTAGAAAAGCGTCCTGCGCCAGTGCTTAAGCGCCATCGGTCTCAGCCCTGCGGTTTCGCAAACAGCATGTAGTACGCCGCCGCACCCAGACTGATCGTCCCGACTGCATCGAAGCCCGCCTGCCAGCGTTGAGCCAACATGGCGGTCAGTCCAGCCTCAGAAAGGTCCTGAACCGACTTCAGAAGATAGGTCTCAAGCGCCTCGCCGCCACGCAGGGGAAGGAGAAAGAAGTAGACTATCTCGCCCACCTGGCAGACGCCGCGCACGCGTCTGTGTTCCTGGCGCTTGGAGCACGCCGTATTCAGGGCGTCTGCCACAGACTCCGGATCGAAAGAGACCTCGGCGATTGGGAAAGGCATGATCGTTTGCATCAGCCGTAGTACTCCTCTGCTTCCGCCGCCGGTGGTCTCAGACCAGAAGCGGCCGCCTTGACATCGTCAACTCCGAGGAACCGGCGCGGAGACAGCTCCACCTCGCCATTCACTGTTCCATCAGGGCGCCGGGGCACGGGCACCCCTCCCTGCTCCAGCCAACGGGCCGCCCGTTCAATCAGAAGTTGCCGACAGCTCTCCGCGGAATCGATCCCGTTCACGTTCTTGACGGGTCCGAACTGTTCTGCGCGGTCCCCCTCTAGAATCAGAGGATTCTCTGCCAACGGCAACCCGTCGAAGATAAACGTCTCCATCTTGATAGCGTTCGGCTCCGTCGGCGCCACGGTGATTCCTCCCTCGCCAATGCACGTGACCTTTTTGTCGGCCCGGTGGATTGGCAAGTCCAGGCGCCCCTGGGTCACGCGATCAATGAAGGCACGACGCAGGACATGAATGGCGGGACTCCCTGCCCGGAAACGGAGACGGCCGTCCACATCCGTGGCCTCGGCCAGCTCGTCCGGCATGTCGCTGTACTCGACAATGATGCAGCGACCATCGTCGGTGAGACAGAAGTTCCCCAGCTTCTCAAACGGCCCCGTCTTGGTCAACGACCGGCTGCTCATGTCCGAACCGGTCAGGTCGTGGAGACCGAGAAAAAGCGGATCGAACTGGTAAACCAGCGGGTTGTCAACTTGCCAGTAGGACATATGATCAACGCCCCGCTTCGCCATGTCGGCCAGGCATCCGTGGTCCCGCAAGGCCAACAGGCTTCCCCCATGCCCGTTGGGAGACAGCGCAAGACTGTCCTTCGCGCCCAACAAGAGGCGCCCACTCGGATCAATCGCCGGTAGCGTTCCCTGGGGGAACATGGTGACATCTTCCGCGCGCAATCCGAAGTAGGCATTCTCGGCAAAAAACGCCCGGGTGGCAGCATCATTGATGGGGCTGGTCATGATGTACCAGGCAATAGGCACTCCGTACTTCTCACCTGCCCGGGCAACGCCCTCAGCGAAGAGCTGGAACAATGTCTTCCCCGCGACCGGCGAGATCGGGTATGTGCCTTTCGGCCCATCATAGCCAAGGCGGGTGCCCTGCCCGCCGGCAACCGTAAATGCCGCAATCCGGCCCTGCCCCAGCAAATCACGCCCCCGCTTCTCTGCCTTCCGGTAGAGGTCGATTTGCTCAGCCGTTTCAGGGATGAGCGGGTAGTAGGGAGCCGGTTCCAGACTGGCGGGAACGTTCGCCCCGGATTCAGCGGCCAAAGCATCCTCAATCCATGCGTCAAGCTGCTCCCAGTCAAGGTCGCGGAGCTGTGTCACCAGTTGCTCACGGCCATCCTCGGAGATCTCGTCCCAGTAAGCAAGGACGTGGCCCTGATTATGTGTCTCCAGAAGGGTGCGAAGATCGTGCATGTCAGGTCAGATCCATCTACTGCATTGGTGGTTGTGGTGGGTCAGCATTCGAGGAGGCCCGACGGAATCCGCAACTCCACCACTCGCAGGACGTGGTGCGGCCCCACAGGAAACGGCCATCGGCCGCGTAGCCGGAGATCGCCCCATAGACACGGAGAAGACGCCTTCCCAGGGCACTGCCAGTAAGGCAATGATGACCAACCTCACTGTCTGTAACATAGCCGACCCCAGCCTCAAAAGCGAAGTTCACGAGAGGTCGTCTGCAATGCCTAAGTTAGTGCCTGCACGGAAAGGCCTATTTGGTGAGCTCAAGCGGTCGAGGGCGACCGCCCCCCAGGCCAAAGACATCGCTCACAGCATCCCCTTGGAGGGCGACCGCCCTCGACCGCTGGGTTTCCGTGCAGGCACTGAGTTAAAAGAGGGGAGCCCAACCCTGATCGCGCTCTTGATCCGGCTCTCGATCCGTTCCCACGCCTCGCCCCCCTTGCGAGTGAGCCGCCGAACCTTATGTTGGGGAAACGATAGTGAACCCAGCCTCCGGGGAACCTTGCCGTGCCGCCAACGAACAGCCCGCAACGAACGGCCTTCGGGGATCGACGGAAAGCCCATCTGCGCCTCGGACGACGCGGAGAGAGAATCGCGGCCCGGCTCTTGAGGGAAGTGGGCTATGACGTTCTCGCCCGCAACTTCAGAGCCGAAGCCGGCGAGATCGACATCGTCGCCCGGGACGGTGAAACGCTCTGCTTCGTGGAGGTGAAGACGCGGCGCCGAATCGGCAAAGCACGCCCGGCAGCTGCGGTTGGCAAGGCCAAGCAAAACCACATTGTCAGAGTGGCCCATCGCTACCTGCGGGAAATCGGGAGACCGCACATCCGCTACCGATTCGACATCGTGGAAGTCATTCTCGATCGCTCAGGTGTGCGTGATGCCCGTATCTGGCCCGGGGCCTTCACCGAAGAGCGAGCGAAGGACTCTCCCCCCTTCCCTGACGTCTTCCCCGATGAAGAACAGGCCCACGGCGACTGACCAGCGCGACGCCTCCCTCTGAACAGAAGTGGCGCTAAGTTAGTGCCTCAAAAGGAACGCCGTTCACTGGGCAGATTCCCGCGGGGGCCGGCCGCACCAAACGGCGGGGAACCCGGGCATTCCAGAACAGCTTCACACGCATGGGATCCGTAATATGCGCACTCTGATGACCATCGTGCTGACGGCAGTCATTACGCTCTCGATCGCTGGCGTAATCGGCTGGTTCGCCTATGACCGGAAGCGGAAGCAGGCCAAGAAGGCGACAGCCGTTCGTCTGGAGAAGCCAACACGCGGAGAACTTGTGGAGGTCGTTAGCGGCCCTGGCGAGATCAAGCCTCGGGCGAACGTCTCAATCAGCTCCAGGATATCGGCCCGGATCGTGGAACTCCCCTTCGAGGAAGGGCAGACTGTGACCTGTGGTGACGGCCGGAACCCCGCGTCCGTTCTCCTGAAGCTGGATGCGAGTGACCTCGAAGCCGCTCTGCGTTCGGCCAAGGCAAGACGAGCCGCCCGAGAAGCCGAAATCCAGGTAGCGGAGCGGGCCGTCAAGGGTGAGGAAGCGAGTCTGGCGGGACTTGAGGCGTCCTTGGCTGAAGCCAGGCGGGACCTAGCCCGACAACAAGCCCTGCGGAAAAGCGGGGATGTCAGCGCGTCAGTTCTCGATCAGGCCAACGTGCGGGTGACCGAACTCCTGGCTCGTCACCGTTCAGCCGGACACGCCCTCGAGTCCCGGCGCCTCAACCTGACCGTACTCAAACACCACCTCAACGCCGCGGATGAGGAGATCATTCGAGCTGAAGACAAACTCAGCGACACAACGATCGTGTCGCCGATCAACGGTGTTGTGACACGCCTTAACGCAGAAGTGGGAGAACTTGCTGTGACCGGCACGATGAACAACCCGGGCACGGTGATCATGGAAGTTGCCGATCTCTCCGAAATGCTGGTGGTCGCCCAGATAGACGAATCCGACATAGGCGTGATTGCGGCCGGTCAACGAACCGTGATCCGCACGCGGGCGTACCCCGACAGTGAGTTCGAAGGGAGGGTTGAGTCCGTTGCTCTGGTCGGCGCCGGTCGCGCGATGGAGACAAAGTCCTTCAAGGTCGAGATCTTGGTGACCGCATCGTCCGAACGGCTCTACTCAGGCCTGACCGCCGAAGTCGACATCGAGACCCGACGGCACGCCAACGTGCTGAAGGTCCCGAGCCAAGCCGTTCTCGGACGCCGGACGGATGCCCTGCCCACTGAGCTCCGCAGCAAATCGTCACTGGTCGACAGTAAAGAGACGTTCACCACCGTCGTGTATCGCATCATCGACGGCAAAGCGGTCGCGACCCCGGTCGACGTTGGCCCCAGCGATGCAACCCACACCGTCGTTGACCTGGGACTCAGCGAAACAGACCGCGTTGTCACCGGTCCCTACAAAGTGCTGGAGAAACTCAAACACGATCAACTGATCGAAGACGAGACCATCGCCAAGGAGAGGGCCCGAAAGGAAGCCGAAGAGAAGAAGGGGAAAACGAGGAAAAAGGGAGAGGCCGCGGGGAACGGTGAGTAATCCCCCCGGCAACAACCCCCGGACCGGCCCCGCCCTGCCGTTCACACCGGCCGGACAGCAGGCCGCCCTTCCCGGGCACCCAGAGCCATGATTAAGGTCCATGACGTAACCAAGCACTACAGAGTCGGCATCGAGAAGATCGCCGCCCTGGATGGCGTGTCGCTCGAGATAGGCGCCAACGAGTACGTCGCGATCATGGGCGCCTCCGGCTCGGGCAAGAGCACACTCATGAACATCCTGGGTTGCCTGGACCATGCAACGACCGGAGCCTATGAACTGAATGGTACCGCTGTGCACGCGATGCGATCCCCGGCTCTGGCACGCGTCCGGAACGAGCACATCGGCTTCGTCTTCCAGTCCTTTGAGCTCCTGCCACGCGCTTCCGCCCTCAAGAACGTGGAACTGCCCCTGATCTATGCCGGAGTCGGCATGCGAACGCGACGACGACGAGCGCGCGAAGCCCTGGAACGCGTCGGTCTGGGGCAGCGCGTCACCCATCGACCAAACCAGCTCTCGGGCGGAGAGAAGCAACGAGTCGCAATCGCCCGGGCCTTGGTCAACCAGCCGTCAATCCTCCTGGCCGATGAGCCGACGGGGAATCTGGACAGTCGGACAACCGAGGAGATCCTCGTGCTCTTCGACCTGCTCCGAGACGAGGGGCAGACGATCATCATAGTGACGCACGAGCAGGATGTGGCCCTGCGGGCCGCTCGAATCGTCCGTATGCGCGACGGGTTGATCAGCTCTGACCTGGCGACGGCGGACGATGAAGCCACCGGCCCACTTCCCCCCATCGCTTCCGCCCCGGTGCCCGGGAAGGAGGAACGATGAGGGTAATGCGCTGGCTTCTGACCCCCGTACACCTGATCGTCCAAAGCCTGTTCCTCGCTCTGGGCGAAATCTGGGCAAACAAGGTGCGGGCTCTGCTGACGACAGTGGGAATTGTCATCGGGGTCGCCTCCGTGACCGCTGTCATCGCCGCCCTTTCCGGGCTCAAGCGTAACGTCCTGCTCGATCTTGAAACCTTCGGAACCAACAAAATCTACGTGGTCTCAAAACGCCCGAAGACAGGCCCGCATCGGTACGCGTCCTGGCGCCTCATCCGCTTCCAGGCCAAACACTTCGAGGATCTCCTGGAGCACTGCCCTTCGGTGAGCAATGTCACTCGTATCGCCGGCGGCGGCAGCGGGCAAGTTCGCCATCGCGACGAAACAGCGGATGCTCAGACGCGTGGCATTGAGCCATCCTGGCATGATATCGAAGGGCGGTCAGTTATCATGGGCAGGCCGTTTTCCCTGATCGACAATGACCAGACGCGACAGGTCTGCCTGATCACACCGAAGCTCCGTGACACACTGAAGCTTAACCACGACTGCATCGGGGAACGAGTGATCATCCACAACCGCAGCTTCGTGGTTGTCGGCGTGGTAGAGCCCCCTGCCCAGCTCTCGATCATCGACCAGGGACGCCAGCAGGACGAAGTGTTCATCCCATTCCAGACGTTCGAGAAAGTGTTTGGCGGTTGGGTGTATGCCATGGCCGTCAGCCGTACCACTGATGTGTCGGACGAAGCGTTGGCCGAACTGCGGTTCTTCCTGCGCCGCAAACGGGGCCTCAAGCCCGGACAGCCGGACACGTTCAAGGTCGATCCCATCCAGCAATACATTGAGAAGTTCAATCGCATCTCCGGAATGGTGACGGTGATCGCCGGCGCCATCGTCGGCATCTCTCTCCTGGTTGGCGGAGTCGGGATCATGAACATCATGTTGGTCTCCGTTTCCGAGCGCACGCGCGAAATTGGTTTGCGCAAAGCGGTCGGAGCCCGCGACTCGGTGATCCTTCTGCAGTTCCTGGTGGAGGCAATTGTACTGTGCCTGATTGGCGGCGCAGCGGGTGTGCTGACGGGGCATATGCTGACCCGGGCCATGGCGCAGATCCCCAAAGCAAAGCTGGAACACGCTCACATACCGATGTGGGCAATCGCCGTCGCATTCGGCTTCTCCGCCCTCGTCGGAGTGACGTTCGGCATCTTCCCCGCCATGAAGGCTGCGCGACTCGACCCCATAGAGGCACTTCGCCATGAATAGCCGAATGCAGTACATCCCGACCGACACCACGCTACGGGCCATCCGGCCAGCGGCCACGAGCGCATTCGGAGTGCTGGGGCCATGCCTCGCCGCCATGCTCACCCTCACAACCATCGGCTGCAAACACTTGGATGCGTTCCTGGACGACCGTCCCCCTGCAATGCCTGACGTCCCGGGAGGGAACATCCCCGCTCTGCACTTGGGCGAGTATGAGAAAGGGCACGAGGTGAGCGTTGAGCAAGAGGTCGGTGAAGGGGCACGGGAAGAAGCGCCCGCCGAGGTCAGCCTCTCTCTCGCGGAGTGCCGAGCCCTGGCCCTCTCCGGAAATCTCGCTCTGCAGGTCGAGCAACTGAGCCCTGCCATCGCGGCGGAAGCACTCACGGAAGCGGAGGCAGCTTTCGAAGCCGCCGTCTACTCAGACGTTGGGTACTCGACGACAGACACACCCACATCCTCAACCTTGACCGGATCCCATGTGGAGACCATCACGGCAACGCCAGGGGTCCGCCTCCCACTCCGTACTGGCGGCCAAGTCCAGGTGGAAGCTCCTCTCACGTCTGCCGAGACGAACAATGTGTTCTCCACTCTCAATCCAGCCTACACCACTGACCTGCGCGCGTCGATCCAACAGCCGTTGTTGCGCGGCGGAGGCCGGCCCGTAGCCATGTCCCCGATCCACATAGCTGAAGTCAGCCGACGCCGTTCACACGCCATGCTTCGCCTTGAAGTGACGCGCGTCCTCGGAGCGGTCGACCGTGTCTATTGGCAACTGCTGGCCTCCCGCCGTGAACTGACAGTCCGAGAACAGGAACTGCAACTGGCTGAGGAGCAACTCGGAAAGGCAAAGCGCATGGTGGAAGCCGGCACAAAGCCTGAAGTTGAGATCCTGCGGGCATCCCTGGGCGTCGCTGAGCGCAGGGAGGCAATCATCTTGGCCGGAACACGCGTCCGGGAGCGAGAACGTGACCTGAAGAGAATCGTTCAAAAGCCGGGCATGGATATGGCCAGCCGCACGATCGTCCTGCCCGTGACCTTACCCAGCGTGGCCCCCTGCAGGCCTGATCCTGAATGCCTAATCGAGCTCTCCCTCAAGAACCGCATGGACCTGCTCGAACTGGAACTGCAGAGCGTCCAGGAAGCGTTGACGTCCCTCCTTCAGAAAAACCGGACGCGTCCGCTGGTATCGTTGGGGTACACCTACAATGTGAACGGTCTCGGTGACGACTGGGGAGACGCCTTCGATCTGCTCTTCGAGAAGCGGTTCGAAGACCATCAGCTCGGGCTCCGCGTGGAAATTCCTCTCGGCAATGAGGCTGCACTCTCCCGCTGGCGCCAGAGCCTCCTCAAACGAGCACGGCTGCTGGCCCAGAGGGAACAGCGGGAATCAATCGTCAGGCAGGAAATCTACGCGGCAACGGATCGGCTCGGCGCAAGTTGGCAGCGCGTGGTGGCCGGGCGGGAACGAGTGACTCACGCCGCGCGACTCGCAGAGGCCGAAGCCCACCAGTTCGAGCTTGGTCTGCGGACCTCAACGGACGTGCTCGAGGCACAGGCGCGACTGGCAAATGCCAGGTCTGCGGAGATCGCAGCGATCGTGGAGTACCAAATCGCCCAGGTCGACCTGGCTGTCGCAACAGGTTGCCTGCTCGCAGCCGACCACATCAGGATACAGGAATAGGCGCGGCAGTCAGCCACAGAAGCCAACATCATCCGCTTATTGGGATATGTTATGGACAACAGCCAAACCACAGGACACGTTTGCGGATGGCCCCGTTCCAGCGTGGCAGCAAGAACAAGGAGAGTATCGATATGGCGAAGGTCGAGTGGGAAAGCAGTCTGTCGGTGGGCATTGAGCTGATCGACGCACAACACAAGCAGTGGATCGAGCACCTCAATGATGTCGGCGCCGCCGTCGAGGAACACCACGGACCAGACAGAATCACAGACGCCTTGAGCTTCCTCATCGGCTACACGAAGACCCATTTCGACACCGAAGAAAAAGTCATGGCAGAGCACGATTACCCGGACTTGGCAGCGCACCGGGCCAAGCATGAGTCCATGAAAGACACGCTCGCCGATCTGGTGCGGGATTTTGAGGAAGAGGGAGCAACCCACGAGCTGGCCAACGCGATCGACACCATGCTGGTCAGCTGGCTCAAGCGGCACATCAGGACAGTAGACCACCTGCTGGCTGACTTCCTCAAGGAGAAGGGCATCTCCCCCGCCGCCTAACGCCCCGCTTGCTCCGTAAACGCCTCGATCAACGCCACCGCGTTCTCGGTGGGAGTCTCGGGCTGGAGGGACTTCGCCGGAGCAAGAATGTAGCCGCCGCCTTTGCCCATCTCCCGGCAGAGCCTTTGCACCTCGGACTGGATCTCCGCAGGCGAACCGAACGCAATGGTGCTCTGGCTCCCGAGGCATCCCCAGAAGGTGATCTTGTCGCCCCATTGCTTTTTCAATGTGTAGGGGTTCATGCCGGCCGCCTCCGGCTGGACGCTCTCCAGCACATCAAGACCGATCTCGATCAGGTCGGGAATGATCTCTGCCACCGAACCACAGGAGTGGCTCATGACGATCTTCCCAGCGTCATGAACGGCCTGGTAAACGCGCGCCCAGCAGGGCTTGATGAACTTCCGCCAACGCTCGGGTCCGAGAATCACGCCCCGTTGATCTCCCCAATCGTCACCGAACATAAGCGCATCAACAGGCAGTTGGACCGTTTCTTTGACAAACTCAACGTAGAGATCGGTTAAGCGCCCAAGAAGCTCCTCGTAGAAGTCAGGCTCAACCAGCGAGTCCATGAGCGCATTCTCGAACCCCCGCAGCGTCCAGCTACGCTCGAACAATCCCCAGCCCAGTCCACCGACCAGAAAGTGATCCTTGCGCTGCTCACAGATATCGAAGCCGCGCTGTTTGGCCTCTGGCCGGAAAAACGCTTCAGCGGAGGGGAGATCGTAGCCATCGAAGCTTGGCTCGCTGAGCGGCGGCTTCTCCAAATGCCATGGACGCTGGTCGGTTCGCCAGATCCCCCCGTAACTGTCACGCGCCTCCGTGTCGCTGATCTGCTCTTTGTAGTTCGTGTCGACGGCCTGAACGGTCACCATATAATGGGTGAGTTTGGACCGCCATTCTGTGCTGCCATAGTGGGCATCCACACGTTCCGCGACGTCACCCTCAAACCCCAGCGTGTAAGGCACCGGAGAGGTCTCGTGGTGGTGGATTTGCTCGAGAATGTAGTCGCGTGGCCGCATGATAGTCTCCCTGGAGTGGCTCGCTTGGACAAAACTAAGCGCCGGTCCTATTCCCGGACTGCTTCAGGCTTCTTGAAGACAGCTTTCAAGAACGCCAACTCGTCCATCTTCGCGGGTGAGTCTCGGCACACGACATGGCACACCAGCCCCAACTCATCGTAGGCATCCCGCATCAGTTTGCCGAACATGGGATGATGGATGCTCTTGCCATGCGAGGCATCCGCCGGTAACGGGGCCTCGCCGATCGCCCCGCCATACTTGGGGTAAAGCGGCGGATCGTCATCCGAGACCATGTTGAGCGGGGAAGCCTGCTGAACCAGAGCCTGCTTGGCCGGTTGCTGCAGGTCATTCATCGTTTCGACCCCATAGAAGGGAATGAGCGAGGGATGGACGTCCGGCCTCCCACCAACGTGCTTAAGGATCACCGCGGGATCCAGGGTGGTAGGTCCACTGTACGCAACCACGGTGGAAACACGCGTCGAGTGGCGCAGAATCGGGTCCTGGTTCTCGGGGTCTGCCATCTCATCGTGTAGCGCAATCCACATGGACATGACGGCCCCGGCAGAGCCCCCCGACAAGGCGATCCGCCGAGGATCAATGTTCCAGTCCACCGCCTTCGAGCGGACAAACTGCACAACCCGTGCCCCGTCAAGCATTGGCCCCGGAAACGGCTCCGCGGGAGCCCCGTCACGCCCCTGACGAACAAAACGGTAGTTGGCACTCACCACGGAAATCCCCGACTCAAGACACTGACGCGAGACGGGCTGAGTCGCTCCCTTTTGCTTGTCTCCGGCAACAAATCCACCGCCATGGAAGAAAATGAGGACCGGAGTCGGGACATCGCTCTCCGCTCTGAACCAATCCAGGACGTTGCGCGGGTGGTCCCCGTAGCGCACATCCGCTTCCGTCGGAGTCAGGCCTTTCCTCGCCTTGCCGCCTCCCTTTTGTTGTCGAGACCGTTTGGCGTGGAATGCCTTAGCCTCAGGCCTGGTCAAGACACCATCGGCGTTCGCATCAGCAGCTGGGAAACGCTTGAGGTATCCGGCCAGACGTTCATCGGTCGCCGAAGTAGCTTGCTGCTGCCCCAACGCCAAGGGGGCCACCACGAGCATGCTACAAGCAATGCGGCCGACAAGTGAAGAGTATCGTTTCATGGCTCAGTCCTTTCAGCCTCAGTGATGCACGACCTGATCACAGAATACAGTCCGTAGGAGACACGCGCAACTTTCTGGGTAGCTGGCGAAAAAGCGCCATGCAAGCATAGTTGTTCCATCGCCCATATCCGGGTGTGTAACTGCCCACGTTTCTTTGGAGGGCCGATGTCCTCAGCGGCCGGTCGCGGCACGGCGCCCCCCCCCAACATTGGGGACGCCCTCTTCAATGTGGGAGGCGGTGCCACCCGGCGACCTTCCCGTGCTCAACTGCGGGGAAGTCACACGCGAGTTGAACAACCGCTGAACGGTGAACCTGCCAACCGTGAACCCCGCCACCGAGCCCTTTTCGCGGCGGCTCAGGCAAGACAAGCGACCACTGTGTGGAGAGTGTGAGATGATGAGGAGCCTCGTAGTCACCATGGCGTTGAGTGCAGCATCGTCGATTGGGGACGCTGGGGCCACCGCAGGGTGGATCACCAACGGACAGCTTGCAGAATGGGAAGAAGGGAAACCCCTCGGGTGGGAACTGCGCTCCCATCGGGCAGAAGTCGAGCCGGTGCTGGACCGTGCAGAAGACGGTGACAACCGGAGCTGGGCACGCTTGGCCTCGTTGGCCAATGGGCTGTCGATGGGCTGGCTCGAACAGCGCGTAAACACGCCAAAGGTCGCCTCAGACCTGCCCTGGCTGCGCTTCTCGTGCCGAGTCAAACTCGAAGGTGGACTGGGACCGGTGGAGAACGCCCGGATCGCGCTCCAATGGAAGAAAGTGCCTGGTGGTAAGGGATGGCGCCCCAATCGCTCGTTCTTCATCCCAATCCCCCCGGTCGACGAGACGGGGACCTCAGCGCCGGAGATGCTTCTCCCAATCCTCCCGGGGTCTCCCGGAATCACGATCATGCTCATCCAGTACGGTGGAAGGGCGGGTGCCGTCAGCTTCACTGACATCCAGCTGACCCCGGTCGCCGCCCCTCCCCCCCGCAGAGTCAAACTCGCCACAGCCTACTACGTCCCAAAGGGGCGTGGCGACTGGACACGCAACCTGGCCGGCGTTGCTCAACTGACTGCCCAAGCTGCTGAACAAAGCTGCGACCTGATCCTCTTTGGGGAAGGCCTGTCTGTCGTCGGGACAGGGCGCGGGTACGCTGAAGTCGCCGAACCGATCCCCGGCCCGCACAGCGACCAGTTAGCCGAACTCGCCCGGAAGCACAAGATCTTCCTGGCGGCCGGACTGTATGAGCGTGAAAGCCAAGCCTGTTACAACACAGCAGTCCTGTTCAACCGGGAGGGACAGCTGATCGGCAAGTACCGGAAAGTGCATCTGCCTTTCCCTGAGCTCTACGGCGGGCTTCAGCCTGGCCACGAGTTCCCGGTTTTTGACACAGAACTCGGCCGGATCGGCCTTCAGATCTGCTACGATCATCACTTCGTGGAAACCGCTCGATGTCTGGCCATGAACGGCGCGGAGATCATCCTGACACCCATCTGGGGAGACATGCGCAGCGATGGTGAAGTCTACGAGAGCGTCGCTCGGTCACGGGCCGTCGACAATGGCGTGTTCTACGTCACCAGTATCTACTCGAATCGACGCAGCCTGATCATAGATCCACATGGTCGAATCCTCGGTGAGACATCCGGAGACGAGCCGGCTCTGGCAATTGCAGAGCTCGATCTCAATGCCTGCAAGGCCGCAAACCAACCGTACCGGATTCCAGCCAATTTCCAGCTCAACCATCCCGCCGAACGCCGACCGAGCGCCTACGGGCCGCTGGCCAGACCCAGCACGCAACGGGAGTGAGTCCGCCCGAACAGGCGTTGTTCCACGAGCAGTGCCTTCAGCTCGGAGGGCGGTCGCCCTCGACCGCTGGATCTCGCCAAGACTGGGTTTCCGTGCAGGCACTATCTTAGTGCCATTGACCACTACTGTGCGGCAGCCTGGAGGCGTTGCATGGCTTCGGCGTAGCGTCCACCGAACTCTCGTAGACCGGCGCTGCCGAAGTGCGTGTTATCGCCATTGTGGCCCAGCCCCTCGGAGGAAACGACGGCTGCGGGCGTGGTCCATGTGGGCAGCTCTGCCAGGTTCCGGTTGAAGGCTGTCCGCCCTGCGTGTTTCCGTGGATCCCAAACGCCAAGTTCTCCGGCCACGAACGGCACGTTCGCTACTCCCAGGTCGGCCTGAAGCGCAGTGAGCATGCGGGTCAACTTGTCGCGATAGGCGGCAATCCCGGAGGAAGAGCTGTCCCCCTCGCCCTGATGCCAGAGGACGCCCTTCAGCACACCGTCCCGCAAGGCCAGCTTGGTGCGCTCAACGGCATTGCCGTAGAGGTGTCCCCAATGTCCGGTCGGTGGAGAGTCCTTCTGCCACTGCCCAACCTTCGACCCACCAACGGCACAGGGGATGAGGCCGACAACAGCTCCCGGGCTCTGCTCCGCCATCTTCTTGCCGAAGCTCGTCCCCAGCCCAACCCCGGCGATCGACTTGTCGAAATGGATAGGATCCACTGCCACAACCCAGCGCCCAGCCTTGCCAAGGGTCAGGACACGGGGGTTGATAGACAGGTCCTGGGCCTCCACTCGACCTCGGCCAGCCATGTTGGACTGCCCAATCAGCAAGTAGAGATGAAACGCCTCTCGCTGGGCCAGTGGCTTCTTGGGAGGCACCAGATCAGACGCGCTCTTGCGGGACGGCGTAGACGCAACAGGCAAAGCGACAGGCGTATCGCGGACAGGTATTCCCTCCGCATTGAGTCGGAGTACCACCATCCCGGAGCCGCCCTTCAGATCAAAACGCACAGGAGGATCATCCAGGACAACCACATAATAGGTGAGCTTTCTCCCCCCTTTGGGGGACTGAATGCCGATGGTGAGATCCGTCTCGCGGAAGGGGAGTTTGCGCTTACGGGCCTCGCGCACATCTCGCGCGTTCATCCCAAGCGTGACCGCGGCAAGCCCTTCCGGCAGCACAACCACTCGGGCGCCACAAGCTTGCTGGGCGATCGGCGTGTCGTCTTTCAGAACGTCCGGCACATCGACCATCCGCCAGACCCCGACCCGGTCGTGCCACGGAAACGCCCCCTCAGTCACCCGAAACGTCTTCTCCTCACCCGCCGTCAGAAAGCCGGACGTGAAGAACACAAAGGCCAGGCAAACGAAACTGCGTGCGGGAACGGACATAGAGAGAATCCTCTCCTCGTGAGGTGAGCAACGGGCGTCCCTCTTCCTGGAGCGTCTGCGTCGCCGCAGGCACGTCCCATCCCCTGCTCAGCCCATAACGGTCCCCCGTTGGCCAGCCTCGACCAATTCCTCGGGGGGAGAACGCCTGCGTCCGCAGAACGGTCTGGGACCAATCCACGTCAGCGAACCATCGGGTTGCCGAACATCTTCTGGCAATAGGCCTGCGGGATGACATTCCGGGCGGCCGGCGTCTTCTTCCACTCGACGTGTCCATCGACAAACGCCAGGTTTGTGCCGGGACCGTGCAGGCGGTACTTCTGTATGTCCGCCGGCCTGGAACCACTGCGCCCGTGTCCCCACCTGCCATCGCAGTCACTGCTCCGGTTGGGCCCACACAGGCCACGCTGCCCGATGCCGTCCCCAAACATGACATGAAGGTCCGGGTAGCGGATAAGGTTGAGCTTCCGCCCCCGACAGCCGCCGTTGCTCTGCAGAAGTTGCCGCGAGGCCGCGTATGAGCTTATGCCCCGGTTGGACATAGAACAGTTGAAAATCTCACGCTCACTGATGTAGGTAGACAGCAAGCCGTCGTAGCGAACGTCCGTTCTGGTATTGCTGCCCGGACGCCACCAAGGCATCATGTTCAGGCTCTGGCTGAGGCCCCGCGCTGTATGAACACAGCAGTAAGGGAAACGGTCTTCAGCATCGTTCGTGTACATGACAGCCGCCATGGCAATCTGCTTGAGGTTCGCCTGACAGCTGGCCGTGAACGCCTTATTACGCGCGTTTGCCAAAGCCGGAAGAAGCATGGCGGCCAAGATGGCAATAATCGCGATAACAACGAGCAACTCAATCAGCGTGAAACGACGTCTATCCATCGATGTTCTCCTTTGGCATACACCGTCTTCGAACGCAAGTACGGTCTCTCCCTCCCCGCAATGACTTGGAGACACGTGCTCGGCTACAACGCGCAAGAGCGCGGATTGGTACCCCGGGCGAGATTCGAACTCACGACCTACGGTTTAGGAAGGAGGAATATCAGCCTCGTGAGCTACCGGGGCTCTTGGGCCATCAATATCGCCGCTGCACACCGGAAATCAAGCTCAAAAGGGGCACTCAAGGAGACGGCTGAAGGCTGGGACACGGGCCATCGTCTCAAGTGTATCATCCAAGCCTGAGCCCTTGACAGCAGCCACGGGGAACGGCAAATTCTCTACAGTCCATCCCACCGGTATGTCAGCACGCGTGTGCTCAAAGGAGGCGATCTCATGGGGCTCTTCGACAAGATACGATCTCAGTTCATCGACGTTATCGAGTGGACCGACGACAGTAGCGATACACTTGTATGGAAATTCCCGCGGACGGATGACGAGATCAAGAACGGCGCCCAGCTTATCGTTCGGGAGAGCCAGGCCGCTGTGTTCATGAATGAAGGCGAGCTCGGCGATGTGTTCGACCCCGGCCGCCATGTGCTGGAAACCAGCAACCTGCCTATCCTGACCACGCTTGCCAGCTGGAAATACGCGTTCGATGCCCCGTTCAAGTGCGACGTGTTCTACGTCACAACGCGTCAGTTCACGGACCTGAAATGGGGAACGCAGAACCCGATCATGATGCGCGATCCCGAGTTTGGTCCGGTTCGCCTCCGTGCATTCGGGTCGTACTGCATTCAGGTGACGGACCCCGGAACGTTCATCAAACAGATCGCCGGCACGAACTCGCTGTACCAAACGGATGAGATCACCGGCCAGTTCCGCAACATGCTGGTGAGCCGCTTCGCCGATGCTCTGGGCGAGGCCAAGGTCCCCATGCTTGACCTGGCAGCCAACTACAACGAACTGGGGGATGCCCTTCGTGCAAATCTCCAGGCTGACTTCGACCCCTATGGAGTCACTCTCACCAAGTTTCTCATCGAGAACATCTCGCTACCCCCGCAGGTCGAGGAGGCCTTGGACAAACGGTCGGAAATGGGTCTGGTGGGCAACCTGAACGCCTATACGCAGTTCCAGACAGCCAACGCGATCGAGGATATGGCGAACAACCCCGGTGGCGGAGGCAACATGATGGGCGTCATTGCCGGCGTTGGGATGGGCAACACGATGGGCGGGGCCATGCAGGGAGCCGCTCAGGCCCCCCAGCAACCCGGCGCCATGCCCCCGCCCCTTCCTCAGCAAGCCCAATGGTATGCGGCAGTCGGTGGACAACAAACAGGCCCATTCGATCCTGCCGCTCTGCAACAGCAGATCCAACAAGGCCGCATAGCCACTGACACTCTGGTCTGGAAACAAGGCATGGCGAGCTGGACCGCCGCGGCCCAGGTCCCGGAATTGGCTGGGCTGTTCGGCAGCATGCCGCCGCCGCTGCCAACGCCCTGAACCGCTCTACAGGCAGGTTCCCCGCAATTGAAGTGCCCACGAACGCACCCGACACCGCCTCCAGAGTGAGCGTATGAAACGCGTCCATCGCCTTCTTACCCCATTCCTCCTGATCAATCCCCTTGTTCTTCTCTTCCTGGTTGTAGGGGTCGCTGACGTTTTCGCCCGCGCTGGAGGCGGAGGACGGTACTCAGGCGGACGCTCCAGCGGAGGCGGCGGCGGAGGAGGAGGAGGAGGAGGAGGAGATGGCCTCATCTGGCTGGTTTTCCAGTTGGTCCGCCTGTGTATCTACTACCCCAAGATTGGCATACCCGTGCTCGTGATCGGGGGGCCGCTGGCCGTGTTCATCTTCTACAAGAGCGGGAACGCCGCCAAGGGCTACCACGAAAGCTCGGTGATCCGGCGAGGCCGCCAGATGCAGGGACACGACCAGCGACGGCAGAATGTCGCCCTGCTGAAGGCCCGTGATCCGGCATTCACAACCGAGGGCCTCCTCGAGCGCGTCAGGTCTGCCTTCATGCAGATTCAGGACGCCTGGTGCAATCAAGACATGGTCCCGGTTCGCCAGTTCATTTCAGACGGCGTCTTCGAGCGTTTCTCACTGCAATTCGATGAACAGAGGGAAGCCGGCTACCGCAACCAGATGGACCGGATTGAGGTCCTTGATACCAACCTCGCTGATGTGCGGTCTGACCCGGTCTTTGACACCGTCACGGTCATGGTCCGAGCCAGGGCCGTCGACTACTCCGTTGACCGAGAGACCGGCAAAGCCATATCAGGCTCCCGCAGGGCGGAGACGTTCACCGAGTACTGGTCGTTCCTCCGCCGGCCCGGCGCCCAGACGCTGTCCGGAGGGGGACTGATCGAGGGAAACTGCCCGAACTGTGGGGCCGGGCTCAAGCTGAATGAAGCCGGGAAATGCGAAGCCTGCGGGGCCCTCGTGCGCAGTGGCGAGTACGACTGGGTATTGACGGAAATCACTCAGGCATGTGAATGGCGCGTCCATGACGATCGAGACCTGCCCGGGATCAACGCGCTACGCAAAGCTGATCCGGCCTTCTCTCCTCAAAGCCTCGAAGACCGGGTCAGCGTCATGTTCTGGCGAGGCATAGCGGCACGTCGTGGCGGAACGCCGGACCCGATCAGGAAACTGGCCACCGAGGAGTTCTGTGCGGACATCGCGGAACGCTGGGAGCTGGGGGTCAGCGAGGAACGACACATTCCGGTTGACTGTGCGGTGGGAAGCGTCGATACGCTTGGCATCATCCTGGATGACGCAGGGGACCGCGCCCTCCTCGAGATCCGTTGGAGCAGTGTTGATGCTGTTCGGAAGGGAAGTGCCCCCCCGAAGAAGACGAGCGCAGCGAGACTGTTCGACGAAATCTACGTCCTGCGCAGGAAACACGGTGTCACGAGCGATCAGGAGAAGGCTCTCTCATCGGCTCACTGCCCAACCTGTGGAGCCGCTGTCGCCTCGAGCACGGCCAATGCCTGTGAGTACTGCGGTACGGTGCTCAACGACGGTGCCGCCGACTGGGTGCTTGAACGCGTAGGGCCACTCTATGATCCACAGATTTCGGAACTCCGCGATGCCCTTTCGGAGCAAGTGGAAATCGCTTCTGCTGCAGGTGGGAGTACACCTCCCACTGTTGGAGGCACAGCCAAACAGGGGGGCCTGGAGCTGGCAGCGTGGATGGTTCATGTCATGCTGGCTGACAATGAGGTCGACAGCAAGGAACGCACACTGATAGACGGATACGCTGAGTCACGGGGCATCCCCGCGCAACAGATCGACCAACTGATCAGCGCCATGTCGGAGGGCGAGCTCGATGCCCCAATCCCCGAGACGACAGACCAGGCAAATGCCTGGCTCGCCCAAATGGCCGAAATGGCGTTGGCGGACGGCTTCGTGGACAAAGCCGAGCGCGAAGCGATATTCGCCCTCGGCGACTATCTGGAGCTTTCCCGCTACGACGTCAATCAGCTGATTCTCAGAAAGCGCCGGGATCTCTATCAGGACAACAAGGCCAAGATCCGCGAACTCCGCAGAAGTCAGTAAAGCTGGACGGGATACACACGAACGGATGCCCCGCACGATTCGAGAGAAGCTCATCATTTGGTTCACGTGATAGCGCACACAAGGAGGACATGACCGTGCACAAAGGAATCTGCCTGGGACTGGTACCTGGCTCGAGTGTCGAAGAGAAGTATGCGAACGCCGCAAAGCTGGGCTTCGCCTCGGTGGAACCGGCGACACTGCGTACCGCGGACGAACGGGAGCAGCACCGCGAGTGTGCCGAAAAGAACGGCGTCGCTGTTTCGAGTATCATGAACAGCGACCATTGGGGCAGTCCCCTCTCCGACCCTGACCCGGATGTCCGCAAGAAGTCACTCGACGGAATCGCCCAGTCCATCGAGTCAGCCGCCGTGCTCGGGGCCGACACCGTTCTGGTCGTCCCCGCTGTCGTGAACGCCGAAGTCAGTTACGAGGACGCCTGGGAACGCTCCTACGCGTCGCTGCAGGAAATCCTGCCACTTGCGAAAGAGAAGGGCGTCTGCCTGGCGGTCGAAAACGTCTGGAACAAGTTCCTCCTCAGCCCCATCGAGTTCGCGGACTATGTGGACGGTTTCGATGATGAATTCCTCGCCGCTTACTTCGACGTCGGCAACATCGTCGCGTACGGAATCCCACAACAGTGGATCCGGACTCTTGGCAAGCGCCTCAAGAAAATCCACATCAAGGGATTTGATGGCGGAACACACGCCTGGGTGCAGCTGCTTGCAGGAAGCATCGACTGGGCAGCGGTGATGAGCGCGCTGCGTGAGGTCGGGTACGATGATGCCATCACCGCTGAGCTCCGTGGTGAAGGCGATGATCAGATGGCGGGGATCGCCCAGATCAGTGCGGACATGGACGAGATCTTCGCGATGGAGTGACCGCCCTCCGCCCGACAGAGCCCTGACCAACGGGAGAGGGAAGACCGCTCACGGTGTGCGCGGCTCGGTTCCGGCAGAGCCCTGACCAACGGGAGGGGGAAAACCGCTCACGATGTGCGCGGCTCGGTTCGGGCGGGGGAAACCGCTCACGAATTGCGCCCCCTCCGTCCGGCAGAGCCCTGACCAACGGGAGGGGGAAAACCGCTCACGAATTGCGCCCCCTCCATCCGGCAGAGCCCTGACCAACGGGAGGGGGAGAACCGCTTACGATGTGCGCGGCTCGGTTCGGGAGGGGGAAACCGCTTACGATGTGCGCGGCTCGGTTCAGGCAACGTACCCCCCTACTTGTCACACACCGAGCAACCGCTGGGCGTTGCCATGTGTGATCTTGTCGAAGACCGTTTGGGCAATCCTGCCGGCGGCCAATCCCTCTTCGAGAAAGTCCTTCAGCAAGGTCAGAACACTGTCGCCGTGCTCAACCTGGTTGACATCGGTCCCGAACAGCAACCGGTCTTGGAATTCATCCAGGAAGGCGTATCCGAACTCCGGGTCTCGACTGACTGCATTGTGCCCACTGCCGGCGGAAAGGTCTCCCCAAATATTCGCGTACCGACGCATCAACTCGGGAATCCGTCCACCCTCGATGACTGGCCCGCGCGGATACCCTCCCCAGTTCTCAAGGCTCACATCCGCACTGATGTGCGCCCAGAATGTCTGGGAGTGGCACAGGAAGACGAGGTCAGGATGACTCGCGGCCTGGGCCTCGAATCGCGGTAGGCCCAGATCGTCGACAAGGCCGTAGATATTGCCGTCCCGCGTGGCGACATGGAAGGTCACCGGCAGACCACACCGTTCGGCATGGTCAAAGAGGTTCGTGACGCGCGGGTCATCGAAGGACAGATTCGCGGTGACCTCGCCAATCCCTTTGCAGCCCGCATCCTTGTACGCATTCAGCACAGCCGAGAGATCGTGATCCGGGCTGTTGACCGATTGCCGTGGATCGATGCAGCAGAACGGGATCAGTCGATCGGGGTGTTGACAACAAGCCGCCAGGATCTCATAGGTCGACTGGATCACATCGCTGCCCTCCGGGCTCACGATCGGCAGGAGGACACCACGGTCGATCCCAACGCGGTCGTACAACTCGATGAGCTGCTCAGGCGAGAGAAAGCTGGTCCTGGCATCTCGCGGCGACTCATCAGGCAGCAGGGAGACATGTGTGTGAATGTCGATGTACATGCGGTGAATCCTCCAGTATGCCACGTTGCTGTCTCAGCCGTCAACTCCACGCCGGGCTACTTCGGCAACTCGTAGGGCAGGCGATCCGGCACAACGCTGACGCCGCTGGTCAGGGTGACCGTTCGCCCGGCCCGATTCGGGTCCGGGAACACGACCTCAACCAGGAAAGCGGACCAACCGGTTGCCGGTTCGGATAGCTCTGCCGAAAAGACACCCCCGCCCTTCGATGTCAGCTTCTTCCTCCGCCAGGTCTCGCCTATCGACTCAAGCCGGAAATCACGCGCCTTCGGGTTGTGAGCCGACCACATTGCCACGCTCAAGGGGATGTCCGTGGTGGTCACCACGATGCGACCAGCACCCTCCGTTCGCCACTCAAGACGCGGCATCTTCCGGCCCGTCAGTATGCACTCGTAGAACGTCTGGAGCGTCTCGTCGGCGCTCGCATTCAGCCCATGCCGCGTGTTGGGGAGCGTCCGCATGTGCTTTAGCCCGGGGAGCTCATCCCAGTAAAAGCGCCATGAATCGGGCAGGAAAAACTCGTCACCAGCGGAGTTCAAGATCAGCTTGGGCATGGTCAGGCGCTCGCGATAGGAGAAGGGATCGATGATTCGGGCCACTTCGGCGAACTCAGGTTTCTCCAAGACGTCCATCAGTCCGTTGTCCACGTAATCATGGACGGCTGCGGCATACTGGCCATAGGCTCGGAACTGATGCTGCAGGGACGCTTTGACATTCAGCATCTCAATCACAGCCGGGGCCGCCCCCGCGACCCGTGAGTCAACAGCCGCCGTGAGCCATGTCGTCCAACCTCGCTTCGAATACCCGTGAAGAACGTACCGAGCCACCTTCGCAGGATGGTCCGGAAGACCCGCGCTGAACGTTGTGATGGCATCCATCGCCCCGGTTGTGCTCTTGACCATCGGCAGCAAGGCCAGCCACGCCGGATCGTCAGACTCCATGAACCGAGCAAACGAGAACGCAAGGATCTCATCTTCAACCCGGGGGCTCAGGTCGGGATCTCCCATGAAACACAGTGGCTGGTTCGGGACATCGTGCAAGAAGGCTGTGACCGAGTTCGTCTCAAGAGCCAGGCGGGCCAACCCTCGATTCGGCAGCTTCGGCGGTTCATCGCCGCTCACGCCGCCGCCAATCCTCAGGAGCGCAGCGTCGTGCCTGGTGTCGTCCGGCACATATACCTCGAGCCAATGGCGCCAGAGAATCCTGTCCACCTCGGCTCCCGTCCGCCAGGCTTGCGACAAAAACGTCAGTAGATAGGCTGTTCCCCCGTCCCCCCGCAACGTCTGGACCACACGGAAGCCGTGGTTGGGATCCGGCTTCTTGACATAATCATCCAGCGGTGTTGCCTGCAAGGCATCGCCTCCTGTAAGAGCCATGCACAGAGCCATGCCGATCTGTGCAGTCAGACGTCTCATCGGTCAATTCCTCCCGCCATGGGGACCTGTCAGTCATCCAGACGCTCGACCTCCGCACCAAGCAGCCTCAATCGCTCGTCAATACACTCGTATCCACGATCCACAAGCTCAACGTTCTTGATCGTGCTCTCTCCATCTGCACACAGAGCCGCCCCGATCAACGCCATGCCCGCACGAATGTCCGGGCTGCTCAGCGAGATGCCGTGAAGCCGCGACGGGCCACAGACGACCACGCGATGCGGATCACAGATGACCGCGTTGGCCCCCATCGCCACGAGGCGGTCCACAAAATACATCCTGCTCTCATACATCTTCTCGAAAAACAGGACCGTTCCTGAAACCTGTGTGGCCAGCACAATCATCACACTCATCAGGTCCGAGGGGAACTGCGGCCAGGGACCATCGTCGATCACCGGAATACCACTGCCGAGGTCGCCGGTGACGCAGCGCCCGGATTTTTCCCGGACGCGGACACTGCTCTCACCATACTCCAGCCCGACGCCGAGGCGCGCAAGCACGCGCTCCGTCATACGGTAGTGCTCCGGATCAACCCCGGTGAGCTCCACCGAACCACCTGTGGCGGCGGCCAACGCAAGGAAACTCCCCGCTTCGGTGTGGTCAGAAACGATTCGGTGTGTGCATCCCCCCAATCGATCAACCCCCTCAATCCGGAGCACATTGCTGTCCACGCCGGTGATGCGTGCCCCCATCGTCCCCAGCATGCGAGCAAGATCACTGATGTGCGGCTCAGTGGCCGCGTTCCGGATGACGGTTGTCCCGCGGCTCAACACAGCCCCCATCAGCACTTGTGCCGTCGCCGTGACACTCGCCTCCGGGAGAAAGATATCAGCTCCGGACATCCGCACGGGGGCCCTGAAGCGGAAACGCTCCTCCATCTCAACGGTCGCCCCGAGACACTCCAGACCGTAGACATGCGAATCCAACCGACGTCGCCCGATAACATCGCCACCCGGAGGGGACATGATGGCAGCGCCACAGCGGTGTAGCAACGGTGCTGCGAAGAGAATTCCGGCCCTGATCTCACGGCAGAGGTCGCGAGGAAGTTCACCGCGGCCCACTGCCGCAGCCCGCAGGCAAACGGTCCGGCCGGCGCTATCCCGTTCGACGCTCACCCCGAGGGCCGCAGCCAACTCCAGCATGACGCCAACATCATCGATGTTCGGCACATTGGACAGCCGGACGTCCTCGTCGGTCAGAAGCGCTGCCGCGATCATCGGCAAGACCGCGTTCTTGTTGCCAACCGCGGCGATCCGTCCACTCAAGGGCTTCCCGCCGTTCACACGCAGCATGCTCACGGCTGGGGCTCCCGCGGAATCAGGATGACGCGCACGTCGGCATCCTTGCCAGGCTCAGTCTTCTCCGGATTCACGTAGAAAGTCCATGCTTTGTTGCCCCCCTCATCGGGGATATCCAGGACCGTGGCCCCGCAGGAATAGGTCACCACGACATTCCCCTCAACTTCAGCTAGGAACATGCCGTCGCGAATGTCTGAACCCACGAAAACCCAGCCGTAACGCGTCATCGGTTTGCCGGTCCTCTCGTCACACATCCACTGTTCGATGGGTTCCCGCGTCGTCTCCCCCTCGGCATTCGTGTAGGCCAATTCGATATCGACCAAGTCTCCCTGGCGGCCATCCTCCTGCTTGAACCGAGGACCGTTGCGGATCCGAAGCAGGTACATGAGCGTCTGGAGATGAAGCGGGCGAACGTCGGTCCGGAGCAGACTCTCATAGAGACGCCCCTCACCGGTAGAAATCATCAGGTCAAGCTTCCCCGACATCAGGTTGACCTTGGCAGGGAACGAGATTTCCCGTTTCTGCCGATGGACGGTCACTCCCCCCAGACGAATGTCTCCGTCAGGTAAGCGCTCGAACTTGGGGATCTTGCCTACTTTCCCAGGCGTATGAGGAGCACCGCCAGATCCCGAAGGCGGGGCGACTTCAACTGCCGCCGTCTCCCCCCCTTGAGGCGCTTCCTGAGCAGCAAGCCATCCCTGGAAAGCGGGGTTCAGAAGGCACAGGACGGCCAACGGAATCAACGCTCTGCCAGGCGCCTTCACGCACGTCGGGAACGATGTCATCACTCCGCCTCCGCTCTCGCTCTGCGAGTCATCAGGCCGTGAACCGCCTCCAGCGGGTCGCGTCCCTCGTAGAGCGCCGCGTGAATTTCGTCGATGATGGGAGTCTCCACCCCGATTCGAGCAGCCAGATCGTGAGCGCTCTTGGCGGTCGCAACACCCTCTGCGACCTTCCCGCCCATAGCCTGCCGAATATCCTCCAGCGGCCGTCCCTTCCCGAGCTGTTCCCCGACATGGCGGTTTCGGCTGTGTCGACTCATGCAGGTCACGATGAGATCACCAACACCGCTCAGCCCTGCAAACGTCTCAGGACGCCCCCCGAGAGCACGCCCCAAACGAGCCATCTCAGCAATGCCTCGCGTCATGAGAGCGGCTTTGGTGTTGTCCCCGAAGGCCATCCCATCGCACACACCTGCGGCCAGCGCATAGACGTTCTTGAGGGCACCGGCCAGCTCCACCCCCGGCACATCCTCGGTCGTGTAGACTCGAAACGTCTCGTTCATGAACGCGTCTTGAACGGCATCGGCTGTAGGAACGTCGAGCGCTGCGGAAACAACAGCAGTCGGGGTCCGTCTCGAGACCTCCTCAGCGTGACTTGGGCCCGACAGGACGGCGAAAGGCACATCCCCCAGAATCGCTGCGGTCAGTTCACTCATACGCCTAAGCGAGCCGATCTCTATCCCCTTCGAGACACTGGTATAGACCGCCCCGGGGGGTGCCTCTCCCTCGTCTCGGAGACGACACAGCAGCTCCCCCATATGCTGAGCCGGTGGAGCCAGGACGATCAACTCCGCGCCATATACAGCTTCTGACAGATCGGCGCTGACTGAAAGCGCATCGGGGAGCGGAACACCGGGCAGGTAGCGCTCATTCTCACGAGCCGCCCCAAGGGCGCGAACACGGTCAGGGCTACGCCCCCAGAGCACGACGTCATGGCCGTTTCCGGCCAGGACGATAGCCAACGCTGTGCCCCAACCCCCATCACTCAGTACCGCTGCCCTCATGGTCTACAACTCCCTCGAGCCGCCGTCGGCGGGTTCATTCCTTCTCATCCACAGGCAGTGAGGCCTCAGCACTCACATCCTCAGAGGTGGCCTCAGCTTCTGACGTGGAAGCGGTCTGTTTGAACTGATACTCCTCACCGCGGATCAGTCGACCAATGTTGCTGCGATGCCGAACGATGATCAAGGAACCAAGCACGACCAGGAGCCCAAGTCGAACAGAGGAGGGCCCACCGTTTCCGGCGAACCGCAACACCAGCCCACTGATGGGGAGTACAGCCGCCGCGATCAGGCTCGCAAGTGACACGATGCGCGAAGTCTTGAAGACCACGAACCACGTTACGGCCGCAACCAGAATCGGGACCGGGGCGAGAGCCAGAACGACGCCAATCGTTGTCGCAACCCCCTTCCCCCCTTTGAAACCCATGGCAAAGGGCCACACGTGCCCACAGACAGCAGCGGCGGCGGTGAGCACGACCAGGAACTCGCCACCCGTTCCTCTGTCTCTGCCCACGGCCAACGCGAGGAGCACCGGGACCAGACCTTTGGCGAAGTCGAGAAGAAAACAGGTCAGCCCCCAGCGGAAACCCAGCACACGGCGGACGTTTGTCGCGCCAAGATTCCCGCTCCCGTGCTGCCGCAGATCCACGCCGTGGGACTTGCCGATGAGGAAGCTCCAGGGAACGCTGCCCGACAGGTAACCGCAGACCACAACGAGGATATCGATCAATATCACAGTGTCGAACATGCAATCGTTCCTGGTTCTCAGCTGGATTCCTGACGCAGGCGGAGGCAATCGGGGCAACGAAACACATCCAGCCCCAGAACACGGGTGCTCTGCTCGCTCTTGCGAACAGTGACGTGGTCACCTTCCACCAGCGGGATGCGAACGGGGTCGTTGTCCGCGAGCATGACGGCCGGCCCGCGGATGATCTCCACGGTCACAACACTCCCTCGGTCAATCACCAAATGGTCCAACGGCTCAGTGGAATTGTTGAAGGCCAACCCAATTCCCACACGGAACAAACTGTGGGTGATGCTCCGGTAGTATCCGGTGCTGCCAAACGGAGTCGCGATCACCAGCCCGTCGCCGACAATCTGGTTCATATAGAGCTCGCCATCCAGCCACAGTCGGTAGCGCACCGCGCTGGAGATGGTGTGCTTGTTGATCAAAACGTCGTTGATGCCGACGATCGACTTGCCGTCCTGAGTCTCCCCCACAAGCCGGGCAATCCGCTCCTCAGACAAGCCCCCGTCCACAAGCTGACGCAGCACGGATTCCTCCGAATGAGCAGCACACTTCGGATTCGCACGGGAATCGCGCAACGGACACTTGGGGACGCCCGGATAGTCGCGCTCCGCACCGAGTAAGGCGCCGTCGCCACCATAGGAGATGACCAGTTCCGGATCCACGTCGACACACGTCACAGGCAAAGGAGCCAACAGCTCCCGGAGATCGCCGAGATTCCGACCGCAGAGCGCAACCCGCATTGTGTCGTGGCCTCCTGGAAATGCCCCGGCCGAATCGCTCTGACGGGGGAGAGAACTGCTTCCTGCTCAAGCTGAACAAGGACCGCGATATGATACCATGGAGGAAGCCAAAAGCAACGGTTCAGCCTCCCCCGCCTCGTCTGGCTTCAGATGCGAGTAAGGCAACCCCAACAGTCTCCCGCCGAACTCGTCAATCAGCCTCGGCTTTCGCCTCCATCGTGCCTATGACGGCTTGGGCGGCCCGTTTGCAGACGTCGCTCCTGCCGGCTAAACGCGAGACGGCCAACGCCATTCCTTCCTCTGCCCCAACCCGCTCGGGCTCACCGGGAAGCAGTTGCACGAGCGCGCGGCTCAACGTTCCGGGATTCGCGTCTCCCTGCAGAAACTCAGGATATACAAGACCCTCGGCCACCAAGTTGACCATCGTGAAGTAAGGGATCTTGACGAGGCGCCGAAGCAAGGCAAACGTCAGAACGTTGAGCCTGTAGGCCACAACCAGCGGAAGCCCCAGAATGGCCGCCTCAACCGTTACGGTCCCGCTGGCCGCTATCCCCACGGACGCACGGCACAGCCACTCACGCGTCTCCCCCTCCACAAGGCCAATATGGGGGCAATCCGGTACAGCCAGGACCAGCGAAGCCAAGAGCCCGCGAACGTGACCGGAAACGGACCCCGTCGGTACGGCAACCACGAAATTGAGGTCCGGACGCTCAAGCGCGAGGCGCGCACTGGTTTCCACAAACACGGGCAGCATCCGGTCCACTTCCGATCGGCGACTGCCCGGGAGGAGAAGTACCGTACTCTCCTCCCGCTCGATACCCCGCTCCCGGTACGGGGCCAGGACCTCAAGCAACGGGTGGCCCACAAACTCCACGTCCAACTCCGTTCCCGCGTACGCCTCCGGTTCGAATGGGAAAATCGTCAGCATCTTGTCGACGACTTCGGCGATAACCGGGATACGCCGTTTCCCCCAGGCCCACACCTGGGGACTGATGTAGTAGATCACTGTGATCCCGAGCTTGTGGAGTTGCTTGGCGAAGCGGAGGTTGAACCCGGGATAGTCGATGAGAACAACAGCGTCGGGACGCTCCCGAGATGCGCGCTCGACCAAGCCCCAGAAGATGCGCCGAAACATGGGGTAGTGCTTCAGCACCTCCACCAACCCGATGATCCCCAGATCCGAGGAATCGACGATGATGTCAACTCCCGCTTCGGACATGGCGGTGGCACCCATGCCGCGAATCACCAAGTCAGCATCCTGTTCCCACAGCCGTTCGGCCAACAGAGCCCCGTAGGCCTCGCCGGACGACTCACCAGCCATGATCCAGATGCAACGCTTGCCCTCGGCAGATTCGTTCACGGCTTATTCCTTACGATGAGAAAGGACACTCACGACGGGCAAAATGGAGACACCCATCAAGTCGTGAGCCCTTCGCGATCCACAAGCGTCAGTCCGAGAGGAAGAGAATCCCCGATCACTTCTGCCTGATAGGACTCGCTGTTCTCCGTCACGGTCTCGAGCTGCCGCTGCCATTCCGCCGGCGCGTCACCGGCACGCAGCAGCGTCAGCGCCCGATTCCGGGCGCCACTGGAAACGTCAAGAGCACGCACACCGCAGAGACGACACAACGCCCCCACAGCAAACAAGACGTTACGGTCACCTTCCCCCCTGTCCCCCGCAAAGTCAAACAACCGGCTCAATACTGACTCGAGCTGTTCCGCAGGAACAACGGCGTTGTCCGGCCCATAGAAAAGCTGCCGCGCCCCAAGACGAGCGACGACCCAGTAGTGATGCCCTTCCAGGCGCTCCTTGGCCATGAGGAGGGCTCGAATGGCTTTCATCTTCCCCTTCACGGACAGCCGTTCCATTGCCCCCAGGCAACGCCACATCTCCCGGGCTTCCTGGGGGCCGCGCTTCCTGGGGCCAAGACGTCCTGCCGGTTTCGGGATCAAATCTCGCATCAGGCCACTCGCCAACTGCTGCTGGTGTCCTGTCCGGAGCCCCCCGGCCACGCGTCGCCAGAAGACCCACCACTCGGCAGCCACCTGAGCATCTCTCGGAGCCAGCGGCCCTGAGTGCCAGAGCTTCCACAGCTCCCGCATGCGCCACTCATCTCCCGGCACACCCCACCCGGGGCGCATCAGGAAGCCCATCATGTTCAACCAGCGGGCCTCGTGGCGCGATGTCTTGCCTCGACTGTCGCAGAGCTCCAGCAGGTGGTCTGCAAATGCGCGAAGCATCTGCGCCCCCCACTCGGCTCGCACCATCCCGAGAACACTCTCGATATCCCCCATCGCCTGGGATAACCGCTGCCCTTCAGAAAAGGCAGCGCCCAGGACCTCTCGCGCCGTGTTGAGATGGGCCTCGTCAACCATCACGTCGGTCCGTCCAGACGCCTCATCCGTATCCGTGGCTCGAAGGTCAAAGGACAGCGGGTATCGGTGCTGACCGTCCAGGGTCGCGCAAGCCAGATCCAGCGTGCCTACCTCATTCAGCTCGGCGGAGATTTGCACGTCGAGCAGCATCTGCTTGCCCTTGCCAAAGGTCAGAACGGTCTGGAGTGGAGGCAAATTGCTGATTTCTTCCCGGTCCGCAAGTAACTCGCCGGGACGATCCCCTAGCCGTGTTGCGCTTGAAAACAGAGGAAAGCGGACGGCCTGATTGGCCGCCAGTTTGAAGGTGAATTCTTCCAGCTCAACCCGGCGCCCTTCCTCGGCGTCACGCGGCATAACACACACCAACTCACTCGATGTGCTCCGGCCGACTTCCAGGTAAAACGACCGGGCAATGCCTCCGCGAACACGGACGCCTGTCCCCTGGCGCACCAGCCCGTAGTAAGCAGCTCCCCGCGAAACAGCCAAGTTGAGGTCACGCGCGGCCAGTTCCGGGACCGCACTACCGTCAGCCCACCCTCCAACGACTTCCGCAACGCGCTCCCGAAGAAGGGAAGGTAACATCGCGCCGCCGTTGTAGAGGATATGATCAGGAAGCACGAGCGATCCCGGCTCACGGCCTGTGATGTGGGCGGCCTGACGAAGGAACTGAAGAAGGTGCTTCGTGACCGCCGGGTCCGCCGCATAGGGCAACCCCATCTGACGGATTCCGGAACGACGTTCAGGAGCAGCCGTATCGACAGATACGACCGGGAAGAAGCCGTCACGAATGGCCTCAACCACGGCCAAACGGGTGAGATCCTGAGTGCGGGTGGCCGCGATCACCGCGCTCCCCCCTCCGGAAATGGCCACGGTGTCGCTCTCCGGCGCATCCTCCGCCAAAAGGCGCTCCTTCACACACCGGCAGGCCTGACACAGCATACCCCAGTCGCGGGCGGACAGCCCTCCATCCCCCCAGGCTGTCTCCACGTTTCGTGCCAGGGACATATCCATGTTGTCGCCCCCAAGCAGGAGGTGTTCACCAACAGCCGTGCGTCGAAGCGTGAACCCAGGCTCAATGGTGATCAGGGAGAAGTCAGTCGTTCCCCCGCCGACATCAACCACAAGTACCGTCTCCCCCTCCTGTAATCGCTCACGCCAGTCTTCCTCATGCTGCCAAAGCCAGGAGTAGAAAGCGGCAAGGGGTTCCTCAAGCAAGACCAGGCGTTCGATCCCTGCATCGCGAGCAGCCCGAACCGTCAGCTCCCGGGCCACCTCATCGAACGATGCCGGAACGGTCAGAACAACCTGCTGCTCAGCAAGAACACATGGCGTCCCGTGGCGATCGGTCACATCACCGAAACGAGTATCCCACGCCGAACGAACATGCTCAAGATAATAGCGAGAGACATCAACGGGTGAAACAGCGGAGTCGCCCAGGTCTCCTCCCCAGGGAAGGATGCCTTGAGTGCGATCAACCCCGGCGTGTGCCAGCCACGACTTGGCGGATGCCACCATCCGGCCGGGGACGGCGGCCCCCTGATCCCGGCCGAATACACCCACAGCATGCCCCAGCTCGCGGCTCCAGGGCAACTCCAATGCCCCTTCGGGCAATTCATGCGCCCCGGGCAGGTAGCAGAATGATGGAAGGAGGTCCCGATCACCCACTTCGCCGGCACTTACCAGCTGTGGAATCGCGAATTGCTCCAGCGCGCTCTCCCCCTCCAGGTCAACGTAACAGACGGCAATGTTCGTCGTCCCCAAGTCGATACCGACAACGAAGCGGGTATCGCCATCCTGTTTTTGGGTAGCAGGTAGCACGTTTGATTCCGGACTCAGCGTAGGATCTCAGGTCACCTGTCGGACGGCGGAGGCCATCTGACAACGAGAAGCAGGAAAGATAATGTCCGGGGTCTCCCCTTACCAGGGAGCAACGCCTCTTGTGGCGCGGAGACATCTCAATGTGGGGGATTCCCCAATGTGGGAGGAGCCGCTGTGCTCCGACTGCCGTTCTCCCAACAGACAGGAAATCGGCGGGTGGCACCGCCTCCCACGTTGGCTGCTTCCTCTTCAAAATGTGGGAGGAGCCGCTGTGCTCCGATCGAGGCGGCATGCTCCGCCTACTGAGAAGACAGCACAGCGTTGGTCAGTTCCCCTCCCCGGCTGCCCATCTCATACTCCCGGATGTTCGCGACAGTCGTGTCGGCAATATTCGCAAGAGCGTCAGCAGTGAGGAATCCCTGATGGCTGGTGATAACAACGTTGTTGAACGTCGTCAACCGGGCCAGCATGTCGTCCGTCAAGATGCGGTTCGAGTGGTCCTCGAAGAAGTACCCGCTCTCTTCCTCATAGACATCCAACCCAGCAGCACCGATCTTGCCGGTTTTGAGCCCGTCAAGCAGGGCCCGTGTGTCAATAAGTCCCCCTCGACTCGTGTTGATCAGCATGACTCCCCCCTTCATCCTGGCGATCGCCTTCGCGTCGATGAGGTACCGTGTCTGCGGCGTCAAAGGGGCGTGCAGGCTGATGATATCACACTGTTCCAACAACTCGTCCATCGAGACAAATTCAACCCCGAGACGCGCGACCAACTCAGGCTTCTCACTCCTGGAGTTTACCAGGACGCGACAACCGAACCCTTTCAGGATCTCCATGGTGCAGACGCCGATCTTGCCGGCCCCCACGACACCCGCCGTTCGCCCGTGCATGTCGAAACCAACCAGCCCGGCCAGCGAAAAGTCACCTTCACGGACCCGGTTGTTTGCCCGATGCGTCTTCCGATTCAGCGTCATCATGAGAGCGACAGCGTGTTCCGCAACCGCATAAGGCGAATAGGCCGGCACACGTGCCACCGAGACGCCCAGTTCCTCGCACGTGGGAACGTGGACGTTGTTGAACCCCGCACAACGCAACGCGATCAACTGCACCCCCATCGCTGCCAACTCCCCCACAACCGAAGCGTCCACATCATCGTTCACGAACACGCACACAGCCTGACACCCGGCGGCAAGAGTGACTGTGTCGGGCGTCAAACGGGCATCAAAGAAATGCAGGGCGTAACCGTGACAGTTTGCCGCACGCAGTGCCTCCTCCATGTAAGGCTTGGAGTCGAAGATGGCCACTTTGAAGCGACGATCGACGTCACGAGCAATCAATTTGGCCAATAACGATGTTCCTCGTGAGAGATGCCCACTGAGGGTTGCGAGCAGGCCCTTGGCAATGCTGGGATACTCGCTGAGCGCCGCGTCCAGGTCGTCGTGAGTCAGCGTCCACATTGCGACGTCGCTCTGTGCAATGAGGTCCGCAGAGCGAGGCTGCTGCGTGAAGAGACTCATCTCCCCCGTCACATCCCCATCGCTGAGCACGGCGACCTCGATATGCTCTCCGTCATGGTCGTGTTTCATCACGGACACAGTGCCGCTCTGAATCACGAACATCCGATCGCCTTCATCGCCCTCCGAGCAGAGATGCTCTCCTTCCGGGAAGGAACAGGTCCGCATCCGCTCACAGAGCACATCCAGCGCCTCGTCATCCAACCCGGAGAAGCAGCGCGTGCGGCGCAGCAGTTCTTTGAGCTCAAGCTGTGCACTCATCCCGTATTCCCTCCTTCAGAAACAAACGTACTGGTCGTCATCCCTGCGGGGACGCCATATGTTCTCCTGCAGAACAATGCGAACATATCACATCGGCGTTCCCTAACAACCGGCCGAGAAACTGGCAGGCCGTTGCTGGGCAGTTATCTTCCCGTAAGGAGTACCACCATGTTCTGTCGTGCCTTGCTTGCAGCGGTCCTCACGGCGACCACGGTCTCCCGTGCGAGTTCTCCCGGATCTTCCCAGGATGCCATGCGCCGCATCCGGGAGTTCGTCCCTCCGTTGTCCAACCCCCTGGGGGATCGTCTACCGATCTTGACCTGGCAAGGAAGGGGCTTCCCTGCCGCGATCGCCGAGAACAAGGTAGAGGAATACCATGGTGATTTCATAGCCAGAGGCTTTGTCCCTCTCGCTAACGGCTGCAACAATGCGGCCGCCGTCGAACGTCACCTGCCCGTTTTCCGGTTCTGGCAGGAGCGCGGGATCCCTGTCTGCATTCTGCCCCAATCATGGATGCAGATCCCGTTCATTGTCGATCGCAAGGGACGCTTCCGCGGGGCCCACCGCCCTCCCGCAAGCCAGGACCACGCCTACCCCTGTCCCGCCATCATGGAAGACCCCAGGCATCTCGCAGGGCATCACCGTCACATCGCTGACACATGCAGAGCTCTCGCAAACAATCATGTCGCCCTGCATTTCCTGTGCATCGACTTTGAGGCCGGGGCCTATCTCCGCAATACACATGATCGTGACGCCAGCGTCCGCGAACAGGCAGCCGCCGCCACCACCTGCCCCCGCTGCCTGGAAGCCTACGGCAAGGAAGCACTCGGTTCCCCTGAAGCATACGCTCAGGTCGTCGACAAAGCTCGAGCAGCCACTGTACGCACCACGTTGGCCGACCCCCTCCGATCCCTCTTCCCCAAGGCCCATCTGGGGAACTTCTACGCCTGGCCAATCAACCGTGTCCCAAAGCCCGAAGGGCGTTGGCCGGCATACGGATTCGAAAACAGTGGGATGAATGTCGCCATGCCGCGCCTCTACATGAATGCGGGTTGGGGAGGAGCCGGGAAAAGTCAGGAGACGATGAACTGGAATGCGCTCTACTGCTGCCTGGAGGCATTCTCACCTGCCGCCTCTGTGCTGAAGGAGGGAGAAATGCTCATTCCCTGGGTTCATGTCTGGTTGGGGGGACGGTACCTCGATTTCGTCACCAAACGTGGACGGAAGCTGCCCGAACCGTGGGCTATGGGAGAAGTCGCCTGCCACATGATGCTGCGTGGCAGTGAGACCTTCGCTATCTGGATGGACGCCCAGATCGGCGAATTCCCGGAGGACTATCCGTACCCGGAGTACGCAGCAATGGGACAGTTCGTCTACGACCTGAAGGGAGTTCAGGCAGGGTTCAACGAAATGCTGGCCTTCAATGGGTTCCTCAGGGCGGCCCGCCCCATGACGTACGAGGTGCGGGGAGAACGTGGCGCCATCGGCCCGGAGACAGCGACGTGGTCGGGTATGCAGACCGATCACAGAGCACTCGTGCGCACCGTGCTCTTCAACCAGGGGAAGTCAGAGGAACGGACGATCAACGCGTTCGGCAAGTCGGTCAGACTCACTTTCGCCCCTCGCGGAAGGATGTACTGGGTCCACTCCGACGGCCGCTCAGAGACAATCCGGTAGTGGAGTTGAGCGGTTTCCTCCGCCCGAACAGAGCCACGCACATCGTGAGCGGTTTCCTCTGCCCGAACCGAGCCGCGCACAATGTAAGCGGTCTTCTGTCTCGCCCCCCTCCCGTTGGTCAGGGCTCTGCCGGAACCGAGCCGGGCACATCGTGAGCGGTCTTCTGTCTCGCCCCCCTCCCGTTGGTCAGGGCTCTGCCGGAACCGAGCCGCGCACAACGTAAGCGGTCTTCTGTCTCGCCCCCCTCCCGTTGGTCAGGGCTCTGCCGGAACCGAGCCGCGCACATCGTGAGCGGTTTGCGGGGCCCGCGCCGCAACCATAGATTTACCCGTCATCGACCGGCCCCGGCAAAAGCACTCGGTGATGCGAGCAACACAACAGCAAAGAGGAGCAGGATGTGCCAAGAATACTCCGTTTCGTGCCGTGTCTCCCCATTCTCACCCTCAGCCTGGCCGCGGCCCAACCCGCTAAGCCCCTTCCCAAGTGGACGCAACAGATCCGCCAGGACCACCCACGCCTCTTCTTCAATCAGGATTCGTGGACTCAGGTCAAAGCCCGGGCACTGGGACAAGAGAAGGTCTGGTATGAGCGGACCAAGAAGGCCGCTGACAATCTGGCGACGAAGCTGTCTAAGGCAACATCCACTCCTCCGAAAGACTACGGCCCCGACGCAGCCCGAACTGCCTTCGTCTACCTGATGACGGGCGAAGAGCGCTACCTGACGACAGCCAAACAAGCCCTGGATCTCTCCCTGCAGTTCTACGATGCCTGCTTCAAAGAACAGAAATCCGTAAACTGGTACTCGACCTCGCGAGTCCACGCGACCATGGCCCTTGACTGGCTGTTCAACGACCTGAACAACGAGGAGCGTGAGCACTACCTGGGCGGTCTGGTTCGGGCTGTACAGAATGTCCTGAGCGCAAGGCCACGAATCTATCGGGAGAACTACAGCGGCCACACCACCGGCTACTATGGTATTCGGAACTGCAAGTGGTTCCTCGGCTGTACCGGACTCGGAACGGGGATCGAGTCCGACCGGATCAACGAATGGCTCGTTGCCGGATACAACGACAACATGGCTCTTCTCCAACACCGGAAAAGGGCAGGTGGAGACGATGGAGGAGGCGCATCCCCCACGCTCGGTTACGTGTTCGGGGCCTACCCCTGGTCCGAGCAGAACTTCTTCTACACCTGGCTCAGTGCCACCGGCGAGAACATCGCTCCGGACTGGCCACACGGCGCCTGGCTCGCGAATTACGTGATCTGGAATTGGGTCGAGACCGGAGGTAAGCCGCTGGAATTCGGCTGGGGCGATACGCCACACACAACCAATCGTCTCCCAACCTGGCAACTGTACACACACATGGCCAATATCCGGCACCTCTACGGTGCTGCCGCGCCGGAAGCCGCAGCGCTTGCGCGGCACCTTCAGTCCGTCGTTCCCGAGAAACAGTACAGCTCCACCTGGTTCATTTACCCGTTCCTCCTGACCACGCTGGAACAGTCCCCACCACCATTCGAGCCTGAGACCTTGCCCCATGCACGCCACTTCGATAACATGGGCCAGATCTTCATGCGCTCGGGCACGGGAGCCGACGACACGTACGCCTGCTTCACCGCCGGAGGGCTGTTGAGCCAACACCGACACTTCGACGCCCTCAATGTCGTGATATACCACGGCGCACACCTCGCCCTGGACTCCGGCACTCGCCACGCAGAGAAGGAGAACGGGCAGCACCTCAAGAACTACTACGCCCAGACCGTGGCTCACAACTGCGTGCTGGTCCACCAACCTGGCGAGCCCGCCGCCAACTACTGGGGCGAAGGGCCACGGGTCGCAGCCAACCACGGCGGCCAACACAAGCAACTCGGTTCAGACGTAGAGGCCTTCGAGACTAACGACCAGTTTGTCTACGTGGCAGGCGACGCGACCAAGACCTACCACCACTCCCAACCCGATGGTCTCCCCCAAAAGGTGAGTGAGGTCACCCGCCAGATCGTCTTCATCATGCCCTCACACTTCGTCATCTTCGACCGCGTCACAGCAACCGACCCCGCCTACAGAAAACAGTGGCTGCTGCACACGGCTCATCGACCAAATATCGATGGACTGACGGCTCAGGCAGACCATGGGAAAGGCCGGATGTTCTGTCGGACGCTCTTGCCTGGAGACGCCGGAATTGAGCTCGTGGGCGGTCCGGACAACGCCTTCCAGGCGGCCGGCAGGAATTGGTCCATTGACCCAGGGAAACTCAAACCCGAGGCCCTGGCAATGATGGGACAGTGGCGACTTGAGGTGAACCCGGGAGAAGCTCGTCGCGACGACGTTTTCCTCCATGTCATCCAAATCGGCTCTCAGGAACTCGCGCGGATGTCCCCGGTGGAACTCCTGGAAACAGACACAATCGCGGGAGCCAGAATCGATACGGGCGACGAATCCTGGGAGATAACCTTCGCAAAGACAGGAGAGCTGGCTGGTCACGTGAAGGCAACCGGTAAAGAGCCCATTCTCGACCGCCCGCTGATCCAAACAGTGACGCCGCAAAAAGGAATCGTGCCCTGACAGAAAACGGGAAATGTGGGAGAACACCCCAATGTGGGAGGAGCCGCTGTGCTCCGACTGACCTTCTCCCAACACGTTGGCTGTTTCCCTTGGCTTCAGTGTGGGAGGAGCCGCTGTGCTCCGACTGCCCTTCTCCCAACAGACACAGAATCGGCGGATGGCACCGCCTCCCACATTGCAGGGCACTGAACCACTGACATGACCATCCGAGCCGCAATTCTTGGCCTTCTCGCCTCCGTCTTCGTCTGCTGCTATACGTATTTCAACGACGCCATCATCCATCAGACCATGTTCGTCGGCAACACCATGCCGATATCGGTCTACGGTGGACTCATCCTCTTCGTTCTCGCCCTGAACCCCCTGTTGACGAAGCTCAGACGCGTCCGGCCGTTGAGTGCAACGGAGCTGGTCGTGATCCTCTCCATGACCCTTGCCGCGTGCAGCATCCCGGGATCAGGACTGATGCGGACCTTCACCTCTACTCTCATGATGCCGCACCACTACGCGCGAACGTCCCCCGGCTGGACCACTCAAGGCGTGCTCGAGTCCGTCCCCAGGCGCATGCTGGCGGACGTCAGCGTGGATGAGGATCGTGGTCTCAACGGCTTCGTACAAGGTTTGGGAACCGGTGATGCGCACATTGCTCCGGCCGCTGTCCCGTGGGCTGTCTGGCGTGACTGTCTCGCTTTCTGGGTCCCGCTGATCGTCACCCTGTGGGTCTGCCTGCTGGGGCTGTCGATCGTGGTGCATCGACAGTGGGCCGACCACGAGCGGCTGCCCTACCCCATTGCGGCCTTCGCCAGTGCCCTCCTACCCTCTTCAGACAAGAAGCTCCCCGCAATACTTCGCAGCCGTATCTTCTGGTTGGGAGCTCTGCCGATCGTCCTCCTGCACTTGAACAACTACGCCTGCCAGATCCTGCCCGGCAAGCTCATCCCCATTCGCACGTCCTTCGATCTTTGGGCTCTCCGGCCGCTCTTCGACCCCATCGCCCGGGGTGGAGGTTGGTTCTTCTTCCGGCCGCGGATCTACTTCACGGCCATCGCCTTCGCCTACTTCCTGGCAACGGATGTTTCACTCTCTCTCGGGATAGGCCCCATTCTCTATGCCTTCATCGTCGGCAAGCTCCGCGACGTCGGCATCTCGCTGACAGGGGGTGGCTTCTTTGCCCCGAAACCGCAGACGTTCCTTGGCTTTGGCGCCTACCTGGGCATGCTTCTCTCCATCACCTACACCGGCCGCAATTACTTCATGGCCGTCGCTCGACGCATCATCGGGATCAAAGCAGGCGACGATGTCCAACCCACGGTCATCTGGGCAGGTCGCCTCTCCATTGCTGCCTTCTTCCTGATGGTCGCTCAACTCGCCATAGTCGGGCTCGAGTGGCCATTCGCACTCCTCTACTCCGCCGGCATCGTGACCGTGTTCCTGATCATGAGCCGAGTCATCGCCGAGACCGGACTGTTCTTCATTCAGGCCTGGTGGTTCCCGGGCGTGATCCTGGCCGGGCTGTTCGGGCCTGTCGCGGTCGGGCCGCAAGCCATGCTGATCATGCTGCTCCTGACCACAGTGCTGGCCCTCGACACACGGGAGGCCCTGATGCCGTTCATGGTCAACTCCCTCAAGCTCCTGGATACTCAGAAACTACACCTTGGCAAGGGTGCCACGTTCTGTGGTATCGCCCTCCTCGTATCTCTCCTCGCCGTCATCCCGTTCGTTCTGTATCTGCAGTACGACTTGGGGGTCGACCTGGCCGATCGCTGGGCAAACGTCAATGTTCCCACCTTTGCGTTCAATCAGACGGTCTCCATGAAGCAGAAGCTCGAGGCACAGGGAGCCTTGTCATCAGCCATGTCTGCTCACGGCTTCGAGCGTTTCGGACGAACAGCCCCAAAGCTCGACGTCGCCATCAGCGCCATTGCCGGCCTGGTTCTCGTACTCGTGGTTTCCGCCGGACGACTCAGGTTCGCGCATTGGCCCCTCCACCCAATTCTCTTCCTGATCTGGCACACCTACCCGGGAAAGGCCTTCGCGGCGTCCTTCCTCATTGGTTGGTTCATCAAACGCACCATCACCAAGTACGGAGGGGCACGGCTGTACCAGGACCTGAAACCACTGATGTTCGGCCTGATTGCCGGCGACATGCTTGGGGGAATCATCCCAATCGTGATTGGCGCTATCTACTACCTCATCACAGGCGAACTCCCGGTGAAGTTCTCCATCATGCCCGGATAGCGCCTCGGAGGCGACCTGCCCGGCTTGCGAATGGTGCCCTCCGCGGTAGATTGTGTGTCTGCTCTACACCATACTTTCGGAGAGGTGACAGAGTGGCCGAATGTGCAGCACTGGAAATGCTGTGTTCCGTTTACGCGGGACCCAGGGTTCGAATCCCTGCCTCTCCGCCAATATCCCAAACGCCGCCCAATTCCAGGGCGGCGTTTTTCGTTGGCGGAGAAAAGGGATGAGAACCCTGCAAGGGTTCGAGCGCCGAACGCAGAGAGGCACGGGCTGACCGACCAATGGGCGTGTCAGCAACGCAGCGAAGCAAGTGGCAATCCCTGCCTCTCCGCCAATATCCCAAACGCCGCCCAATTCCAGGGCGGCGTTTTTCGTTGGCGGAGAAAAGGGATGAGAGCCCTGCAAGGGTTCGAGCGCCGAACGCAGAGAGGCACGGGCCCTGAGCTTGTCGAAGGGCAGTGAGCCAGAGGCGAACGTCAATCCCTGCCTCTCCGCCA
>Ga0209045_1000471_pt1 | contig 47630 bp, 39 predicted proteins | sample SaaInlLV_10m_DNA_4_FD_184664 | JGI IMG/M metagenome (GOLD analysis project Ga0209045, IMG submission 184664) | Marine microbial communities from expanding oxygen minimum zones in the Saanich Inlet - Saanich Inlet SI072_LV_200m_DNA (SPAdes) (version 2) | ecosystem: Environmental > Aquatic >...
AGCAAAGAAACCGGCAGCTAAGAAAAAAGTAGTAGCAAAGAAACCGGCAGCTAAGAAAAAAGTAGTAGCAAAGAAACCGGCAGCTAAGAAAAAAGTAGTAGCAAAGAAACCGGCAGCTAAGAAAAAGGTAGCGGCAAAGAAACCGGCAGCCAAGAAAAAGGTAGTAGCAAAGAAACCGGCAGCTAAGAAAAAAGTAGTAGCAAAGAAACCGGCAGCTAAGAAAAAGGTAGCAGCAAAGAAACCGGCAGCTAAGAAAAAGGTAGCGGCAAAGAAACCAGCAGCAAAGAAAAGGTAGGCATTGAAAGGATATTTCAAATTATAGGAGGTATTGTGAAGTATATTTATACGTCGCCAGATTGTCCGAAGTGTGAAGCATTAAAGGAACGTTGTAAAGCGCAAAGTATTGAATATGTCGAGAGAGACGCGGACAGGCTTAAAAATCCGACGCACGATCGAGACGATATTGATGTAGAGGCGTTTGTACAGCTTTCAATGCAAAACATGGTTCTGCCTGTAGAAGTAGATAAATAGAAACAAATACCCGCCTCCCGTTCAGAAATTCTACCGGATTTGTTTTTGGGAATAAATAAACTGTTGGGTGGCTACAGAATTAGCATGCAGTCTCCATAGCTATAGAATCTATAGTTAAGGCTTATGGCTTCTTCGTAAGAAGTCATGATATTTTCCCGTCCCGCAAAGGCAGATGCAAGTAGAATTAACGTTGACCTCTGCAAGTGGAAGTTCGTTATTAATGAGTCAGTGAGTTTGAACTTGTATGGTGGATAAATAAACAAATTGGTCCACCCTGAATTTTTTCCTGTTGTATGATTTCTCGCTATTGTTTCCAGGACTCTACATGTTGATGTTCCAGTAGCAAAAATTTTCTTCCCAAGTGATTTTGCTTTATTTATCGTATCGATAGCTTCTTCAGGAATATTATAAAACTCTTTGTGTATAGTATGTTGTCTGAAATCTTCTTTATGTATGGGTTTGAATGTTCCTAAACCAACATGTAAAGTTATGTAAACTATCTTTATTCCTTTACAAGATATTTCCTTCAGCAGGTTTGTTGTGAAGTGAAGGCCAGCGGTGGGAGCAGCAATTGCTCCCATTTTTTTTGCATAAATTGTTTGATAGCGTTCATCATCGTATATTCCTTGTGATTTGTCATTTGGACTTCTCTTTATATACGGTGGCAGTGGCATACGTCCAGAGTGTTCAAGCATTTCTGTAAACTTACTTTTATCTTCGAATCTAATTATCCATCCCCCCGTGTCATTTCGACATAAAACCTTTCCTTTTACGCTGTTATCAAAAGTAAGTAATTCATTTTCCTTTAGTCTGTGATTCGATTGTAACAGTACTTCCCATGTATTTTCTTTAATCTCCTTTATAATAAGACCTTCCACTCTACCACCAGTTGTTCTGGAGCCTCGTATTCTCGCAGGGGATACTTTTGTGTCGTTCAGGACTAAAACATCTCCACAATTTAAATATTCAATGATTTCATAAAATTTTCTGTGCTCAATTTTAGAGCTTTCCTTATGAAGTACAAGTAGACGTGATTCATCTCTTTTTGCCGTTGGGTATTGAGCAATAAGATGCTTTGGTAGATCATAATCATAGTTGCTAGTGTTATAGGGCGTCGTATTCATATTTTTTACTTAAAAACAGTTCTCAAAACAAAAAAAAATCTTTATTTCTTGTTATACAATATGTTGTCATTTTTTTCAAACAAACATTAAATATAGCAAGGTTGGGAGTTTTCAAAAATAAATGTAAAATAGAATACCAAAAAAAAACTTGACAAAGGCGAGAAATGGTGTATTTTCCACCTAAATGGTAGAAGGTGGGTAAGAGTGGGGAATTAAAAAATGGCCATATTTACAGGGAAACATCTACATACTATTGACGAAAAAAATCGATTAGCCATACCTTCATCGATACGGAAATGTATGGATGAAGATACAGAGGGCAATGGGTTTTTTGTAACACCGGGTTTGGATAAATGCCTTGCGCTCTATACGCCCCTTCATTTCAAAGAAATTTCGGAAAAATACAACGAACAAGCATCTACAAATAGAAAAGCGCGGAATTTCCAGCGTCATTTCTTTTCAAATTCAAAAAAAGTTGACTGCGACAAACAGGGAAGAATTAGCATAGACCCACAGCACATAAGCTATGCCGATCTTAAGAAGGATGTCGTTATTGTTGGAGTAATGGACAGGATAGAAATATGGGACTTACAATCCTGGAACGAAGTTGAAGCAGGCAACAGTGAAAATTATGAAAATGACGCGGAAGATCTCTTTCGTCTGGGATATGTCCCAGGTTCGTAACAAGGTAAGACCGTTTTGCAGAATTTAGGCAATGAAAAAAACTTTAATCAATGATTACTCATGATGATGATCTCTCACCGCATAGACCAGTTATGCCTGATGAGGTTATAAGTTTCCTTAGGCCGAGCAAGGGTGACATTATAGTTGATGCAACAATTGGTGCTGGAGGGCACAGTTGTGAAATATTAAAGAAGATAGGGCCTGATGGGCTTCTTATTGGAATAGATAAGGATGCTGAGATACTGAAGATAGCAGGTAGGTTTCTGTCAAAGATAAGTGATAGTTACAAATTGTATCAAGCTGACTTTGTAAATTTAGATTGTGTACTTGAAAAGTTAAAAATTAGTAAGGTCAATGGTATTTTACTTGACCTCGGAGTTTCTTCGTTGCAATTGGACTCCTTGGATCGTGGATTTAGTTTTAGCAAAGAAGGGCCTTTAGATATGAGAATGGACAGGACACAGGGTATAACCGCTGAAGATTTGCTAAAAAGACTTTCTGAAAGAGAAATGGCGGATGTCTTCTGGAAATACGGTGAGGAGAGAAAATCCAGGCGTGTTGCCAGGGCAATTATGTATGAGCGGAAAAGGGGGACATCTATAAAAACAACTACACAATTGGCCAAAATCGTTGAGAAGGCGCTATATGTGCCAAGAGGGTATTCAAAGAAAAAAGCAATCCACCCTGCAACTCGCGTATTTCAGGCATTACGAATAGTTGTAAATGATGAGTTAAAAAGTCTGGAACAATTTTTAAATGATGCATGCGTATTTCTGGCCGGTGGTTCAAGGATTGTAGTAATGTCCTTTCATTCTCTTGAGGATCGTTTGGTCAAGAGAGCTTTCCGTGAGGGGAAAAGTACATCTCTCTTGGAGATCTTGACAAAAAGACCTCTTATTGCTAGTGACTCGGAAATTAGAGAAAATGTTAGATCCAGGAGTGCTAAACTTCGAGCAGCAGAGAGGACATACTTATGAAAGTTTGCAGGTACGGTTGTGTACTCGTAGTTATTTTAATTATGGCAATCTTTACGATGGCGGAAGGTTCAAGAAAAATACAGATCGGATACGATATTACGAGAATGGAAAACGAACTGGTGCGGCTGTCAGAGGAGAGCAAAAGATTAAAATCTAAATCAGATAAATTGAGAAAGCCGGACAAGATATCTATGAAGGTAAAAAATATGAAACTTGACCTGAGTATTGAGGATGATGAGAATATTGCTGTTGTAAAGAAATATCCTAAGCATTTGGATAAGAAGCCGGGAAATAAAATAGAAGCTTAGGTTTTCCAATTTTCTAACGAACCAGTTGTAAAATAAAATAATGCTAAATCAAAAAATAATTTCAAGGGGTTGTAAAATCAGGGTAAACATCTTGTGTGTCTGTATTCTTATAATATTTTCAGCCCTTCTATATCAACTGGTTCGTATACAGATTATTGATCACAAAAAATATAGTTCTTTAGCATTCTCGCAACAATGCAAAAAACAGACTATTCCAACAAGAAGAGGGCTTATTTTTGATAGAGGAGGGGCGAAACTGGCAGAATCAATTCAGGTAGGTTCGGTCTATGCAGATCCTTTCTTCATAACGGAAAAAAAGAAGACGTCTAAAATCCTATCTGATTTGCTGGGTTTAGATAAAGCAGAAGTTGTAAAGCTGTTAAGCAAGAAAAAGAGGTTTGTCTGGATAAAAAGAAGAATATCAGATGAACAGGAAGAGGCGTTAAGGCCATTGCATCTTAAAGGTATTAGTATAAAACACGAGTACAAAAGGGTTTACCCTTACGAAAAATTGTGCTCTCAGGTTCTGGGTTTTACTGATATCGATGAAAACGGTTTGGGAGGTATTGAAAGATCGCTTAATCAAGTTATTTCGGGAAGCAATGGTTCCAAGGTAGTAGAAAAAGATGGTCTTCAACATCAATTTTCTACTTTAAAAGGAGAAACTGTCTCCGCGAGATACGGTGATAGTGTATTTTTGACTATTGATTGTAACGTCCAGTCTATAGTGGAGGAAGAGCTTGAAAAAGCATGTCTGAAGTGGGACCCGAATTCGGCGATTGCAATAGCAATGGATCCTTCTACAGGAGAGGTATTAGCAATGGCTAATTATCCTACATTTGACCCAAATTTCGTTCGAGATTCAAATCCGGCAGAAAGGCGTAACAGGGCAATTACGGATTGCTTTGAACCAGGCTCATTGATTAAACCCTTAATTGTAAGCGGTGCACTGGATAGTGGATTGGTAAAAGAGGATGAAACTATTTTCTGTTATAACGGAGCTTATAAGGTAAATGGTGGAAGGAGAGTAGTTAGGGATTCTCATTCATATGGTGATTTAAGTGTATCTGATATTGTCGTTCATTCAAGCAATATAGGAATGGCACAAATAGGGCAGAGGATAAAGAAGCAAAGATTGCATAGATATTTGAAGGATTTTGCTTTTGGCGAAAAAACAGGAATACAATTACCCGGTGAAGTCAGAGGCATTGTAAGGCCTCTTAATCTCTGGTCAGTTGATTCAGAAATTTCTGTTTCCTTCGGTTATGAAACAGCGGTAACGCCAATACAGATGGTTGCCGCCTTCTGTTCAATTGCTAATGGAGGGACATTGCTGCAGCCACAAATTGTCAGCAAAATAACTGATTATTCAGGTAAGAGAGTGAAAAAAAATTATGATCCTGCGCGCATCAGGAGGGTCGTTTCTCCAAAGATTGCGAGGGAAGTAATGGCCCCTATTCTCGAAAATGTTGTTAAAGAAGGTACTGGTAAACGGGCGATGCTTTTTACGCACAGGGTTGCTGGTAAAACAGGTACGGCCAAAAAATTAGAGAAGGTTGGTAATAAAATGAAATATTCTAATAAATATATTGGTTCATTCGTAGGGTTTGCACCGGCGGATGAACCTAAGATCTGTGTTTTGGTCTCTTTAAATGAACCAAAAAATGGTGCTTATTACGGAGGTACCGTAGCCGCACCCGCAGTAGGAAATATTTTAGAAAGAACTCTTGGTTATATGGAATTTGGTCCACAATATGTACAGATAGCTCAAAGATAATTTAGTGGGGAGAAACTTTATTACTTTATTACGAGGGGAGGTGGTAAATGGTCAAAAATGCTGGAAGGTAGGTACATCAGTGGGTGATGTATTGATACCCTATACTGCCCCAAATTTTTTGGGGACAGTGTAGGGTATCGTATTTAATTTCTAAATTATTTTAAGAGGAGAATCCCATGACTAAAAAAGAATTAGAAAAACATAATTTCCTTACTTGGTGTCGATATGCTGATGCAAACGAGCTTGAAAATGCTAAAGGGAAAAACCATGAAGTATGGGAAAGATTGTATGGTGAATATGCAAATGAAATAGAAGTGATAAATAGAACAAAGCAAGTATACGAATCCATTTCCCAACATGAAATAGGGATACAGAAATTTGATCTTTCTTTGAAAATTTCAATATAATGATTATGGTTTTTTAATGAAATTAAGTACGTTAGTTCACCATTTAGACTTAATGGGAACATACAACCTTTGTGATGTTGAGATTACGGGCATTACCAATGATTCGAGAAAGGTAAGGCCTGGTTCTCTTTATGTTGCAATTAAGGGATATAAGACGGACGGACATAATTTCATTAAAAAATCTCTTGAATGTGGTGCTCAAGCAATCGTTAGCGAGGAAAGGTTTTCTCTTAATACAAAGATTCCTCAAATAACTGTACGTAACACGAGAAAAGCACTTTCCTCTTTGAGTTGTTGCTTTTATAACAACCCATCTCAAAAAATTAATGTTGTTGGTGTAACGGGAACAAATGGTAAGACTACTACTACATTTCTAACTAAGTCCATAATTGAAAAAGCAGGATATGAGGCAGGGTTAATCGGTACGATTAATTATCAAATAGGGGAAAAAATTATACCTGCACAGGAAACAACTCCTGAATCAGTTGAGCTTCAAAGGCTCATCGCAGAAATGGTAGCGGCAAAGATGAAATTTGCAGTTATGGAAGTGTCTTCTCACTCAGCTATACAGTATAGAATTGAGAATATTAAGTTTAAAACCGCTGTTTTTACCAATATAACCGCCGAACACATGGATTATCATAAAACAATTTCAAATTATATGAATGCGAAGGTAGAGCTGTTTAAGAATTTAACAAAAGACTCTTTTGCGGTATTAAATGCAGATGACGAGCATAGTAAATATTTTTCCGATAGAACAAGTGCTAAAATCTTGTGGTATGGAATAAAGAATAATGCTGATATAAAAGCTGAGATATGTAGAGAATCTACAAGTAATACAATGATTAGGTTAAAATATTTGCAAAGAGAAATAGATATAAAAGTACCTTTTGTGGGGCTGCACAATGTTTACAATGCACTTGCATCCGTTGCCAGTGCAATTTCGCTTGGATTTAAACTTGATGTAATAAAATCCGGCATCGAAACTGCGCCTGTTGTACCGGGGAGATTAGAAAATGTACCTTGCGACCGTGGTTTTAATGTTGTTGTTGACTATGCCCATACGCCTCATGCACTAGAAACAGTACTGCATGCACTAAAGAATCTGGTAAAAGGCAGGATACTGCTTGTTTTTGGTTGTGGAGGTGATAGAGATAAAGAGAAACGTTCAATTATGGGAAAAATTGCTGATGAAAAATCTGATATTTTTTGGCTGACAAATGATAACCCACGTTCAGAGGCTCCTTTAAGCATTATAGATGACATCAAAGCTGGAATAAAGTCAGGGCGATCGTTTCATATTCAAACGAATAGGCATAAAGCAATAGCGGAAGCGCTTTCCGAGGCAAAAGGTGATGATCTTGTTCTTATTGCCGGAAAGGGACATGAAAAATATCAAATAATTAAAGATACTATAATTCCCCTTGATGACAGAGAGGTGGTTAAAAAGATACTTTCTGAATAATCTGAAAAAGTTATATAAATAAAAATTAAGTATAAATGTTGTATTTTGATCTTTGTGCCTTTTTAAATATTCTTATTTGAAAGATAAGTAAATGATGACAAAAGGGCTGAAAATATTTACTAGTCTGAATTGCATCTACATAATGTTAAGCTTGTTTGATCTATCATTTACGTTTGGTAATGACCAGCCAGATCTATCTCCACCTGTAACAACTCGTTCCAAAGTGATATGTTCTGAAGGGACAGGATTTGCCGCAAGGCGGCTCTTGCCAGAAAGGGTTGGCCAGACCAACAAAGAGGCTCTGGCGGGAATAACCTATACAACCGAATATTTTCGTACAGATGATTTTTCAAAACCAGTTTACAAACCAGTGCAAGATGTGTGTCCATACCTTGATAATAAAGGAATACTATTTGACAACTTCATGTATAAAGATTGGTGCGAAGAAACGTTCGACAATGGAAAATATATATATGAAGCATACAAGGATATAGCTTTTAATATAAAATATACTCCGGAACAACCTGAAACTGATATCTGGCAGACTCCATTTGAAACCAACAAGTCTAAAAAAGGTGATTGTGAGGATGCCGTATTTCTCTTTACATCACATCTTTCCTCAATGCAGAAAAACACTAAGATTATATGGGGATGGGTAATTGACAAAGGCAGTAAAATTGCCAGGGCGCATGTGTGGTCTCAACTGACAGATAAGGCGGGGCAGCAATATATCGTAGAAGGTTTCTCTGAAGATTGGGATGGAATAATACCATTGGAAATTGCTGAAAAAACTGAATTGAGGAAACCAATATTCACAATTACACACTCAGAACTTTGTAGATTGTCCAACCTGGTCTCCGAGCCTGATGGTTGGCAGACATACCAATCGTTAATGAATTTATGTACATCAGCAAACTTTATAGAATTTTACTCCAGGAATTTAAACATTTCTCAAGGTATGGATTCACGCTTCAATCCAGATTACGGATTCATCGGATATCTTCTTGATACGCAAACTGAGTCATATAGAGAGACGAGGTCTCATAGGTATCCAACCAGACCCAACATGTCTCCTGTCATGGATAAACAAATATCTAACATTTTCAAAAAACTTCATGAGCTTTTTATCAGGAGTGGAATACAAAGGGAAGATTCTGGCTCAAACATGCAAATTGCTCATAGAAGTTTGGTTAATACCAACTCTAAAAGAAACCTGAATTGTAGAAGATAAAGAAAATTGAATACTATAGAAATCTCTAATGTCTTAAAGGCAATTAATGGGGAGTTATTACTTGGTAACTCGGAATCACGTATTACGGGAATATCTACAGACTCAAGATCTATAAAAGAAGGAGAACTGTTTTTTGCCCTGGAGGGTGGAAATTATGATGGCCATAAATTTGTCGATCAAGCGATTTCTAACGGAGCTGCCGGGGCGGTAATATCAAGTAACAAAGAAGCCGTTTATTCATTACTTTCTGAATTTAAGGAATGTATCTTAGTAGAAGTTGCTGATACATTAAGAGGATTAGGTGACCTTGCAAAGTTTTATCGTAATAGTTTGAGAACTCGTTTTATTGCAGTAACAGGCAGCAATGGCAAAACAACGACGAAAGACATGATTTATCATGTTCTCAGGAATTTTAACAGCGTAACTAGATCCAGAAAAAGTTTTAATAATTTTATCGGTGTGCCGTTAACAATCTTCGATACGGATTTCACTCAGGATTTTTGTGTTGTTGAAATGGGTACTAATGCCCCCGGAGAGATTAGAAGGTTATCTGAAATTATATTTCCTGATTTTACCATTCTAACCAATATATCATACACACATCTTGAAGGTCTTGGCAGTATTGAAGGTGTTGCAAATGCGAAAGCAGAACTCATCGAAAATATGGCAGGAAATGGTATTTTAATTACGAATGCTGATGACGACTGGTGTAATCGGATTGCAAGCAGTTTCGGCGGAAGGGTCATAAGTTTTGGTTTTAATAAAAATGCTGATATAAAAGCATCAAACGTTAAACGTGATAATACAGGTTTTGTCTTTACGGTAAACGATTCTTTTACGGTAAAATTGTCGTTATTAGGTAAACACAATGTCTATAACGCCATGGCAGCTATAGCTATATGTAATGCAGTTGGTATTAGTATGGAAAATATATGTGACAAATTGATTGACTTTAAGCTTCCACCTATGCGGATGGAGAAACAGATTTGCGGTGATATAGTAGTAATAAATGACGGATATAATTCAAATCCTTCGTCAATGTCTGCTGCATTAGAAGAGTTATCTCAATTAACTGCACCGGGCAGGAAGATACTTGTATGCGGGGATATGCTGGAGTTGGGAAAGTATGCGGAAAGTATGCATAGAGAAATTGGTGTGAAGGTTGCCAATTCTGATATTGACGTCCTGTGGACAGTTGGACCCTTTTCCCGATTTGTCGCAGAAGAAGCTATTGCTAACGGTATGCCGGAAGATAGAATTCGAAGTTGCGAAACCTCGGAAGAGGTATCTCGTTTCGTTGCTTCACAATTAAAAAAAGATGATATCGTCCTAATAAAAGGTTCAAGAGGAATGATGCTTGAGAATGTTGTGCGACAGGTCGAGAGTTGCTTTTCAAGGAGAAAAGAAAACAATTCTGCACTGCTGAGTCTGGTCTGAAATTGTGGAATTGTTAAGTAAGTTTTTTCAGTGTTATCGGTTGCTATGGAGAAAAAATATTGTTTTATAAATTGATTTACCCCCTTCATGATTATTTTCAGGGGTTTGAGTTGATAAGATATATATCATTTAGAGCAGGCCTGGCTGCCATAACGGCTTTTTTAATAAGCTTGCTTGTCGGATCACAAGTAATAAAGATACTTAAAAAAAATAAGGTTTCTGAGGATACTTCTAAAACAGATTCTGAAACACTAAAAGATCTTCACAGTGAAAAGAAAAACGTACCTACCATGGGCGGTATTATCATTTTGATTGCAATTATTATTTCAACCGTGCTCTGGTGTGACATTTTTAACATATATATTTTATTAGTTTTGTTTACGGCCGTTTGGCTTGGCGTTTTGGGTTTTTTTGATGATTATATAAAACTGACGCAAAAGCATGCATCAGGTTTAACTAGTACATCAAAACTTTTCTTTCAATGTGGATTGGGGCTGATAATTGGTTTAATATTGTACTTTCATTTCAAGAATGTTGACGAAGGTACAAAGTTAGTAATACCATTCTTCAAAGAAGTTAGGCCTGATCTTGGGGCATTTTATGTGTTGATGGTAATGTTTTTCGTAGTAGGAATGTCAAATGCCGTCAATATTGCAGACGGTCTTGACGGGTTGGCAATTGGATGTACGGTAATCGCAGCTTTAGCATTTACTTTAATAGCTTACATTGTAGGGAGGATTGACTTTAGCAGCTATTTACAAGTACCTTACATCGCAGGTACCGGTGAATTAAGTATTTTCTGCTCTGCATTGGTAGGTGCCGGGTTGGGTTTTATGTGGTTTAATTGCTATCCAGCACAGACGTTTATGGGAGATGTGGGTTCATTACCGCTGGGAGGAATACTTGGAATTGTAGCAATTATTGTGAAACAGGAACTTCTTATTTTTTTTATAGGAAGTATATTTATTGTAGAAGCCTTTTCAGTCTTACTGCAGGTTGGTATATACAAGATCTCAGGCAAGAGATTGTTTCTGTGTGCACCCTTACATCACCACTTTCAATTTAAAGGTTGGCCGGAAACCAAAATCACCATGAGGTTTTTTATAATTGCTGCAATAATGGCACTCTTTAGCTTAATAACGCTGAAATTATGAATGTTTTAAGAAACCAACATGTATACGGCAAAGATATACACTCTGATCAGGCTTCAGGTTATCGCTTTACCGATATACGTAGATTAGAGCCAGCAAATGTCATAATGTATCTTGTTGCGACATTACTTGTAATAGGGATAATTATGATTTACAGTACAAGCTCGGCAAAAGTTGCCGATAGTGCTCTTACAATGAACACTACTTTTATAAGGCATGTTATGTGGGTAGCTATTGCAATAATAGGCATGTTGATCATGATGAGAGTTGATTATCATTATCTACAAAAATATCGTACGGTAATCTTTATCATTGCACTTGCCGGTCTGGTTGTTGTGCTTATTCCAGCAATAGGAACGGTTACTTATGGCGCTCGCAGGTGGATAAGGGTAGGGACTCTTGGATACCAACCATCAGAATTTGCTAAACTTGCAATGGTTATTTTCATATCAGGATATATTACAAAAAACCGGGAAAAAATGTCTACTTTTGCCAGGGGTTTTGTGGTTCCGATTATACTGATAGGTATTGTTTCCTTACTTATTCTCAAGGAACCGGATTTTGGTACAGCCATGTTTATATCAATGATCTCGTTTATATTGATAATGACAGGAGGAACCAGGATCGTTTATGTGATCTTTACCCTGATAGCTTCAATTCCTCATATATATCAAATTATGCACAATATTCCAACGTATCGACACAACAGGCTGCTAGCGTTTCTTGATCCCTGGAAAGATCCTTCGGGAATTGGTTATCAAATTATACAATCATGGATTGCGCTCGGTTCAGGGGGTGTCGCTGGTTTGGGTATGGGAGAGAGTCGGCAGAAGTTGTTTTTTTTGCCGATGAGCGGTAATGATTTTGTCTTTTCAATAATAGGTGAGGAGTTCGGATTTATAGGAACTACAAGTGTTGTAGTTATGTTTGCATTGTTAACATGGCAGGGTATAAGGGTTTGTAAAGCCACATCGGACCCCTTTGGCTTTTTCCTTTCGTTAGGTATAACTATCTCGCTTGCCTTACAGGCGGCTATAAATATAGCGGTTGTTACCGGCTCTATACCGACAAAGGGACTTCCATTACCATTTATCAGTACGGGAGGTTCATCAATATTATTGTCTATGTTGGGAATAGGGATACTATTAAATATTGCGAAACAATCAGGAGGAACTGATGCTTCAGCAAGTAGTATTGAAAAAGATAGGAGTTTTGCCACTTGAAAGTTGTCTTTGCGGGTGGAGGAACAGGCGGACATTTAATGGCAGGTCTAAGTATAGCACAGGAAATATCATCCAGGTTTTCTGACACGCGCATAATTTTCTTTGGTACAAATAAGAAAAATGAGTCAGGATACATAGGGAGGAGCGGCTATGAGTTTAAACAAATTATGGCATGTAAGTTGACATCATTTATTCGCTTACCTCTCTTTCTCTTTGTCTCTCTAATCGGAATAGTACATTCTTTAATCAGTCTTGTAAGAATTAAACCGGATGTGATCATTGGTTTGGGTGGTTATGGTTCTGTGTTACCGGTGGTTGCAGCATATATCACTGGTATCCCAATTGTCTTGATAGAACAAAATGTTATACCGGGAAGGGCGAATCTAGTTATGTCAAGGTGGTCAGATATCGTTCTTTGCCATTGGGAAAGTTCAAAGAAACGGTTTAAAAAGGGACATGTAAGTGCTACTGGTGTGCCAATACGGAACAGTATTATAGCAAACGAGACAAAGGCTGACGACAATCCGTTTGGACTTGATTTTCAAAGAAAGACACTACTAATTATGGGTGGTAGCCAGGGCGCCCAGGCTATAAACAAAGTAATTTTGCAATGTATTCCGGAACTTCAGACATTGGTTCCGGATTTGCAGATAATACATTTGACGGGAAAACATGGATATCAGGAAGCAAAAGAGTTTTATAGCGGTATGGGGATAAGCTCTTTTGTTTCCGAATTTTATAATGATATAGGTGCTGCCTATAGATTGTCAGACCTGGTTATTAGCCGTTCCGGTGCAAATACGATTGCAGAGATTACGGCAGTAGGTATTCCGGCAGTCCTTATTCCTTATCCATATGCGACAGACAATCATCAATACTGGAATGCTTATGAACTGTCGAGTGTAGGTGGTGCCGTGATTATTAAACAAGAAGAATTGAAGCCTGAAACGGTTGTAAAGATTGTGTCTGATTTGCTCATGAATAATGAAAGACGGGATGATATGAAGAAAATAAATAAAAATTTAAGAAAACCTTTTGCTGCCGTAAGGGTTGTTGACAAAATTAGTCAGACGCTCAAAGAGAAGAAGGCGAAAAAGCATTTATTTAGTTTTTCTTGCCCTGTTTAGCGAGAAATTCCGTGAAATTTAAAACAAGGGGCTTTGTAGGAATTAATGAAACGTATTTCAAAAGAACATCATCAAGGAAGAGATAGTCAAAACGGTTTTAACATTATTGATTATGTTAAAGATTATGGAAAATATGTTTACTTCATTGGTATTGGTGGTGCGGGAATGAGTGCCATTGCTAAGATTTTAATAAATGAAGGCTACATTGTATCCGGATCAGACATGGAGTGCTCTCCGGCAACATATGAGCTTGGTGAGTTAGGTGTCAGGGTTGATACAAAACAGGATGGAGAATGTCTTCATCCAGATACTAATCTGGTGATAACTTCTGCAGCTATCAATGAGAATAATCCTGATCTTAAAAAGGCAAGATCATTGGGATTAAGGGTTGTTAAATATTCTGAGTTTTTAGGCTCTTTAATGAAAACAAAATATGGTATTGCTATTAGCGGTACACATGGTAAGACAACAACAACCGCAATGATTTCTACAATATTAAAAAAGACGGGACTCGAACCTACCTTTGTAATCGGAGGTAATGTAACAGAGATCGGAGGTAATTCCTGCACTGGCAAAGGAAGTTATTTTATTGCAGAGGCATGTGAATATGACAGGACTTTCCTGAATCTGGCACCACAGATAGGTGTAATCACTAATATTGAAGAAGATCACTTGGATTATTATAAAGATCTTGATGGAATAACAGACGCTTTTACAGAGTTTGTCTCCTTAATTCCGGAAGACGGATTACTTGTTATAAATAATGATGATGCAAATGTAAGGAAGGTTGTTAAGGGAGCGAAATGTAAGGTTGAAAGTTACTCAATTGCTACATCATCTAACTTCCTCAATAAGGTCATTCCTGCCGGAAGAGCTGGTTTTCAAGCTTATTCTAGCGGATTGCCAAATACTGATGTGTCTAATGAAAGAGTAAATTGTAAATCAGACGCAAAATGGCTTGCCGTAGTTAATTATTCAGACAAAGAAGTAAATCATTTCAGCGTATTTAAAAAAGGGGAATATTTTGGTGACTTCTGTCTTAAAACACCGGGATTACATAATGTGTCAAATGCACTTGCTGCAATATCTGTCTGTAATTATATAGGTTTAAATGGAGAAACCATAAAGAAAGTGTTGGCATCATTTAATGGTGTAAGTCGACGTTTTCAAACTATCAGTAGTAAAAACGGGATTACGATTATTGATGATTTTGCTCATCACCCGACAGCAATCAAAACAACTTTGGAAACGGCAAGGGCGATCTATCCTTCACAACGTATTTGGTGCGTGTTTCAGCCACATCAGCACAATCGTACAAAACTTCTTCTAAGAGAATTTGCTATGGCTCTCACGCTTGCCGACAAAGTAATCATTGCGAACATTTATGCATCAAGAGATTCGGATATAGAAAGGGCATCAGTTAGTTCGCTGGATCTTAAACGCGAATTGCAGGCAATGGGTGGTGATGCAGAATGTATTAAAAACATCTCTGAGATTATAGATAATTTACGTTTAAGTGTGAAAAGAGATGATATTGTTATGATTCTGGGCGCGGGTGATATTTGGAAAGCCGCTCACGGTTTAAAAAGCAACCTCGAAAATGCATATGATTAGCAGCCCGGAAATTATTAATGAAATATTCAGGCATGATGTTCTCCTTCAAAAATATACTTCTTTCAGGACAGGGGGGGCTGCGGAGATATTTGTGGAACCTGTGGATACTTCAGAGCTAAAGAAGGTGTTACTGTTCTGTAAAGATGAGCAGAAAAAGGTATTTATTTTTGGAAAAGGCACCAACATTCTTGTTAATGATAATGGCGTTAAGGGTGTGGTGATACATTTGGGAGGAGTAAATTTTCAAAAGATAGAAAGGCGTGATAGAAATGTGCTATCCGGCGCTGGAGTCACTCTTTCCAATCTTGTCCGTACGGTTGCCTCATATGGATTGGGGGGATTGGAGGTGTTAGCAGGGATTCCTGGTACTGTCGGAGGTGCGGTAATGATGAATGCAGGAGGAAAATACGGTGAAATAAGCGACAGTATTAGTTCAGTTACTACAATGACTTTTGACGGGAGGATCATTAAATACACGCGCGGAAATATAGAGTTTGCATATCGTGGGTGTAATCTTAGTAACCAAATAGTTATTGAAGTAGAATTCAAGCTTAAGGAATCCAAAACAGAAGTAGTTCTTGAGAAGATGGATGCAATTTATAAAGAAAAGAAGGAGATGCAACCTTTAGGTACGTTTAATGCCGGTAGTATATTTAAAAATACACCTCAACATAAGGCGGCAGAGCTAATTGACAAGGCAAATCTCAAAGGTTTTAAGGTGGGAGGTGCTATTATTTCAAAAAAACATGCGAATTTTATTGTTAACACCGGGAATTCTACCAGTGCTGATATACTAGAGTTGATAAAGATAGTTAAAGAAACTATCAAGAAGAAATATAATGTCTCTCTGGAAGAAGAAATACATATTTGGTAATCACCTATATATACTCTTGATGTTAGGGATGTCCGGTAAATTAAAATATGATTACTGAGAGCACACGTAGTATCATACTGAAGCATTTGGATTTTTTCTGACAAATATAAAAAATGCACAGAGAATACAGAAAAATAATAAAACCCGAAAAACTATTAGGGTATTGTCTGTCATTCTCTGTGCATAAAATAAAAGGAGGATTTTATACTTATGTTTGAGGCTGAACATATATTGGGCATTGTTGTGGCTGACAAAGATGGAATTATAAAGTCTGTTAGCCGTAGTAATGGTAGCCTACCTTCCAGTTTAATTGGTACCAAGTGGCACGACGTTTTTTCGATACCGGCAGAAGAAATAGATATTGTAGAAGAAAGAAGTCCTGAGATTTTCAGATTACGTGAATCTGGGGAAAAACTATCTGTATTTCCTTCTTATGATAAGGAAGGATCTGTTTTTGGATTTCATATTTTGGTAGAAAAAAATTATGAAGAAAAACGCCACACACAATTTCTGAATAAAATATCATGTTTGGGGAAGATTGTTCCCGGGATTGCACATGAAATTAATAATCCGCTGGCGTATGTGTCGGGATGGTTACAGATGTTCCATGTAGAAACAAAAGACAATGATCCCAAAAAGAAGACCTATGAGACTCTTATCAGAGAGTTTGAACGTATAGCCAGTTTAGCTCACAGCTTACTTGATTTTACAAGGCAGGCGCCAAGATCAAAGAAGGTTTTTGATGTAAATAAAGTAGTCGATGACGTAGTAACTATGATTGGGTATACAATGAAGAATGAGAATATTGAGATTGTAGAGAATTTAACATTATCTGATATTGAGATGTATGGAGATAGTGACGGACTGAAACAGGTATTTATAAATTTAATGCAAAATGCAAGGGAAGTCATGCCAAATGGGGGAACTTTGTATATAAGTACAAATATTTTTCAGGATAATTCAGTATTGATCCAATTTCGTGATACTGGGTGTGGTATCAGCAAAGAGCAATTAAACAAGGTATTTGGTCCGTCTTATACGACTAAAGCTGATGACAAGGGTTCCGGCCTGGGCCTGTCAGTATGTAAGACTATTATTGAAGAATTTGGTGGGACTATAGATTTAGATAGTAAGGTAGATAAGGGAACAGTTGCTTCTATTCTATTGCCAAAATGTTCCGCCAGTTGGACTGAACATGTCTGAAATGTCAACCAATCATAAAGTTTTAGCTATATTTAGAGATGATGAGAATATGAGGGCTGCTGTCAAGCTCTTAGAAAAGAGGGGATACGATGTTTTTTCTGAAACAAGTGTCTTTCAAGCAATCGCGACGGTTACTGAAAGAAAGGTAGACGTCATTATTCTTGATGTAGATGATTTGGATTTAAAAGAAATGGAGTTTCTTGATGTGGCAAGAAAGATTAATCCGAATCTGTTTATTTTGATTTCTTTTTGTAATGTGCATAGAGAGAAAGCTATTAAATATCTTGAAAGAGGAGCCGATTGTTATATTTTAAAGCCTTTCTATCTAAGTGAATTATTTGCCATTATTCACAAATTTTCAGACAGGATTAGTCAAAACGGAAACATCTTAAAGGAATCATCAGAAACGAACAAATCAATAGAACATCTTGCATTAAGAATTGCACATGAAATCAATAACCCATTAACCACAATTAGCGGCCAGTTACAATTGAGATTATCCGGAATGGATAGTAGTCACCCTGATTATCATGTTTATGAAACCCTTGAGGAAGAAACCCAGAGAATTGCTGAAACAGTAAGATCTTTAGTAACCTTTGCTCAAGCAAGAGAACCTGCTAAGGAAATTGTAAATTTGAACAATATCCTGACAGATGTAATTTATTCCTTTAAAGATACGGAGCGGGAAAGAGAGATACAGGTAGTTGAGTCTCTTGACAATGATTTGCCAATGATTATGGCAGATAAAGAACAAATTGCTTTGGTTTGCAGGAATATCATTGATAATTCAAGAATGGCCATTAATGGGAGAGGCGGCTTGAAAATTGCCACAAAAAAGGGAATGAATAACTCTGTAAATATTGCTTTTTATGATTCGGGCAAGGGAATTCCCCCGGATGTAATTGAACGGATTTTTGACCCTTTTTTTGTAGTAAACGATGAAGAGAGAGGAATGGGTTTAGGGCTTTGTATTTCTCGTGACATTATCAAAAGACACGGAGGTTCATTAACGGTAAAAAGCCAAAAGGGCAAGGGTACAATCTTTCAGCTTTCTTTGCCAGTAGAGGCTGTTTAATTATAGGAATATGTCTAGGAGGGGAAATGAACGAACAAATAAGAATATTAGTTGTAGATGATGAACCCAAGATATGTCATTTAATTGAAGAGTTACTCAAGCTGGAAGGTTATCAGGTTGATGTAAGCTTTTCAGGTATTGAGGCGCTGCAGATGCTTAAGATGTATAATTACCAGATGTTGTTAACAGATCTGAAGATGCCAGGTATCGACGGGTTGGAGTTAATTAGTAAGGCGAAAAAGAGCTGTCCTGAAATCAGAACCATAATGGTTACCGGTTATGCGACTGTTGATACTGCGGTGCAGTCATTGAGGCATGGAATAGATGACTACATAACAAAGCCATTTAACATTTTTGAGTTGAAAAAAGCGGTAAAACAAACATTACACACACGTCAGGTTGCAATGGAAAATGTACGACTATTAAAAGATTTAAGGAAGGCAAATCATGAGCTGGGTCTTCATAAACAGGGATTAGCGGAAAAAGTTGAGATAGCGGGAGAGCAACTTACAAAGGCCAATAAAGAGCTTGTTAAAAGAGTTAGCGAATTGGCTATGGTAAATGAGATTAGTAAGGCAATAACATCAGTGTTAGACTTAGATGAGGTTCTCAATTTATGTTTGAATGAAATCAACGAAAAGTTAAAGGTAAAACACAGCTCGATCATGTTGGTTGATGAAGAGAGAGATCTGCTGGTAGTTAAGGCGAGTCATGGTTACAGGAGCAGTCGGATTTTAGGTGCGACACAAGAAATAGGCAAGGGAGTCGCTGGACGTGTTGTGATGGAGAAGAAACCTATCCTGGTTAAGGATATTATGCATGATAACAGGTTTAACGGAAACAAAAGACCGGATTATAAAACAAAATCATTTGTTTCTGTTCCTCTCATAACGGAAGGGAGAGTTCTTGGAGTAATAAATATTATAGATAAGGAGTCAGGTGAAAGTTTCTGTGAGGCAGATGTTAACCTGCTCGGTACCATTGCAGGCCAGGTAAGTGTTGCATTAGAGAATGCGAAGCTTTATGAGGAACTTGAAGCAAATTGCTTTAACATGGTTAAGTCTCTGGCTGCCGGCCTTGACGCGAAGGATCGCTATACAAGTGGCCATTCTGAGAGGGTATCGGAATACTCATCTTCAATCGCTGGGATAATGGAGGTTTCCGATAAAGAGAAGAGTACATTGAGTCATGCCGCATTGCTACATGACATTGGCAAGATAGGTATTTCGGATTTCATACTCAACAAAAACGGTAAATTGGATGATTCGGAATATGATACAATAAAATCCCATCCTTCCACTGGTGAAAAAATCATAAAACCATTAACTTTCCTTGACGATGCATTACACCATATAAGAGGTCACCATGAGAGTTTTGATGGTAGTGGGTATCCGGATAAATTAGGAGGAGAAGATTTGCCGCTTCTAACGAGAATAATGACGGTCGCTGATGCCTTCGATGCAATGACATCGACTAGAACATACCGGCCATCAATGAAGACTGCCAAGGCGTTAGCTGAGCTGGAAAGGGTGTCAGGGGAGCAGTTCGACCCTGATGTTGTAGATGCCTTTGCATCCAGTGAAATAATCAGGATGAAATCAGAGCTGGAGGTTTGTTCTTAGGTCAGGATAATCAGTTGCCCTGGCGTATTAAAATATAAATCTGAGGAGAAATAATATGTACAGAGAATACAGGAAAATAATAAGCCCGATAAAATTATTAGGGTACAGTCTGTAATTCTCTGTGCATCTAAAATATTAATAGAACTAAGATCAGTGAGAGTAGAGAGTAGTTAAGCATTGGAATATGTTTGGTGTGTGTGTATGAACAAAAAAGAATATTAGTTGTAGGCGATGAATCCAAAATATGCCATTTAATTGAAGAGTTACTCAAGCGGGAAGGTTATCAGGTTGATATAAGTTTTTCAGGTATTGAGGCGCTGTAAATGCTTAAGATGCACGATTACCATATGCTGTTAACAGATTTGAAGATGCCCGGTATAGACGGGCTGGAGTTAATAAGTAAGGCTAAAAAGAGCTGCCCTGAAATCAGGACCATAATGGTTGCCGGTTATGCAACTGTTGATACTGTGGCTTAGTCATTGAGGCATGGAATAGATGACGACATAACAAAGTCATTTAATGTTTTTGAGTTGAAAAAAGCGGTAAAACAAACATTGCATACCCGTCTGGTCGCAATGGAAAATGTATAATTATTAAAAGATTTTAAGAAAGTAAATTCTGCATCAGTTTTTCACAAGCCAGGATTTTAAATAAAACCGGTTACTTATTATTTTTCTTATTGAATTAAAGATGTCTGATGAAAAATATATTGTAGTGTTAATGGGTGGTATATCTTCTGAAAGAGAAATATCGCTTCAATCAGGTAAGGCCGTTGCAAATGCCTTGTCGAAAGATAACAACAATGTTATCAAGATAATTGTTAATGACGACATGGTTAATGAGCTTGATAATTATAAAATTGATATAGCTTTTATTGCCCTTCACGGACATTTCGGAGAAGATGGGGGTATCCAGGAAGTTCTGGAATCCAAAAATATTCCATATACCGGCTCCGGTATTTCCGCAAGTAGACTTGCAATGGACAAAGTAGAGTCTAAAGATGTTTTCAGAAGAAACAATATACCAACTCCGAATTATTTGGCGGTGTCTGCAGAACAAAGTATATCAGAAATTACAAAAGGTATTAAAAATTTGAAATTGCCTGTGATAACTAAACCTGCAAGTAATGGTTCAAGTATTGGTATATCTATAATTCGAGAATATATCGGAATAAAAGATGCGCTTGAATATACAGGTAGTTATAGTAAAGAAATTCTTGTTGAAGAGTACATTGAAGGTAGAGAATTGACTGTTAGTGTTCTAAGTGGTAAAGCGCTTCCTGTGATAGAAATAAAGGCCGCAACCGGGTTTTATGATTATGATGCAAAGTACAAAAGTGATACAACCCAATACATAGTCCTTACCTCTGCTGATGAATCGTCAGGGACTACATTGTCTCATACGGTTTATAACAGGGTGCAGGAACTGGCAGTTCGTGCGCATAACAGCCTTGGTTGCAGCACCTTCTCAAGGGTAGATATGATTTTGGATAAGGATGATGAGGTATACATTCTTGAAGTTAATACAATTCCCGGATTTACTGAAAGAAGCCTTTTGCCAAAGGCGGCAGCTGCGGCAAATATTAGTTTTACTGAACTATGCAATTCAATTGTTAATGCTGCGAGTCAACACACTTTCTCATCAGAACAGGTTACTCAAGCATATATTCATGACAAAAATATAGCGAGAATATAGGGCAGGACAGATATATTTACGTTTGTCGCAAACACTGGTAGAAGTATACAGGAAGTGGTGGTTTTATTTCTTGGTTTAATATTCAGTAACAATGAAAAAATTATTCAAGATCCAATACGATAAAGTAATAGATAAGCTCAGGGCAAATATTGCTACAGTTAAACCATATTTTGAGAATATGCAGAAGGCATCAATATCGCTTTTACTCAAATTAACCCTGATTGTTGTCATTGTTTTTTCTGTTATATGGTTGGGTAAGTTCGCATGGAAACATTTGGCAGATCAAGATATTTTTTTGGTAAGTCCAACAACATTTTCATTCGACACCCCTGACTGGGCAACAGATGAATTTATTCATGAGATAAATAATATCCACGGGTTGAAAAATAAATATAATATCTTTGAAAAAGATTTAACAAAAAGGATTGTGGTTGCGTATGAAAGTAGTCCTCTTATTTCCAAGGTTAACTATGTTGAACGAGAATTGCCTAACAAGCTTAAAATGAAATTTGAATTGCGTAGGCCTGTAGCAATTATTAAACGGAAACGAAAAAAACATTTGGTAGATAAAGATTGTGTAAGAATTCCGGGAGACTTTTACAAATATCCAGAAGAAGGTGATGAGCCGATTTACATAATCAGTAGAAAATCAGTAAAGGTACCTGAATATGGAGAAAAATGGAAGGACAAATCAATCGAGGATGGTATAAACCTTCTGAACTATCTGAAGCATAACAAAATAGATAAACTTTTAAAGATTGTGTCTATCGATGTATCGAAGATAGAAGGTAGACGCAAAGACAATAAAATTGGTGTAGAACTATGGACAAAAAACGGGGCAAAAATAAAATGGGGTTTTTCGCCATCGAGTGGGCAGGTAAGCGAACTTTCAAATTATGAAAAACTTCAGAATTTACTGAGCGTTGCAATGGAAGAAGGAGCAGACTTGGGAAATATGGAATATGTAGACGTAAGATGGAAAACACCTTTGGCTAAACGCACAAGAGTTCGATAGGTAACCGCACTCTGTTTCCCCGTAAAGCACTTCACACGTTAACGAATATGTATACTGGCCGCAATAACCATTTATCTTTTCCTGCCTCAAATGTCTCAGATTACGCTCCTGTTGTGCATTTACTTTTAAGGCCCATTCATAACAGTTGTAATTTCCTGATATTATAATCTCTGCCTTTTATCGTCAAATCCACATTTCAATTACTTAAAGAAGCTATCCCCTCTACTCACTTCAATAACAATTGGGTAATAATTGGGGATTACCACCAATCTCCAGCCATATTTCACCCAATTATATTTCTGCAACATAATTAACATCAAGTTGTATCATACTGAATGATAAGCATTTAAAGATGATTCAAAAACATAGTCTCACGGTAAATCTCTTTGGCATAAAGTGTGCGATATACAAGGTCAACAAAGGTGGTTTTTTAGGTTTCACATAAGGAGATTACGGTGGGTTTCTTGGATAAAAATGTAGGTGGTATGAGTAGAAAGCAAGGTAAAAGTACTGAAAGGATAGTTGAAGATTACATCCAGCCTTTTGAAAGCTTCTACACAACAGCAAATAAGGCTGAGAGAGGAGGCCGTAGATGATTGACGAACAAGATGTTCTCGAACTTCTTATTCAATCTATTGAGCAGCAAATAGATTCTCTGGAGGATACGGATCATGATAAGGTTGTCCATAGTGAACTTAAACTACTTCTATCAGATAATGTAACAGAGGACGGCAAGATTCATATAAGGTCTTCTTTGATGAATAAGCACTTTCATCTCTCATTTTCAAGCTTTAAAGACTATATGCATAGATTTGTAAAAGGGCATCTGTATAATTAATATTTCCTCTTTTGTCGACTAATTTTTGCCCGCGACGCATCGTATCCACTTGCCCGATCGTCATTCACACATGGGTGTTCGGGTAGGTAGGAAAGCTTGCCAGGTGAGTTTGGGATATTTTTGTGGATCGCTGTTGCATGTTTGCTAGAGTAATATACCCCGCCCGAGACATTTCAATTTGAATCAAAGCTTGAGTGAACTTAAAAACATATACAAATTTAAAGGCTGAATGCTTGTTTCTTAGTATTTTTAGATTTGAACAGGCTAACGTGTGGATTACACCTACTTCTATTGATTCAAATAGTTAGTCTGATAGTATTTATTTAAATGAATTAAAGTAATAAGGAACTATCCCCAGAATTTCTTGAAAAGAAATTTAATTATTGCTAGTAGGTACAGGAGCTGTGAAATTTATAATAAGTGCTAAAATTGGATTTCGTTCAGGATTGGGGTTTGCGGTATTGATTCTGCTAGCATCCTGGAATAGGAGGGATGGAAATGACTGAGCATTCTTCATTTTCTTCTAATAACTCTTCAATCTCCAGAGGTAAATCGGTTCGCATTCTATTAGTTGAAGACAATGCCGGTGATTTACGCCTGACACAGGAAGCTTTTAAAGACGGAAAGTTGTGTAACAATTTGATGGCAGTAAAAGATGGAGTAGAGGCTATGTCGTATCTACGCAGGGAAGGACGATACTCAGATGCAGTACGACCTGATATTATCCTACTGGATCTTAACCTGCCGAAGAAAAGCGGTCAAGAGGTGCTTGAAGAGATAAAGACGGATAAGGAATTAGAACGAATTCCTGTAATAATTTTAACTACTTCCAAATCAGAAGAAGACATACGTGCAATGTATGATCTCCATGCAGATGCTTACATTAATAAGCCTGTTGATATTGACCATTTCATAAAAGTAGTAAAGTGTATCGAGGCTTTTTGGATCGAGATTGTGGCACTTCCAGGTAGCGAAACATAGGAGCACTTATTGCAACATAACAAAGTTTTGGTCTTATTATATTGGATGTGTGGAGAAACAGACATTCTGCGCGGATCAAGGATGAATACAAACACAAACAGGAACTTAAAAAATTAAGCAAAAGCAGGATAGAATTGATGATCTAATGATACAGGGAACTTTTGATGAAGAGACCGATAAAAGATAGCCTGATTGGATAAAAAGTGAAATGTTAACCTCTCAAATGGACTTAGGTGATGCAAAGACAAAAATCAATGACATCGAAGGATGTATCATGCTGTAAATACTTCCTCTCCAATGTGGCAGAATTATTGACCGCTTCCGGTCATAACCTAAAGCAATAGTTCGAAACACCTATATTTCCGGAAAAATTATATTACGGAAATTAAATGTTTCGAACCACTACAACTTCACCAATTCTCAACTACTTACGTTAAAAAAACGCCTGGAATCTTATATGGTACCCCCAACAGATTCTAGTTGGAACCAGATAGTGCAGGAATTAGAGAATATATTCAAATTTAAAGACTTAGTTCGTGTTGCATAAAATAATTAGATATTGAATTAGTTTACAAGTATTTGTTTATGTACTTTGTTTATAATATGTTATACAATTCAGTGGTTTTAGCATATAATACTATAACTGCTTGTTTATTATGCGGTTATGATCATGCAATGATAGCCAAAGATTCCCCTTAGAAAATCCAACAGTAGGCTTATTGATACTCCCCTAATGTTATTTAAATAACATAGTACTGATATGTAATTGAGAGTATATGTAAAAATATCAAGTCGTTACAATAATTTTTCTCTCTGTCTTTCTGAAGGGATTACATTTAATGTACTATCTTTATTTCTGATAATTTTAATTTTAAATTTCCTTTATCAAATGATAATAATTGATCATATGGCTCATCAGTTATAAACATATTATCTTCCCAGTCAAAATTTGCTTTTTCAATTTGTCTGGGTTTAATATTTGCTGTTCCATCTGTAAGTTGGATTCTAAATAATATATCTCCAAAGGGATTTTCAACAGCTAGAGTCGCTCTCCATGCTTTAATAAGTTTATCAGTATTATTTTTTATCATTAAGGTTAATCGCACGCTATTTACATATCGACTAATATCAGGGTTTTCGGGTAAATGTATTTTATCGAAATCTTCAATAGAAATAGGTTCTATTTCCCTTTGCTCAGGCGTTTCTTTTATAAATTCCCATGTACCATTGTCATGTAAGATTACTGCTCTGCCATCTTTTGTAGTTGTATTGATATCTTCTGCAAAGGTTGTTGGTAAAATTGTGCAGGCAATGATAATACTTATTATTAAGATATTTTTAGCTTTCCGCATTATTGCGCCCCCTTACATTCTAGGAAAAATAGAAAAGAAATTACTGTGATTAGTGTTCGAATTATTAAGTCAGGAATAGAAGCTAATGCCCATTTGACCATAAATACAATCATTGACAAGAAAGGCATTTTAATATCTTTTATTATAACTTCATTAGCCGGGCTAAAGGCAGGACTAGTTTCTTTTTGGATAACATATTTAACTCTATTCTTAAAATCAAAACCCTATCTGGGTATTTCATAAATAGTCTCCTATGAATAAAAGTCAAGGTTTAGGCGAGAAGCTATAGTTTTTCGTTTTACATAATGGCTAGTACACTACTTCTTTATTTATGCTGGGTGTGTTAAGCATTCTCTTTCTCTGCTTTTTTTCTGATTCTCGCGATACGGCCTTCAAAACCGGACGTAGTGTTGTCATGCAGATCGTATTCTATGGCTTTCTCGCATATAGAAATTGCTTTTTCATATTTCTCATCTTCGGTCAGAATTGTTGCATAGTGTTGGAATGTGATTACACGAGGTAATATACCATCCATTTTTTTTCTCAAATCGGGAGCAAGCGAAGGAAATTCTTGAAGATGCTTTTCTGCGTATTCAATGCAAATCTTTCTATAATTTTCTTCGTTCCTTAAACTATATGTTTTATCAACAATGGACTGTAAAAGAAAATGCCTATCAATAGAGTTTGTTTTAGTGGAGACTGCTTTCAGCATTTGATTGAGATCGCCAGAAGTCCATGCTTGAAACGCATTATCAACAGGAACAACTTTGCCTTGGCGTAAGGTAAAAGTAGTTGGCTCTTGTTTGTGTGGTTTTGTTTTACTTCCGAATAATGATGTAAACCAACTCATTGTACTGTTCCTTTTAATGTCTAACACTAATTATTGAAAGAATTTTCATCATATGGCAGTATTACGCCCGCTCAATATGATAATTGGGCGGTTTGTATCAATTCTAAGGTTCATAATACTCAAGAAATTACTAAAATCAAGAGAGAAAATGATAGCCAGTCCCAACTGGCAGAAACAAAACAAATCCATAATTTCATTTGATAAGTATTTTTTTGAATTATACTTGACGGTATAAATTGATTCTGTTATAAATTCTACTGAAAGGTATAATTTATGAATATTAAATTAAAAGCAAAATCATCTAAACTGGCACACTATGATAATCTGACACGCTATGTAAAAGATTCAGAAACCTATCATTCAACTAAAAAAGATATCAATACTCTTCGAGAACCAAAATTCTTGCTTAAAAAATCTAAGCTATTTATTGAAAATTTAACATACAAGAAAATTAACGATTGGGAAGAAAAAGGGTTAATTTCAGGCTCTAGAAATAATAAAGAAGCGGGATGGCGGAAATTTTCTATAAACGACATTATAAAGCTTTATGTAATTACTGATTTAAGAAGCCTAGGAGTTAGTCTAGATAAAATTAAAAATATTATTGAACACATGTCTAAAGAAGTTTTTGATAGTTATGACGTACGTAACGGGAAAAAAAATAAATTAATCTTTACGCCCGTTAAAAAGGAATTCCTTAGCTTGGAATATTTTGTTTTTAATTGTTTAGAAGGGCGTAAAATGCTTCTTTTGGTTGACGAAAATAAGAACGTGTTTTTTCTTGACGAAGCGGACTCCATTGACTTTCATTTTAGGCATGATGCAGCAGCATCCCCACTCATAATATTGCCCTTTTTTTCCTACATTGAAAGAATATCAACTATTTTGAAAAAAGATATAAGTGTTAATCCTGACACGACAATAGCAAGTTTACTTGGATCTAATTTAAATGAACAAGAGAAAAAAATTCTTAAAATTATAAGTAATAAGAAATTCAGAGAAATCACTATATTAAAATCTAACAATGAAGAAATTACCATAAAAGCAAAATCTAGAAAAAGTGGGAATTATTCTGACGATGATATTATAGATTCAATAAATGGAGGAGACTATCAGTCAGTAACAATTATTACTGAGAAAGGCAAAAGAGTTGCTTTAATACAAGAAGAAAGAATCAGAGGTTAGAATATCGGGAACAACTCGGATTCTAAGCTGAATAACTAACTGTCAGCAGAGAGTATCAGTAACAAGCTGGACTCAAAGCATTAGAGAAAAGGAGTTACGTATGCTCTCAACTGAACAGTGCAAAAGATATTTAAAAAGTGCTGACTATACAATCGAACAAATTGAAAGAATAAAAGATTCTCTCTATCAAGCTGCAGAAATATTAGTCGCGCAATACATTAACGATCGGAATAATGACAAGCAAAAAACAAATCAATGCTAACAGGAAGAACGCTTCGCTAGGCGGTGTCAAGACAGAAGAGGGTAAAGAAAAGAGTCGGATGAACGCAGTCAGGCATGGCTTTTTTAGCCGAATTGTATTGGAGTATGATAAGATTGAACACGAAGATTTCTGTAACGAGATTTATGATTATTTCTCCCCCGATAGCTTCTACGAAAAACAACTAGTTGAAATAATATTGTCAAATTTACTTACTTACCGCAGAATTTGCCTAAAAGAAAGCGACTCATGTAATATTGCATTGACTGAAAAGGCACCTGATTGGTTTTCACTCGATACGTCCTATGATACAAAATTCCAAAAGGACATGATGGACGAATTGTTAAAATTTCAAAGATACAAAATTTCAGCATTTAATTTGATGACGAAAGCACAACACGAATTAGAAAGGCTTCAAGGGGAGCAGAAGGAAAGCTTATAACTCTATTTATGTAATCGGGTTCGTTTCGTAAAATAACATTAAGGAAGAACAAGATGAAAGCAATCATATACTGCAGGGTTTCTACAAAAGAACAAGCCGACCAAGGGTTCAGCCTTAAAGGCCAGGAAAAGGAGTGTCACAAATTTGCGAAAGAAAATAATTTTGAGGTTATCAAAGTATTTGTAGAACGTGGAGAGAGTGCAAAAACACAGAATAGAACAGAACTAAAGAAACTTCTTGAGTATGCAGTAGAAAATAAGAAAGAAATTTCTACTTTAATTATATGGAAATATGACCGCTTCGCAAGGAATCTTAATGACCAAATAGAGCTTGTTGAAAAATTCAGTTTGTTGAAAATAAAAGTGTTGTCTGCAACAGAAAACAACGAAGATAATTCAACTGGCAGATTGATGAGAAATATATTTGGTTCTTTTGCACAATACGAAAATGATATTAAAAGTGAAAGAACTACTAATGGCATGAAAAGAGCAATTGAAGAGGGTCGTTGGGTTTGGCAAGCACCTATCGGATATAAGCAATCACGAGATGCTTTAGAAAAACCTATACTTAAGCCTACCGCTGAAAGCGAATATGTGATAGAAGCTTTCAAATTGGCGGAAAAAGGTTTCTACATGCAAACAGAAATTGTAGAAAAACTAAGAAGAAGTGGATTTAAAAGAGTTACAAAGAGCCTTCTAAATAGAATATTAAGGAATGAAAAATATGCAGGACTAATCAAGTCAAAATGGTTTCCTGATTATATTGATGCCATTCACAAACCACTGATTTCTAAAGAAACATACTTCAAAGTGCAAATGATTCTAGATGGCAAAAGCAAAGCCATCACACCAAGAACAAGAAACCATCCAGACTTTCCGTTACGCAACTTCTTAAGATGCCCTAAGTGCGAACAGAAGCTCACAGGGGGCTGGTGTACGGGGCGTAAGGGCGTCAAGTATGGTTACTATCATTGCTGGACTCAGGGATGCTCTTTAAACGTTACAAAGCGGAAATTGGAAACTAGCTTCTATGAATACTTAAAAAACATTCAACCTAATCATGATATTTTGAATTTGTTTGAACAGATAGTAATGGATGTGTGGAAAACCAAGCAATCAAATCAGGTCAAAGAAGAATGTCGATTCCAAAATGAACTTAAAAAGTTAGGAGAAAAGCAGGACAGAATTGATGAACTGATGATTCAAGGTGTTTTTGACAAGGAAGCCTATAAACGTAAATCCAATGGTATTAAAAACGAGATATCGTCAACTCAAATGAATTTATATGATTCAAAAACAGAAATTAATGACATTGACGGCTGTTTATTATACGCCAAACACTTCCTATCAAATCTTGCAAACATATGGCTATCAGCTGACCACAATCTCAAGCAGCGGTTGCAGGTACTCATTTTTCCTGAGAAAACCTTCTACGACAATGACATTATTCGAACCACTGCAACCGCCTTAATTTTCAAGCACTTACGCTTAAAAAACCGCTTAGAGTCTTATTTGGTACCCCCAAGGGGATTTGAACCCCTGTCTCATGGCTGAGAACCATGTGTCCTGGGCCTGGCTAGACGATGGGGGCGTAAGTTACTTTGGTCTATCTGGAATTTATAGAATAGGAATTTAACAGAATTAAATTAAATTTTCAATCTAAAAGTATTTTATGCCATGATGGTAGTATAAACTTGGTCTTCTACTCTTTATTCTTCAGACATAAATGGATATCTATAGTCTGTTGGAGGTACAAATGTTTCCTTAATTGTCCGTGGTGATACCCAGCGGAGCATATTCAGATAACTTCCGGCTTTGTCGTTGGTCCCGCTTGCACGGCTACCACCAAAAGGCTGCTGGCCGACAACTGCTCCTGCCGGTTTGTCGTTGATATAAAAATTGCCTGCCGCGTTAACAAGGATTTTTTCTGCTATCCTGATCGCATCCCTGTTTCGGGAGAAAATGGATCCTGTTAAAGCATAGGGAGACGTCTCATCGCATAAGTGAAGTGTTTCTTCAAATTTGTCATCATCATAAATATATACTGTTAGAACAGGTCCAAAAATCTCCTCTTCCATCGTGCGAAAGTGGGGGTTGGTAGTAACGGCAATCGTTGGTTCAATAAAATATCCTTTGCTGTTGTCATAGCTTCCACCGCATACGATCTCAGCCTCATTACTCTCTTTAATGAATTCAATGTACTTAGTGATTTTTGTATAGGCTGTTTCATCAATCACCGCGTTAATAAAATTACTGAAATTCTCCACATCGCCCATTTGCACTGTTTTTATCTCTTCAAGTATGAAACCCTTTAAATCGGCCCATAAGCTACGGGGGATATAAGCGCGGGATGCTGCAGAACATTTCTGCCCTTGGTATTCAAACGTGCCTCGTATCAGGGCAGTGCCTAACTCCTCTACACCTGTATCGTTATGTACAAAAACAAAGTCCTTGCCACCTGTCTCGCCTACAATGCGCGGATAGCTTTTGTAATCCTTAATATTATTGCCTACAGTCTGCCACATATTCCGGAAAGTATCTGTACTTCCTGTAAAATGAATACCGGCAAGATCCGGAGAATTCATAATAACCGGGCCGATCTTACTGCCGGCTCCGGGAATAAAATTAATTACTCCATCAGGAACACCTGCCTCCTGGAAAAGCTTCATTACATAATAAGCTGAATATATTGCATTTGAAGCAGGCTTCCATAATGCTACATTTCCCATTATGGCCGGTGCTGATGGGAGATTTCCAGCAATTGAGGTGAAATTAAAAGGAGTTACAGCAAAAATAAAACCTTCAAGTGGTCGGTATTCCAGCCTATTCCAGCTACCAGTGGACGAGATCGGTGGTTGTTGCTCATAAATAGTCTTTGCATAAAAAGCGTTAAATCGAAGAAAGTCAATAAATTCACACGCGGCGTCAACCTCTGCCTGAAAGACGTTCTTGCTCTGGCACAACATACTGGCCGCATTTAGTAAAGAACGCCGGGGTCCAGCAAGGATATCAGCTGCTCTCAGAAAGATTGAAGCACGATCCTGCCAATCCATTTCTGCCCACTGTCTGCGTGCCCTAAGTGAGGCTTCAATAGCCATTTGAACCTCCTTCTCTCCTGCCTTGTGGTATGTGCCCACAACAGTCCCATGGTCATGAGGAAGCACACATTGTCCCATGTTTCCTGTTTTTATCTCTTTACCACCAATAATAACGGGTATCTCTATCTGCCGGTTTTTTAATTCTTGCAATTTAGCCTTGATATCATCGCGTTCTGGTGTAGAGGGGGCGTAACTCTTGATTGGTTCGTTTGAGGGTAAGCTCAGGTTAAATTCTGCATTTGTCATATCAACCTCCTTAAGAAAAGTTCATATATTGATAGGGAGAATCATCTCTTCATCCAGAGAAATAGAGTCGGTATCTCAAATGATGACAGTTTTAGAAAAAACACAGTTGCCTTATATTATAACAAAATGGTTTGATCGACTAAGTACAATTTTAGAAATTGTCTGAGCCATAGGTCTCAAACATATCAGATTTTGCTTCTGAACTAATAACACGATACATAAATTTTGACTAAAGCTTTAACGATATCAGCCGATTATTTAATTAATCAGATCTTCTTTTCTAAAGTATACGATCAGAAGATAATGTAGTTTCCCATAACAAAACTATTTACCAAATTTACCTACTCCTGTCATTTGGGTAAATAGTCTCTAGTGGAATCCCTAATCGATTTATACACAATATCTTAATCTTAAATATCAAACAGTTAAAAAGAGGAAGAGAAATGGTTGCAATAGGTTTTGGACAGTACCTTGTAGATCAAGGGTTAATAAAAAGAGAAGACCATAAAAAGGTGATCGAAATCCAGAATAAAGACAGATTGCTAGGTAATCTTGGTATAGAATTACACTGGTTGACAGAAGACTGTATTTCTTCAATCCTGACCTATCAAGAAGAACATACGGGAGTAAGATTTGGCGAGGCGGCAGTATCATTGAGCCTTCTAAATTCCAGTCAATTGAAATATCTCCTTGATCTCAGGACTAGACGAAAAATTCCTATCGGTGATATTTTGGTAAAACATGGCTTTATTACTCAAGAGAATTTGAATAAAGCCTTAATGGGCTTTAATAAGAAACGCGAAAAATTTGAGAATCTTCTCGTTGTTGATCCCAGTACAACGATAGCAATGATCATTAAAGCCATGCTTTCCAAATATGGATATTCGACTTTCCATGCAAAGAGTGGGGCAGAAGCACTGAAACTTTCCATAGAAGTAAAACCGGATGTAATTATTACAAGTGAAGTATTGAAAGATATGGATGGGTTTGAATTGTGTTCCAGATTATTAGAATCTAAAAACCCCGTAAATATGCACATGGTAATGCATTCCAGTAGTGACAGCATGGAAAAACTGGAAAAAGCCTTTGAAGCAGGAATCGGACATTTTCTAAGAAAGCCCGTGAAAGAAAATGAACTTATAAATATGATTTATCAAATCGAGAAAGAAAGTACGGAAGCAAGAGAAGAGAAGGTCCTGGTCGTGGACGATAGTAAAGGCGCTCGAATGATAATTAGTAAGGAACTATTGAGCAATAGATTTAAAGTCCTTATGGCAGAAAACGGCCAAAAAGCTCTGGAAATGGCAAAAGTGTTGAAACCTGACATCATTACTATGGATGTAGAAATGCCGGTGATGAATGGATTCGATGCATGTAAAAAATTGAAAGAAGACCCTGCTACGAGAGACATACCCGTCGTAATGATTTCTTCCAGTAATTCCTCTCAAACGAAAGAACGCGGGTTTGAGGTTGGAGCAGTAGAGTTTTTTGTCAAACCATTCAAACTCGGAAGACTTGCAGACCGCATACATATGTTACTGGAAACACGAAAAATTTCCAGAAGAGAAAAAATTCTTATAGCTGAAGATTCTGTAACTACCAGGCATATAATCAAATACATTTTTACAAAGAATGGTTATAATGTTATAGAAGCAAAAGACGGAAGAGAAGCCCTACACTTAATACAAAAAAACAAACCGGACTTAATATTAACTGACTGCCATATGCCTGAAATGAACGGATTCGAACTTACAAAAGAGATTAAACGCATAAAAGATATCAGGCATATTCCCATTATTATTCTTACTGCAATTACCAGCCAAGAAGATATGCTTAAAGGCATGGAGGCGGGAGCAAATGATTATCTGCCGAAACCGTTTGATGAAGATGAACTCCTTGCAAGGGTTAAAGTACATCTTCTTAACAAAACGTTGTACGATCAAATTGAGTTAGAACGAAATAAATATGTACAGATGTATAAGGAACAAAGCATAATATTGCGAAATATTACAATTTTAAATACCATGAGTAATAAGCTACAAGCTTTGTGCAGTGTTGAGGATTCTTATTCTGTCATTAACGATTCACTACAAACAATTTTCTCAGGTGGTAGAGGTATGCTTACTCTTTACAATGACGATCGAGATTCATGCGAGGTGGCGACTGCATGGGGAAAGGGGAGTGATGAGTTATTTTGGAACTTGCCGTCCGCTGGTTGTCAGGTATTGCAGAAGCCAGATAAATCCACTTGTGAAAAAAGAAGTAGCGGTGGACTTTGTCTTGGAGAGAGTGATATTGATTTGGGAAACCATTATTGCTTTCCGTTAACTGATGAGGGAGACGCTTTAGGTACAATTCACTTCTACAATAAAAAAGAGGAGATTCTGTCGACAGATAAAGTACAAATAGATAGTCAATTTTACTTAATGAATACAGCTGCCGAGTATGTAGCACTTTCTCTTACAAATACCAGGCTCAGGGACAAATTGTTGGAGTACTCTATAAAAGATCCTCTCACCGGCCTTTTCAACAGAAGGTATATGGAAGAATCACTGAATCGAGAAATTATCAGGGCTCGTCGTAAGAATACAGAAATGGCGACTTTACTGCTGGATGTTGACCATTTCAAACAATTCAACGATGAGTTTGGGCACCTGGCGGGAGACTGCTTACTCAAGGGTTTGGGAGATTTGCTCATGCGGACCGTTCGTGCAGATGATGTAGTCTGCCGTTTTGGAGGAGAAGAGTTTATTCTTGTTTTGCCTGAAATGAAACAGAGGTTAGCAGAAGAAAGGGCTGAACGTATTCGAAACGAAGTTGCAAATAACCTTGAGCTTAAATTAAATAATAAAACACTTAAGGTTACCGTTTCAATTGGTGTTTCAATGTTCCCTTTAAATGGTCAAGATCATACCGGATTGATCGATGCAGCAGATAAAGCATTGTATCAGGCGAAAGCCAATGGGCGTAATCAATCAGTAGTGGCTGGGCAATACAATTAAAGATCGGGGGTTTACAAAAAAACAGTTGAAATTTTACTATATTTTGTTTAAATCACCTTTTCGATTCAAAAAATAATCTTTGCATAACAATCGACATCCTGCTGTCTGTAAGTTGTGCTTGGGTATGGATGTAATTCCTCGGAAAAAAACTTCAATCTCTTGTCACTGAGACCGTAGACTTCAGTTCAACTTTATAGCGCATCCACAGATTTAAACTATGCAAAAGGAAGAACCTTACACAATCGCGCTGATACAGATGAAGTGTCAGCGCACCAGGGAAGAAAATCTGCAACGTGCCAGTCAGCGAATTGTTGAGGCTGGAAGGAAGGGCGCCCGCTTGATTTGTCTTCCGGAACTTTTTTGCTCAATATATTTTTGCCAGCAGGAGGATCCACATTTTTTTGAATTGGCAGAATCGATTCCAGGTTATACAACAGATTATTTCTCACAATTGTCAAAAGCTGTAGATAGCGTTCTGGTGATTCCCATTTTTGAAAAAAGTAATATAGGTATATATTACAACAGCCTGGTTGTGATCAACCCGGATGGCGCTATAGCAGGGATGTATAGAAAAATGCATATTCCTAACGATCCTCAATTTCAGGAAAAATATTATTTTACTCCCGGTGATCTTGGATTTAAGACGGTTCAAACTGCTGTTGGAAAAATCGGGCCTATGATCTGCTGGGACCAGTGGTACCCGGAAGCGGCCCGCTTGTGCGCACTCGGTGGAGCCGGAGTATTGATATATCCAACGGCAATCGGCTGGCTTCCGGGAGAAAAGGAGGGGGTGGGTGCAATGTATCTTGATTCGTGGAAGACAGTTCAGCGTGGCCACGCGATTGCCAATGGGATTTATACGTCATCGGTAAATCGAGTTGGCAGAGAACCTAACCAGGCCGGAGATTCCGAGATTGAATTCTGGGGACATTCTTTTATAGCTGACCCCCGAGGTCACATCATCGCCGAAGCATCCGGAAAAGACGAGGAAATAATCTACGGAAAGATAGAACCGCAACTTATATCTGAAACACGCCAGACATGGCCTTTCTTCAGGGATCGACGTATCGATGCATATGATAGGATTACTGAGTGATTTATAAAAAAGACTCAATTCGTTATCGGATGCCTGCTGAGTGGGAACCACATAAGGCGACATGGTTGAACTGGCCTCATAACCCAACCGATTGGCCCGGTAAAATGTCCGCCGTGCAGAAGATATATGCAGAACTGACTCAGAAACTTGCTGCTGTTGAAGAGGTTTGTATCCTGGTGAATTCTGAGGTACACGAAATGAGGGCAAGGAAATACCTCAAACGTGCCCAGGCAGACCTTGCAAATATTCACTTCCATCATGTATTAACAAACCGGAGTTGGATTCGTGATTATGGGCCGACGTTCGTAATGGACAGCCAGACTAAAAGGAGACTAAAAAGGATTATCCGCTTTAGGTTCAATGGTTGGGCCCGGTATCCCGCTCATAAACAGGATGACAATGTGCCATTGAACCTGGCCCATCGTTTAAACCTTAAAATGATCCCTGCAAAGTGTAAAAATATGCCACTCATTTTGGAAGGAGGGAGCATCGATGTGAACGGGTCAGGTACATTAATCACTACGGAGGAATGTTTGCTGGACCAGAAGATACAGCCGCGTAATCCCGGTATTACCAAAAGTGAGTTGGAAAAGTTGTTCAGAAAGTATCTCGGCATTACCAATGTCATATGGTTGGACCGGGGTATTGAGGGTGATGATACTCATGGGCATGTGGATGACATCTGTCGCTTTGTTGACAGGCGAACGATGGTGTTGGCCATGGAGGCCAACTCATCGGATGCTAATGCCCTGGTTCTGGCTGAAAACCTGGAACGCTTGAAACAGGTACGATTAGAAAATGGGTCAAGGCCCGCAGTAATAACGCTTCCTATGCCGAGACCGATCTATTTCAAAAAATGGAGGTTGCCGGCAAGCTATGCAAATTTCTATATTGCGAACAAGATAGTCTTGGTCCCCATATTCAATGATCCCGCCGATAAAAAAGCACTTGGAATTCTCGCTGATCTCTTTCCCTGCCGGGAAGTAATCGGTATTCACGCGGTGGATCTTCTATTGGGACTGGGAGGGATTCACTGCATAACGCTCCAGGAGCCGGTTTAATAAACAACATTGCTAAATGAATTATTCTGAATGAATGATATCTATATTTCTAGAGTGATTTATTAAAATAAATAATCTATTACGGAAGGAGTTTGTTCCGCTCTGCCTGAGATAACGACTATCAGCGAAAATCCTGTTTTGTATCTCATATCATATTTTATTAATTAAAAAACCCATTTATCGTTGAGGTATTTATGGGGGGCTAAAAAGTCTTATTTTTCCTATAATTCAAAACTCAAATACGGGGTTATACTGTTTTTTCTGATGATATGAAAAAAAGGGCGTGTTAACTTCTATCTTATTATGTTCCTAACAGGCTTTATTCCTTTTTGATAAATCCAATCGTAAGGAGTTTCTCAAACTCTTCCGGTGGCACTGGGCGGGAATAGTAAAAGCCTTGTACGGTATTACAGCCATTTTGACGTAAGAAATCAATATGCTCAGCACTCTCGGCACCTTCCGCAATTACCTCTAAATTGAGCCCCTGCGACAGGCCAATGATAGCACGGGCAACTTCTATAGAATTCTGACTGGTCTCAATATCCTGTATAAAAGCTCTATCAATCTTGAGAGATGAAATTGGAAAGCGTGTCAGATAACTCAGGCTGGAATAGCCAGTACCGAAATCATCAATGGAGAGATAACACCCAAGATTTCGAATCTGGTGTAATTTATTGATGATATCTTCCGTATTACCTACGAGCAAACTCTCAGTGATTTCTAGCTCCAGGTATTGCGGAAGCAAACCAGAATCCTCAAGTACTGTTTTTACTTTATCCACGAAATCCGGTACCCTAAATTGACGTCCTGAAACGTTCACTGATACACATATTGGTTGTAGTCCCATATCCTGCCATTGTTTATTCTGTTTACATGCCTCCTTTAGTACCCATAAACCAATAGGTTCGATGAGTCCTGTTTCCTCCGCCAAAGGGATAAATATTCCCGGTGAAATTAAACCTTTTTCAGGGTCCTGCCAACGAATCAATGCTTCCATACCGACAATTTTATTTGATCCAGCATCAACCTTAGGTTGATAGTAGAGAAGGAAATGTTCATGCTCAATGGCTCGACGAAGACTCCTTTCCATTTCAATCCGAGTCTTTGCCTTTATATTCATTTCGCTAGAAAAAAACTGATATTGATCGCCACCACTCTTTTTGGTGTGATGCATGGCGCTTTCAGCATACTTAATCAGTTTGTCAACATTCTCTTCATCGGTAGGGAAAAGGCTGGTGCCTATACTTGCCGTTACCGTAATTTCCTGCTCTTCAATAACAAACGGTTTCCTTATGGATTTAAGTATCTTTTCCGCAACAGTAACACCATCATTAGGGGCCGCTATTTGCAACACTATTCCAAAGCGGTCACCTTCGATGTGTGCAACGGTATCGCTTCCGCGAAAGCAACTTTTCAAACGTAGTGCTACTGCTTTGAGCAATAAGTCACCAAAAGCATGGCCAAGACCGTCATTTATAATGGCGAAACGATCTAAACCAAAAATAAGTATGGCTACCGATTTTTTAACCCTTTTAGCAGCAATTAAAGCTTGCTCCAGGCGATCTCTATATAAATATTGGTCGGGTAAACCGGTTAGTGTGTTGCACTTCCCTTTAGACTCGTCGTTTTTATCCAGGCCATTACCTTTAGTTAAGCCTTGCATGGTCATGACGTAAAAACAAGTTCCTCCTGCTTGCTCGACTGAAACACGAATAGATGAATGAAATAGGCATATATCACCGTTTCTGTGACGGATCTCTATTTCACCTTGCCAGGAACCTTCAGCATTTAAGGACTCTCTCATGGTGGAGATGATGGCCGTATTATCATCTCCGGATACTAGTATTTCAGGGTCTTTTCCAAGCACCTCGTTTGCTGCATGCCCTGTCATTTTTTCAAATGCAGGATTTACATGCTGAATAATATTATTAACATCGGAGACGATCACACCGTGGTCAATATTGGAGAGGATGATATTAAATAACGTTTGGGTTTGACGTGGCATATTACTATTTGACGTGCAATCTATATTCATACTAGTAAAAACATAAAAAAAAATTCACGAAATCTGCAAATCTATTTTTAACTTAACAAGCTCTGTTGGTGACAGGGTTTGCTCCAAACGGATCTTTTTCTGATGTATAGATGAACTGTTGATAACTCTTTTGTAACCGAGTTATACTAACCCATTCCCATCTAATATTCAAATTAAAACAGGTTATTATATTCGTTTATATTTTGTAGCTGCTCCACCCTGCTCGTCAGTCAATATAATCTCATTCTCAATACTAATTTTAAGTTTTGTCCCGCCTGGCTATTCGACTATTCGGGCGGGGAAAAGCTAAAACTAAATCGGTTAACCAGGGATTTATACTTGATTTTGATAATTAACTATTTAGTATAAACCTCAGAGTTCTCAAATCTACTAAGTTATAATACCTCACAGATATACTCCATCAGATGGCGGATTCGCTTTTTATAGATAAGTTTGTTTTCACCGGGATGTAAATATTTTGGATTTTTCCGTACTACTCCATAAACATGAATAATGGGATTGATCATAAACTAGGTGTTATCTGGCAAGATATCCAACATCGGAGGATTGTTAAGATGATAAAAGAGCTTAACAGTAGTCCGCATGTGGACTACGTTTCCATAATTAATCAGCTGCGCTATTATATTAAAGATCACTTTGATACCGAGGAAGAGTATATGCGTGAGTATGGTTATGGCAAAATAGAATCACATATTAAGGAACACAATGATTTTGAAAATAAATTTAAGGAAATTATGGAAACGAGTTTTATCGATGACGCTTTTATTACAACGTTGTTATCACTTTTAAACGAATGGTTTCTCAAGCACATATTAGAAGTTGATAAAGAACTTGCTGTTTTCTTACTCAAGCACGAGCATAACGATGCCTGACAATTCAGTAGGATATTCTATAGATACACTGCCATATTGTTTATAACAATTAAACATAACTTGATTTTTTTATTAATTCATTTAGTTAAATCTGGAAAATATTCTTTAAGATATGGAATGCTTTGTTGACGACAAACAATTGTGTTTCATAATGAGGCACTATATTAAATATTGTTATATTCTGGTACAGTAAATGTTTAAATGAAATATACATAAATTTTACTATTGGTTTAGATAACATGGCTCCATGAAACCAGTTACCTTAAGGATTGTTCTTGCCGGTACACTTGGTATGTTACATCCTAAGTAAACGGTATATGTTTTGCGAATTATATTTTGCAAATAGTACAAATTGTTTATTCAACATTTTAACCGTGTTGGTTGAGCATGCAGGTGATGGCAGGAAACAACTAAAAATCATTAGAATATTTATAGTATTTGCAGGGAGTCTTTATCGTGTGGAAGCTGAAATACAAAGGTAAAAATAGAGGATTTACTCTTACGGAGTTAATCGTTACGATTAGCATAATCGCTGTATTAGGTGGTATAGGAAGCGTAGTTATCGGTAAAATGATGGCTACAAATCGGCAGACAACCTGTATAGCAAACCTGAGAAGTATATCCCAAGCCATGCAGTTGCACTATAATGATCTGAAGGTATTTCCCAATGATGGCTACCCTGATGACGCCAACGATCCCCTGCCACTATCTACAGAACTTGCTGGCTACATAAAAGATAAATCCACCTTTGTCTGCCCTGAAGATAAAGACAATACAAGTATAAGTGACTTCGCAAGTTATGACCCTTATTATGTTTCGCGACAGCAAACATACGGTGAACATGAACTGGCCATTGGCTGCCCAAGGCACAGAGGAGCGGTCAGCTCCACCGGCTTGTTTTCTACTGGCTCCACTGAGATCATGAAAATAAGCTCAGTTCTCGCTAAGGGGCAGGAAATATCCCCGGACGGTACTACAGCCCAGAGGACCATCAGTAGCGTAGATGATATAATGCTATTTGATGATGGAAGCTCAGTTACCATAAAGGAAAATACTGGAGGAACCTACGGCTGCTTTCTCGTACAATCAGCCAGGCTCGCTGACGGTGCTCTATATAGCATCATAAAAGTGCAGAATAACGGGAAAATAGATGTTTCTGTTTCTCCTGGTTCTAAATTCGAGATTGTTACACCAAGCGCGATTGTTGGTGTAAGAGGTACAGTGTTTACTGTTACGACCACCGATTCTGGCTTTACAACGAGTGTGGTGCTTACTGAAGGAACGGTTGTCTTGATGGACCGTCCAACGGGTGGAACAACTACATTGACAGAGGGTGGTACAACTGAAGGAACCGTAGAGGTACTCACGCATGACCACATGCATTACCATGTTGATGGTACTTACCATGGTCACGAACATCCGTCTCTAAATAATGCACATCATGGTGATCCTTTAGCTGCTAAAAAAGCTGCTGCGGCAAGCACGACAGCCAATGAGGACAATGATGGAGATGGATACTCAGAGAATCAGGGCGACTGTGACGATGCCAATGCTGCTGTTTATCCGGGAGCTACAGATATTCCGGAGAATGGCATAGATGAGGATTGCGATGGTCAGGATGCGGTAGATCCTGATAGTACAGACGATGATGGTGATGGATACACTGAAAATGAGGGTGACTGTGACGATGCAAATTCTGCTGTCTATCCGGGTGCTACGGATACACCAGGAAACGGCATAGATGAGGATTGTGACGGTCAGGATGCGGTAGACCCTGATGATGTAGACGATGATGATGATGGATACTCTGAAAATGAGGGTGATTGTGATGATACTGTTTTTGCTATTAATCCGGATGCCACGGAGGTATTTAATAATGGAATAGACGATGACTGCGATCCGTACACCTTTGATAGTTCTTTTGAGGAGATGCTGATTTATATGATAGCTGACCCTGAAGTGTCTTCAAGTGATCTGAGGTCTTCTATACTTGGATACTCACCAACAACAGACAATGTTCTCAATGCGGCGATTACAAGAGATCCTCAAATGCAAGGTGATCACCTTTTTGCTGTGCTTGATGCTCAAGACCCCTTATCAGATAGTGTTCTCATTACCGTAATAAATACAGATAGCCTATTAAATTCAAATAAGTATAAACTTATCCATGAACATAATTCGCCATTGTCAGAAAGTGTTCTTAATGCTTCGATAAATAACACTTCAATTATGACATCAACTGACTTTAAAAGCATTCTTGTTCTTAACTCTCCATTGCCTTCAAGCATTATAAACCAGGTAACTGAGGGAATCCCTCCGTTAGATTCGGGCGACTATGATGATGTTATCGAGGCACAGTAAATGCCATCTATAATATTATCCCAACCACAAGGGGAGGCTTATGTATTGCCTCCCCTTTATGTATAGATTACTTCTATCCACTCAAAACCAGATCTCACCAGTTATATCCCCGTGTAATCTGATGTCTTAATTTCATATATCAAATGTAATCAGATGGCAATTCTGATATGCCTTGGCTTCTGATTTATATCCATCTCATATTGTACTATCGAGCTGATTTGAATATTAATATATTGTCAACAATATAAATCTAGGGTAGAATTGTTTGCGTGAAAAACAGTTGCTTTATGTCATTTTATATAGTTGTGTAAATCAACAAAAAAGAGATGCAAATTAACATTAATAAACTAACACTGGCCAAAGTATGTGAGCTGTCACCGTTCATCAAAGAAAAGTGTAAAGGTACGTTGACTCTGGAAGAAACTGCCCAGGAATTGATGAAAACTCTTTATCAAACCTTTATTTCAGATAATGGTGAAAGTGCCATTGTATTAACCAGGTTTTTTAAATCCTGTTCTTATTGCGACTTGCCTGGTGATATACAGGATGATATTAAACAAAAAGAGGGCAGAACAATAATTCCTCCGCAAGACAAATACCTGACCTTATTGGGAACATGGGGGGATTTAGAAGAGTGGAGACAGCGAGAAAAATCTGAAAATTACAAGGCCTTTTCTTTAAATGATTCTCAAGTGCTTTATAAGTTTCCTATGCTTTCCGCTGTTTTCAGCCAAATAGGATTTAAAATACCCACAGCAAGAGAACCGGATAAAAGTATCATAGTCGATAAACAGGATGTTGATTATGGGCTTTTCTATGTCGAAGACACGAAAGACAACAAACTCGTTCCAAAACAGGCAGAGTTTGTCGTGCCATTTGGAGTGAAGTCAGCAATCGGGTTTGGAGGTCATTACGTAAGTACAGATGTTTATGCCACTATTATATTCTTCAGAGAAAACGTTAGTCTCAGAATCGCAAAATTATTTCTCAGCCTTGATCCCGCGATAAAACTGCTGACACTGGGTCATGATATTACAAAAAACAGTTTTCAGATAGACAGCAGTGAGAGCAAGCCTTCAGAGGTTTTGCCAGGCCTGGAGAATATACTTAACTCTCAAAAAGTTGAATGTTTACTCAAGAGTGAAGAAGCCAAGGCAATAGCCGATGAATTAATGAAAACAAATGAAGCCTTAAAAGAGGAGATTAAGGAGCACAAGAGTGCTCGGGATTCGATTCAAGAAAGTGAAATGAGATTTCGAAGTTTATTGTCTTCACTGTACGAAGCCGCTATCGTCGTTTACAACAGAGATGGTAATATTACCGCTCTTTGGGGTACAAAGGAGATGGATAAACGATATGGCTTACGTGCGGTTGATACTATTGGTAAGTCAATCAGAGAACTATTGCCACCAGCACAGGCAGAACAGAGGCTTTCTGAACTTCGCCATGTATTTGCGACAGGTGAGAAAACGGTCGTGGAGTATGTTAATAGCTTTCCGGGTGGTAATTTCTGGCACGAAACATCACTTAGCCCCATGCGGGATACCGAGGGTAATATTAAGGCCGTAGTTGGCTTTGTCCGTGATATTACAGAGCGCAAAAAAATGGAAGAGGAACTCTTGCATTCAGAAAAATTGAAATCACTGGGGACAATTACCGCAGGGATTGCACACGAGTTTAATAATATTCTGACCGTTATCTCCGGTCATGTACAGTTAATGGAGAAAAAATATAAAAGCTTTGAAGCATTGAGTAATACACTTCTCACGGTTAAGGGGGCGGCAGATGATGGAGCTAAAATAACAAAAAGGATGCTTCAATTCACCAAAACGGCAGAAGATACTTCTGGATTTAATCCCGTTAATATAAATGAGGAAATAAAATATGCGATAGATTTCACAATGCCCAGATGGAGAAATATGTCTCAGACAAAAGCTATAAATTATCGTATCGAAGAAGATGGCATTAAGGAGGTACCAGAGGTATTGTGTAGCTATGTTGAGTTGAGAGGTGTGTTTGTAAATATAATAAATAATGCCCTGGATGCCATGCCTGAAGGTGGTACGGTTTCATTCCGCACATGGAATAACGATGAGACCGTGTTTGTAAGTGTAAGCGATACCGGCAGTGGCATGAGCAGAGAGGTAATGAAAAAAGTATTTGATCCTTTTTTTACTACAAGAAGCCCGAAAGGGACTGGATTGGGAATGAGCATTGTATACGGCATAATGATAAGGCATGGCGGAAAGATAGAGGTGGACAGTGAGATAGGGAAAGGTAGCACTTTTACTCTGCAATTACCATTTACCATAAAAACAGCCAGTCCAGTTACATCTCTTAAACCAGAACAAAATATAAGAAATAAGAGTCTCAGTATTCTGGTGGTAGATGATGAGAAGAATACATGTGCATTGCTGGATGATTTCCTTTCCGATGAGGGGCATAAGATCAAGTCGGTCTTTAACGGCGCTGATGCGATACGATTATTAAAAAGTGAAGAATACGATCTTGTTTTAAGTGATCTGGTCATGCCGGATGTTACGGGATATGATATAGTAAGGTTCGTGAATAAGTTGAAGAAAAGGCCAAAGATAGGCATACTCACCGGCTTGCAAGAGACACTAGCGTTTCAGGAAGAGAAAGGGTTGGAAGTTGATTTTATTCTAAGAAAACCATTTCATTTTTCAGAACTGGAAAGACATATAAATGATGTAATAAATGTTGACTAGCAGAAAAGTAGTAAGCCATATATAGAAACTGTAGTGTGGTCAAAAAATCTTCTAATTTTCCGGGGGCAATATATACCACACTCCATTAAGTAAGAATGTGTAATTTATTGTATATTCCAGTGATGTTCGGTTAGGTTCTTGTGTATGCGGCTTTTGTAGTACCCGAACGCCTTTGTCAGGTATCTAAGGGACCATTCATCCTAGACTCCCGCTAAAAGAATGCGGGAATGACAGATTTCTGACAATAAATGGAACACGCGCAAAAACCTAATCTGATGCTACTGAGTATATTCGGCAAATAGATGTCGGCTATTTCGAAAGAGTATTTGACTATACCGTCTACTTTTTTATAACCGCAAATGATTTGAGGAACCCTACAAATTTATTAAATATTTTTGGGTCAAACACTCCATTCATATTTTCTTTCATAGTCTCACATGCTTCATAAGTGGTCATTGCATTAGCATATGGTCTGTCAGTTGTTAGCGCATTAAAGACATCAACGATACGTGATATTCTGCCATAGTAGTTAATATCCTTTTCATTCAACCCATAAGGATAACCACTGCCATTATAGTTTTCATGATGAAGCAGGGCAAGTAGACAAGACTCCGCAGAGACCTTCCCTGACGCCTGTAATATATGAAATCCAATCTCTGAATGTTTTTTAATTACATCCAATTCATCATTATTCAATTTCGTAGGCTTGTTGAATATTAAAGGGTCAACTTTTTGCATACCAATATCCTGAAGAAACAGACCCAGGCCAAACTCATTAAGCTCCTCTATGTTCATGCCCAGATGATTGGCAAAGGCCAAGCCGGAAAGTGTTATATCTATGGAATGCCCACATAAATATTGATCATGTTTCTTCGCATAAATCAAGTCTGAATAATTATTACCGGCACTATTGATAAGTTCCATTACACTATCTATCCATTGTTTAGATCTTTCTATGTTGCTGGTTTCAGCAGGCGTAGCGTTGATATCGCTGAAAATGTTTATGGCAACGTGTTTGATTACCTCAAGCTTTTCTTCTAGACAGGTGTGCTCGTCATCTACAACTCTTTCCAGGTTTGTTTCCATAAAACGTAAATATTGTTTTCTGCCATTCTTCGGGACATAGAGTTTATTAATATTCTTTCTTATAAACTCATCTCTCTTCTCATTAACAAATAATCTGTTTTCACCATTCCAATACAATACATAATTATCTTTGCCGTTGTTACTATTCTTAAGATATATTTCGCTTTTGTTAAAAGGGCCTATCCTGAGGCTTTTTAGAGTAACCGGCAGATATTTAACAGCTTTATCATAATAATCTCTATTGAGTTGTTTAACGAGTGTAAGCTTCTTAGTCTTATTAATTAAAGTGAGATTTCTGATTGCTATGGCTGAATATTTTGAAATAACCTTAAGCATGTTGAGATCGCTTTCATTAAACAACTCATCATTATGCTTATCACTAACATTAATAACACCTACAACTCTTTCATTAATGATTAAGGGTGTAGATATAAATGAGTTGCTTGAATACCTTTTATTATTTTTCTTTATATATCTTGTGCTACTCTCTATATCCTTAACAAGGAGTGAGGCCTTTTTTGAGGCGACCAGACCTGATATTCCGGTTCCCACTTTAACTGCGCATTGCTCCATTATTTCGGAAGGAAGATGATTTGAATACTTTAAACGAAGGGAGTCCTCCTCAATAACCATGAGAGATACATTTTTCGCCTTCGCTAAATGCGTTGTTAAAGAAATTATCATCTTATAAAGCTTCTCATGTTCAAAAATAGAGGTTAATGCGACACCGATTGCTTCCCTTCTTCCTATGTTTCTTAAGTATGTATTGTCAATTTCAATCTCACTAGATTTCAAACAATCCTTGTCCTCTTTTGATATTTTTTTGTCATCTGTTATAGTCAACATTTTGAATACTCCTTTCTATAGAACTATCTTCATATCTTCAGTGTTTCTTTTTATGTACTCTTGAAGCGATTTTACCGCAATTATTTTTGCAATTTGACTGTTTTTGCAAATTTTATAAGCCTCTTCAGTAAAAATTGTAACCAGATCTTCCAATACTATGTATTTCTTATCACATACTCCAGCAGTGCTTATACTCTCATGGCAGAACCGTTTTCTCCTTTTTAATTTTCCCATTTTTATCCAAAGAATAATGTCTCTGTGAAAATAATAAAATAGTACGAAAAAAAACTGCTGATAGATATTTTTCAATACTATGTGCAACCTTAAGCAGTTGTAATAATAAGATAGCTTCGTTGTTTTTTAAGAAGCCTTAATTACATAGTACGTATTAAGCAACCACTGTGCCCAATGCCATGACATCTGGCTTTATTATTTTTTGGTTATGTATTGCCTTGAATCCACACGCCTTACAACTTATAAAAAAACCGGGTTATACAAAACAAATAGTATCACTCAGGAATATGCTTATTTAATAGACACGTCTTTTTCCCACTTACTGTTAAAATTTTCCTTCTCAGGTAATTACAACTCTCTCGTAATTTTATTATGCCAGTGAGAGTTAAGTTCTCGGTGCCTTTTGTCCGGGGAAAGTCCTCGGTGTTTTTTACCCGTGTTCCGTTTATTGTCCAAAAGCTGTCATTCCCGCATTCTTTTAGCGGGAATCTAGGATG
>Ga0209045_1000479_pt1 | contig 47109 bp, 36 predicted proteins | sample SaaInlLV_10m_DNA_4_FD_184664 | JGI IMG/M metagenome (GOLD analysis project Ga0209045, IMG submission 184664) | Marine microbial communities from expanding oxygen minimum zones in the Saanich Inlet - Saanich Inlet SI072_LV_200m_DNA (SPAdes) (version 2) | ecosystem: Environmental > Aquatic >...
GAAGAGCGGACACGTCAGGAGGGGGCAGGGGATGATCCGGAGTGGCAGTAGTGGGAAGCCGCCTACTTGCGTTTGAAGAGGGACCCGAACAGCCCCTTCAATCCAGCGCGTTTCGCGTCACTGTCACGCATACGTATCGCGACGTCGGCTTCAGCGCTGGCCATCAGCTTCCCGAAGTCCTTTCCGGTCAGGTCCGCTGCTGCGTCGGAGGCCGTCTGTGTGATGAGATTTCCCACTGCTCTGTCGCTGAGCACCAGCGTGGTCTGCCCCAAGTGGATTTTGTCTCCCATCTTTAGGCTTTGGCGCTTCTTGATGGGCTTCCCGTTCAGCTTCGTCCCGTGTCGGCTCTCCAAGTCCTCGATGGCGTAGTAGTTGCCTTTTTTGAAGACTTGGCAGTGTTCTCGCGAGCACTTCTTGTCGAACAAGACAATCGTGCACTCTGCCGCTCTCCCCATAATCGTTGTCCCCTCGCTCAGCAGGAATTCGTCTTCCTTGTTGTTCCCGGCGAGACAGATCAGTTTAGACATGAGCGTGGTCCCAGTGATTGCCAGCTTGCCACCCCACCCGCGAGTTCGAGCTCGGGCGGAGAACACGACGGAACCTCTACAAACTATATACTTATAGACGTGTCTTCGGCAAAACGCAACCAGTACGTTCTGGTTGGGCCGGGAACCGCACAGGGCGGGTCTTCCGAACAAGAGGTCTTCGGCGAGAGAAAAGGGCGTCTACAGGCAGGGCGGTCGTTTGCTCAGAGGTCCCGGAGTTCAGTCCAGTGCCCTGTGAGCAATATCTCTGCGGAAGAAGGAATCTCTCCAGGATATGCTCTCGACAGCGGCATAGACCCGCTCGATGGCATCACGGATTGTCTCCCCGCGGCAGGTTACGCCGAGAACGCGTCCCCCTGCGGTGATGGTGTTGCCGTCTTCGTCCGTGCTCGTCCCAGCATGGAAAACGGTTGCCCCCAGGGCTTCCGCGTCGCCAATACCTTCGATGACGTGTCCTTTCGCGTAGGGTCCCGGGTATCCACCGGAGGCAACGACAACGCACACGGCGGGGTCATCGGCCCATGTCAGCTCAGTCTGCTCCAGTGTGCCGTCCACGGTGGCAACCATGGCATCGAAGAGGTCGCTTTCAAGGCGAGGGAGGATGGCCTGTGTCTCGGGGTCGCCGAATCGCACATTGAACTCTAACACCTTCGGACCGTCTTCGGTGACCATCACTCCGGCATAGATCACACCACGGAAGTCGAGGCCATCCGCCTGGCAGCCCTTCAGAAAGCGGTCCAGCACCTGTTCGTTGATCACTTTCCACAGTGCATCAGTGACGACCGGGGCGGGGGAGTAGGCCCCCATGCCACCGGTGTTGGGGCCTGTATCACCTTCCCCTACCCGTTTGTGATCCTGGGACGAGGCCAAGGGGACGATGACTTTGCCGTCGGTCAAAGCAAGGATCGAGGCCTCTTCGCCTATCAGGCACTCCTCGATCAGGACCGTACTACCGGCTTCCCCAAAAACGCCGGAAAAACAGGACTTAACGGCCTCGACGGCCATCGCTTCTGTTTCGGCCACGATTACGCCTTTCCCCGCGGCTAGACCGTCCGCCTTAACCACGATTGGCATCGATTGGCGGGAAAGGTAGTCCAAGGCGTCCCCTTCATTGGTGAAGGACTTCGCTGTACCGGTTGGGATACCATGGGCAGCCATGAAGGCTTTGGCGTACGACTTGCTGCCTTCAAGCTGGGCGCCCTCGGCATCCGGCCCGAAAATGCGCAGGCCTTTCGCACGGAACGTGTCAACGATTCCCGCGCAGAGAGGGGCTTCCGGCCCGACGACGGTCAGGGCGATGTTCTCCCGGGCGGCGAACTCCGCAAGCTCATCGGGGGCTGTGATGGGGCAGGCTCTGGCTTCGCTCATTCCCGGATTCCCGGGGGCGCAGATGACTTCATCTACTTTGGGGCTTTGCTGAAGTTTCCACACCAACGTGTGTTCGCGGCCCCCGCCACCAATGACCAGTACTTTCATCGCCACATCCTCAGCTTGTTATCAGGAGAAGAAACAACCGGGACAATAGCACGGGCTGTGACCATTCCAACCCGACCCGGCTGTCCCGTGGGGGTGGACGGTGACTTTCGGCCTGTCTCGTGGTAAGGTACGTGTTTCTGTGTGCTGATGTGCGAATTTGGGAGACGCTGAGTGGACAAGATGACGGATGTCGTAGCACTCGATTTCGACGGTGTGCTTTGTGACAGCGCCAGGGAGACCGGTGCCTCAGCCTGGCGCGCGGGGTGTAGTCTCTGGAAGGCATGGGAGGGGGATGTCCCCAGGGCGTTTATTGACCGATTCGTGGAGCTTCGCCCCCTCATTGAGACGGGGTTCCAGACGATTCTGCTCATGAAGATGATTGCGGACGGGGTGGGGACGACCGACATCAAAGCGAGGTTTGGTGAGTGCTGTCAGGCGATCATCGATGAGGAAGAACTCACTCGGGAAGAGCTGGTTGGACTCTTCGGGCGGACACGCGATCGCTGGATAGAGACCTGTCCAGAGGAGTGGCTCGAGCTGCACCGATTCTATCCCGGTGTGATCGAGGCTCTGCGTGAGAGCATGAGGAAGGGTCCCGTTTACATCGTCACAACGAAGCAGGAGCGCTTCGTTTCCCTACTGCTGGATGCCGTGGGAGTGGCGTTCCCATCGGACCACATCTATGGTCTCGACCGAGGGATGAAGAAGGAGGAGGTGCTGCGGTTGCTCCTGGCAGAGCATGGGGCTCGGTCTTCTCGTATCCATTTCGTAGAAGATCGTCTGGACACCTTGATCCGGGTGACCACGTGCCGCGACCTTGCGGCAGTGTCCCTGTACTTTGCCGAATGGGGCTATGCCCGACCTGAGGACAGCCGCGAAGCTCGGGCCTGTTCCCGGATCACCGTCTGGGGGCTGGGCGACTTCCTGGTCCTGTAGGAATGCTCTCCTTCTCTCGCGCGGAGACGGGGCAGGATCAGCCTGAGACAGTATAGTATTGACTTGGTTTGTGGGAATGAGCGTCCCTTGCCTGGGAGCCGGAGCTTGGCCATGCCGGGGCGCGTGCAGAGAACGAATGGGTTCACTGGCGTATATCTGATAGCCCAAGCGGGCAGCATTGAGGAGAACAGACGGATGGACAAGAAGCGTTTTGAGCTTAATGCTCAGCTGGCTCAGGAACTCAAGGGCGGCGTCATCATGGACGTCGTGGACCCGGAACAGGCGAAGATTGCCGAGGAAGCCGGGGCCGTGGCGGTGATGGCACTGGAACGTGTCCCTTCTGACATCCGTAAGGACGGCGGGGTCGCCCGCATGTCTGATCCTGAGATGATTCAGGGGATCAAGGAAACTGTGACCATTCCAGTGATGGCCAAGGCTCGCATTGGTCACTTCGTGGAAGCCCAGGTTCTCGAGGCATTGAGCATCGACTACATTGATGAGAGTGAAGTCCTCACGCCCGCGGATGAAGAATGCCACATCAACAAGCATGATTTCAAGATTCCCTTCGTGTGTGGGGCTCGTAACCTCGGCGAAGCGCTGCGCAGAGTCGTTGAGGGCGCAGCCATGATCCGCACGAAAGGCGAGGCCGGCACGGGCAACGTGGTTGAGGCCGTGCGCCACATGCGCACCATGAATCGCGAGATTCGGCAGCTGATCAACATGCCTGTTGAGGAAGTGACCGGCTTTGCCAAGAACAACGGCATTCCCTATGAGTTGGCCATGGAGACCAAACGTCTTGGGCGTCTCCCCGTGGTGAATTTCGCTGCCGGTGGCATTGCCACTCCGGCCGATGCGGCACTGATGATGCAGCTTGGCTGCGATGGCGTTTTCGTGGGATCCGGCATCTTCAAGTCGGCCGATCCCCCGAGACGAGCCCGGGCGATTGTCAAAGCAACGACCTATTTCAGCGACGCTGAGAAGATCCTTGAGGCTTCGATGGATCTTGGCGAGGCGATGCCGGGGCTTGAGATCAGCAGTATCCCGGAGTCCGAACTCCTGGCCGACCGTGGCTGGTAGCCCGCTGCTTGGAGAGTACTGTTGAGCTGTCCGCCTGCTTCTATCGGTGTTCTGGACCTCCAAGGTGGGGTCCAGGAACACCTCGATCACTTGGCGCGTATCGGCGTTGACGCTGTACGTGTCAAGACCGATCGTGACTTCTCCCGTGTCTCGGGGCTGATTATCCCTGGCGGAGAGAGCACCTGTCTACGTCGTTTGCTCCGAATCTTCGATCTTGAGCGACCGCTGCTTGACGCCTACGATTCCGGGATGAAGATCTGGGGAACATGTGCCGGCGCGATTCTTCTGGCTACGCGTCTCCGCGGCGAGGACCCCGTTTTGGGTGTCATCGACATCGAGGTGTCTCGCAACGCGTTTGGCAGTCAGCTGGAGAGCTTCCAGGCGGAAGCCGTCATTCCGGAAGTGGCGTCGACGCCAATTCCTCTCACGTTCATCCGGGCACCCAAGATACTGTCAGTGGGAGATGGTGTGCGCGTTCTGCTGGAAATGGACGGCTATGTGGCGGCAGCGGAGTCTGAGGGTGTCATCGTGACCGCCTTCCATCCTGAGTTGACTCCGTGTCTGGCATTTCACCGCTATTTTGCCGCCAAATGTGGTGTGGTCACTGAGCTGAGAGGAGCGGAGCACGTCGACTCAGGTTGGGACCGCACCAGCTGGATGCGCTACGCGGCCTTGCCTGGAGGCCCGCCTCTGTCCGTCCCGCGCTCGTAGGAGCCCCGGCTACTCACCTGTCGGTGACGTGTCCGCGCCGTGAGCGGGGCGTTTCCCCCAGCCACCCCGGCGGAGGATGGCGTGCCCGTAGCGGCTTCTGAGATCGTCCACGGCCTGGTCGAGGGCAGCGTGTCGCCTGTCTTCGTCACTGCCTGGTTCCGGGAAGAGCATGAGCTGTCGCTCCGGTGCGGAAGGGCTCGCGTCGTCCACAAGGCCCGAGGCAGTGAAGCCGATCAGTCTGGTTGGTTGAACCAGTTTCTCCCGCGCCAGGAGTTGGAGGGCGTTGGTGATCAGTTCATGGTCGCTGTTGGTCGGCCGAACGAGCTTTTGCTGGCGAGTGATCGTGGTGAAATCGGCTGCGCGAACTTTGATCTGGGCTATCTCTGTCTTTACTCCGGCTTTCCGCAGCCTCCGCCCGACTTTTTCGGTCAGCTCAATCAGCTGTTGGCGCACGATTGTTCGATCGGGGCAGTCCACCGGGAACGTGTGTTCGTGAGAAGCACTTTTTTCCGCGGGTTTTTCGGCGACCACAGGCCTCTCGTCGAGTCCATGGGCCAGCCGCCAGATGTGTCTCCCCTGCGAATGGCCGACCAGGCGACTCATCTCCTCCGGCGTTCGTGCCTGGATTTGACCAATTGTGGCGATGCCGTGCTCTCCCAGGCGTTTGGCGGTCACTTTCCCGACCCCCCATATTCGTCTGGCGGGGAGGCGGAACAGGAAGTCGCGAATCGCTTCGGGAGCCACCGGCACGACGGTCAGGCCGTCCGGTTTGTCCAAGTCGCTCGCCAGCTTCGCCAGGAACTTGTTCGTCGCCACGCCGATGGAGGCCGTCAAACCAAGTTCCGACCTGATCTCCGCTTTTAGGACCCGGGCAACATCTTCTGCTGTTCTCTCCCGGCCGAGGACGCCTCTGACATCCAGGAATGCTTCATCTACAGAGAGCTGCTCAACGAACGGGGTGGTGTGCCCAAAGAGGGCCATCAGCTGCTGTGAGACAGCCCGGTATCGGGACATTCTGACGGGCATAAATACGGCACTTGGGCAACGGCGGAAGGCGATCCGCGAGGGCATGGCCGAATGGATCCCGAATGTCCGGGCTTCGTAGGACGCTGCGGAGACGACACCCCGGGCATTCGGCGCGGATCCCACCACGACCGGCTTTCCCCGGAGAGCGGGGTTGTCCAGTTGCTCAATGGACGCATAGAATGCATCCATGTCGACGTGGAGAATTGTGCGGAGAGAAGCAGGCATCGTTGAACACCAGGAACGAACACGACCAGGCAGAAAACGGAGGAGAGGACTCCTCGATCATCTCAATCTATACGATGCAATCGTGTTACCCAAGCGCCTCAGTCACCAGGATCGTGCTTTGAGGGGGGGGGGCGAAGCGGAGGCGGCATCGCGTCGCCGCCCGCGAGAGAGCTTACCGGGCGAGCTCATTGAACTCCCGGACAAGAAGGGCATCAACAGTCAGTTGGAAGTGACGGTACAACCCATCAGGGGAGCGAGTAGAGAACGTCTCGCCTGTGACGGCGTGGTGAAGGAGGGCGGTGACGAAGGCGGCATCCAGGCCCCGGAGGGTTGAGACGGCATAGAGATCCGGAGCCGTCCCTTCCTGCTGCAATGCATCGCTGGCCCGGGCGCAGGCCGAAACGCAGTGCGGTCCACTGGTGAGGACGGCCACACCAGCTCCTCGGACACGCACCGGGATGCCATGACCGAACTCGAAGGTCACCGCGCAGTCAAGCGTCGGCTCCGCGGCCGGTGTCCGATGCAGCCTGATGTAGAGAGGGTTCCGCACCGCGCTGCTCCTGTACCACTCAAGCATCGGCCCAATTTCGGCTTCGAAAGCGGGATACAGAACCTTCATCCCGGGAATGCTTCGCATCATGGCGATGTCGCCCGTGCACTGGTGTGTCCTCCCGTCTGTCGTGTAACAAAGGCCTGCATAGTGACCGGCATAGACGATCCGAGTGTGCTCGGTGGCGTTCACGTACACCTGCTCGAAGGCCCTGCGAAAAAAAGCTCGCGTAGGTGTTCACGACCGGAAATTTCCCAGTCAGAGCCAAGCCCCCCGCACAAGAGACCATGTCCTGCTCTCATCAGTGTTAAGCGACAGACTGAGTCCGTGAACGTTGACATAGGTATGCTAAGCTAGTAATGTGTGCTTAGTAGTGGCTGGTAAAGAATAGTCATAAAATCGATTGGCCAACGGCGGAGTGCCCGGGTGGACACACAGCGGAAACTCGAGCTGCTTGCCGATGCATCTCGGTTTGATTTGGCCTGCGCCTGCGGCACCAAGGGGAACGCTGACCATCGACGACGTGGTGTCGACGGCATGTGGCTTTATCCCGTTTCTCTCCCAAGTGGAGGGACATCGGTGATGCTCAAGACCCTTCTCTCGAATGCGTGTGTGAACGACTGCCGTTACTGCCCGTTCAGAAGTGAGAGCAACGTCCCCCGGTGTACGCTGGCTCCGGAGGAGGTGGCTCGCGTTTTCATGGATTACGTCCGTGGGCGTCATGTATTCGGGCTCTTCCTGAGCTCGGGAGTTGCCGGCAGTCCGGATGCCACGATGGAACGGCTGGTCACGGTGGCCGACATCCTGCGCCGCCGCCATCGATACCACGGGTATATCCATCTGAAAGTCATTCCGGGGGCGTCTCCGGCAGCGGTCGAAGCGGCCGTGGCCTTGGCGAGCGCTGTGTCGTTGAATATCGAGGTGCCTCGTCGGTCTGTCTTCTCGCAGCTCTCTCAGACAAAGGACTTTGATCGGGATATTGTTGCGCCGATCCGGGCCATCAGTAGACTCACGGGGCCGGGAACACTGCGGGCAAACGTCAAACAGACAACCCAGTTCCTCGTTGGTGCCGGCACGGAGGCCGATGTGGACATCGTGAAAGCCACCTTTCGGCTTTACAGACGCCTGGGATTGAACCGTGTCTACTATAGCGCCTACCAGCGCGGCATGGGGGCTTCTGACCTACCCGGGGAGCGATTCTCTCTTGCTCAGCAGGCGGGTGATGATCTGTTCACGCGGGAGCACCGACTTTATCAGGTTGACTTCCTTCTCCGCAAGTATGGCTGGAGGGAGGAGGATGTCTGTTTTGGGGCTGACGGGAACCTGAGCACCGAGTGTGATCCCAAGGAGATGTGGGCCCGCCTCCATCCCGCGTTCTTTCCGGTGCGCCTGTTCTCTGCCGAGCGGGAGGCGCTTCTTCGCGTGCCAGGCCTGGGGCCTGTGACTGTAGGACGTATTCTTGCCGCCCGGCGACACAGCACCCAGTGGGACTTGACGGCTTTGGGCGTGCGGGGCAAGCGCCTGAGCAAAGTGAGGCGCTACGCCGTGCCCTGGTAGAAGGTCAGCCTTGCGTGACGGGTCAGTCTCGTGAGGCGAAGCCACCCCTAACTCTTGATCCGGCTCTTGATCTGGCTCCTAGTCCATACCCAGAGGAGCGTAGAAACGGATCAAGAGCCGGATCAAGAGCGCGATCAGGAGTGGGCTCCCCTTCCCGTAACTGAGGCATTGCAGCCCTGCTTCTCTTCGGGCGTGACAGGGGAGGGGAAGTGGGTATATTGTGAGAAGGTCGCGAGTTGCCTGTGCCTCCCTCCCGGCGTCTGCCGCGGGAGAGCCCGGCGTTACTCGCACCTCGCCACAGTGGGTTGGTGTCAGTCTCTAGCCAGGCGAACACCATCGGCGAGTGCTTCTGCTTCCTCGAGGCTGGCTATACTAGCGTCGGGGGTAACGTAATCTCTCAAACGGGTGGAGTGCGGTTGCGTGGTTCGAACGCTGACTATCATCCTGGATACCGGGAAGACGCTGCACTGGAATCTGGACTTCTCTGATCACGGCACGCTGCAGATGAACAGCATGGTGTTCTGCAGCAAGCTGCCATGGATCGGGCTGGAATTCTGTCAGTGTCCTGCCTGCACACTGGATCCCGAGACCAATCCCACCTGCCCGGTCGCCGAGGTCCTTGCTCAATACGCGCGTGATCTTGCTGACCGAACATCCTTCGAGCGGGTGAAGGTGCACATCATCGAGGAAGACGGACGCCACGTTATTCTCAAAGAGGTCCCTTTGCAGAACGTCGTGGGCGAGCTGGTCCGGTTGGCTGTTTATCAGGCCGGGTGCCCGGTTGGGCGGATGATCAAGCCCGCCATGATTCGTCTTCCCGCTTTCCCCAGCAATCAGGAAATCCTCCAGGCACTGGCCCTGTTTTTTGCTCTTCAATCCAAGGGCAAAGCTGACGATCTGGATGATGAGCAAGGCAAGTTCATGACGTCTCTGCACGACGTGTTCGGCTTCCTCTCCAAGCGCCTGGAACATGCTGGCAAAGGCGACGTCTACCTGAACGCCGTCGTCATCATGCACTCGCTGTCCATGCTCTTCAGCCTTTCAGCTCCGGAGTTGATCAGCAAGGCGATCAGTGAGTTCGAGTTCTGGTAGGCTAGTTCAGGTTCGGGTGGTCAGGGAAGTTCGTGTACATCGGCTCCTCGATCCCGCGTTTCCTCACAGCTCTTGCCCACAACTGCTCCGCCTCCTCTGACAGGATCAACTCGCGCGTTGCGCTCACCTTGATCCAGGCTTCCGCACCAAACTCCCGCGCCAGTTGTCCGCGACCCCAACCCGCGTAGCCCAGGAAGAAACGACACTCTTCCGCAGTCAGCACGCCACTCTTCAGACCTGCCTGGAGAATTTCGAAACTTCCACCTATCCAGAGGTCGGGCAGCACCTGGCGGGCCCCACTCAGCTCTTCCCCAAATGAATGGAGCATCTGCATGGCGTCCTGCTGGACGGGCCCCCCGTGGAACAGGCGTCCAGCCACAAATGGATAGTCCTCCTGCAACTCGGCGGGAGCACTGATCGGGCGGTTGAGCACGAGGCCGTAAGATCCCTCGTCGTCGTCATGGGCGCACAGCAGCACTACGGTCTGTTGGAAGTTCGGGTCAACCAGTGAGACCGTTGCGATGAGAAGGTCGCCTGCCTGGAAATCTACCATCATTGTTTCTTAGAGTACTCCGCTCGAACCAGTGATGCACATATCGGGAGAGTGTAGGGGAATGGGCCTGTCAAATGCTCCTGGGGCATGCTGTCAGGGATCGCGGGTCAACGAGCCAGTGTCCGCGCTCAAGTCCCATCTGAAGCGCCCATCTGCGGTTCGGGGGCCGCTGGAACGTGCCCCCTCATATCTCATCCTTGGGAGCAGCCTTGTCGTCCTTCTTCCCTTTGTCGTTATCAGGCGGGGTTTTCTTTCCGCCAGGGCCTTTGGCATCCGCTTTCTTCGCTGGCGGCTTGGCTTTCTTTTTGCTTCGTTTCTTCTTTGCCGGGGCCTTGTAGTCAGGAGAGAATCTATCGAGGAGCTTAAGCGTTCGTTTCACCCCCTCCACCTTGGCCGCCAGGTCATTGAGCTGCTGCTGGTACTTGAGAGCTGACGCCCTGGCTCCCGCGCGTTCCACTTTCGCGGTCAGCTTCTCATCGAGTTTCGTGATTTCCGCCAGCTGCTTGTCGTATGGGGCTCTAATCTTCCCCACGCCGTTCCTGAGACTCCGCTCCACTGACCTCATGCTCTTTTCCACCTTCTCCGGCGAGAGGGGAGCGGCTCTGCTCTCCGGGTCGGGAGAGCGAGCGGTGGCCAGGTCGTGACGGAGGTGTTCAAGCTTGAGGCGGTACTCGATCAGTTTGGGGAACTTCTTCATTAGGGAACTCAGGGTGGCTTCCTCGCGTTCATCCGGCTTGATAAGGTGGTTGAGTGCCAGGTGCTCTGTGCCTTTGGTCGAGAACATTGGGACGCCAACCCGCTCCACCGTCTCGGTGGCGGTCTCAAGCTCCTCCAAACGAGCCACAATCTTATCGAGTTCAGCATCGTACTTGGAGGTGTCGCGGCCCCGGTCCTCAAGCTTTGAGATGCGTTCGAGGAGCTTCCCTTCGTCTTTCTTGATGCGCTCCGTCTGCGAAGTCAGCGGGGCCAGCGCTTTCTCGTGCAGCTTCTTCAGAGCCAGTCCCTTCTTCTCCAGCGTGCGCTTCAGGCGCGGTGTCTGTTTGGCCGCTATTCGAGCCGCTCGCGTACCGAAGGTGAGTTTCAGCTGTCGGTAATGGGCGTATAGCTCATCGAGCTCAAGGCGCAGCTTAAGCAGGTCCGGGCAGAGCCTCTCGGCTCGCGCCAACGTTTCCTGGTCGTCTTTCAGGGATTTCAGGGCCTTGCCACTGGCTCCGGCAACGAGGCCATGCAACAGGGCGACGGCTAACGCGATCCGTGTTGTGTGGTGCGAGTTCATTCGTGTAGGCCTCCGTAGCTGTGCCTGGGGAAATGCCTCGTTCTTTGTCTGGGGTGCTGACTCGTTGAATGTAAGGGGACGGCAACCGGTGATCAAGGGGACAACTCCCTGATCGGTGCAACCGAGCACTCTGTCCTTGAAAGCCGAGACGGGAGAACTACAATGTGGCAACGCATCCCGCTGAAAACTGATGGAGATTGACGAGAAGGAGTCTCACTATGCCTCGACGACAGCTGACCGAAGCGGAGAAGAGCGCCATGCAGGAAGGTCGCAAGCAGACCAGTGCGGAGCGTCATGCAGCGCTCGACAGCATCATGGGCAACGGACAGTTCACGAAGCCGAAGTTCTGGAAGCTTGTCGACGACGATTTGCGCAAGGCCGTTGTGAAGGCCATCGAGAAGGCACGGCAGCTTGAGAAAGCAGGGAAGATCTCTCGTCTTGAGGCCGAGCTTGCTCGACTGAAGTCTGAGTAGGCCTTGGCGACCGGCTCCGGAGAAGAACGACAGAAGGAGAGGGGCGTCCCCATTCTCCGGGGAGTGCGTGTACGGATTCTGTCTTCATTCCTTTCCCCCGATCACTCCCGGAGGGCCCAGCGATGGCGGTTGTCGACATACATGAACATGTCATTCTAGAACGTGGGTTCCTGCTGCCGAACGGTTACACGATCACCACGGCTGAGGAACTCGTCGCTATCATGGATCGGCTGGGCATTGACCAGATGGTCGCCTTGCCCCTTACCTCACCCGAAACGTACCATTTCGTCCAGTCGAACGAAGAGGTATTCCATGCGTGTGACCGTTTTCCTGACCGTTTCATCAAGTTCTGTAACGTGGATCCGCGGATCACCGACAACAGCCCTACTCACGATTTTGTTCCCATCCTGGAGTACTATCAAGGGCAGGGCGCCAAAGGGGTTGGGGAGGTAACCGCGAATCTGTGGTGGGACGATGCGCGTGTGCAGCAGCTGCTCCGTGCCTGTGAAGCGGTTGGCTTGCCCTTCCTGTTCCACATTGCGACTCAGGAGTACAACACCTACGGGCTGATCACTGAGCGTGGACTTGGCGGTTTGGAGCGATCTCTGCAGCGTTTTCCGGGCCTTCAGTTCCTTTGCCATTCCACCGCTTTTTGGGCCGAAGTCGGGCCCATGCCTGCCGGTGAGAATCGCGGGGCCTATGTGAAGGGGAGGGTGCTGCCGGGTGGGAAGGTCCCTGAGCTATTACGGGCTTACCCTAACATGTGGGGCGATCTCTCCGCGGGAAGCGGCTACAACGCTGTGAGCAGGGATCCTGAATGGGGATATGACTTCATCGAGGAGTTCCAGGACCGCCTTCTGATGGGATTGGACATCTGCCAGCCGTGGAATGACGAGGCGTCGCTGATCGGCTTCATGCGAGATGCCGTGGAGACGGGGAAGATCTCGCAGGGCGCCTTCGAGAAGGTGATGGGCCGCAATGCAGAACAGCTCTTGGAACTGGAGAGTGATACCACTACGTGACGGGGGATGTTGGGCCTCCGTCGAGAGGCACCCAATCGGGAGGAGAGGGGCGTTCCCGACGCTCAAACGCCAGCTAACCGAAGAGCCCTGCGGTCGCCTCAGGACGCTCGATGGTGATTGCGTTTGGGAAGGCGCCTACTCTTGGCTTTGGCAAACAGGGCTCGCCCCGTGTCTCATCGCCTCACCAGTTTTCCTCGCATCTGAAACCGGACAGACAGGGAGCAGGCTGGATGGGAACGCCCACCCGTGGGATTGAACTCGACCGCTACTTCGGCGGTCTTTTCCGAAGCGATGCCCGAGCTTTCGCGTGTGTGGCCACGAGCCCCAACGACGTCCCAGGCTGGCAGAATCGAGCGCGCCCGGCGCTTCGGCATCTGATCGGGTTGTCGGTGATTGAGACGGACAGCAGTGGCCACGTCCCGAGGATCGATTTGGGGGAACCCGAAGCATTCGACGATTACACCCGTCAGTTGGGGGTGATCGAGACGGAACCGGGCGTCCATCTCCCGTTTTGGTTCCTGACTCCTCCCGGTGCCGGACCGTTTCCTCTCGGCATCTTCCCGCATGGTCATGAAGACCACGGCATGGACACGTACGTCGGGAAAGCGCGCGATGCTGCTCACCAGAGCCGGATTGATCGAGAGGATCGCGATGTTGCGGTTCAGGCCGTTCGCCGCGGGCTGGTCGCGATCGCTCCAAACACCCGAGGTTTTCTTCCTGCGAATGTCCCCGACGACCGGGAGCGCCACGGCAAGCGGGACTGTCGCTGCCAGGCCATTCATTGTTTACTCGCAGGGCGTACGGCGATCGGCGAACGAGTGTGGGATCTCTCGGCTCTTATCGATTGGGCCTCCGGTCTCCCGATTGTGGACAGTAAGCGTGTGCTCATGATGGGGAATTCAGGAGGAGGAGTGGCCACGCTCTATGCCGCAGCTTGTGACGCGCGGGTCACCGTGGCAGTCCCGAGCTGCTCCTATTGTTCCATTGTGGGTTTGGACGGTCGGGTCCACCACTGTGACTGCAACACGGTTCCGGGAATCTTGCGGTTCGGTGAGTTCTGGGATGTGGCGGGGTTGATCGCGCCACGCGCCCTCGCCATCGTCAATGGTAATCAGGACCTTCTGTTTCCGCTAGCTGAGGTGGACCGTGCGGTAGAGGAATGCGCCCGGATCTTCCAGGTTGCCGGGATCCCGGAGCTGTTCGAGCACCACTACGGCGATGGTGGCCATCGCTTCTACGCCGACCTCATGTGGCCGTTCGTGGCCCGCAATCTACCGTGCCCTGCTATTTGATCGCGGCGGACGAGTCGTGAAGGCCCAATCGGAGAAACCGGACATGAAATACGCCTTGACTGCGCTCTGTTTGGGACTGGGAATCAACCTGTGCACGTGGGGGCAAGGGACGTTGCATGATCTGCGCACCCCCGGATTTCGGCTCTCTTTCGACAACGGTGGGGCGCTGCGGATGTCCTATCAGGGCTTTCCTCTCGTGACCGGGATGTCGTTTTCGGTTGCAGGGAAGGGCTGGAGTGGGAACATTCTCCCGGGGCGGACGCCGGTATTTGATGTCACAACCGTGCGCGAGGAGGGCGATTGGGTCCTCACGGGTGCCTGTACCGTCAAAGGGAAGGGCAGGCATGTTTCCACGATTCGGCTGTCGGAGAGGCGTGTTCAGGTGGTCAATGACTTTGCCGTCACCGCCGACTCTGAGGCTGGGTTTCTCTACAGTGAGTGTTTCTTTGCGCGTGAGACGTTCGCGGACGCCACCTTCACCGTCGATTCCGGTTCTTCCGGAACGTTGAGCGTGGGAGCCAGTGCCACCTATGCGACCGGCCTCAAGGAGGTCGACCTGGTAACTGATCTTGGCGTGCTGAAGGTCAGCGTCCGGGAGAGTTACATGGTGGGGACCGCGGAACAGGGGCAGCCTTGGGAGCTGCGCAGTGTATGTGACCGCCCGTGGGGTGCTGACGACCGCAAGACCTTCAGTCTCATGAACGTCTACGCGTGTGTGGAGCCGGTGGCCGTACGGGGACGCACAGAGTATGAGTTCAGCTTCGTGCCTGGCCCGCAACTGGCAGACAAGTTGATTGCGCGACGTGTTCAGCTGGAGGCGGGCCGCGACGAACGGAATGGGGCACTGGTCGCTGCACGTGCGGCACGCCAGGAGCGTATCGTCGCCAATGGGGGAGTTGTGTTGTATCCCGCACCTCAACGTTACACTCGGCTGCCCGGTCGCTTCGCGGTCACTGCGGACACGGCAATCGTCGTCCCGGGTGGTGCTGCGGGGCCGCGCGGCCGTGGGGCTGAACGCCTGCGGGAAGAACTGGCCGCCTACCGTGGCGTACCCGTCAACCTGACCACGGAGAGCTTGTGGAACCAGCGCGGTCCGACGATTCGTGTGGGGATGAAGGGGGAAGGACCAGTTCTCGACGCCGTTTTCGCCAAGGGACAGGTCCCGGTTGGGCAGGCTGAGGCCTTTGTGCTTGATGTGACCGGGGATCGGGTTGTTGTCGTCGGGAGTGATGCGGCGGGGGCGTGGTATGGCGTCCAGGCGCTGCTTCAGCTGTTTCGCTGGGAGGAAGGGAGGCTTGTTTCGCCGTGTGTTCGGGTAACGGACTGGCCGGATTTCGCGGTTCGCGCAATGACACTCACCCTCGGTCATGCGGGACAGATGGACTTTCTGCAGCACACGCTGCGTCGCGTTCTGCCTCGCCAGCGGGTCAATATGGTCTTCATCGGCGGGGCCAGCATCGGGAAGGTCCGCTGGCCCAGCCATCCAGAGGCCGCCGGACCGGGGGCATTCACTCACGAGCAGATCCGTGAGTTGGCAGACCTGGCTCGGGAGAATTTCATCGAGCCTGTCCCTCACGTTCAGGGCTTCGGGCACACAGGGGGGCTGGTCAACGTGTGTCCGGAGCTCCTGGCACCCAAAGCCGCCGGCCGGTCTCCATGCTTCGACATCACCCGCACAGATGCTCGTGCCTTCATCTTCGACCTCTATGCCGACGCAATCGATGCGTTCCAGGCGACGGGCTATTTCCATGTGGGGTTCGATGAGGCGCGTGGTCTGGAGCTGATCTGTGGCGATCGCACGCACACAGAGGTCGTCGCCGAGCATATCACAGCCGTTCATGGATGGCTCAAGGCCCGTGGGCTGCGGATGATCATGTGGGCGGATATGTTGCTGGACCACGGGACGTTTCACGCGACATCCGCGGCGAACAGCCGAGCTCCACACTACGGCAATGTCGACACGGCCCCCGCTCTCGGCCTGATCCCCAAAGACATCTTGCTGGCCAACTGGTACTACGGGACGGCAGAGGAGCATCCACAGATCGAGCATCTGCAGAGCGCTGGCTTTGAGCTTTTCCCCACGACGTGGTACAAGCCGGAGAACAACTTCCGGCTGTTGCGGAGTTCGCACCAGGCTGGGTTGAAGTGGGCGGCCGGCAGCAGCTGGATGTATTGCTCGGCGACGAACCCGACCATGATGGGAGCGTTGCTCGGGGAGTATGCCTGGACCGTTGCTCGACCTGCGACTGACCAGCTGAACTACGACGAATTGGGGCTGCTCTACGACCTACTGCAGCCGCCGCGCGTGTCGGACCGTCCATTTGCCGAGAAGCACATTGACCTGAGTTCCGTCGCGACGCGTTCAGTCACGGATCCCACTCCGGGGGATGGGCGGGGATGGCTTGACCTCGGACCGGAGAGTGATCTCTCCGCTCTGGTCCCCGGTCAACTACGCTCCCACGTCCATGATCGCGCCTTCTCATTCCTGGTGGCGGGAGAGGAAAGCGCTCGTTGCGTGCTGGTGCAGGGGGCGGCATCCGGTTTGGATGGCGTGCCCGACGCGGTTACCATCCCTGTTGCGGCCGAGGGGGCGGCACTTGTGTTTCTCCACGCCGGGACGGCCGATAGTTCTGCTATCCGCGACGCGGCCATCTACGAGGTCGTTTACGCAGATGACACGACTGAGAGACTCGTTTTGCGCAACGCAGTGGACATTGCCGGTTGGTTGAAGCCCTCCTCGTATGGCTCTTGGCGGACGGCCCGGCAGCAAAGCTACTGCCGAAATTGCACGCTCGGCTGGCGTGGATATACGCTTGCCGGGCAGACGGTCGAGCTCTCACTCACCGAGTGGCGCAACCCCAGGCCAGACATCCCCATCCGGGAGATTCGGCTCACTGCCCCCCGCCTCGAAGCCGTCGCCCTGGCTGGACTCACGCTGCTGACCACACGGTAGGCCCGCGAGGTCGTGCGGAGGGGAGAAGAAGGCGCGGCCAGCCGTCACGGGCAGTGTGTAACGCGAGGACCGTGGCATTACATTCCGCCTTTCGCTCTGGTGACTTGATCTGTTGCCCTGCGCCGCTGGAGATGTGCCCCATGATGAACACGCGTTGCGGACCCTCGGCAGTCCTGATCAGCAGGTTGGCACTCCTCTCTACCGGGGGGCTCGCCCTTGGTCTCTGCGCCTCCGAGCCGATCGCTCATTGGTCGTTCGATGCCGGTTCGCCGGCAGTGGCGGTGGAAACGACCGGGGCTCATCCAGGAGCAGTTCACCGCAGAGCAGACCAAGCGCTTGGCGTTGAAGGCACGTCTCTCGCCCTTGATGGACGGGGTGACTATATGAGCGTGCCGGATTCTGCGTCCCTGAGTTTCACCGATGCGACGTTCAGTGTGGCCGTCTGGGCAAACGCCTACGCCGTCAGACGCGGCCAGCAAATGGTTGTGGGGAAGAACGTCTACTCCGCCAATCAGCGGGAGTGGGGGCTGATGGTGGATGATGACAACCGGTTCCGTTTTTACCTGCGTTGTGATGGCTGGCAGACCCTCGAATCACGCACTGAGCCGACGCCGGGCCGATGGACCCATGTGGCCGTGACCATCGACGGAGGGCATGGACGCCTTTTTGTCAACGGTGAGCTGGAGGGCGAGGGTGAGTTGGGGGCGACCATCGCGGACACCGACGCTCCTTTGACTGTGGGAGGCATCAACGACGGTGGACGGCTGCGGCAGATGTTCTATGGTGCCATCGATGAGGTGGCTCTGTTCCGAGAGGCCCTTTCAGCAGAGGAGATCCGAGCGATGGCAGATCGTGAGACGACACCACACAGTGTTCCTCCACCACCTGATCTCTTTCGGCTGTGTGTGGAGAAAACCGTGCCGTCGACGGCACAGGCCGAGGTGCTGAAAGGCGTCAAATTCCGGGTTGTTAAGCCCTACGATTTCGCTGCTGATGGCTACCGTTTTCTGCACGGCGTTGCTCTAGCCTGGCACAATGGCGTACTCTACAGCTCGTTCGGTCATAACCGGGGAGGGGAGAACACGGATACGGAGGAAGCCCGAGGCCGGGCCAGCCATGATGGCGGGAAGACGTGGGGAGATGTCTTCACGATTGATGCCGGTGAACCTGGTGGCGGCGTGAGCCACGGCGTCTTCCTGACGCACCGACGCACACTGTGGGCGTTCCACGGAGCCTACCGCGGGACCATGAAAGACGTCCATGCCCGAGCCTACACACTTGATGAGGAAACGGGGAGATGGATTCCGAAGGGCACGATCATCGAGGGTGGTTTCTGGCCGTTGCAGGAACCGCAAAAGATGGAGGATGGCAACTGGATCATCGGTGGGATCAGCGTTGGTGACGGCAATCCTGCTGCGGTGGCGATCAGCCATGGGGACAACTTCATGGCGTGGGACCTGGTGGTGATCCCCAAGGCACCGGGCAAGATGTGGGGTGAGTCATCGGTGCTGATCAGCGGAGAACACGTTGTCAACATCGCTCGCTACCATGGGGACTCGCAGACGGCGGCACTCGTGGCTGTCAGCGGTGATTTTGGGCGGACGTGGACCCAGTCTGAACCGAGCAATCTGCCAATGGTCGCCTCAAAACCCTATACGGGGACATTGAGCACTGGACAGGACTACCTCATTTGCACAACGACGGCAGACAGTGGCAATCGGCGTTCGCCGTTGACCATCGCCCTCACACGTCCGAGAGAGCAGCGTTTCTCGAAGATCTTCGTGATTCGGCATGCTCGCTTTGATGATGGGCCGGGCGAGTCTCACCCGGGGGCGGCGCTTTCCTATCCCTACGCAGTCGAGTATGACGGAAAACTCTACGTTGGCTACTCCAACAGCGGTGGCGGCGTCGGGCGTGTGGGTGAGGGCAGAGAGTTGTGGAACAACAACAGTGCCGAGCTGGCGATCATCCCGATCTCAGCATTGGCTGTCGATTAGGCGGAAAGGCGGAGCACACCGTGAGCGAGCGACCGAACATCCTGATCTTCATGACCGATCAGCAGCGCGGCGATTCTGTGCTGCCCAGCTCCCAGGCCCTGATGCCCAACTTGGACCGTTTCCGGGCGCAAGGCGTCACCTTCTCGGAGGCGTTCTGCCCGTCTCCGCACTGCTGCCCTTCACGGGCGACATTTCTCACCGGACTCTATCCGTCTCAGCACGGTGTCTGGAACAATGTCAACGTTGGCAACACACTTTCTCAGGGGCTCCACGACGGTGTTCGGCTTTGGAGCGAGGATTTGTCTGAGGCCGGCTACAGGATGTACTTCACGGGCAAGTGGCACGTGAGCAATGTTGAGAGTCCCCAGGACAGGGGGTGGGGTGGAGGGCATCCCACGGCAGGCCCTCGGAAGCCGCTTCCGCCGGGGGGAAGCAACCCCAAACCGAACCCCTATGAGTGGGCCATCTACGAGCGCATTGATCGGAAGGTGGCCCCCGCAAGTAGGGGTGAAGGCGAGATCCTGCGACCGGGCTATGGCACTTACACCCACTATGGCGAAAAGGAGAACCCCTTCAACGACCAGACTGTGGTGAACAACGCCCTGGAGTCCATCCGGGGGATGGAACACTCGGAGCAGCCCTGGTGCCAGTTCGTGGGAACGCTTGGGCCCCACGATCCATACTGTTTGCCGAAACAGTTCTTGGGCATGTACAACCTGGAGGATATTCAGCTTCCGCCGAGCTTTGCGGACCGCATGCAGGACAAACCCGGGCTCTATCGCCGGACGCGTGACCGTTTCGATCAGCTCAGCGAGCGCGAGCACCGGGAGGCGATTCGGCATTACCTGGCGTTCTGCACCTATGAAGACTACCTGTTCGGGCAAGTGCTCGACGCCCTTGATGAGCGTGGCGAAGCGGACAACACGTTGGTCCTTTTTGTGTCCGACCATGGTGATTACATGGCTGAGCATGGCCTTTGGTGCAAGGGACTGCCCTGCTTCCGGGGAGCGTATCACGTGCCGGCAATCGTGCGCTGGCCAAACGGCATCGCTTGGCCTGGGCGCGAAAGTGATGCCTTCGTCTCTCTGGCGGACTTCGCGCCCACCTTCCTGGAGATGGCCGGCGTGACTGTAGCGCGCGAGTTTGTGGGCCGCAGTCTGACCCCGTTCTTCCGAGGCGAGGCGCCGTCTGATTGGCGCGATGCCGTATTCACACAGTCCAATGGTAATGAACTGTACGGCATTCAGCGATCGGTGACGACACGGGATTGGAAGTACGTCTACAACGGCTTCGACTACGATGAACTCTATGATTTGCGCAATGATGCGGATGAACAGCGCAACCTGGCGGAGCAGGCGGATGTGGATGACACGGTGCTGGCACTGAGCAAGCGGCTTTGGCGCTTTGCACGAGAGACTGATGACGTTTGCATCAACCCGTACATCATGGTCAGTCTTGCGCCCTATGGTCCCGGCGTGGCCCTGGATTCGTAGGTTGGGAGCGCGTGCTCGAAGCAAGAGTCGCGGCAGTGAGTCGATGAAATACACCCCGGCAACCAGGCAGATCGTGGCCCTTTGCCTCGTTCTTGGTGTGTCTACGTATGGAGCGAGGTCAGTGATGGAGTCAGCCCGGGGCATTCCTGTGGCGCATTCGGTGGATGTGCTCGTCGTAGGGGGATCGACGTATGCGGTGGCCGCCGCGACGGCTGCGGCCAAAGCCGGGGTCTCCGTCTTCCTGGCCGCTCCCCGCCCGTATTTGGGCGAAGACCTCTGTGCCACGTTCCGCCTGGTCCTTCCAGCTGGCCGGGAACCCCAAACCGCACTGGGGCGGCGTTTGTTCACTCTCCCGGCAGATCACGTCAAGACAGATGGCGTCCCGTTTACCTACGAAACGGACAGGCCGTCTGCAGCGAGGCATCGCGACAGCATGACACCATCGCGGCTGAGCGACACGCGGTGGGACAACGCCCCTTCAGACAGCGTGCAATACGACGGAGATGTAACGATCATCGCAGACTTGGGGCGGAGACGGGGCTTGAGCAACGTCCGATTGCTTGCCTTCTCAAAGCCTGGCGACTACGGGGTTGCGGCGATGGGCATATCGGCCGGGATTACTCGCGAGGGTTGTTCAGCGATCGCTGAGATGGCAGCCCGCACCGTGCGCCGCAAGACTGCCCGCTGGTCAGCGATTGAACTTGCCGCCCCTTGTCCTGTTGAGGCACGTTTCGTTACCGTGACCGTAACGAAGCCCGCTGACTGTGGTCGTGTTCTGCTTGGGGAGTTAGTTATTGAGCCGGACATTACCAGCGCGCAAGCCGAGGTGACCACCACACCCCACTGCATCAAGTCTGTTCTGGATGATGAGCTCATCGAGGCCGGCGTGCAGTTTCTCTACGGGTGTTATCCCACGGACGTATTGGCGGATGCGGATGGCAAGCCGGCGGGCATTGTGATGGCGAATCGTGCGGGGCGTCAGGCCGTCACGGCCAAGGTCGTTATCGATGCGACCGATCGAGCCGTGGTTGCACGTCTGGCCGGGGCACAGGCCAAGCCGTGGGCAGGGGGAGTGATCGCGTTCGAACGGGCTGTCCTCAGTCCCGATGAGGATGGCACGACGTGCACTGTGCAGCACACGCTGGAGTTGCCCATGCCCGACGCCAGCTTCCCTTCCTACGCGCAGGCTGAACAAGTGGCCCGAGACCGCAGCTATCGTGTGGGGCAACTGCGGGCGTCTGCATTCCTGCACCATGTTCCCCCTGATCCACTTTTCTGTGAGCGTTCCGCCGATCAGTGGCGCTCCGGGGCCGAGCCGGATCTTGGACACTTCCGGCCCCGTGGCGTTGAGAGAGTCTACGTACTGTCCGGGAGCGCGGACCTGCCGGGCAAGCAGGCGGCTCGGCTGTTGGCCCCCCTTGGGTTGCTGGCAATCGGTGGGAGCGTCGGGATGGCCGCGGCGAGAGACGCCCACGCTCTGCCTGACCCGACTGGTGTCCACGTGGTCGGTGCGGCCGGACTGCCGGATGGACAGGCGGACGTGCTGGAAACACTTCAAGGGCTCCGTCCTACCGATCGTGACCTGCCTACCGTCCCGTCTCCTGCCCGAGGAATCCCGTTGCTGGCGGAGTATGACGTGGTCGTCGTCGGCGGGGGGACGGCCGGTGCCGCCGCAGGTATCGCGGCAGCACGGCGAGGAGCAAGGACGCTCGTTGTGGAGTACTTGGAGGGACTGGGGGGCGTGGCGACTCTCGGCCTCATTGGGAAGGCCTACCATGGGCGGAATGTGGGCTTTGCTGCCGAGGTGCCGTTCCCCAATGATGATATCAACATAGAGGACAAGATGGAGTGGTTTCGGCGCGAACTCCGCAAGGCCGGCGCTGACATTTGGTTCGGGGTGCTGGGTTGCGGGGCTTACGTGTCGGGTCAGCGGGTCAGTGGGGTCGTCGTGGCCACGCCCCAGGGCCGTGGCGTCATCCTTGCCGGAACGACGATCGATGCGACCGGCAATGGCGAGATCGCGATTGCGGCCGGGGCTGACTACATGTACGGCGCGGATGAGGACGGAATCGCGCTCCAGGGAACGGGCCTGCCCGTACGCCCGCTCCGGCGCCATTACGTCAACTCGGACTATCTGTTGGTTGATGAGACGGATATGGTCGATGTCTGGCGCACGTTTGCCGGTGTCCGCGATGGGCTCCGTGACAGTGTCTTCGACACCGGCACGTTGATCCAGACACGGGAACGTCGTCGCGTGGTTGGAGATCACATCCTGCGGTACCTCGATCAGATTGTCGGCAGAACTTACCGCGACAGCATCGTGTTCTCCGCCAGCGACTACGACTCGCACGGTTACCCCAACCGTCCGTACTTCGCTCTCCTCCCCCATGATGAGAAGTCGCTGAAGGCCAACCATCCGGCTCCGGGAGGGACCTGTTACACACCGTACCGTTGTCTGTTGCCGAAAGGCTTGGACGGCGTGTTGGTTGTGGGCGTCGGGATCAGCATGGAGCGTGACGCATCTGCCATGGTCCGCATGCAGCGAGATGTCCACAATCAGGGGTACGCGGCCGGCATTGCGGGAGCCATGGCAACCGAGAGCGGTGTAACTGTCCGCAATATCGACATCCGTGTCCTCCAGCGACACCTCGTGGACACCGGGGCCTTGCCGGAGGAAGTCCTGAGGCACCAGGTCGACTCGATGGTCGGCCAGCAGAGCATCGCGGACGCCGTTGAGGCACTGCCCGACGCTGCGAATCCCGCAGAGGCTGGACGATCACTTGCGATCATCCTCTCCTCACCTGAGCGCGCGCGGCCTGTGTTAGAGGAGGCCTTTGGAGGAGCCACGGGCCCTGCAAGGTTGACGTACGCCAAAGTCCTCGGCGTCTTCGGGGACGCCCGTGGCGTTCCGGAACTGACGGAAGCTCTTGATGACATCACCGCTTGGGATGCGAAGATTCTCCAGGGCGTGGCTGCGGAGTACGCACACTTGCCGACCCCTGTGGATGCTCTCATCTTGTCCCTTGGTTCCACCCGTGACTCCCGGGCTCTTCCCTCAATCCTCAGGAAGCTTGACATGCTGGATGCTGAGACGACGCTGTCTCACCACCGAGCTGTGGCTTTGGCGCTGGAACGTCTTGCCCCACCGACTGCAGCAAGGCCGTTGGCCTCACTGTTGACGAAGCCCGGAATGCGGGGGCACGCGATGACCGCGTTGGAGCCGTTGTACAACGCCCAGCGGGAGAAGCGACGTCGGACCGGGCCGCTGCGGGAGATTGTTCTCGCCAGAGCTCTCTTCCGGTGTGGAGACCACGACGGCATCGGTGAGGCGATCCTGCGAGAGTATTGCCGGGACATACGTGGCCTGTTCGCACGCCATGCCCACGCCGTGCTTGAAGCGGGCTGTGACTATCGCCCCCAGTAAGCAGGCAGGGATCAGTGCCCAATAGGAAACGGCTGTGACGCACACTCAGGCAGACAACCGAAACCGCAGGGAGGCGGACGTTGCCGGGGAAGGCATGGTGCGCGTGCGCCTCGTGGTCCGTGGCGTGGTGCAGGGAGTTGGTTTTAGGCCCTTCGTGTATCGTGTTGCTCAGGAGCTGGGGCTCAGGGGGTTCGTACTGAACGGGGCCGAAGGTGTGGTGATTGAGGTCGAGGGAGCGGGGCGCCCTGCCGAGCTGTTCGCCGACCATTTGCGCGCCGAGTGTCCTCCTCTGGCACGGATAACCGATATTGAGTCCGCCGCGATTGCCGTGCAGGGGAGCAGACTCTTCGAGATTCGCCACAGTGATTCGGCGTGTGAGGCCCTGACGCTGATTTCCCCGGATATGTCGATTTGTGAGGACTGTCGCCGTGAGCTGCTGGATCCGGATGACCGCCGGCACGGCTATCCGTTCATCAATTGTACGAACTGCGGTCCTCGGTACAGCATTATTCGCGGGATCCCCTACGATCGCCAGCAGACAACGATGGCGTGTTTCGCGATGTGCGCTGAGTGTGCAGCGGAGTATGCAGATCCCGCGAACCGGCGCTTTCACGCGCAGCCCAACGCCTGTTGGGAGTGCGGCCCTCAGGTGACGCTGAGGGATGCATCGGGTCGAGAGATACCGGCAGAAGACCCAGTTGCGGAGGCCGGACAGTTCCTGAGGTCTGGGGCGATCTGTGCGATCAAAGGCCTCGGGGGGTACCATCTGGCGGTGGACGCCACCGATGAGGCGGCGATCCGGCGCCTACGCGCGCGCAAGCATCGGGAGGGCAAGCCGCTGGCCGTGATGGCTGCAGGTTTGAAGACGGCTCTGCGCGTTGCGGTGATTACGGGCGAGGAGCAGAGCCTTCTTGAGTCTCTTGAGCACCCGATCGTCCTGGTCGAGAAACGCGAGGAGGGCAGGCTTGCAGAAGGGATCTCTATCCGCAACAACCGGGTGGGGATCATGCTGCCCTACACGCCCCTGCATTTAGTCTTGATGCAGCATGCGCCGGATCTTCTGGTTATGACCAGCGCGAACCTGACGGACGAGCCAATCGCCATCGGCAATCGTGAAGCAGTGCGCCGATTGGGAGGCATTGCCGATGTGTTCCTGACCCACAACCGTGACATCTGCACTCGGAGTGATGATTCCTTGGTGGCGTCATTCCTGGGACGCCCCGCTTTGCTGCGGCGCTCGCGTGGCTACGCCCCGCTGCCGGTAGGCGTACCCTCTATTCCCGGTTCAGTGCTTGCCTTGGGGGGAGAGCTGAAAGACACCGTCTGCCTCGTCAAAGGCGGGAACGCATTCCTGAGTCAGCACATCGGTGATCTCAAGAACGATGTCGCGCTCACGTTCTTCGAGGAGACGATCACGAATCTATGCGCGCTTTACCAGACCACCCCGGACGTCATTGCCCATGACCTGCACCCCCGTTACCTGTCTTCCCGATACGCCCGGGAACTGGTCCGGAAACAGCCGGATGTTCGTCTTGTTGGTGTCCAGCACCACCATGCTCATCTTGCGGCCTGCCTTGCGGACAACCGGGAAGAGGGGAAGGCCATCGGCGTAATCATGGACGGGACGGGACATGGGCTTGATGGGACGACGTGGGGAGGCGAGTTCCTGGTTGGCGACTGCCTGGCAGTCGAACGCGCGGCGCACTTCGTGCCGCTGGCCCTGCCGGGAGGGGACCGATCCGTCGTCAAACCGGCTCGACTGGCCCTTTCGGCCCTCCACCACGCTTGTGGCGACGGCGCGCTGCAGGCTGCTCGTGAGTGCGGTCTGGTTGGTGAAGAGATGGCAATGAGCGAGAGTGAAGCCCGTACCATCCTCGCCTTGATCCAGAGGGGTGTCCGTGTCCCTCTCAGCTCCGGACTGGGCAGGCTCTTCGATGCCGTTTCGGCCCTGCTCGGGATCTGTTGGGAGCAAACCTACGAGGGCCAGGGACCGATGGAACTGGAAGCGGCTGCTCAGACAGCTGTTGCAACGTCACCGGCCCGGGCAGAGCGGCAGCCCGTGGCGCTCATCGATGTGGCCGAGACGGTTGACGGCTTGACCTTGGACCCCGCCCCGCTCATTCGGCATCTGGCCACAGAACGAGCGGCCGGGCAGGGAGTCGAGAGCCTGGCCTTGTTCTTTCACCACGCGTTAATCGCGGCCATTCGCGAGGTATGTTGTCGACTGCGTGATGAACGAGGCGTGGCCCTGGCCGCCCTTTCCGGGGGGTGTTTTCAGAATCGCCTGTTGCTGACCGGTGTTGCCACCGGTCTGGCGGAGGCGGGCTTCCGTGTACTTACCCATGAGCAGACGCCCCCGAATGACGGCTGTGTCGCACTGGGACAGGCGGCGATTGCCGTCGCTCGTCTGGCAGCAGAATCTATAGAGGATTGAACATGAACAACCCTGAGTTTGAGGCGGTCATGCTGGCCCACGGTGGCGGCGGGGAGTTGATGCAGCAGCTGATCCACACGGTTCTTCTCCCTGCACTTGGGAACAGCCCGGGGACGCTCAGTGACAGCGCCGTGTTGGATGCCCCTGGACAGCGTCTGGCTTTCACGACTGACTCATACGTCGTGAAGCCGCTCTTCTTCCACGGGGGTGATATTGGGCGCCTGGCGGTTTGCGGAACGGTGAACGATCTGGCGGTGTGTGGCGGTTCGCCGATCGCGTTGAGTTTGGGCATGATCATCGCGGAGGGCACGCCGGGTGAGGTCGTTCAGCGGATTGCCGAGTCAGTTGGCGTTGCGGCCCGTGAGGCCGGCGTTCCTGTGGTCACCGGAGACACGAAGGTCGTGGAACGCGGGGCAGCCGATGGCGTTTTCCTGAACACATCTGGCATTGGGCTGGTTCCTGAGAGCGTTCTCTTGTCTCCGACCAGCTGTGAGTCGGGTGATGCGGTAATCGTCAGTGGTGCCATAGGTGACCACGGGATCGCGATCATGAGCGAACGCGAAGGTTTGAGCTTCGAATCGCCGGTGGTGAGCGATGTCGCCCCGCTGAACCATATGATTGCCGATGTGCTTGCGGTCCCGGAGGGTATTCGTTGCATGAGAGACGCTACACGGGGTGGGGTCGCTGCCGTGCTGAACGAGCTCGCGGTGGCATCGGGCGTCTGCATCCGCATCGAGGAGTCAGCTGTTCCTGTCCATCCGGCTGTCCATGGCGCATGTGATTTACTGGGGCTTGACCCGTTTGAGGTCGCCAATGAGGGCAAGGTTGTTGTGGTGTGCTCCGGCGAGCGTGCTGAGAGGGCTGTCCAGGTGATGCGTCGGCATACTGCAGGGGCTGAAGCTGCCATCGTGGGGCAGGTCGAGGACGGGCGCGCCGGTCGCGTTCTTCTCCAGACGCCAATCGGTGGAGACCGGATTCTGGATATGCCTTATGGAGAGCAGTTGCCGCGGATTTGCTGAGGGCGAGACGCTCAGTCGAGGCCTCGGTCGAGGTTAGCGATGTGACTGTGCTCAATGGGGGTGTCAGCGCGGAGTTTGGTCCAAATGTCGCGGAGTTTATCTGCCGAGTATTCCCGCCAGACGAAGTCGGCGCGAAGGGCAGTGATTCCGACAGCGGCTAAGTCGCTCAGACGTCCGGAGAGAGACAATGGGGCGCGGCTGATCAGCACTGTTCGTCCTCGATCCTGCAGGGCGATTAGGTCCGGGGTTGATCTTGACGACAGAACGGTCTTGTTCCTGCTCTCCGGACAGGCACGACAGTCACGCCTGCAGTTGTGCTTCAGCGATCCCATACATATTTCGGATATGCATAGCGGGGTGTCCTGGTACGCAATGAGTTCGACCGGGCAGCTGGTGCCCTTCAGGGCGTCGCGGAGCTCTCTGAGCCCCGCTTCGGGGGAGAACGTGACCGTCGTGAACCCCAGATCCACAAGCTGTTCAGCGGCCAGGTGGTTCAGGACATGGAGTGGCCAGTCAGCGGACACGTCGAGCTCCTGAACGCGGTTCTTTCCCGCTGCTTCGCGCAGTGTACGGAGTCCGGAAAGACTGGCCGCCTGCCAGGCCCGGCAACCGCAGTCAAGCCCCAGGTTGACTCGCGAGAGGATGTCGTCACGTTCCCATGCGCGGACAACGACAGGCAGCGCGAGTCTCAGTGGCCGATCCGAGGGCCACGCTCTGAGGAAAGCTTCGACTGCGTCGGGCGGATCACGGCTGATGTCGATGATGAGCTCATCGGGGGAAGCCACCTGCATTAGTGGATCGGCGTAGGCGACTCGGTCAATCCTGACTTTCCATACACGTGGCGTATCCGACCGATCAGCAGGCCGTTGGGCAGTGACATCCGTGGTTACTCTGGCCGCTTCCCGTCGGCGTTCTTGACCGAGTATCTGGGCAAGGCTGCAGGTGATCTCTCTGCGGATCTCGTTCAGCTGGGAAATGGGCACGAACCGCTGGGTGTCGCCGGTTACGGTCAGCGCCTTGAGCTCAAAGGGCGTGTCGCCGAGCCGTGAGAAGCTCTTCGACAGGGCGGTCTCGAGTTGTCCGGGTGTCCGGGCAGGTGGGAAGTCCCCTTTGATCATCAGTGTCGTTTCGGTTACAGAGGAGGCATTTGGGCGCTGGGTTGATGCCCGGCATTCAAGGCTGTCGGGCTGAGCGCACACCGTGACCTGCAGGGGGAGGCGGGACCGCGTAATCCCTACCTTCGGCGATGACCATGTGTAGCGTCGCCGGACCGCAAGAGAGGACGCACAGTAGATCGTTTCTCCGGGATTGATCGGTGGATGGCGGTCTGGGAGCTCGACGGCGACCATGGTTCCGGGTGGGGCGCTGAATTCCCGCGTCCACGTACTTGAGGGGGCTACCCTCCAGAGTTGTTCGGCCGCGAATCCATATGGACGCGCACGCCCGGGAATGGCGACGTTCAGTCCGTCATGGCGCTCCAACTCCCGGCCGCTGACGCGGAAGCGCAGGGCGTCTCCTCGGTCGGAGCTTCTCACGACGTCTTTGACTCGGCCAATCGGCACCCCCAAGTGGCCGAGCTGAGCAGGATTCACTACGTCTCCAGCCGTTCGTTCGTGGACGTGGAATTGGGTCCATGGTCGACTGAAGATCGTTTTTACATCGTCCTCAATCTGCCGTTTCTCGTCGTTGCCCAGGTCGCCGTCCAGAAGTCGTCGATAGAGGTGGGTTGCGGCGGCGACGTAGCGTGGTGTCTTCATGCGCCCTTCGATCTTCAGGGCGCTGACTCTTGCCGCGACAAGCTCTTTGACCGTACTGCCCAGGGCCAAGTCATTCATGGACAGCAAAAGCCCATTTTCGTTCGACCCAGGCGAACGTCCCACGCTGGACTGCGAGTCCGTGAAGTGGTTTCGGCACAGATAGGCACACTTGCCGCGGTTACCACTTCGGCCGCAGGCGTGGGAAGAAAGCAGGCACAAGCCGCTATAGCTGTAACAGAGGGCGCCATGGGTGAAGACCTCGACCTCCACACTTGTGTCCACGGTAAGCTCACGGATCTCGTCCAGTGTCATCTCGCGTGCCAGGACAGCCCGACGGATTCCGAGGAGGCCCGCAGCGGCCAGGCCGTCTTTACTATGGATGGCCATCTGTGTGCTGGCATGGAGACGGAGCCCAGGGGCGTACTCACGGACGAGCCGGATGAGTCCGAGATCCTGGACGATCAACGCATCGATGCCAAGTTCCGCCAAGGCAAGAATGGTCTCGATCAGTTCAGGAAGTTCGTCTCCGCGGACGAGGGTATTCAGGGTGACGTAGACACGCAAAGGCGACGCTTGCGAGTGAGCAAATCCGACCAGATCCGCCAGTTCTTCGAGGGTGAAGTTCGTCGCTTCGGCTCGGGCGGAGAAGCGTTGCAGTCCCAGATAGACGGCGTCGGCTCCGTATGCAAAGGCTGCGTAGGCTGCCTCGCGTTCTCCGGCGGGGGCCAGCAGTTCGGGACGAGATGGCGTGTTCCTGGGGGGATTCATTGGGGAGGAGTCTAAGAGGCCGGGGGAAGGGTGTCAAGCGCGCTGGGCCTCAGCCCAACGCCTTTGGCGCAGATCATGGACTCTCGTTTCTTGGGGATGGCCTTGTGAGAATCGGGCGTTGGGGTAGTTTGGGCCTCAAACAGTCTTCAGTGAAAGATGTGTCGGGCCGAATTTGTCCGGCTGGAAGAGATCCCAACGAGGAGTGTAGACGCTATGTCAACGATTTCTCAGCAGCTCAGTGTACCATCCTATGATGACTTTGGTGATGACCTTGGACTGACCGCTCTGCCTTGCTCTTCGGCTGTGGTCACGAGTGAAGATTGGGAGAAGAGGGAGCGGGGTGAAATCCTGGCGCGTTGGCGCCAGGTCCTCGGATCGCCTGAAATGTCCGAATTTGATAACACTCCTGAACGTTTGACCTGTTTCGAGTTGCCTGAAGGGATGGCCAGTGTGTTTCGGTTGCCCACGTCTCCTGTCTCCCAGCAGCTCGTCGTTCTCCTGGAACCCAGAGGCGAGGTCGCCGGCCCGAGACCGGGCGCGGTCATTCCCTTCTACAATCCTGACTTGATGGTCGGGTACGACATCGAGACCAGGGAACCCAAGGACGCACCCAACGTCCATTTCGGTCGCCATCTCGTCCAGCAGGGCTATGTGGTTGTGTGTGGGCAGGCCTTCCCCTACAACACGGTGCCTGATCCGCTGAGTGACGCCTCCTTTGCATGGTGGCATGCCGCGGCCGCCAAACTCCACCAGGATCACCCCCGCTGGACCGGCATCGGTCGACTGGCCTGGGATACCCGAATCGCCACCGATTTCCTGCTGGATCAGGCTCAGGTGGATCCTGATCGAATCGCCATTATGGGGCATTCACTCGGGGGGAAAATGGCGTTCTATGCGGGGTGCCTCGATGAGCGGATCAAGGCAGTGGTAGCCTCGGATTTCGGGATTGCGTTCGGCTCGACCAACTGGGATGCCCCCTGGTACCTTGGGGATCTGGTCAATGATCCGGAGCTGGGAGTTGGGCACCACGACCTTCTTGCCTTGCTCGCCCCGCGGTCCTTCCTCATCTTGGCTGGTTTTTACGACGGTCCGGTGAGCTGGCAGTTCGTGGACGCCGTTCGACCTGTGTACGAACTCTACGGGTGCGGGGACGCCCTTGGGATCCTCGATCACGCGACTGGGCACCGGCCCCCATTGGAGGCACTGGAAGCCGCCTACGCGTGGCTGGCGGAGCAGTTCGAGCTGCCGCGTAGGCCGTTCACGATCTAAGGAACAAGGGGTAGAAAGGGTGAGCCCCGGGCCGCATCCGTGTGACGGCGCCGGGGCTCAAAGCGAGAGGAGGAAAGCGCTTTTTGCGCTTGAACTCAGAGGAGGTGGCACCGCTCCTCAGAGTATGGTGTAGGTATTAGCAGGCATCGTGCCAAGTTCGCCGTTTTCGTGCGTTTCGTGCTCGAGAGAGAGAATGGCGGCCGTTTCTCAACGTCTCATAAGGGGGTGTTTCACAACACTGAGAATTTCTCAATGCGACATTTTCGCAGGTGTGCGAAATGGCTCCACGATTTGTTGTTCGAGGCGAAATCGGGGGAAAACGGGAGAAAATGGGGGGGCAAATTGCGTTCAATGTCGTGATATGACGTTCTGAAGCGTTGCCAGTACCGAGGAAATGGCCGGGCGGCTGCCCTGTTCCTGATGAAGCATAGCTTCGATGAGTTGGGCGAGGTCGGCACTGATGTTGGGGTTGAGTTCGCGGATTGGGGTTGGCGCCTGCTCGAAACGGATGGCCAGGACCTCTTCCATTGTGTCTCCCGGAAAGGGAGGGACGGCTGCCGCTGCGTAGTAGAGCGTTCCTCCCAGGGCGTAGATGTCGCTGTTCACATCGAGGTTGCTGTCGGCATAGAACGCTTCGGGGGCTGAGAACGCGGGAGTTGTCATGATCTCATCGGTAACGGCCATGTTGACTTCGGAACAGGTTCTGGCCAGGCCGAAGTCGAGCAGTTTTACATCGCCATCCGCCGTGAGCATGATGTTCTCGGGTTTGATGTCTCCGTGGACCATGTTCCGCTCGGCCAGGTACTGAATGGCGCTGGCGATCTCATAGCCTATGACCGCGATACTGACCTCTTCGAGTACGCCGTTCTCCTCCACGAAGGCGGTAAGGGAGTTTCCGTCCAGGTACTCCATTGCGAGGTAATAGAATATCCCGGTTTGGCCGAAGTCGTGGAAGCGTACGATGCTTGAGCAGTCCAGCCTGGACATTTCATACGCTTCGCGGAGGAGAGCCGTGATGAAGGCCTTGTCGGACCGCTGAGCGTGCGGGAGCTCAAAGACCTTGAGCGCGACATCGTCTCCGGAACTTAGATCTCGAGCTTTGAACACGCGCCCGAAACTACCGGAGCCAATCTGTTGGCCTAACTCGAAGCGCTCTGCGAAGCGGGTGCCCGGTTCCAAGCTGCTCTCTTCGCCGCCTTGTTGTTCGCTTTTCTTGAGGGCGAATGCGAGCTTGGCCAGAAGCTCCGGCGGGGTGACGGGCTTCAGGATGTAGTCGTCCGCTCCTTCGGAGAGGCAGGCCATGATGGCGTCCTGCTCCTGTACTCCTGAGACCATGATCATGGGAACGCCCAGAGCAGCGGGGTTTTCTCTCAGCCTGGCACATGTTTCGAGTCCAGACAGGCCCGGCATGGTGAGATCAAGTAGCACGAGGTCAGGAGGGGAGGTGGCAAAGGCATTGATAGCGTCGGCGCCGTTGGTGCACGTTCGGACTTCGTACCCCGCTCGGGCGAGGATCTTCCTGAAGACCTGCAACACCTGCACATCGTCATCGACGCAGAGGATTTGCTTCATAGGGGCTGCGAGCCTTGATCTTTGTCACCCACACAGGCGGGGTAACTGTCAATCGAGATGCTGGGAGTCCTTCGGCCGGAGCCGGGACGCCGTGCTTACGGCACGGCACAGTCGCCGGTGAACCTACCCCAAAGGCACGGGTGTGTCAAAGGGTACGCAGGGGGAGTAGAGGGAGTAGAGGGAGCTTGTCCGTGGGCGGAAGGGAAGTACCGTAACTCTATAGGGAAATCTCCCGGAAATCGGAAGAAGCAGACTGGCGAGGGGCTCGGCCTGACACGTGGCACGGAACCCCACTGACCTCAGGAGGACGAATCAGATGAGATGCACTTCAGTGACTGTGGAGCGGGCTGTCGGGATGCTGGTTCTGGGCTTGGCCGTCTTGGCTGGAGCACAGACGTCGACCCAGCAGGGAGTCACGGTTCAGCCACATACGGGACGCATTGAGCGGGGCCCCAAAGCGATCCTTGAGAAACGTATGCGTTCGATCAGGATCCCGGCTCTGGCGGTAGACGGGATGGCGGCCCAGGATGTCTTTGCGCTTCTTGTTCGTCGAGCTCGTGAACTGGATCCCGCAAAGCGGGGGGTGAACCTCTTCTACAAGTGCGACCAAACCAGCCTGATGCGGGCGGTGAGTTTCAGCTTCAAGGACTTGTCTCTTGCGGAGGCCATGCTCTACACCTGTAAGGCCTGCGGTCTGGACTATGTTGTGGAAGACCACGCGGTGATCGTTTTCAGGAAGACGAATCCGTAGTTGCGCGGTCATCACGGGCACCCTCCTCATGGTGAAGCCAAGCAGAGAATTTCTTTGGCGGGGGGATTGAGAATGCCATTTCTGTTTGGGTATTCGGGTGGTCTATCACCACACCGGTTGCGCAGAGCAGAAGTCGGTTGCCAGGGGAGAGGTGTTCGGCGTGCCCGTACTGAGTGTCCCCGACGATTGGGTGGTTCCGGAGTGCCAGGTGTCTGCGCAACTGATGCGTGCGTCCGGTATGCGGGCTGAGCGTCAGGGCAGAAACCCAGCCATGGCTTGCTGACCGTACCGTTTTAAGCACGCTATAAGTCGTTTCTGCCGTTCGCCCGTCCAGGGGGTCGTCAATTGTTCCCGAACCTGTCATCTGTCCCGTCGCGATGGCGTAGTAGGTTTTCCTGACTCTTCTCGTCTCGAACTGTTGACCCAGGTTGGCGGCGGCCGACCGTGTTTTGGCCACGACGAGGAGGCCCGTTGTCGGTCCATCGAGGCGGTGGACGGGGTGGGGCCAGGGCATCGCATCCGGTTGCGGGGATGGAGTGAGATTTGCGGGCAGGGCTCTGGTGATCGTGCGGCGGTGGTTCCCGGACACCGGGATGTCGGGGGGCTTGACGATGACGGCCAACCAATCGTCTTCATAGACCACTGTAACGGACATCTGCAGGACGCGCTGCCGTGGCTTCGCACTGGCCAGAAGCTGGATGCACTGCCCTCCCTGTACGCGCAGTTCAGGTGAGACACAGGCGCCGTTCACGTGGATGTCGCCACGCTTGATGGCTTTGTAGGCGCTCTTCTTGGAGGGATACTCCGGGAGCGTTCCTGCAACATATCGGTCCAGCCGGTCGGGCGTTGTGTTCTCAGGAACGACGTGTTCGGTGGTGATCGCTCTCGGGGTTCTGTCGGCTTCTTGAGGCAACTGTGTTGAGGCGGGACGGGTGGAGTCACCGGTCGGTGGCGGATGAGGAGGTGGTTGTGAGGCTTGCATGTTCGGAAGGTAGGGCCTGGAACACTATGGTGCAACGTGCTGGCCGTTGGCGTCCAATCTACGGCGAAGTTACCTCAAGTCCGGAGTTTTGACCATGGTACGAACTGTTTGTCAAGGAACGTGGCTGTTGTTGGCTCTTTGTCTGACTCATGTGTGTGGCGCCGTCGAGGAGGGGACGGTCGCGGACGTGTCGGCTCTGGGGGGGGAAGGCGTGATCGCTCGAGCGACCTCAGATGCTCTGGCTGTCCAACGCTACCGCCGAGGTATCCAGGGGATCCTCCTCTTCATGGAAAGCCGCCCCGGTCTTTTTCCCAAGGAGCCCGATCACGTTGCCCCGCTGCTGACCCGGGAGCAGCGGGAGGCGGTTCGAGCGCTCTGGGGCAGGTTGTTTGACTACTACCTGGGGCTGGATGCGATTGGCCGGTTTCACGGGCGATTCCATGCGCTCGGAGAGAAGGAGCAGCGACAGGCCGCATTCGTCGTGGCCTACGCAGCATTCCTCGCCCAGTATCGGTTCGCGCTGGATTTCATCGACCGGGCGTCTCCGAATCCGTCGCTGGACACGCTTCTCAACGAGGCAATCCCCCACCTTGGCCTGCCCGGGAAGACCTATGCCCGGTTTAAGTTCCGTTACCTGAACGTAGCCCGGGCCACAGAGTTCGTGGCCCTGAAGGCAACCGCAAAGGTGTTGGGGGCCGCGCGTGTGGCGTCCCCGCTTCAGCAGGGAATGGCTGAGGATTCGGCCTTTATCTGGCAGATGGGGCGCGGCCAAGGGCACGTGCTGACCGGGAAGAACGCCATTGACATTGTTAAGGGGCTCGGCTTCACGGCCTGGCTACCGGTTCAGACGGGAGTGGCGGAGTGGATGGGGGACACCAAGGTCTGGCGTTCTGGCCGGTCTCTTATCACAGCGGAGCAGACCCATCGTGCTCTGGCGCTTCTCGAGCCGGGAGATGTGCTTTTCGAACGCCGTGAATGGCATTTGTCGAACATCGGCATTCCCGGGTTTTGGACCCATATGGCTCTGTATATCGGGACGCCTGATCAGCGTCGCGCGTTCTTTGACACTCCAGGGGTCCGGGACTGGTTGACACGGCAGGAAGGGGAGGATGCGACTGTCGATGAGCTTCTTCAGAGGTCGTTTCCGGAAGCCTATGCGACACTGCTGACCCCTTTTGACGACGGTCACCAACGGCGGGTCATCGAGGCGATCTCTCCCGGAGTTACCTTCACGAGCTTCGAGAAGACAGCACATGCTGACTCTCTGGCCGTGCTGCGCCCCCGTCTTGATCGTGTGGCCAAAGCTGTCGCTTTGGTGAGGGCATTCGGCTATGCCGGTCGGCCCTATGATTACAACTTCGACTTCCGTACGGATGCCGCTTTGGTCTGTTCAGAGCTAGTCTTCAAGTGCTACGAGAAAGGCGATGGAAGCCCTGGGTTGTGCCTGCCCACCGAACTGGTGGCCGGACGTCCTGTTACTCCACCGAACGCGGTTGTGCGTGAATATGGGGGGACTGACGCCATCACGTCGCAGTTTGACTTCGTTCTGTTCCTGGATGGCTATGAGCGGCATGGGCGGGCGGTCGTGGCGGATGTCGCGGCCCTGCGTCTCAGCTGGCGGCGTCCCAAGTGGCATGTGTTCACGCGCACGTTGCCTCAGAAGGAGTGATGTTCTCCCGGCTGAAACCTGGGCGGGTCATCGTCATCGGTCGGTTTTCGGGCCAGTTGCGCACATCCCTTCTGCGCTTTTCCACGTCGCCGGTGCATCTTGTTCAAGGGGGGGCTGGAGGGTACATTGGGCATTCTCGGAACCTCAGGGCATTGGCCTTGGTCAGAGTGGTGTGTGTGGCTTTGATATATGCTGTCGCGTCAGACAGAGGACTGAGATATGCTCGCTCTTGCTTGGAAGGAAGTCTCCCGGCGCCGAAGCCGGGCCCTTTTGTCTATACTTGGTTTCTTGCTTGTTGCGCTGTTGATTGCGTCGGGAATTTGCCTGGGAGATGCGATACGGCGAGCGACGACCGAGCCGCTCCGGGTGACCGGGGCTGATTTGGTGGTCATGAAGCGGGTGACTCCGTGTGCGTTTGCCCCGGTGAAGCGCCCGAAGGATCTTGGGGCGATCTCGATGGAAGCCCTGGCTCAGATCAGGGCACTTCCAGGCGTTCGAACGTGTTCTGGGACCCTCGTCGTGTGGTGGTTTTGCGATGGGCAGCCGGCGGTCGTGACCGGGGTAGTCCCCGGAAGCGTCCAAAGTGGTCCCCTGAAGCAGTATCAGTCAGGGGAACGGTGCTGCGTGCTTGAGGAAGGCCGTCTCTTCGACCCCCGCAAACAGGAGGTCGTGCTCGATCGCGCATACGCTGATCAGATTGGGGCCGGTGTTGGGGAGATGGTTTCGTTTGGCGAGGGTGCTGCCTTGCGGGAGTTCGAAGTCGTAGGGATACTGAAAGTGGCCGGTGTTGCGGTGATCGGCGGCGGGCAGGCCTACGTGCCATTGCCTATCGTTCAGCAGGCTCTTGGTGAAGGGGCGGTGGTCGTCTATGCATTTGTCGGAACCGAGCCTGCGGCAGACGTCGCAGAGACAACCGCTCAGATCGAGGAGATCGTCGGGACAGGGTGTCAGGTGAGCAGTCAGGCTTCGCTTCCCGGGCAGATTAGCCGTTCGGCGGCTATGACCGCGGCGGGCACCACGGTTTTCGTTGTCTTGATACTGTGCGTTGGCGGGTTGCTCATGATCCGGGCATCCCTGGCGTCGGTCCGGGAGCGGGTGGTTGAGATAGGCGTTCTTCGGGCCATCGGCTGGCGTCGTCGGCATGTGGTCTCCCTGCTCGGCTATGAGATGGCGCTTCAGGGCTTGATGGGAGCCGTTCCGGGGGCCTTGCTTGGGTACGGACTTTCCTTTCTCATATGTACGCGCCTTAATCTGAGCCTTCCGGCGACGTTCAATTCCTATCCTGTCTGTGCGACGACATCCCCCGCTCTTGAGTTGACACTGCTGCCTCGGGTTCAGATTGCCGGGCTGACTGTGACCTTTCTGTTGACCGTGGCTGTCGCGCTCCTGGCCGGGGTGATCGCCGGGAACTACGCTGCCCGACGCCCTCCTATGGCGTCGTTGCGGCAACCGTGAACAGGCACTTAACACACGCCCCGTTTTGGGGCCATGAGCATACGTCAGGGAGAACGAAGTGACGACGGAGAGCTGCGAACACGCAGTGGGCTTGCAGGATGTGGTGAAGAGCTACACCCGCTCTGATGGCGACGTGCATGCGCTTGCCGGGATTACCGTGGCTTTCGAGCCCGGCGTGGCCACGGCCATAACGGGAACGTCCGGCTCCGGGAAGAGCACCCTCCTGTTTATCGTAGGCGGGCTGGATCGCCCCACCAGTGGAGAGGTCTCAGTGAAGGGGCAGTGTCTCAACACGTTGTCGGATGATGCCTTGGCTGATTTGCGGCGCGATCACCTTGGGTTTGTGTTCCAGAACTACCACTTGATGCCGACATTGAGCGTCTGTGAAAACGTGATGTTGCCTTTGGCGCCGGCGCTCGGAATTGGCTTGGCTGCCCGCGGTCGTGCGCTCCACTGCATTGAGCGGGTTGGGCTGGAGCACCGCATCAATCACCTGCCCGGGGAACTCAGTGGTGGGGAGCAACAACGCGTGGCATTGGCTCGGGCGCTTGCCAATGAACCGTCGATCATCTTGGCAGACGAGCCGACGGGCAACTTGGATTCGGCGTCCGCTGACGTTATTTTGTCTCTTCTACTGGAGCTTGCGGAGAACGATGGTCGGACAGTTCTGCTGACCAGCCACAGTGAATCTGTAGCCAAGCGATGCGGGCGACGGATCCGGATTGAGCACGGCGCTCTGGTGGACGACGATTATCCGAAGGACGCATAGGCATGTACGGGACGGTGATGACTCGGACACTCAAGCAACTTGCGTTGGCCGTGACTATGGCCCTGACTGCGTGTGTCTCGGAAGCGGATGCCGCTGACAGAGCCGTCCAGGTCGTTGCCTACATCAACCAACAGTACGGCTGTCAGAAAGGGACTGAGGAGTTTCTGGCGAAGCTGGTGGGTACGTATGGCGAGAACTTGAAGCTGGAGATTGTGGACTTCGGGGGGAAGGGGAAGAAGCGCTGGCGCGACGACGGCATGCGCTGTATGGGGATTCGCATCAACGGGACGACCGCTGTGCAGGTCATGGATAGGGCCGTGAGCTTGCCCATCCGTTTTGAGATGCCGGTGGGGTACCAATGGACACACGCGGAGCTTGAGTTGGCTGTGCGTCAGGCTATTCAAGGGATTGCGGAAAGTGACCGTGCTTCCCCCGCGGTGTCTGTGATTAAGGTCGATGGTGCGTGGGCCCTGAAGGTTGGTGAAGTGAAGGTGATTGCAGGGCTGGGTCAGGAGCGCGCTGAGGGGGCGATTGCGGCTTTGAAGGCCGCGTCTGAGAAACCAGTGACTTCAGAGAGTTTTCAGACTCGTGCGGAGAATGGCGCTGTCCAGCTTCTGGTCGGGGAACAGACGCTGCTGACGGTCAAAGAGAGCGACGGACAGAAAGCCGGCAAGTCCGTCAAGGAACTGGCGGGGGAGTGGTTGGCCGGGATAGCGCGTTGCTACCCCTGTCTGACCCGCCCGTTCCCCGGCAGCAACAGACCAGGCAGGAGGTGATTGCACGGTGGCACCCGTTGGCGTCGATGATGATCAACTCAAGGTGATGCGCCGAGAGGCGAACATGCCTGAATTCCGCAGTGAGACCGCTCGTGAAGACTACGAACGGGCTCGACGGTTGCGCGTCGTGATGAAGATCATTGGCGTGATTGTCGCGCTGTTGGTCTGGAGTGGCTTTATGTACTGGATAGGGGGCGGGCGTGGCGGGAAGCCAGGCGGTCCTTCTGCTGTGGCCCACTCAGGGCACGACCACGACGACCACAAGAAGATCGAGATTGACCCAGTGGGGTCACCCCAGGCCAAAGTCAGGATAGAGTGCGTTCTTCCTGAAGGGACGGATTGCCATGACCCGATCATAAAGTTCCTGCAGGAGACCGCCGCCAAACGTCCAGCGGAGATTCGGGTTGAGTTCAAGGGGATGAGCGATTACGACGAAGCGGATCTCACGAACAAGGCCGGATCGTTTTGTGCGGCGGTGTTGGTGAACGACCGGCCCGACCACGAGATTGTGTCAGAGGGGAAACGCCGGGTGGTGAATCTGGTTGGCACCATCCCCACACACTACTCCCTATGGGATCTGGGGGAGACCATCCGCCACATTCATGAGCAGGCATACGGCAAGGCAGAGGATGCGATTTTCGAGCTTCCGGAAGGGGAGGAGCGGAAACCTGCGAACGTTCCGGAGACGCCTGTTGAGGAAGTCCCGAAGAAGGAATTCAAACTCACTCTTCCCGGCTTCAAAGAGCTGACAAAAGACAACGAATAGCGTCAATCGTCTGCTTGGACTCTTCCCCAGGCCGCTTTGCCGGTCAGGCCAGCCGCCTGTCTCTCACCTTCGAGCCTATCAACGTGCAGGCAGCGGCTATGACGCACAGATAAGCTGCGTTCTGGAAGCCGCACCACCATGGCAGGACCACCCCTCCCACGAGCATTCCTCCGGAGGCCCCCAGAAGGTCCAGTAGGAACAGGGATTCAGCTCTTTTCGGGGTGGAGTGTTGGTACGAGCTGGCCAACCGCACACGAATCCCCAAGTGTCCGCTGACAGCGACGTTTGCGGCAAGCAACCCCACGGCCAGAAGGCCAGAAGGGACGCGCGTCAGCGCCCCGGGAGCCATGAACAACAGGGGGAGGATCCCGATGGTCAAGGGGGACCAGTGCTCCACCACGTTCCCACATTTCTGCACTGGTCGTGGGTGAGCGCCAAGCCAGATTCCAGACATGGCTCCGGCCACGATCAGTGCAACGAGCCAGTATGCCTGGCCGACGATTGACTGGAAGAGATAGAGGGAAAAAAGCATGGTCATGGTCGTGATCCAGCTGCTCCAGAAAAGCCGACTCCCCCCTCTGCAGGACCGCTCTGGGAGCCATGCCCCAACGAGGAACACCAGGGCCAGAGCTACCGCCCAGGGGAGGGGACGTTTCCTTAGGATAGTGGCCCAGAGGCGTCCGCCTCCCTCCACGAATCTGCCTCGGAAGTGTGTGTAGGCGAAGTAGGCGTGTGGAGCGGCAAGGGAGTTGACAGGCGCTGCGGGCTTGTCAGGTGGCGAGAGCAGGGCCCCAAGCTCGGCATTCGCGAAGATGGCGCGTACTTCGGCGGGGATGTCCTGAGCGTCGGGAGGAATGCTGTATCTTGCTTCCAGGAGATCCGCGGAGAACACTGTCCGAATCGGTTGCATCGACCCGAACAGAACCATCGCCCCCAGCTCTGTATCGAAGCGTCTACAGGTGGGGAAATGGCACTGCATGGCCGCCAGAACGCTGGTGAAGAACGTCTCCTGCAGAGGGTGACTGAAGCCCGGTGCTGCAGGGAGCACAACAGCCAACACGCCATCATCTCGTAGGTGTTTCCTCGTTTCCAGGAAGAACTCTCTCGTCAGTTCGGAGTTGGCCTGAAGGGCCCCCGGTGTGGATGCGAGATGGAGGATCAGATCATAGGTATTCCCCCGGTTTCTCTCCCAGGGGTTGGGGGCGAATGTGATCGGCAGGGCCGGTTGTCCTTGCGCGTCGGTTTGCCACTTGAGTGCGAAACGGTATTTGGCTCGGTCTTGTTCATACCAGGCGGTATGGCAGTCCCGGAAGCTGGTGATTTGGGAAGTGTACCCATGGCTCCAGGCTCGAAGCACGAGTACATCCTCCCACCTGGCGGGGAACTGGGTGACGAATGCGGCCAGCGCTTCCGTGGACGGAGTGGACGTGAAGGACGGCAGTGGCACGCCGTTCTCGCAGACGAAAGCGTTTCCCCCACGTTCGAGTGCAGTTAGGCTCCCATAGGGGCTGTTGCGATGAGCCAGGACCTCGTGCTTGGGATAGTGCAGTCGGAGGGTCCGGTGTTCGAGTGCACGAAGCGGGGTTACCAGGGGGAGAAGGGCTGGGGCAATGATGCCGAGGGCCAGGAACCCATACGGGCGCCCTCTCAGCGGAGAACGACCTGTTTGGCTGAGAGAGACCGCAGCGAACAGCATCAGCAGAGGGACGGACAGCCCTCCAGCAACGAAATAGACTGTTGTCACGAGTCCAACGACCAGCCCTCCAAGTGTTTCCCAGCTGTACGCTTTGGCGGCACGGGTGGCGGCGTTTGGGACGAGCCCCAATCCCCAACTGAAGAGCGCCCCGCCAAGCAAACAGGGGAGGGCAAGCAGGACGGGTATTTTGAGGTAGTCCGCCAGCACGACCAGGTCGTTTGCGCCCCACTGTCGGACTCGGAGGAACACGAGAGTCACTGTGAGTACGTAGACTGGGAGCCCCAGAGGGGCGGCGCGGGGTTGAGCACGGAGCAGAGGTCCAAACCAGCGCAAGCCGACCCCGGTGAGTAGCGTCCAGCTTGCGAGGGTGAATGCGAGAGCCAAGTCGCTCCCGTAGAGCACGGTGAAGAGCTCACGTACGAGAACGATCTGCGAGCCGATGGTCAGGTAACCGAGGGCCAACATGAACGTGTGCAGGTCTTGGGAGTTAGGCGAACTGGGGCTCGCCCGGGGAGTGGGGGGCGTGGTGGATTCGGGGTCTCGGTGGAGTATGTTGGGCATGCCGTCAGCCGGGTCGTTTTTTTTCCTGCGCCTTGGAGCGGAGGATACCGTGGGAACGTCTGTTTTCAACAGGGGAGTCTATTCTTGAGCGTTGAGAAACCAAAGCGCATGTGGAGACGTCCCTCTTGGGATGAGTATTTTCTGAAGCTGGCTATGCTTGCCTCGGAACGCGCCACCTGCCCCCGAATGCACTGCGGGTGTGTGCTGGTGAAGGATCGCTACGTACTCTCGACTGGCTACAACGGGTCGCTGCCGGATACGCCGCACTGTTATTCTGATGGCTGCATTGTGGTCAAAGGACATTGCGTTCGCACAAACCATGCCGAGATCAACGCCATCTGTCATGCGGCTCGGCATGCGGTTAGCCTGGCCGGCGCGACAGCCTACGTGACGAACATGCCGTGCACAGCTTGCGCCAAGGCATTAATTGCGGCAGGGATCGGCCGTGTCGTCGTCTTCTCCGAGTACCATGACAATCTTGGAGAGCATTTCCTCGGGGAGTCGGGCGTGGTCCTGGACCGGCTACCAGTACCCGAGAAGCTGATCCGGTATGACTTGGAGACGTACACGTCGGCGATTCCGTCCGCCGAGCAGATGCCTTCCGACGATTGAATTCTGTCGTCGAGGGGGGGGATAGCGACAGGGAGGGCGGGGGGCTTTCCCGCAGGGGCTCGAGGCGGGCAAGCGTCCGAGGATCACTCCCCCGACGGTTTTACCTGCCGTTTCTTGGCCTGCTCAATGAGTTCCAGGAGGCCGAGGATTTTCGGCTGTTGCTGCCGTGGACTCTCAAGCTCCTTCACGACGTCCTTCCCAAGCCTGTCAGCCAAGCATGTGCGGACATCGAAGCGCTCCCACCAGCAGTTCAGGATCTCCGGGCAAACTTGGTCGCTCTCCTGGGTGAAGCAGTACTCAAACGGCACTTCATGGCCGAGGCGTTTGCAGCGTTGACAGCGTTGTTCGGGCTGATCCGACATCGATCGGATTCCTTTGCGTTCCACGAGCTGAAAGCGATGTCCCCGGGCCAGGAAAACTGACCCGGGGACACAGATGATCAACCACTACGGTATTCAGAGGTATTCTGAATGTACTCGTCTACGGCTTCGGCAGACCGTCCAGGTCGTGGAGTGCCTGCTCGATTGCTTCCTGGGGCAGGGAGTAGTCACTGAGCTTGCCCGACAGGTAGGCGTCGTAGCCGAGGAGGTCCATCAGCCCGTGGCCGGACCAGTTCATGAGGATGACGCGTTCCTTGCCTTCCTCTTTGGCACGCTGAGCTTCTCTCACCGTCGCAGCAAGGGCGTGGGAGGTCTCAGGAGCCGAGATAAAGCCCTCGGTCCGAGCCCAGAGCACGGCAGCCTTGTAGCACTCAAGCTGATGCAGGGCAAGCGGCTCGATCAGATCGTCCATGACGAGCTGGCTGACGAGCGGAGACATGCCGTGGTAGCGCAGGCCGCCGGCATGCAGCGGGGGCGGCACGAAGTTGTGGCCGAGCGAGTGCATGGGCAGCAGCGGAGTGGTCATTGCCGTATCGCCAAAGTCGTAGGCGAAGGGGGCTTTGGTCAGGGTCGGGCATGCTGCCGGTTCAACGGCGATCACACGCATGTCTTTGCCATGGATCTTGTCGCAGATGAACGGGAAGGATAAGCCCGCGAAGTTGGAACCGCCGCCTGCGCACCCGATGATGACGTCGGGGTAGGCGTTGACCATCGCCATCTGCTTCTTCGCTTCCTGGCCGATGATGGTCTGGTGGAGCATCACATGGTTCAGCACGCTGCCGAGAGAGTACCGGGTATTCTCTGAGGTAACGGCATCCTCGATTGCTTCACTGATTGCTATTCCGAGGCTGCCAGGGGTGTCCGGCATTTTCTCAAGAATTGCGCGACCAGCCTGGGTCGTGGGGCTCGGGCTCGGGATGCAGTCTGCACCCCATGTCTGCATCATGAGCTTCCGGAACGGTTTCTGGTCGAAGCTGATGCGAACCATGTAGACTTTGAGCTCAAGTCCGAAGAGCTGGCAGGCGAACGCGAGCGCGCTGCCCCACTGTCCGGCTCCGGTCTCGGTGGTCAGCCGCTTGATCCCGAATTCCTTATTGTAATAGGCTTGGGGGATAGCGGTGTTTGGCTTGTGGCTACCGGCGGGTGACACACCTTCATTCTTGTAGAAGATCTTGGCCGGAGTATCCAGGGCCTTTTCCAGCGCCTTGGCGCGGTAGAGCGGGCTGGGGCGCCAGAGCAGCAGTTTTTCCATGACCTCGTCTGGGATGTCAATCCACCGTTCCTGCGAGACTTCCTGCTCAATGAGGTTCATGGGGAACACGGGCGCGAGATCCTCGGGCCCGATGGGCTGTCCTGTTCCCGGATGCAGCGGCGGCTTCATCGGGGTCGGCATGTCCGCGGCGATGTTGTACCATTGCGTCGGCATGTCCTGTTCGTTCAGGAAGATTTTGGTGGGGTCACTCATTGTCTTTTACTCCTCCGTTGGCAGGGTCTTCTGCCACTGTCTTGTGCCTGCTGCCTTGCTCGGAATCAAGCCAATTTCCAGGGCTGGTCTCACGGTGTTGGCGGCACCCATGGTGTCTCCGCCACCAAAGTCGGGTGTCACACCAACCGCGGCCCTCAACGATGGGCGTTAGCCGACCCGTGTCCTCAAGGGAAGAAAGACCTCTTCGGGATCCCGTGGAACGCTTGCGCGACTGCCCCCGCCCGGGACTGCTTTGTCTGTCGCGTCTCCGTTCATCGCCATGGTGCCGGGCCTTTGCGCCTACCCACGTGTTGGAGTTAGGCTCGGCTCCGCCTGCGACGACGGACGTCAGGGATACCGAAGAGGCACTTAAACTGGCCGCTGTTACTATGTACCGCAACGATGGAACTTACCGACCGTGCAAGATCATGTCAAATTCGCTCGGGCGAAATTCCCTTTGCGTGACTCTGGAGTATGTTCTTCGCTTCTGTTCGGGCACGTGTCATCCAAGAGGAGGCGTCGGGAATGCTCAAACGTTACATCGAGGACCTCGAGTCTCGCATAGATGCGTCTGTTGAGGGACAGCTTGTCGCCGATTGGCAGGCGTTTGTTTCCGGGGATTTCAAGGGGGATATCTTCTCTCCGTCCCGCGTGGCCCGGTCTTCCCCGTCGCTTGACTGGCCTCAGGTCCGTGTCAATGAGGCCCTTGAGGACCACGAGCGGATGGCGCTTCAGCAGCTCGCCGGATGCTCCGGCATCTTGTCTGGCGGGAGTGGGAATCTGCTGGCGGTTCGCTGCAACTACGGTTCGAGCATTCTGCCCTCGCTTTTTGGGGTTGAACTGTTCATCATGGACGACGCGACGAACACGCTGCCGACGACATGCCCAATTGCTGACGGTGAGGACGGCATCCGCAGACTGATTGACGCGGGGGTTCCGGAGTTCAACGCGGGGTTCGGCGGGCGAGCTCTGGAGATGGGCCGTCGCTTCGTCGAGCTTTTTGCCGACTACCCGGGCTTACATGAGCATGTCACGATCTACCATCCCGATCTGCAGGGCCCCATGGATGTGTGCGAAGTGGTGTGGGGAAGCAGTCTATTCTTGGCTTTGTTCGACAACCCTGAGCTGGTCAAGTCTCTCCTTGATCTCGTCACTCAGACGTACATCGCGTTCATGCGTGAGTGGCAGACGATTGTGCCGCATACCGGCGACACAGCAGTTCACTGGTCGATGATGCACCCCGGCTGTGTGATGTTGCGGGACGACTCGGCCATGAACCTGTCACCCGACATGTTCGATGAGTTCATTCTGCCATACAACCAACGGATACTTGAGGCATTCGGTGGCGGGGCGGACCATTTCTGCGGGCGGGGTGACCATTACATCGATCGGCTTACCAGCATTCCCGGCGTTCGGGCGATCAATCTCTCACAGCCGGACTGGAATGACATGGACAAGATATTCGACGCGACGGTCGAACGTGATGTGCTGGTCATCGGGCTGGATCGAGGGGCGGCTGAAACGGCTCTAGCCGGGGGGCGTGACCTACGCGGGTTGGTTCACTGTCGTTGACAGCCAACGCTCTGCGTAGAAGCAGGCTGCCTTCCGGCCATCCGCCACGCTGCTCAGGGGGGGCTCTTCCTGGTGACACCGGTCGGTCGCGTGCGGGCAACGCCCGGCGAAATTGCAGCCTGAGGGGAGGTGCAGCAGGGAAGGAACCTGACCCTCGATGGAAGGCAGGCGCTCTCCGTCCTTCGCCAAAACCGGCATTGACTTCAACAGTCCCTGTGTGTAGGGATGAAACGGCGTGTTGAAGACATCCTTGACAGGGCCTTCCTCGACGATGCGCGATGCATACATGACCACGACCCGGTCACACACATCCCACACCACACCCATATCGTGGGTGATCAGCAGCACGGACGTGTCATCCTTCTTCATCTCAAGCATGAGATCGAGGATCTGGGCCTGGATCGTGACATCCAAGGCTGTGGTCGGTTCGTCCGCGATGATGAGTTGGGGTTCGAGCATGAGGGCCATGGCGATCATCACGCGTTGGCGCATTCCGCCTGACAGCTCGAAGGGGTACGCGAACATCCGTTCTCCTGCTTCGGGAATTCCGACCTTGTGGAGCCATTCCTCGCCGATCTGCCATGCCTGTTTTCGGTCGACGTCTCGGTGAAGTTGCTGGGCCTCGACGAGCTGTTTCCCAACCCGATGAAGGGGTGACAGGGCTGTCATCGGTTCCTGGAAGATCATGCTGATTTTGTCGCCGCGCACGTCACGAAGTTCCCGGACTGGGAGTTCCAGAAGGTCTGTCCCCTGCAACAGGATTCTGCCGTTGGCGATCTGCCCGGGAGGGGACGGTATAAGGCGCAGGATGCTCAGGGCGGTTACGGACTTGCCGCAGCCCGATTCGCCTACCATCCCCAACACCTCGCCCGGGTGGATGTCAAAGGACACGCTGTCGGCAGCCGTCAGGCGCCCCTCCTCCGTGTTGAAGGTGACTCGCAAGTCCTGAACTTGTAGGAGTGGTTGCATGACTGGCTGCAGGGGGGGCACGCAGGGCGAGGCCCCCCGGCTGTCCTCAGATAGCGATCTTGGCTTCGGCCAATCTCGGGAAGGGGTAAGCCTGGTGCACGCTCTCCAGGCCGAGGATGCCGTAGGTGAGCCGCTCGATCCCGAACCCTGCGCCCGCGCAGGCGATGCGTCCATTGCCTCTGTCGAGGG
>Ga0209045_1000481_pt1 | contig 47028 bp, 21 predicted proteins | sample SaaInlLV_10m_DNA_4_FD_184664 | JGI IMG/M metagenome (GOLD analysis project Ga0209045, IMG submission 184664) | Marine microbial communities from expanding oxygen minimum zones in the Saanich Inlet - Saanich Inlet SI072_LV_200m_DNA (SPAdes) (version 2) | ecosystem: Environmental > Aquatic >...
GGCGGGGGACCGCCGCTCTCCAGAGGAAGGCAGGCACGGCGGGGGACCGCCGCTCTCCAGGGGAAGGCAGGCACGGCGGGGGACCGCCGCTCTCCAGAGGGTGACTGGCAGAAGCGCGTGTCCCATGGCAGATTGAGGTGTTTGGGTAGGGAACACCAACGACGCTTTCACATCCTAACGTTCCCACAGAGGGAGAAAGACCAAATGTCCAGGTTCACTCTGATCTGCCTGGTGCTGCTCGCAGTTGCCGTTCGTGCGGAGTCCGTAGCGGAGTTGCTTGAGAAGGGGATTTTCCAGCAGGAAGCTGCCCACAACTACGGCGCCGCTATCGTGCTCTTTCGGAAGGTCATTGCTGCCCCCAAAGCCGTGGAAGCCGGCAAAGCCGACGCGTTGGTGCGATTGGGGCAATGCCAGGTGCTTTCCGGGCAGACCGAGGAGGCCCGGAAGACGTTTCAGAAATTGGGGGAAACGCACCCGAAACAGCTTGGGGATGTGCTGGTGCGGCTGATGGCGGGGGGCAAGAGCGGTAGCGGGAGTGTCGTGGCTGGCGCAGGTCAATCCGCAGGCAACCGGCTCAGGAGCAACCTGCGGAACTGGGTCGTTCCCCAAGTTGAGCTTGAGGAAACGGCCGTCGACGACATCGTGGGCTTCCTCGCGAGGACTAGTAAGGAGCTCGATCCGAAAGGGGTCGGGATCAACTTCGTGTGGATTGAGCGATCGCCCGAGGCAGACGGGGATCGTGTCGCGGATCAGAGATCGCGTTCCCGTGTGCCGGGGGCTGGAACGAACGGCAGTAAGGAGAAGGTGGAGTTGGTCGAACCGGACGAGGACTCAGAAGATGATCCGTCTGCTGCTGCGGACCTGACTCGCGCCATCACGATGTCAGCGGACAATATCCCGTTGGGGGAGGTGATCCGGTACATCTGCCTAGGGGCAGAACTGCACCACCGTCTCGATGAATCGGCGGTGGTGATTGCCCCCAAGTCTGTCGCTATCTCGCCGATGGAGACGCGGTACTATTCCGTGCAAGCTGGGATCTTGGACGGTGGAGGAAGGAGGCGCGGCCCCCACCACAGCATTGATTGGGGAGAAGACGATGATGACGATGACGACGGAACAGTGTTCATGGACCTTAAGGGGCTCTTCAGAGACTTCGGGATGGAGTTTCCTGTTGGGAGTCGAGTCAGCTACTATCAGAGAGTCGGGAAGCTGATCATTCACAACACGGTGGCTGAACACGAACGGATCGAGCGAATCCTCCAGCAGATAAACGTCACCCCGACCGAAGTGCGTATCGGCTTTGAACTGATAGAGGTGTTGGACCCGGCCTTGGTCCGCGACTTGCCGGCGGGAGCTGTCCACGAGATGGCCTTGAAGGCACTTCCTGGAGAGAGCTGGCGGGTGTTACATCGTGCGTCGGCTGTTACGCTTTCGGGAAACACGACGGTCGTGCTGGCTTTGGAGCCCGGCCCCAAGCCCGCAGCGAAGCAGACGGCCGGTGCCCCGGGTGAAGCGGACAAGACCGCGAAGGCAGAGGATGTGCCGGTAGAGGGTGCCACCGTCGCGGTCACGCCGACCGTCGCGGCAGACGGGTACAGCATCGATCTGGAACTGCGCTATGACGTGAGCGACCCGACACTTCCGGAGCTCAGGACTGAGACGAAAGTCATCGTCTGGGATGGGGAGTCAGTGACGTTCCAGCTCGCCGGTGGCGAAGCGGAAGACAGCCAGAACCTGTATCTGATTGTGTCTGCGACCTTACTCAATCCGGCAGGGCTACCCATACGTGCCCCAGCTTCCCCGGCCGCCCGTCGAGAGGCCCTCCGTGGTGCGATGGGAGGGAAGTGAGGTCAAGAGGCCGCTTGCCTGCTGTGGCCTCGCGCGAAGGCGGGTAGGGGGCCGGCGGTTCCACTGACCCCGCCGGCTTGGGGTCAGGTCCGTACTTTGACACTTGGCGTTGGTGGAGACTGGCGGATAGGTTGATGATTGGCTCGCCAACTGTCAGAAGTCCTGGGCCTGACCCCGTCCGGCTCGCCGAGCCGCCGAGCCCGCGTGATCGGACCGATCCGACCAATCTGTCTGATCTGACCGATCCCGAGCAGAAGGAGAACGAACTTGCACACGACCGCCACCGGAGAGACCAACGGAATGCGCCGTCCGAACATCGTTTTCATCGTGACGGACCAGTGGCGCGGGACGGCCACGGGATACGCGGGCGACCCGAATCTGCAGACGCCCAATCTCGATCGGTTGGCAGCACAGAGCCTGAACTGTCGAACGATGATGTCGGTCTGTCCGGTCTGCACGCCACAGCGAGCATCGCTTATGACGGGGCGCTACCCAACCTCGACCGGCATGTTCCTCAACGATGCTTATCTGCCGTCCGAAGAGCTGTGCATGGCGGAGATCCTGGCCGATGCGGGGTACGCAACGGCGTACATTGGCAAGTGGCACCTGGATGGACACGGACGCGGGAAGGTCGTGGCCCCGGAACGGCGTCAGGGCTGGCAATACTGGCAGGCGGCCGAGTGTGACCACAACTACAACCATTCACACTTCTACGTCGGTGACGATCCGACCAAGTATTTCTGGGAGGGCTATGATGCTTACGCCCAGACTCGCTGTGCCCAGGACTACCTGAAAGACCGCACGGGAGACGACGCCCCATTCTGCCTGTTTGTGGGCTACGGTTCGCCTCATTTTCCCCACGCGACCGCCCCGGAAGAGTTCAAGGCGTTGTACCCTCCGGAATCGATCGAGCTTCCCCCGAACGTCCCTGAGGAATTGGCTGACAAGGCCCGCGAAGAGCTGCAGGGGTACTACGCTCACTGCACCGCACTGGATCGCTGTGTGGGTGACATCGTGGCGACTCTGGATGACACTGGACTGGCGGACGACACGATCTTGATTTTCACCTCCGATCATGGGGATGCGTTCGGCTCCCATGGGGTCTCCCCTTGCCAGAAACAGGTGGCATGGGATGTCGTGTCCCGCGTTCCTTTCCTGCTCAGGTATCCGGCGTTGCACGGTCAGGACGCTCGGGCCGTGACCACAGCCATGACGACCCCGGATATCCTTCCGACGCTACTCGGGCTTGCCGACGTTGGTGTTCCCGACACGGTCGAGGGGGAGGATCTCTCAGGCATTCTGCGGGGATCGCAGGAGGAAAAGCCGGATCGAGCTGCGCTCTACATGCTCATCATCCCGTTTTCGCAGGCCCGGGACTTCACCGGCCCATATCGCGCTGTGCGCACGGCCCGGCACACCTACGTCAGGACTCTTGATGGCCCCGCCATGTTGTACGACGACTGTGAGGATCCACATCAGCTGTGCAACTTCATCGACGACCCAGACCATGCCGTGTTGCGGGAGAAACTCGATGCCGAGCTGAGTGCTGGGCTTGAACGAATCGGCGACGATTTCCGCGACGGACAGCATTACGTCGACCTCTGGGGCTTCACCCTTGCCCCGCACGGCAGCGTCGGGTACCAGACCGAAGACGCGCCTGTCCAGGCACCGCATAGGGCTGGGTGATCCCCGAAATCGGGAAGAACGGGGCCTGCCCCGAGACCCCGCCGGGGGACCGCGCTCCCCCGGAGCCCCCACGTGATGGGCCCGCGTACGACAAGCGCCAAAGCTCGCCTGACGTTCGCGAACCCGTTGCCGATGCTCGCGCGACGGGTGAACACGTAGACGGAAGCGAACGGGCCTCACTATGCATGATGCGCTGAGCGGGATTGAGGAAAAACGCCCCCCCGGAGCCCCCACGTGATGGGTTCGCGTACGACACGCGCCAAGGCCCGCCTGACGTTCGCGAACCCGTTGCCGATGCTCGCGCGACGGACGACGACGTAGACGGAAGCGAACAGGCCCTCGCTATGCACGGCCAGGGGAGAGGGCTTGAGGGAGGGCGGGGCGTTGGCCGGATGGCGGAAAGACGAGGGCTGGAAGTCCCGGCGCTCCCAACCGGTGAACGCGACTCCGGCAAGGCCTACGTCGCTAACTACGAACGAGTTTCGTTCCCATCAGAGCGGCGTTCGTAGGGAGGCACGTAGAGCAACAGAGTGCCGTTCTTCCTGGTCAATCCACTGGGGTTCGCCGCTGGCCGTGGGGATCATGCCGAACGTTGATCGACTGCGGGACGGGGGAGCTGGAGAACAACCAGTAGGCGTCGGTACGGTGCACCCAACCGGGGCGTTGCGGGTCGTCGTCGACGCTGAAGTAGACGGTGCCGTCCCAGCCGTAGATGGGCTGCCAGATGAAGGCGTCTTGTGGCTTGGGGATGTCGTCGATGGGGCCGAACAGGTTCCAGCCGGTCTTGACAGTAGCAGTGGGATCAACCGGGGGTGTCCCTGACAGGCGGAATTGGGCTGGCGCGGCGCCGGAGAACCAGCCCCAGTAGCCGACTGTGGGCGTTAACGGTTCGTCGGGATTCGCCGCTCGATACTGCGTTTCAGCCCATGACCAGAGCGCGTCGACAGTGCCGTCGGCGCGGCTGATGCTCTGCGCGAAAAGCTCGGACGCCGTTTGTTGGGTCACAAAGGGGATACTCACGAGATTCCAGCCGGGCGAAAGTGTGATGAGTACGTCACCGATATTGGGTGCGCCGGGAGTCGGTGCCTCTGCGTCAATGCCTGCGGTGGCTTCCCAGTCGTTGCCGTCGTCGCTGTCACTGCTGTGCACGTCTCTCCCCAGGCTCTGGTCTGCGAGGGGGGCGGGTGGGTTGTCACCGGTCCAGGTCAGCTGCACAGGGGGCGTGTCGGTGGAGTCGCCGTACCGCATGAAGTCCATGCCGCTGTCGTTGGGGTTGAGGAGGGCAATCGCGTGTCCGGTGCCCACGAGGACGCCTTCGCGGTCGATGTGGAGGTCCTCACCGGGAGTGTCCGTTGTGTCCCCGGTCTGCAGATGGATGACTAGAAACGCCCCGGGATCCAAGACACCGTCCCAATCAGGCGCGCTGGTTGGGATGACCAGGTCCAGGTTCCCGCTGTAGTCGCCGAGACGCCAGTTTGTCAGATCGACTGGCGTGGGCAGAGGGTTGGCAATCTCGATCCACTGCTCACCGGGGTGTATCTCGTTGATGCGTGGTGCGTCCACTCGTGCGTCCATTCGTGTTGTCGCGGTGACATTGCCGTCGGCTTGGTCAGTCACGGTGAGGGTCAGGGCGTTCGCTTCTCCCGGGGGCGCATCGGACGGCACGGTGAGTGTGACTGTGACGTCGCCTCGAGAGCCGGGTTCGACGGTGAGGTCGGCGCTGTCGAGCTGGAGCTGCCAGGTCAGTGATTGGTCGGCCTGGATCGTGTAGGTCGCGATTGTTTCTGTGAGGTTACCGAGGGTGAATGTTGCCACCAAGTCATCGCCGCGCAGGCCGTGTGGCTCAGGGCCGGGGGTGACCACCAAGCGGACCGGCGTACCCAGGTGCCCGGTTGCGTTGACAGCGCCGTGTGTGTCCCCGGAGTCTGGGCCGTCCGCACTGCCCCACCAATTTCCGGTTGCGTCAACCTGTGCCCAGTGATTGAGGTTGCTGACGCCGTAGCCCGTGTTGTCGACAATGTTGCAGCCTGTGATGCCCAAGTCGACATTGCCGAGGAGACGGACGCCGTCGCCCTGGTTGCTGCCGATGGTGCAACCTGACAGCAAGGAGGTGCTGCCCGTGGTCCCGCGGCTTCTGGCTTCCTCGTCGTGACCGATCTGGGCCCCGCCCAAGGCGTTCCCGGTCATCGTCACCAGGTCTGCGGCCAGGTTTCGTCCGACGGACACACCGTAGCTGCCGTTCTGTGCAAGCGTGCCGACCAGCAACTCCGCATCCCATTCGGCAAAGACACCGTGGTCGCCGTTGTTGGAGGCCGTCACGTATCGCGCCCAAACGCTGCCGTCCTCGCTGTAGACGCCACTGAGGTCGCAATCAGTCTCGCAGTTGACCTGCTTGGTCAGGCCGTCCTTTTCGCGTGTAACCCAGGCAGTGGCGCCTTTCCCGTTGTTGCTGATGACACTCGTCCTTTGCACAGAGGCGCCACCGGGGAAGTGATTGATGTGGACCGCCCCCAGCGCAAAGATCCCGGCGGCGGCGTTGTTCTGCGCCTCGACCGACCCCGTGACGACGACGCTGTGTTTCTCGCTGTCAGCGAGGCCCGTACCCTCGGCCATGATACCGTACCCGAGGTTACTGTTTGCCTGGTTCTCGATCGCCCCTTCAAAGAGCTCGACGACAACGCTCCCGAACGAACGGATGCCCGCACCTTTGTTGCCGTTGCATTGGACCGCGCGCAGCTCGGCGTCTTCAGCCGAGACGATCCCCGGTCCCCCGTTGTTCTCCACCTTGGCGACACTCACGCCGACACTGGAGTTTACGCTGTGGACGCCGCCAAGGGCGCACTGAGTCTGGCAGTCAACATCCAGAGGCAGATTCTCCGCCTCCACAACGACCCAGCCGTCTTCGCCTTTGCCGTTGTTGCTGATGTTGCTAACGCGCTTCGACGAGGTCATGCCGTTCAGTTGGTTGATGGCCACGTAGCCTTCGGTTCGCACCCCTGCTGCCGCATTGCCGGTAATCTGGATCGGCCCGACGGCTGTCAGCCCATTGCCCACTGCTTCCCACGCCGTCAGCTCCTCCTCCGCCCGGATGCCATAGCCCAAGTTGTCCCGGACCTCGCTCTCGAAGCCAAGACCGTCGGACTCCACGATTATGACGCCCGCAAAGCCTCGGATGCCCGGCCCCCAGTTTCCATTGCACATAGGTGAGAACAACTGCACGGTTCCATCCGCGACGACTCCAGGTCCACCGTTCTCATTAACCCTGGCGATACTCATCCGTACCTCACCCATGAGACTCCGGACGCCTCCGGTGAACACGTGGCCGTCTGTACTCACCTCCGTCACCTTGCCCGCCCTGTCGACGACCCATGCCGTGTCGCCAAAGCCGTTGCCGCTGATCGTGCTGGGGTACGGAAGGCGCGTGCTACCGTTGACCATGTTGATCACCACGTCGCCTTCGGCCACGATGCCGGCGCCAGCGTTGTCTTTGACCTCGATGTTGGCCCAGGAGCCCACCCCCGCAAGTTCGGAACGCCCACGATCGTCGTCCCCCTCCCACCAAGCACGAATCCCATAGCCCAAGTTCTCGTTGACTTGGTTCGCCAGCCCCCCCTCAACTGGGCGGAAGAGGATCGAGCTACTCAACGACTGGACGCCTGGGCCTTTGTTCCGCGCGCTCTGAACGCCTTCCAAGGTGATGTCCGTCTCAGCAAGGATCCCCGGGCCTCCATTGTCTTCGGTCTTGACGTTCTGGCCCTGCACTTCGTCGAAGTAGCTGAACATGCCGCCGCCCGCCTCTCCTTCCCCGGTCGCATTGCGGCTGAACTCGCACACGATCTCGACAGCGTTGTCGACGTCCGGCAGGTTGATGTCGATGACACCGTCGGCGAGGATGCCCCAGCCGCCGTTGTCGGTGCACGAGACATCCTGCAGCTCGATCACCGGTGCCGGATGCTCAGCCTCGATTCCGTGACTGCCGAAATGGCGCACGGTCAACCCAGTGACCACGCAGTCGCCGCTGGTTACGTGCACTCCGCGAGCAGTGTCACCTGCGCTGCTGCCGTCGAGGATTACGCGTCCGGAAGATTGAGTGCGTCCGTCGAGGGTAACCGGGCGCTCGATCGTCGGCAGCTCACTGGCGGGACTGATCACGGGAACAGCGCGCCCCTCGGGAATGTCAAAGACGATGTGTATCGGGGGGCCTGCGAGCTGGTTGGCGAACTCGATGGCTGCGCGTAGCGAGATCTGTGGACCATCTTGGTCGAGACTGACGTCACAGATGGCGTCGCCGGTGACATCGCTTTCGTCGCCGGTGCGGTTGACGATCAAGGTAGGTAGGGAGAACTCCGAGCTATTGCCGTCGGGGTCGGTCGCCGTTGCACTGATTTGGCCCTGCGCCTCTGCCAGTCCAACGGCGAAGGCCGCCAGCCCCTCGGCGTTCGTTGCCGCGTCGATGGCCACCAGGAACGTCTCCCCCTGACCGATGCTCTCGACGTTGTCGAAGAACTCCAGGCGATAGGTTGTACCTGGCTGGCTTTTGAGCGTGCCGCTGACCGTCCCGCTGGCGTCTCGCCCGCTGATGATCGGGTAGTTCTGCCGTTCATTAGGGCCGGTATCACTGTCCTGGGGGTCATTCATGGTCGCTCCGTCGCCCCCGAGATCGATGCCATAGGGCACGTTCGAGTGGATGCTGTTGCCGAGTATGGCGCAGCCTGTGGCGTCACCCTCGATCTTGACGCCGGAGACGCGGTGGTCTTCATCTCCGTTAAAGGCAATGAGGTTGCCCGTACCTTCTTCCTCCCCACCGATCAGCGTATTGGCGGCGTTCTTGATCCAGATACCGCCTGCATTCCGACGAGGTTCAGGATCAAAGCCGTAGTTGCGATAGAGAGGGGGGGCCTCACCGGAAACGGCGGGGCCGATCCAGTTGCCGACGATGGTGTTCGGCTCCAGCTCAGGACGTTCAGTTGTCTGGCGAAGCACGTAGATGCCCGCGCCGCTGTTCCCCGAGATGATGTTCCGTGCCGTGTCCGACGTCCCGCCGATGGTATTTCCGCCAGTGTCTACCAGACCGATCCCGATGCCGTTCGGCAAGGCCCATTCGCCGGTCTTGTCCGTGCCGATGTAGTTCCCATCCACAACGTTGCCGGTTGATGCCGTTCCTCCGATCCGGATGCCTGCGCCGTTCGCTGAGATGACGTTGCCGGCACCCAGGCCTGATACGCCAACCTGACAGCCAACGGCGTCCTCCAAGTTGATGCCGCGCGCGCCATTGCCAGCTGGCGGCGCGTCCTCCACGGTTCCATTCCGGCTGTCTCCGTCTTGATCGGTGCCGATGTAGTTGCCCGAGATTCTCGTGCCTGCTGCCCCCTCGCCCAGGACGTGCACGCCGTCTCCTGCATTGCCGGAGATCGTGTTTCGTGCTGCAGGGGTATCTCCCCCGATGTCTGTTCCGGGGCTGCCGTCGATGTGTATACCGTGGCCCTGATTGCCGTTCGGTGTGCCGCGCCCCCCGATGTCCAGCGGTCGCATGCCCGTCCTGTCAAGGCCGATCACATTGCCCTGGATAGACCCGTCAGCTGCATTGGTGCCCGTGACATGCACGCCGTGCCCCTTGTTGCCGGATATCAGGTTGTCCCGGATGTCTGTTTCGGGTGCGTCTTCGATGCGCACCCCATCTCCGTCGTTCCAGGATGCCGTCTCCCCATCCTTCGTGCCGATCCGGTTTGCGCGCACCAGCGAGTGGCTCGTCGTGGTGCCCGCGATGTACACCCCGTGGCCGCTGTTGCCATCGATCCAGTTTCCGTCGGCGCTGCCCGGATCGCCGATCGTCGTGCCGCCGGCGCCACCGTGCACGTACACTCCGTGGTGGTTGAACTCGATGATGCACTCGTTCACGACGCAGCTAGTGATCGCCCCGTGGACGCATACGCCGGCCTGACCCCCTCCGCTTGCCCCGGTGATCTGGAAACCCCGGATCGTCGTGGCGTCACGAGTGACGTCAAAGGCGTGATCAGTTGCCACGGGTGCCTGTACGTGGGCTGCCCCCCTGCCGTCGACTGAATCGATGGTCAACGACTTTGTTACGTCAACGTTCTCCGGGTAGGTCCCCGCGTAGACGTGAAGCGTGTGTCCGTCGACGGTGTTTTCCGCGTCGATTCCGTCCTGGATGACGCCGTACGCCTCCTCTGAGTCGGGATTCCACACCGTCCCGACTCGGGTTGGGCCGCCCGACACTGAAGCGGGGGGCTGCGGCGTCTTGGTGCCCGTCTCGTAGTTCTCGGGCTCGGCCGCGAGCAAGTCGGTCCGAGTGGTGGCGTTGAAATCGTAGAGAAAGCCCCCGTGCTCGTTGATGTCGATCGCATATCGCAGATGCAGTGTGATGGTTCCTCCCGCCGGGATGACGAGGCCGACGTTGAGTGTGACCGTGCCGTTGTCTGCGCTGTACGTGCCGGTCGAGAGCTTGTTCTGCCCATGGTACAACTCGACCGCAGTCACGTGTTCCGTTTCGTCCCCGCTGCCGGATGCCTGGAACGTGATTGAGTTAGCCTGCCAGGAGTCCGTGTCGTCGGCGGTCAGTGTTACCGGCAATACGGTGACTGCCTGCAGTTCCTCGTCGTCCTTCGGGAAGTCCCGCCGGATACTGCCACCCGAGAGACTCAGCACGGGTATCTTGCGGGCGAAACGGCCGACGACCTCCGGATGGTCCTGTTGGATGACCACCTGGATCGGTGACTCCGTGCCTGCCGCTCCCCCTTCCCAACCGACAAACTTCCAGCTAGTCGCCGAATGTGCTGTCAGAGCCACTTGCGAGCCCACCAGCTGATCCGTCACTTCGTCCGGGTCGATGGTGCAACCAGCCGTGGCAGCTTCCGGAGGCTGCACCGAGGTCGATAGCGACCCAAGGGGCGCGACGGTCACGTTCTGCTCTACATATGTGTTTTCCTCAGCCCAGTCCCCCCATGGCCACTCCGACTCGAAGCTGGCACGCAGGACGAGGGCCCCCGCGACATTGACCCGGTACCGTGCCAACGCGGTGACAGTGGTCCCGGTCTCCAGCGAATCCAGTTCGGTAGTGCCAGAGCCCGGCGGCTCCAGTGTCGACTCCCCGGCCGAGAAGGTGAGTGAAACCAGCGTCGTCGCGGTCATGACCTCGGCCGTCCCGGACGCAGAAAAGGAGAAGGTCGTGGACCGACCAACCGTGTACGGTCCTTGATTGGTCAATGCGAAGGTTGCCTCGAACTCTTGCCCTACCGCTACGCCATTTGGCGCCGAGACAACACTGACGCCCACGTCCGCCCGGGGCGGCACCAACGGCCAGTTGTCGACGTTCTGGCCACCGGTCCCGATCTCGTACGGGGTGTCGCCGATCCCGTCGTTGTTGGCGTCGCTGCCTTGGTAGTTGCTCCAGTAATTGCCCCCGATGATGTTGCGCCCAACGATGTTGGTGCCGGATTGCTGCGTTTCGGCCGTCCAGGTGTTTGAGGTTGGGGAATCGGCAAAGGTCCCGATGAGTTGCAGTGGCGGGTGGCTGTCGCTGGGACTGCCGAAGCGGTTGTTGTAGATCGTGTTGTTGGTCGGACTGGCGCCGTCACCTCCGCGCAACGCGAGCGCGTGCCCGTTGTCCACAACAACATTGTCACGGATCAAGCAGCCCTTGCCGTCACCAAGATCGATACCGTATGGCAGGTTTGCCTCGATATGGTTGTTGCGGATGGTGCAGTTCGTGGCGTTTCCCTCGATTCTGATGCCGGAAGCCCCATCGTTGGTGTTGCCATTGAAGGCAATCCAGTTACCCGTACCTTCCTGCTCGCCGCCGATCGCCGTGCTGGCGCCGTTGATCCAGACGCCGCCGCCGTTCCAGCGGGGCTCCGGATCTGCGCCGTAGCTGCGATAGAAGGGGACGGCATCCTGCGCCCCCTCCGGGGGAGTGGGCGTCGGGCCGATGTAGTTGTTAATGATGATGTTTGGTTGCGGATCTGGCCCTCCTGTCGCCTCGCGAGCGACGTAGACCCCGACGCCGTAGTTGCCGGAAATGATGTTCATTGCGGAGGACGCTTCCCCGCCGATGGTGTTGCCGCCGGTGTCGATCAAACGGACCCCGATGCCGTTGGGCAAGGCCCATTGGCCCGTTTCGTCGACGCCGATACTGTTCCCATCCAGGCGGTTGCCGGTCGCCGTTCCCCCACTGATGCGCACACCCACATTGTTGCCGGAAATGACATTGCGTGAGCCCGTTCCCGAAACACCGACGAGGCAATTGGCGGTGTCCTCCAAGCACACGCCGCAGCCGCCATTCCCCGTCGGAGACGCGCTTTCGACGCCCCAATTCTGGTGCCCCCCGTCCTTGTCCGTGCCGATGTAGTTGCCCGAGATCTTCGTTCCCGACGCTCCGGTGCCGATCACATGCACGCCATCTCCTCCGTTACCGGAGACGATGTTCCGTGCCCCGAACGGGTCTATGTCGACGGTTGTGTCAGGGCTGCCGTCGATACGAATGCCATCGCCCTGGTTGCCGTTTGGCTCGCCCCCGTCTCCCATGGCCAGCGGCCGCAGACCTGTCCGGTCAAGACCGATCACGTTTCCCATGATGGACCCGGTGCCTGCGCCAGTGCCCGAGAGATGCACACCGTGCCCTTGGTTGCCGGATATCAGGTTGCCCTGAACAACTGTCTGGGGAGCGTCCTCGACGCGTACCCCATCCCCGCCATTCCATTGCGCCGCTTCACCATCTTGCGTACCGATCCGGTTTCCGCGCACCAGCGATTCGGTCGTTGTAGCGCCTGTGATGTAGACCCCGTGGCTGTGCGTACCGACGATCCAGTTCCCATCGGCTCCGCTCGCCCCCCCAATCATCGTGCTTGTTGCGCCATCGTGCACGTAGACGCCGTAGTGATTCGACTCAATGATGCATCCTCTCACCCCGCACGTGCTGATCGTGCCATGTACGCACACGCCTGCCTTCCCCGCATCGGTTGCCCCGGATATCCGGAATCCCTCAATCGAGGTCGAGCTGACACTGACGTCAAAGACGTGATCGGTCGCTTCCTCGGGCGCCTGCACGTGGGCCGCCCCTCTTCCTTCGACCGACTCAATGGTGAGCGACTTTGTCACATCCACGTTTTCCGGATAGTCACCGGCGTAGACGTGAAGCGTATGTCCGTGGGTGGTGTTGTCCGCGTCGACCCCGTCCTGAATGAGTCCGTACACTTCTTCGGAGTCCGGATTCCAGACAGTCCCGACTCGGATCGGGCCGCTGTTCACCGCAGCCGGTGGGGCCGGCGTCTTTGTTCCCACTTCGAAGTTATCGGGTTCGGCCACGACCAGATCGGTTCGAGTGGTGGCGGCGAAGTCGTACAGGAAGCCGCCGTACTCGTCGATGGAGATCGTGTATCTCAAGTGGAGCGTGACGCTTCCACCCGCCGGGATGATCTGTCCGACGTTGAGCGTGACCGTGCCGTTGTTTGCGCCGTAGGTACCGCTTGAGAGCTTGGTCTGCCCAAGGTACAGATCGACTGCGGTCACCTGCTCCGTCTCGTCCCCGCTGCCTGATGCCTGGAACGTGATCGAGCTAACCTGCCAGGAATCCGTGTCATCCGCAGTCAGCGTGACCGGCAGTACGGTGACTGCCTGCAGGTCTTCATCCCCCTTTGGAAAGTCCTGGCGAACACTGCCGCCCGACAGGCTCAGCACGGGCGCAATGCGGAAGAAACGACCGATGATCTCGGGGTGATTCTCCTGGATAGTGATCTGGATGGGTGACGCCGTGCCCGTGGCTCCCCCCTCCCAACCGGTGAAGCCCCATCCGGCGGCCGAGCGTGCCGTCAAGGTTGCCGTCGTTCCGGCCAACTGGTCCGTCACTTCGGATGGGTCGATATAGCAGCCCGCAGTGGCGGCTTCCGGCGGCTGCACCGAGGTCGTTAGCGGCGCAGCCTCTGCAACGGTCACGGCCTGGGATAGGTAATTGTTGCTGTCGTCCAAGTCCTCCCACTGCCACTGAGTGGACACACCAGCCCCAACGATTAGAGATCCTACGACACCAACTCGGTATCGTCCCACCACGTTCACCGTCGCGCCAACTTCGACTGAAGTCAGGCTGGTGTAGCCATAGTCTGGCGGGTACAAGACCGGCTCCCCGGCCGAGAACTCCATCGAGAGCATCTCCATCGCCTGCATGACCTCACTGGGGCCGTACGCATAGAAGTCGAAGGTCGTCGTCGCATCGACTGTGTTCGGGCCGTGGTTGGTCAGGGCAAACGTCGCCTCGAACTCCTGCCCGACGGCCACCGTGGTTGGAGCGGACACCAAGGCGACCGCCAGGTCGGCCGAGGGCGGCACGAGCGGCAGGTTGTCCTGGTTGTTGGTCATCAAGATGCGCGGCTCGTCTCCGAGGCCGTTGGTGTCTGCGTCTGCGCCCGTGTAGTCGTCCCAGTAGTTCCCGGCGATGGGTGATGTTCCGAGAATATTCGTGCTGGCCTGCTGGGCGACGTTCCAGGCATTGGCTGGGGGATCACCGGCACCGGAGTCGTAGTCAAAGGCCTTGAAATGCTGCGTCGAGGCACTGCCGAACCAGTTGTTGTAGATCGTGTTGTCAGCCGGGCCGACTTGCGCGCGCGCAGTGTTCGAGAAGCGAAGGCCGACGCTGACCTCGTTGTATTTCACCAGGTTGCTGTGGATCGTGTTGGTGGCTGCATTCTGCAGCTCGACACCAATGGCATAGCTGGTGATCTCGTTGGCGACGATGGTGTTGCCGGTCGAAGGGGCGCCTTCCCAGTCGGTCAGCAGCACGCCCGAGGCGACGTGGTTGTAGCGGGAGCGGGTAATGAGGTTGTTGCGGATCACGTTGTCATTGCCCCGGACGATGACCCCGCCCTTGGCTGAGTCCGAGGCCTTCAGTTCGTTGTCCTCGACCAGAACGCCGTAGCACCCGTCCGCTGCATCGTAGATGTCGCCCAGGATCATGTAGTTGATGTGGGTGTTGTTGGCGACCCGTCGGACGACACCATCCCGGCCGCGACCCGTTGGCTGGATGTCTCCGAGCTTGAGCCAGTAGCGGTCGCTATCATCGACCATCGTGTTGTTTTCAACGATCAGGCCGGCGGAAGCGCTCAGGTTGCGGATGCCGATAACGTTGTACAACCCGCTGGCCCACGGGTGGATGGTGTTGTTACGGATCACGATCTGCTCCTCGATCGGGTGCTCGACCTGGTCGGCCTGCACGTAGATGGATTGGCAGATGTTGTCTTCCACGGTCACGCTCCCGGAGGGGGTCAGCTCGAACCTCAGCCCGGTGGTCGGCAGCATGGTCCAGCCTGAGAACACGTAGTGATCATGGATTCCGCTGACCACGAGGTTCGACCAGTTCTCCTCCGCATCGTCGATGCTCTCGAACACGGGGTTGCAGGTGCGGCTCACGCGCAAGGTGGAATTGCGGAGTGTGGTGTTGCGGACGCTGAAGGAGCGTCCGGGATCATGGACCCAAGTCTCGACAACGGAGAACAGGAGCGTGGCACCGTCGATGTCAATGCTGCCACCATCGAAACGGATGCTGACGTCCTCGAGTAACGCACCCGGCTTGACCTTGATCAGGCTTTCCTCGGTCGCGAAGATGGTAGCGTTGCATCTAATCTGCACACCCGCGCCAATCTCGAGGGTCATGCCCTCGAGGATGTGCACCTGGCCAATGCTGGTCGAGTCGTCGCTCCAGACGAGCACGCCGGTCGGGGAATCCGGGTAGGCCACGCCCGCGCGTATTCGGCCGCTGACGCTGCCCACCGTTGTGCTCGCCAATGCGTCCGGCAAGATGTACGAGCCATCTTCCAAGGAATAGGAGCGCCAGGCGTACGTTTCCGTTGTGCCTGGTGTGCGGTCGCTATGCACGGCGTACTTGGTTTCCCCTGCCGTGACGGTATCCACAACCGTATCTTCACCATCCGTGGTGCGGATCAGCTCGACGCGCGTTCCCGGACCTGAGGAAAGCCCCAGCACGACAAAATCGTGCCCGGTGTAGTCGACACTATGGTGCTGGGCTGTCACTCGCAGCGGGAGGCAGGCGCCCAGAACGATCAGCAGAACAGGGACGAAACGGACGGTCCTGCCAACCTGCCGAAAGGAAGCGAATAGGACGGGGCTACGGGCTGAGGGAAACTGAGCGGTCATTGCACTTCTCCTGGACAGAGGACCCGTTGGGAGACTACGTTTGCGGCAATGCTCAGGGAACAGGACGTTGGCTCCATGGATTGTCGTAGTGCCCGTGGGCTTGGTGGCAGACGGCCTCCTTCTGGCGAATCCCGTGGATCGCAAAGCAGTCTTCGGGACGCGTGCCGGCCTCTGCGCCGTAACGGGAAGATAGTCAGCGCCCTAGGTGGAAGCAAGCGGCGTGTGTTCTGATGTGCGTCTCCTTGTGAATCACCGTGAACGAAGGCACATTGCAGAGACATCGAATTGGGCCGTGTTTCAAGAGAAGGACAGCAGCATGACGACTGAGCGTAGCGTTGACTTGCCTGGAGTGTATGGGGAACATGTTTTCAGTGACCGGGTGATGCGTGAACGTCTGCCCAAGAATACGTACAAAGCCGTCTGCCAGGCGATGGACGAGGGCAAGGCTCTGGGCCGCGGGGTGGCCGACGTTGTGGCCAACGCAATGAAAGATTGGGCGATCGAGAAGGGCGCTACGCACTACTGCCACTGGTTCCAGCCGATGACAGGCATGACCGCGGAAAAGCATGACTCCTTTATCTCGCCGACCGCTGACGGGCGGGTGATGATGGAATTCAGCGGCAAAGAGCTGAACCAAGGGGAGCCGGACGCGTCGTCATTCCCGTCAGGTGGTCTCCGGGCAACCTTCGAAGCCCGTGGGTACACGGCGTGGGATTGTACCTCACCTGTTTTTGTGAAATCGGACGGCGCGAACACATCCCTTTTCATCCCGAGTGCCTTTTGTTCCTACAACGGCGAGGCGTTGGACAAGAAGACACCGCTTCTCCGCTCGATGGATGCCCTGAACAAACAGGCCCTTCGGGTGTTGCGCGTGTTGGGGAACACGACAACGAACCGCGTCATGGCTACCCTCGGTGCGGAGCAGGAGTATTTCCTCATTGACAAGCGCTTCGTGGAGGGACGCCTCGATCTCAAGGTTGCCGGACGCACGCTGTTCGGCGCTCCGCCCCCCAAAGGGCAGGAGATGGACGACCACTACTTCGGCACCCTGGACGAGCGGGTGGCGTCGTTCATGAGTGAGCTCAACAACGCCCTGTGGAAGCTGGGGATTTCGGCCAAGACACAGCACAACGAGGTCGCTCCCGGGCAGTACGAGCTGGCTCCTGTATTTGCCACGGTCAATGTGGCCACGGACGACAACCAAATCACGATGCAGGCGATGCAGAAGATTGCTCTGCGACATGAGTTTGTCTGCCTGCTGCACGAGAAGCCGTTTGCCGGCGTGAACGGATCGGGCAAGCACAACAACTGGTCTCCGGACACCGATGACGGGATCGGTCTGCTGCGTCCGGGAGACACTCCCCATGAGAACATGCAGTTTCTGGTTTTCCTGTTTGCGGTCATCCGAGCGGTCGACAAGTACGCATCGCTGCTCCGGGCCACGGTTGCCACTCCGGGCAATGACCATCGCCTTGGCGCAAACGAGGCCCCCCCGGCCATCGTGTCGATCTTTCTCGGGGATCAGTTGACGGAGATCTACGAGCAAATCGCCGCCGGCGGCGCACCCACGTCGGAAACGCGCGGTGAATTGACCCTCGGCGTCAGCTCACTGCCACCATTGCCGATGGACTCCACCGACCGCAACCGGACATCGCCATTTGCCTTCACCGGCAGCAAGTTCGAATTCAGGATGGTCGGCTCAACGCAGTCCACAGCCGGGCCGAGCTTTGTGCTGAACACGATTGTTGCCGAGAGCCTTTCAGAGATCGCCGATGGGCTTGAGGGGCAGGAGGATGTCAGCGCTGCCGTGCAGTCGATACTTCAACGCTATGCCAATGAGCACAAGCGGATCATCTTCAATGGGGACAACTATTCCTCAGACTGGGCGGAGGAAGCCGCCCGGCGAGGGCTGCCCAACATCACAAATACAGTGGACAGTTTGGCGACTGTGATTGCTCCCGAGAACGTGGCCGTGTTGAGCAAGCACGGTGTTCTCAGTAAGGGGGAACTCGAAGCCCGCCAGGAGATTCTGTTCGAGAATTACAGCATGGTCATCGGGATTGAAGGGCGGACAGCGCTGCAGATGGCGAAGCGTGAGATACTGCCGGTGGCCGCTGAGTACACAGGTAAGCTGGCGCGTTCCGTGGCCTCGGTGCGCGAGGCCGGCGTCGAGTCAGCGGCTCACCGTGACATGCTGGCGGAAGCGTGCGAGCTGGTTGGCTCCCTGCGGGAGGGGATTGGGAAACTCGAAGCGGCAGTCGCAGCGGTCGAAGGTACGGAGCATGCCAAGGAGAAGGCGGTGGCCTGTCGCGATCTGATCGTCCCGGCGATGACGACTGTCCGAGAGAGCGTCGACGCGTTGGAGGAAATTGTTGACGCGTCCAGTTGGCCGTTGCCGAGCTACGCAGACATGCTCTTCACGAGGTAGAGGAGCGTCGGTGGACACGGGGACGGTTGCCTCTTACCGAGCCCTGACCAACGGGAGGGGGCTTCTTCGCGCTGGAGGAGAAGACCGCTTACGCTGTGCGCGGCTCGGATGGAAGCAGGCCGGTTAGGAGAACCGGCGCCTCCAGGGGACGGTTGCCTCTTACCGAGCCCTGACCAACGGGAGGGGGCTTCTTCGCGCTGGAGGAGAAGACCGCTTACGCTGTGCGCGGCTCGGATGAAGCAGGCCGGTTACTATAGGAGAACCGGCGCCTCCAGGGGACGGTTGCCTCTTACCGAGCCCTGACCGACGGGAGGGGGCCTCTTCGCGCTGGAGGAGAAGACCGCTTACGCTGTGCGCGGCTCGGATGAAGCAGGCCGGTTAGGAGAACCGGCGCCTCCAGGGGACGGTTGCCTCTTACCGAGCCCTGACCGACGGGAGGGGGCCTCTTCGCGCTGGAGGAGAAGACCGCTTACGCTATGCGCGGCTCGGATGGAAGCAGGCCGGTTACGGAGCACCGGCGCCTCCAGGGGACGGTTGCCTCTTACCGAGCCGCGACTCACGGGAGCGGACGCCGAGGGCATTGTTCCTCCAACCTGTGTCTCGATCTGCCTCGAGACGAAGACATCGCGGGATGGCACCCGCTCCCACATTGAGAGCAGAGACACGTGCCCGGCCTGTTCGGACAGGTCGCGCCTTCCTTGCCCAAAAGCTCCCTGACGATTATGTTTTCGGGCTTTACCGGCTCCGGTTCGTGACTGTTTCGGAAAACCAGGAAAACGGCTCGATGGAATTCAACCTTCTCTTTCTGCTTCTGTACGCGCTTTGGGGATTGGTCGTTGGGTTGATGGTGGGGTTCACCGCGATCGGGAAGGGCATTCTTGGGACGCCTGGCCTGATCATCTTTTTCCACCTTGACCCGGTTATCGCGGTCGGGTCGATGGGGTTTGCCGGTGTGGTGATGATGCTTGCGAGTGTTGTCCAGCACTGGAAGGAGAAGAACATCGAGTGGCGGATCGCCGGCATTTTCTCGGTGACTGCGATCCCGGCTTCCTACTTCGCCGCGTACTACGCCGATGCCATCAACGCCGTCCTGCCACTCAAGTTCATCATCGGCATCATCATTCTGGTTTCCACCGTGCTGCTGTTCTACCGCTACGTCATCATGAAGCCCAAACCGCGTGAGCTGGAAGTCCCCAGGTGGAAGCTGGTGGCTGCGCCGTTCCTCGGGCTGGTGTTGGGGGCTCTGATGGGGGCCACGAGCATTTCGGGCTCGATCATTGTCATCATTTTCCTGCTTGTTCTCAAGCTCCCCAGTCCCATCTCGGTGGGGACAACCAGCGCCGTCGCCGCGGTTTCACTGGCTGTGGCCGCTGTTGCCCACATCTCGGAAGGCCATATGGATTGGCAGGCGGTCATCGGGCTCATTCCGGGAGTGATCATCGGGAGCACGATCGGCTCCCGCTACGTCAACAAGGTGCCACGGCAGCTGTTGCGTTACACGATCCTCGTCATCCTGGTCATCGCCGGGGTGATAGTGGTGGTGAAAGGCTGAGCCTGAGATATTCCATCCGGCGTTCGAGTTGGGGATCGTCAGCGCGCAGGGCGAAGGCTTCGGGATCGATGGGGTAGCCTTCCAGGTGATCATTGACGAAGACAACGGTGTTGAGGGTCAACAGCGCCTCCGCGGCTGACTCCGTCGTTTTGAGCACGTCGTAGAGGGTGGGTCGTGGGTCTGTCGCCTTGATGATCGCCAGAAACTCCGCGGCACGAACGCGGACCATATTGTCGGCGTCGTCCAGCAGAACTGTGACCTTGTCGGCCAGGGACTCTGCGCCTTCCGCGAAGCAACTGCAGACGATTGCTCCCCAGTAGCGCTCCCACCGGTTGTTTGACTCCAGAGCACTGGCGAGCGCTGGCTCTGCTTCCGCAAACGGCAGGAGAGCGAGGTCCGCAATCTCGACCAGACGTCCGATCTCCGCGCGGCTTCTTTCCCCGAAAGCGATGCCATCGTCCAGAGCGTTGTCGACGAGATGGTTCTCGGGGTAGAAGCTCAGGTCGGGCAGGTCTTTCACCCACTCCTGCATGCGTTGTCGCATGTCGGCCAGGATGTAGGCGGCGCCGTGGATGTCGGCGAGGTTGCGGACCTCGTCCGGGTCTGTCTCGAGGTCGAACAGGGCTTCCGGGGGCTTGCGCTCGAAGAAGCGCCCTTCGAGCTCGTTTAGTTTGCCCTCGCGGTGCAGGTCCCGCCATTCGCGGTAGGCTGCCATGAGGTAGCGGTAGTTGTTGTGCAGGCCATCGGGGTAGAAGCACTGGTAGTTGCGGATGTACTTGTAGCGCCCCTTCCGCAGGGAACGGCAGAGGTCGCATTTCTCGTCAAAGCGGTCCGCGTAGCCCACCGCCTCACCCCGAGCTGCGATCTCAATTTTCTGCGTCCGCTCCCCCAGGAAGGGCTGCCCGTCCATCTCTTCCGGGACGGTGAGTCCGGCCAGGTTCAACACAGTGGCTCCGAAGTCCACGAAGGAGACGAAGCCGTTGCAGCGCTCGCCTGGGGCGAAGGGGGCCAGGTGTTTGAAGTTCTCGGGGACGCGCACGACCAGCGGGACACGGAGTCCGTCTTCCCAAAGGTACCCCTTGCTGCCGGGCAGGATCCCCCCGTTGTCTCCGAAATAGAAGATGAAGGTGTCCTCAAGCAGTCCGTCTTCCTCGAGTTCCCTGATCACTTGGCCGACTTGGCGGTCCATGACCCGCATGAAGTCGTAGTACCTGGCATAGGCATAGCGGAACGTCGGTGTGTCCGGGTGGAAAGAGGGGACCGGGACGGCGGCCGGATCCGTTTCCGCCGGGGTCGTGTTCATTTCATCAGCGGGGAAGTGGAGGCAGCTCTCGTGGCAGACGCCCAGATTGTGCATGTGGAAGAATGGCGTCTCGGCGGAGGGGCGATTGCGCCAGGTGGCGTTGTTGGATGATTCGTCCCAAAGGTCTGGACTCTCGACCAGGTTGTAGTCTTTCTTGGCACAGTTCGTCCGGTAATAACCGGCTGTGCCCAGATAGTTCGGGAACATGTTCAGCGATGGGGGCAGGTTGCCTTCTTTGAGTTTCCTGTGGAACTGTCCGGCCGTTCGCGGGGCGTAGGTGCTCGTGATCAGGGTCGTCCGGGCGACCGAGCACACCGGTGCGTTGGAGAACGTATTGGTGAACACGATCCCGTGGTCAGCCAGCCGCTCGATGTGAGGGGTCTTGGCTCCGGTGGGATGGAACAGGCGCATGAAGCGATAGGAATTGTCCTCGGAGAGGATCCAGAGGATGTTGGGGCGCCGATCGGTGCTCAGGGATATCTCTTCGGGCATCACATGTCTCCCTACTGATCCGGCCATGAATTGTGTTGCACATCGGGGTGTCAGGTTTCAGTGTTCAGGTGTCAGGATTCGAGCCTGAAACCAGACACCGGACACCTCTCCCCGCCCACACTAGCCTTTTGTCTGATGGCTCGCCAGCCTCTCCTGGGATGAGTTGGGGTGGCGTGGGGGCCGGCAGTTGCATGGCGATCGGCTGCGACTATCGTGTTCTCAAGGCCCAACGACACGTTTCGCCCGCGCGACCGTGTCCCAGGAGTTGGCGCGGGAATGACTGTACATTTGGGCGGGAGCACGGGAGGCCTGAGGCGAGGGGCGCCCCAACCGAAGCCACACAGATCACCCGCTACGTGCGCTCCATGGATGGGCATGGCAAAGAAGAGCAGAGGACCGCGATGAGAACTGTTTACCCGCGAGGAACGACCCTCTACGAGCCGTCGCGCTGCGCGAATGGTTACACCGTGCTGTTTGGCAATCCTGTTCGTCTCGTCGACATGAACGGACGCGCCGTCCGGGAGTGGTCGATGGAGGACTCGATTCACTCCCACGGTTGCGATCGAGCGCACCTGTTGCGGAACGGACACATGCTGGTGTCACGCGGCGGGATGACGTCGACGGACGGCATGATTGACGAGTACGACTGGGACGGCGACCTCGTGTGGCGCTACATCCCTGAGGGCAAGGTCCCGCACACGATGCACCTGGGCCCGCATCACGACGTGTGGCGGAAGGAGAACGGGAATACGCTGCTGATCTGTCGCCAGGCCGTTCCGCCTGGGCACCTTAAAGAGGTACGCGAGCCGACGTGGCAGAACCAAACGATCTACGGCGACACCATTTTTGAGGTCAATCCCGCTGGTGAGCTCGTGTGGGAATGGCATAGCCACGGGCATCTCGATCTCAACCATTACCGGTTGCTCGCCAGCCCTGGGTGGTTTGCCGGACCTCACAACAGCACGGTCTGCGACTGGACGCACATCAATACCGTCCGGGAATTGCCTGCGAATCGCTGGTTCGAAGCCGGGGACGAGCGTTTCCGTCCGGGGAATGTGATGATCAGCCCGCGTCAGCTGGACACCGTCTACATCATCGATCGTGACACCAAGGAGCTCGTGTGGGAGTATTCCGGAGACTATTTCGGAGGACTCTCGGGGCAGCATGAGCCACACATGATCCCCGAAGGGCTTCCCGGGGCCGGAAATGTACTCATTTTCGACAACGGAGCGTCGCCGTGGCGTGATCTGGGGCATGCCGGGATGAGTTACGTTCTTGAGATCAACCCCATGACCAAAGAGCTCGTGTGGGTGTATGATAAAGGCCTGACGTTTCACGCGGCCTACACCTCCAGCGCTCAGCGCCTTGAGAATGGCAACACGCTCATCTGTGAGTCTGCCGGAGGCCGTGTGTTCGAAGTGACGCCGGAGTCCCGGACCGTGTGGGAGCACGTTGCCCGGACACCGAGGTCGTATCGTTATCCCTATGACTGGTGTCCTCAGAGTGCTGCACTTGGGGCTCCGCGTCAGGTCTCGGTAACGCCGCCGCCGGATTTCGCTGTGGAACCGGATGAACCGCTGTAAGCGGCGGACATTCGGGATTTGGCGGCTTGCCGTGGTTAGGAGAAGTACAATGGATATCATCACCGACGACAGAAATGCGCTCCGTCGTCTTGCGGAACGGGTCGCCGAGATCGCCGCGCTGCCTATTCAGGCGGAGAGGCAGGAGCTTTGGCGTCGCCTGAATCAACTCGATTCCGTGCGCCCGATGGTGCACATCTACCAGATTCCCTGGCGCGAGCTGCAGATGACGGATCCCGACCCGCTGGCGCTGGTCTGTCAGGATCCCTTCTGCCGACAGATTGAGGGTGAGCTAACTCGCCTCACTTACCAGTGGGAGCGGTTCCCGGGAGACATGGTCGTGGAGCCAGTGTTCCGCATGGAACCGGTCCTGATTGGGGACAACTACGGCATCGGCATTGAGGAGACGACGATTGCCCAGCGCGGGGGTGACCGGGTCGAGTCAGGGATCTCTTCCCACGCCTATGTGCCTCAGATAACCGAAGAGGCGGATGTTGAGAAGATCAAGATCCCGCAGATTACGGTTGATCAGGCCGCGACAGACGCACGTACAGCGTTGCTCAACGATGTGTTTGGTGACTTGCTTGAGGTCCGCGTCGCTGTTTCCGTCGGGCGGATGAACATCGCCCCCTGGGACCGCCTGGTCCACTGGACCGGGGTCACCGAGATCCTGACAGACCTGGCGCTGCGTCCCGCCTACGTGCACGCCATCATGGAACGGCTCACCCAGGCCCATGAAGCTCGCCTGAACAGTTTCCGGGACCTCGGTTTGCTCAGACCGAACAACGTGGGGGTGATCATAGGGCAGGGGGGACTGGGGTATACGGACGAGCTGCCCGGGACTGGCTACGACCCCGAAGACGTGCAGTTCCACAACCTGTGGGGAGGAGGTATGGCACAGGTGTTCTCCGAGGTCTCCCCTGCCATGCATCGGGAGTTTGCCCTGGCGTACGAAGCGCGCTGTCTTCGCCCCTTCGGATTGCTCTACTACGGGTGCTGTGAACCCCTCCATCTGAAGGTGGATCTGATCCGGGAAATGCTGCCTCAGGTGCGCAAGATCTCCATGAGCCCGATGGCGGACCCGGAGATCGGGACGGCCGCGATGGGCAGCTCTCTGGTCTACTCGTCCAAGCCGAATCCGTCCTACCTCGCAACGGAAGATTGGCGGCCCGATATGGTCGAAGCTGAGCTCAGGCCCATTCTGGAATTGGCCCGTGATCGCGGGTGTCATGTGGAGTTCATTCTCAAGGACATATCCACTGTTCGCTGCGAACCGGAGCGCCTCAACCGGTGGTCAGAACTGGTGACCGGTCTGGCTCAGGAATACGCCCGGTGAGGTCAGGAGGCCGTAGGCTGTAGGCTGTAGGCAGAAGGCTGTAGGCTGTAGGCAGAAGGCTGTAGGCTGTAGGCAGAAGGCTGTAGGCTGTAGGCAGAAGGCTGTAGGCAACCGTGAACCGTGAACCGTTGAACCGTTGAACCGTGAGAACCGCTATGCCTCAACGCCCGAACATCCTTTACGTCATGTCTGATGACCACGCGGCCAACGCGATCAGCTGCTATGGTTCACGGCTGTCTCAGGTTCTCAGTACGCCCAATATGGATCGACTGGGGGCAGAAGGGGTGCGGTTGAACCGGTACTACAGCACCAATTCGATCTGTACTCCGGCCAGGGCCACCGTCATGACCGGTCAGTATGGACATGTCAACGGTGTTCGCACGCTATCCGACCACTGGGATCCGAGCTGTCGAGAGAACCTCGCCCGGCTTCTCCGGGACGCCGGATACACGACGGCCATGATCGGGAAATGGCACCTGCATTGCTATCCGGACGGGTTCGATTTCTTCGACATCCTGCCGGGACAGGGCGTGTACCAGAACCCGGACTTCCTCGATCAGAGCACGCCCCGGGAACACCTCGAACAGGACAACCACGAGCGGCTGCCGGGGAACAGGCATGAGGGTTACGTCACCGATATCATCACCGAGAAGAGCATTGGCTGGCTCCGCCAACGCGACACCAGTAAGCCCTTCTTCATGATGTGTCACCACAAGGCACCCCATGATTTCTGGGAGTATGCCGAACGCCATGAAGGCCTCTTTGATGGCGTGGATATTCCGGTGCCCGACAGCCTGTTTGAGGACAAGAACCATCGCTCGGAAGGCAGCCGGGCCTTTGGCTCGACCGTGTCACCGAGAAATAAGGTCCGCAGTCTGTATCGGGATTTCCTCCGTCCGCGGTATGTGACCGGGCCTCTGGTGGGAACAGAGGAAATGACCTTCGAGGAGAAAGCCGTTGCCGCTTACCAGAAGTACCTGAAGGACTATTTGCGGACCGTCGCGGGTATCGATGACTCCATCGGGAGCTTGCTGGATGAGCTTGAAGCGCAAGGCGAGTTGGACAACACGGTGGTCATCTACACATCAGATCAGGGCATGTTCCTCGGCGAGCATGACTACCAGGACAAGCGTTGGAGCTATGAGGAATCTCTTCAGGCTCCCTTTCTCGTACGCTACCCGGGTGAGATTCCCACCGGAACGGTGTCCGAGCAGCTGCTGAGCAACCTGGATGTTGCCCCGACTCTCCTGGATTACGCCGGTGTGACGCCTCCCGAGAGTATGCAAGGCGAGTCCTTCCGGGACAGGTTGGCGAACCCCGCAGCCCCCGGCCGGGACGCCATTTACTTCCGCTACTGGATGCATCTGGCTCATCGACACCAGAATCCTGCCCACTTCGGGATCAGGACCGAACGCTGGAAGCTGATTTGCTACTATGGCTTGCCGTTGGATGCGTCTGGTGCCCTGGCCGTGGAGACACCAGGGGGCTGGGAACTGTATGACATGCAGAATGACCCGTTTGAGCTGAGAAACGTCTATGAGGAGCCATCGCTGGCGGAGACAGTGGCGGGGCTCAAGGGGCGATTGCATGAGTTGCGGGAGCAGTATGGCGACACCGACGCCAGGTATCCCGCGCTTCTGGACAAGCTCGACGAGATGGGCTGAGCCCGGTTGCCGGGGATCTGCCATTACAGTTAGGAATACAACCAATGCCGAAACGTCCGAACATCGTCTTCTTCATGACGGACAGCTGGGATGGGCGCGTACTGGGCTGCATGGGGCATCCGGTGATGCGCAATGCGACGCCGAATGCCGATGCGCTCGCAGCACGCGGAGCGTTGCTGCGGAACGCTTACACCTCTCATCCTATCTGCTGCCCGGCTCGGGCCAACATGTGGTCCGGGACATACACGCACCGATGTGAGAGCTGGAATAACCACAAAGGACTCGAGCCCGGAACGCGGATCTTCAAGCATGATCTGGAGGCTGCCGGATACGTTTTCGGTTCTGAACTCGGTGGCTTCGGCAAGCACGATTACTACTCCGGGAAGCACACTCACATGGCCCGTGTCTCGGCCTGGACCGGGCCGGCCGACCTGCCGGTGAGTGTCAAGTACATGCCTCGTCCTCCACAGATCGTGGAGGAGCCGGATGGACGGGATCGAGCCGACTGGCGGACGGTCGCCAAGGCTGTCGATTTCCTGGAGGAACGGGCTGAGAGCGAAGACCCTTTCTTCCTGTACATCAGCACCGGGCAGCCTCACCCGCCTTTCCGGACCCACCGTGAGTATCTGGACCTGCTGGATCTGGACGCTGTCACCATTCCTCCTGAAGACGAGTCGGACCATCCGGTGATGGCCTTCCAACGTCGGAACAAGGATTGGACGTTCGGCTTCGAAGATGACCTCGTGCGTGAAATCCGGGCTATTTACTATGCGAAATGCGCAGCAACGGATGCCATGCTCGGCCGTGTGCTGGCAGCCCTGGCTCGATTGGGTCTGGATGAAGAGACCTACGTCGTGCTGTCCTCGGACCACGGAGAGAACAACATGGAACACCGGCAGTGGTACAAGATGAACCACTATGAATCGTCGGCCCGTGTGCCTCTGATCGTGGCGGGGCCGGGGATCGTGCCGGGGCAGCAGATCGACAACATCGTTTCCATCATCGATTTCTACCCGACGTTTCTGGATATGGCCGGGGTGGACTCGCCCGCTGGTCTCGATGGCGAGTCACTCATGCCCCTTTTGCGCGGAAACACGACCGCGTCCCGTGACTGGGCGTTCGCCAGTTCCACGGGGACCACGCTCAACACGACGGCCTGGATGCTGCGCAAGGGGGAGTGGAAGTACATCGCCTATCCGGGGTACGAGCCGCAGTTGTTCAACCTGGACGAGGATCCGGAGGAGATCCGGAACGTGGCTTCCGAGTGCCCGGAGGTGGCGGCTGGGCTTGACGCCGAACTGTGCCGGATTGTAGACTACCAGGAGGCCGATGCGCGCTGTCAGGCCTACAATCGAACCAGCTTCCGAGCCTGGCGGGAGATCGTGCGCAGTGATGGCGTCCGCATGAAAGAGTACGGGATGGACTGCGAGTGCGCGTCCTACGAACAGGCCATGGGCAACATCTATCCCGGCTTCAATGAGGATCATGATCGCATGCTGGATGAATGGCTGGAGCGAGACGCATGATCGAAGCCGATGACCACATCCCCGGAGTACGAACGGTGAGAACAGTCTCGATGCCCACAGCCTTGATGGTCGTCTTCTCCTGCCTGCTCGTGGGATGCCGGACTACCGGTGGGGCGGACGGGACACTGGAGCACGATGCTTTCCTTCCGATGCTGCCTCGTTCCGAGGTGGATCAGCGCTTCCGCGAGTTCGACGAGCTGGATCTCAGCGCCATGCCGACGGGGGACGTGCTGGCCCGGCATGACGTTGGCAGTGTTGCCTGGCGTTCGGTGGATGGACCGGACGTCCGGAAGAGGTGGAAAGGGGAGAAGGACGTTGTTCTGCGGGACCTCTATCTCAAGGTCAGCTGGCCTGAGACCACGAACAAGTACAGCGGCACACTGTTCGTCTTCCGAGATTGCGAGAACGTGACCATTGAGAACGTATGGGTTGCGTATCTGGACCCGGACTACCGGGCCCAGCACACGTTTCTCTTCGAGGGATGCGGCAAGGTTACCATCCGCAATGTGTTCACGGCGGGGGCTGTTGAGCGTACCCACATCCGCCTGGAAGGGTGCGCCGAGTACCACATCGAACGGGTTGAGGTGAGCGGCTGGCAATACGGCGCAAATGACATGCGCTGCGGGGCCGGGATTCACATCAACAACGGCATCACAAAGGGGGACCAGGTCGCAGTGACGGCGGACAATCCGCGCGAGTTGCAGTGGGGGGTGATTCGGGACTCGTGGTTCCACGATTATCTGAACGATGACGGCGGTAAGTGGCGGAATCAGGATGGCATCGGTTTCCATGCCCCGAGCAACGGAATCGTGTTCAACTGCGTCTTTGACAGCTGGCTGGCCGGGGATGGCGCCATCGACGATTCACACCGGCGCCATGATCCGGCCTACTACAACAAGGTCCATCGCATAGAGCGGTGCATTTTCCGCAACTGCCGACTGGTCAAAACCAACGGTGCGACCGGCAGTCCTGACTGCATTGTTGTGTGGATGAACAACCTGTATATCGACTCCTGGCTGGCTGACTACCACAAAGGGTGGACGAACTGGCACCTGCACGAGACGCATGTGTTCACGAGCCGCGGGCCGGTGTTTGTCAAGAACTGGGGTATGCGGCACCCCACGATGTTTGTCAATAACCTGCTGATCGCCCCGGAAGGGCTGGAGACGGTGTATTGGCAGAGCGGCAAGGCCGGAAAGGACGGTTACCGGCAGTTCCGGGCCGCGAATACCCTCTATCTTATGGCAAGCCCGACAGCCTGGGTTCGGGGTCTGGGGACAACGATCGAGTCACGTGATGCCTGGCTGGCCGAGGGATTGGAGCAAGGCTGCCGATGGAAGGTGACCAACTCTCCCGGATTTGCTCTGGTTCGGGATGGGACATTTCGCCTGGATGGGGCCTCAGAGGCAGTTGGCTTCGGAACGGGAGCTCTGCTCGCCCCCAAAGATCGAGGGTTGCGTGTGCTGCGGGATTTCTACGGACGCCCACGCCCCGATCCCCCAGCCGCCGGAGCGTTCGAGCCGTTGGTGCCGTGAGTATCTGGAGCACGCATGACGATCAGAACGGGCAAAGGTGTGAAGGGGGGATGTCTGGCTGTCACGGTCCTTCTGGCGGTATCCCGATGCTGTCTGACGGCCGCGTCCGAGCCGGCAGCGGTCTACCTGAGTGACCTTGTCGGGACGGAGCGACTCACCAGTCGGCAGGCGTGGGGTGCCCTGGGGCGAGACACAGCCACCGTCCCTCTTGACGGCCGCACTCCCAGTCAGCTGCGGCTTGGGGAGCGGGTCTTCGAACGCGGGCTCGGTCACCATGCCGGAGGGGAAATCCGCATTGCACTGAGTCCCCACGATGTACGTTTCCTGGCGACTGTCGGCGTCCATTGGCAGGGAGGGAAACGCGGTAGCCTGACGATTGAGGTGTGGGTCGATGATGAGCGACGGTTCGCCAGCGGTGTTTTGTCTGATAGTGTCCCCGGGCTGTCCCTGGATATTCCTGTGGTCGGCGGGCAGGCCCTGCGGTTGGTGGCGACTGACGGTCGGAACGGGATTGGCTGTGACATGGTGGACTGGTGTGATGCGCGGTTGCTCCAGGATCTGACTGTTCCCCGCTTCGGGAAGCCGCGTTTTGTTGCCGGCGAGGGTGAACCTGTTCCCCTGAGCCCCGTCTGGTGCGGTGTTCAGGTAGGGGCACGGTCGACCGGGCCTCAAATTCTGCTGGTGCGGACTCAAGGTATGTGGCTGACCGATTTGCGTCGTGGGGAGACAGCGAGGCTGGAGATTCCTGTCAGCACGGACGTACCGGTGACTGTGTCTGCACGGGCATCGCTGGTTTCCGGGAACGAGGCCGAGGTCCGGCTGCGCCTGGATGGCAACGTGACGTCAAGCGTGGTCTCCGGTGGCGAAACAGCGACGGTCGCACTTGGGCCGTTCCGGTCCCCGAAGGAAGGCGTTCTTGCGTTCGAGGTCCATTCACCGTCAGGTGAGGCCTTCCTGCGTTGGGAGAATGTGACAGCCACCGGTGCCGAAGGAAAGACCTGGCCAGTCTCGGTGAGGGCGGCCGGCGGGAGGACTGACGGAGTCGCTTCGGTCCACCCCCCTTATCGATCCCGGGTCGGGGAATGGCTGCTCGAATGGGATTGGCGGATGCAGGATGGGATCGGCACGGTCCGTGAACCGGTGACACGCCTGATGGCGTCAGCCCGAGTGCTGCAGACGGGCCGGGCGTTCATGGAGTACATGGGGCAGACCGGCCGGGAAACAGGCACGTGGCAGACGCTGCAGAGGCTTCTGAAGCGGGAGTTGGCTCGACTGGAAGCGCTGGAGTCCTCCGAGGCAGCCGCAGAGGAGGCCCTCTGGCGCGGTGTGCATGCCTGGCGTCGGCAGATGATGCTCGCTCTTGGATTGCCCGAGGGTGTTCCTATTGCGTTTGTGAAGCATGCGCCCGGCATTTCCAGCCACCAGCTGACCCAGTACTACGGAGCTCGAGCTCGCCCGGGAGGAGGCGTCTTCGTTCTTGACAAGCCCGGAAAATCGATGGCGGTCAGAGCCCTGACCAGCGGCGTGTTACCGTCAGGCAATGTGCAGCATCTGGAGGCGGGGCCGGATGGCAGACGGCTGCTCTTTGCCTTCTGCGCGGGGGACACTGTGCCGAAAACGCGCACCGCACATCTTGATCGCGTGTATCACATCTACGAGATCAACGCCGATGGGAGCGGCCTGCGACAGTTGACGCGCGGGGCGTTTGATAACTTCGCCCCACGTGTTTTGCCGGATGGGAGGATGGTGTTCATCTCGACCCGTCGCGGGGGCTACCATCGTTGCGGCCGTGGCCCGTGCCCGGTCTACACGCTCACCGTTGCCGAAGCCGATGGCACGGCCCCACGGGTGGTCTCCTACCACGAGACCCATGAGTGGGATCCGTGTGTCATGCAGGACGGGCGGCTCGCCTATACGCGCTGGGACTATGTGGACAGGAGCGCGGTCTATTACCAGCAGCTGTGGTCTGTCCGTCCGGACGGGACTGATGTACGGATCCTCTATGGCAATAACACGTTCAACCCCGTAGGAATCTGGGAAGCACGCGCGGTTCCCAATTCGCGGCAGTTGATGGCCACCGCGGCCGCGCATCACGCGATGACTGCAGGCTCAATCATTCTGGTGGACCCCACAGTTGGGGTCGACGGGTTGGCGCCTTTGACACGCCTGACGCCGGATGCGCTGTTCCCGGAGAGTGAAGCACCGGTCAGGCCGCGCAACTGGCATGCGACAGCCGGGCTGAATCGGGAGACCGAGGTCCCCGAAGCGGCTCGCCGTTGGCCGGGGCACTGCTATCGATCGCCATTTCCACTCTCCGAACGTCTCTTCCTGGTTGCCTACAGCTTTGATCCGTTGATCGGGGAAGGGGGCGAGAATCCACCGAATATGTTCGGACTCTATCTCTGCGACGCGTTTGGGAACAAGGAGTTACTTCACCGCGATCTGAAGATTGGCAGCTTGTGGCCGGCGCTGTTGCGACCGCATGAGATGCCGCCGGTTCTGCCGTCACTCCTCACCGAGGCCGACGGAATGCCCGAGGCCGAGGCGGACCAGGGCGAAATGGGTCGGTTCTTACTGGCGGACGTTTACGCCGCTTACCCCGCCCTCCCGGATGTGGACATCCGTGCCCTTCGCGTCGTTCAGGTGCTGCCCAAAACGACGCCGAACGCGAACTCACCCCGAGTTGGCCTCGCGAACGCATCTCCGGGCAAACAGGTGCTCGGAACAGTGCCTGTGGAGGCGGATGGCTCAGCGTATTTCGAGGCCCCGGCTCGGATCCCGCTGCTTTTCCAGGCCCTTGACGGTGATGGCAGGGCTGTGCAGACCATGCGCAGCGTCGTCTACCTGCAGCCGGGAGAGACGTCAGCCTGTGTCGGATGCCATGAGCCGCGGATGCAGGCGCCGGACGCGTCCATCCGGCCGGCCGCGTTGGGCCGTGCAGCTTCGCCCATCAGACCGGGGCCGGACGGGTCAAAGCCGCTGAGCTACCCACTGCTTGTGCAGCCGGTTCTGGACCGCCTTTGCATCAGCTGCCATGGTGCGAAGGCACCGAAAGGAGGCGTTACACTGACCGGTGAACGGCAGGGCGTCTTCACGAAGTCCTACTACGCGCTGGCGAAGCGCGTTCCGTACTCCGAGTGGCAGGGGGGACGCTTCCGAGAGAACAACGGCGAGCCCCTCACCCAGCCTGACAGGTTCGGCTCACGAGCAAGTCCGCTGTTGGCCAAGCTCTTGCGCGGACACAAAGGCGTTACCCTCACCGACGACGACCAGAGTCGGTTGGTGACGTGGATGGATGCGAATGCACTGTTCTATGGTTCGTTCAACCGGGAGGCCCAGAAACGACAGCTCGCAGGGAAGAGGATCAACGGCCCGGATTTGGAGTGAAGGGGGCAAACGACCCGCCTCTCGAGGCGCGTGGATGCCCCAGGATAGAAATCGCAGATCAGGAGGATCGACAGGAACGGTGAACGCACCGCCTGTCATCCGGTCGTGGTCTGCAGGGAGACAGATACGCTATGAAGCTTGTCGATCCAGAGGATATCAGTGAGAGTGAGTTCAACAGCTTTGTAGCTGAGTTCAAGCGTGCAGAAGAGCGTCCTGTGCCATATGCGCTCGACCAAGGCGGTAAGAACTTTCAAGATTACATCCGCTCACTGAATGATGCATCCAGGGGGAAAGGGCTTCCAGATACTTGGCCTCCCGCCTCGACCTTCTTCCTGGTTGGCGCCAATGGCAAGATTTACGGTGCGGTCAATATCAGGCATCGCCTAACCGATGGATTGAGGATCGAGGGTGGGCACATTGGGTATGGTGTAAGACCTAGCGTCAGATCCTCAGGCTATGGAACCAGGATACTTGAATTTGCGCTTGAGAAAGCCAGAGAACTGGGTATATCCAAAGCGCTCTTAACCTGCAACAAAGCGAACACCCACTCGGCAAGGATCATTCAGAAGAATGGCGGACGGCTCGACTTTGAAGGAGTGATAGACGGTCACGTTGTGCAAAGATACTGGATGGAACGATAGCAGCTCCCATGCAGGCGGACGCTCGTGCCTCCCGCCGTTGATGGACACGTTGGGGTGCAGGAGAAATGACCATGAAGAATCAGATTACAGTGCTGGGAGCGCTTCTTGCCATTCTACTCTCTGGTGTCGGGTGTACGAAGCCAAGCCGAGAGGACCAACCGAAGACCGATCTTACGAAGGCAGAGGTCCTTCTGATCGCGGACGCAACGGCCAAATCCGGAGGATATGACGTCGATAAATACAATATGACCGGGTGTCATTACGAGTAGACGGAGAAAGACCGGACGTGGACCGTGTTCTATGAACTCAAACCACCGACTCCCCCCGGCGGACATTTTATGGTTCGTGTAGATGACCAAACGAAAAGGGCAACACTAGCTCGTGGCGAATAGCCCACCCAACAAGTCGGATGCGGGCGAGTCGCGAGAAACTCGCGCCTGATCCACAGCGTGTGCGCATGGGAACGATGGCAGAAGTCAAACCCAACATCAACTGGACGCCGCGTCTCCCGAAGTGGGAGCTTCGGCGCTTGTACGAGACTCACCGGGGAAGCAGGAGCGAACCGATCACGAACCGCAGGACGACCGTCTGTCCCGGAGGCAAGAGTGGCTTGTAGTTCCGCCTTTAGGCCGCCTGGGAAGCGCGACCGGACCGGTTGAGCCGAACGAAGTGAGACGGCCAAAGGCACCCCGGAACGACGAGCCTGGCCGTCCGTACTCACGGACCAACCTGATGAGTACTCCCCCCCCAGCCACCGGTTTGGTCGACCTACAGTTCATCTCAACGCTCGGCTCTCCAGCGCCCACCTCTATATTGTGAACATGAAGACTCAAGCATCAGAAGCTATGGCTGGAGAGATTCAGCTACTGGCACCGGGCGGGGACCTCGACTCCATAAAGGCAGCAGTTGCCGCAGGCGCCGATGCTGTGTATTGCGGCCTGGACCGATTCAATGCCAGGAATCGGGCAGCCAACATCCGTTTCGAGGATCTGAACGGCGTTCTGCGACTTGCCCACAAACATGGCTGCCAAGTCTTCCTGACTCTCAATATCATCATCGTTGAGAGCGAGCTTCCGGCCGTTATCCGGTTGCTGAACAAGCTGGTGAATACGACTATCAATGGGGTGATCGTCCAGGATCTGGGCCTGCTCCATCTACTGTCCAGGCACTTCCCAAGCGTGGAGGTCCATGCATCTACGCAACTCACCACTCACAACGAAGGCCAGGTCCGCTTCCTGAAGGAGTTGGCTGTGACGCGAGCCAACCTCTGCCGAGAACTGACCATCGATGAGATACGGCGCTTGACTTCAGCCGCTCATGCCAACGGACTGGGAACGGAGGTCTTCGTCCATGGCTCCTACTGCATCTGCTTCTCCGGTATCTGCTATATGAGTTCCGTCCATGGCGGGAACTCCGGCAATCGCGGCAGGTGCAGCCAGCCATGCAGAGCCAGATACGTGACCACACCCAAAGGCATCGATTTCCCACTCAATCTCAGAGACAATTCGGCCTACTTCGAGCTGAAGGCACTATCTGATGCAGGAGTGGATTCACTGAAGATCGAGGGGAGAATGAAGGAGTTTCATTACGTGTACACGGTGGTGGATTCTTTCAGGAAGCAGCTCCGGAACCTGTCTGCGGGTAGGAGACTCAGCACTGACAACAGCGAGCTTCACAAGGTGTTCAACCGGGATTTTTCGGCCGGGTTCCTGAGGGGATCCATCGGGAAGGAGATGTTCATCAACGATCCCATGAACCACGCAGCTATCCATCTTTCTGAGATGTCCGGCGAAACAGCTGACGGGACTCTGGACATCGCCGAGGCGAAGCTCCTTGATGAGAAGACACGAATCGTGGCTCACGTCCGGGACAGGATTGAGGAGTTGAGCGTATCAAAGGCCCCCGTGACAGTGACGCTCTCGGGCAAACGTGGAGCACCGCTGGAGGTATCTGTAAGGACACCTGAGACGTCATTCGTGGTACGCTCACAGGCCGACCTACGGGCTGACTCCGGCAGTCGCGCGGACGAGGGCACTGCAGGAAGCCTGAACCGTGAGAGTCTGATGAGGAAGTTCCAGTCCATTGATGATACGGAGTACGTCATCAAGGACCTCGACTTGGTGGACCTTCAGGGGGGGCTTTCAGTGCCATTTGGGGAGCTCAATTCAATCAGGAAGAGGATTCTCTTCGTCCTGAACGGTTCAAAGGACGCTGTTGATCCGGTTGATGTTCCAGCCATAGGAAAGCCTGGCACGTCAACCACGAAACCCGCTCTTTCCGTACTGATCTCGTCCCAGGCTGACCTGGACCTTTGCAGTGAGACTGCGGCCGTCTACTTCCAGCTTCCCAGTTCCTTCGGGAACAGATTTTCTGAGCTAACCGAGCTCTTCACAGCGAGAAGAGAGCTGGTTCCCTGGTTCCCCTCCATCTTGATAGGTGAAGACTACCGGACTGCGGTGGAGTTTCTTGAGCATGTGCAGCCGGAACTTGTCGTGACAAACAACACGGGCGTCGCCCATGAAGCCCGCAAGAGAGGCATTGCATGGCTAGCGGGACCGTACCTGAATCTCGCCAACTCCTATAGCCTGGTGTGCCTCAAGGAACGCTTTGACTGTTCGGGCGCGTTCATCTCAAATGAACTCAGCAGACGTCAGATTGGCGGCATCAAGAGTCCTGGTGACTTCAAGATGCTCTATAGCATTTACCATCCGATTCTGCTTATGACCAGCAGACAATGCTTGTTCCATCAGGTCACTGGATGTGAGAAGGATGGGATTGATGCTGAGTGCGTCCCGGTTTGCGGCAGGTCCTCATCCATCACAAACCTGGACAATGGTCCTGTTCACCTTGAAAAGAGGCCCGGCAACTACCACTGCCTCTACAACAACCGCAACTTCCTGAATACTGACATCGTGACTGATATGCCGGGCAGGTTTTCCCGTTTTATGATCGACTTGAGGGACATACGGACCGGAACTCAATTGGAGATGGGAAAGGCCGGCATCATCCGCCTCTTTGAGGAGCATCTGAATGGAACACCAGATGCCGGGGCGAAGCTCAAACAGGCTATTCGTCCTACGGTTGACGCCCAGTACCGAAGGGGAATCTGACGAGGTCCAAGAGGGCTTCGGGCGCGGCGAGTCGTGTTGCATGGGCGTGGGGATGCTGGTATCGTGGGACGGAAGAACAAGGGGGATCGTTCTGCTCACTTCGGTCTGTGAGCCCGACGTTGCTCTGGTTGCCCGGAGTGGGCCGCCCCGCTGCCTCGCTTCCGCGGTCTCCCGGTCCTATAGTGACAAATCCCAGTTCGCCCCGTCACAAAGCCAGCAGGAAGGGGTTCCCGTACCACATGTCAGCCATCCCTCAGAATGACCGTGATGTTCTACGCCAGCTCGGCCGTGAGATTGCCGAAGCTGCTGCCGACCCAATCAATGAAACGCGCCGGGCAGTCGGCCGGGCGGTCGGCCGTATGGAGCAGGGCAAGCCGCTGATCCGGATTTACCAGGAGCCGTGGAACGAGCTCAATGGCAGCGGCGAACTCGATTGTCACTGCGAGGATGCGTTCTGTCGTGGCATCGAGGTAGGAATGCGCCAACAGCTCTTCAAATGGCGACACTACCCCGGTGACATGACAATCGGCGTTGTCTCCGTGCAGCCCTACTGCATCCGGGACACTGGTTTCGGCATCTCTGAGGACGTCGATGTGGCGCGGACAGACGACTCCAACAGCGTTGTGTCGCGGCACTTCCACATTCAGATCAAAGACGAGGCTGACATCGCCAAGATCAAGAAGCCTGTGGTGAGCCACGATGCAGCCCGGACCCAAGAGGGTTACCAGAAGCGCTGCGAGATCTTCGACGGCATCCTGCAAGTCCGCACATCGGGTGTCGGCGGGCCCTGGTTCGCGCCCTGGGATTACATCGTGCGCTGGACCGGTGTGCAGGAGATCCTGATGGATCTGGTGCTACGTCCAGACTACGTGCACAAGCTTGTGGCACATCTCGTTGACTGCTGGAGTCACCGCCTGGACCAGCTTGTTGAGCAGGACCTCCTGGCGGCTCCCCTGGATCAGCTCGAGGTCTCCGGCGCCGCACAGATCTTCTCCGAGGTGTCGCCTGAGATGCATGGTGAGTTTGCTCTTCAGCATGAAGCCAAGTTCATGACTCGTTACGGCCGCTGTTACTACGGGTGCTGTGAGCCGCTGCACGACAAGGTGGATGTCTGTGCCGAATACCTGCCGAATATGTACAAGATCTCGATGAGTCCATGGGTGGACTTTGAGAAGGCCGTCGCGAATGTGGGATCGCGTTTCGTGTTTGCCTGGAAACCGAATCCTGCATTCCTGGCCCCCGACCGGTGGGACCCGGAACTGGTGCGGAAGGACATCCGCGAGAAGCTGCAGATGGCCAGCGCCGGCGGTTGCGTTATGGAGATTCATCTGAAGGATATCAGCACCGTTCGCTACGAGCCGCAACGCCTTACTGAGTGGAACCAGATCGCCCAGGAATGCGCAGAGGAGTACGTGTGATCGGGAGGTCCTGAACCCATGCCTGTTGACGTAATAGATGCCATCCACGCACTTGAGTTGCAGGGCGTTGAGCCCCTCGAACTCGAGCGTCGTGTGTGGGAGCAGTTCGGTTGTGAGCGAGCTGTTCTTGTGCTCGACTCGGTTGGCTTCACCCGGGTGAGTGAGTCTGAGGGGATCGTCCACTATCTTGGTCTGCTCGGCCGTTTGCGTGAGCTGTTGCGTCCGGTGATGGAGGACCACGGTTGTCTGCGTCTCCGAGCTGAGACGGACAACCTGTATGTGGAGTTTTCCGGCGTTGTTGATGCGCTCGATGCTGCCCTGGCCGCGAATGAGGCCGTGCATGCGGCGGATCTGATGCTGAATGAGCGTGAGCCGTTTGGTGTGTGTATCGGGATCGGCCACGGCACGTTACTCCGCTCTGAACACGAAGGTGTGTTTGGCACGGAAATGAACCTGGCTTCGAAGCTTGGCGAGGACACAGCCGATCCGCATGAGATCCTGCTGACAGCCGCTGCTTACGCGGCTTTGCCGATGGAACGCCGGAATGGGTTCGAAGAGCGTTTCACCGGGATCTCAGAACATGCCATCTCGTTCTACTGGCGGCACTGGGACCCGCCGGAGCGCCGTTCCGAGTGTTGAGTGCCGCTGAGGACGTCTCTCCTTCGCAAAGTTCTACCGCCCGGTGTATGCTCCCCCCGTTTGCGAACAGACAATCGGGGAGCCTTAGCATGAATCATTCTGTCCGTCTGTCCCTCGTGTTCCTGTGCCTCGCCACGCTTTTGGCCCGTGCGTTCGGTGCGGACAGCGGGCCTCCTTCTGCTTTCCTGCATGCTTCCTTCGAGGACAGTATTGACGCTGTCATGCAGTCCGGTATTCGAGCTGGGAAATGGATTGCCAAGGAGGGAACGCCTCAGTTCAGAGCTGACGGCATTCGCGGCAGAGCCCTGCTGGTTCAGCGCAATGGCGAAGCGGTCACCTATCCGGGGCCCGGCACGCTTCCACCCGATGCCTGGACGATCTCCTTCTGGGTGAAGGGGATCGACGGTGCCCGCTGGCACCAGCGAGGGATCCCCGCAGAGGATGGCACGACCAACGGCGTCAGCCACTTCCAGTTTCTCGAGATGTTCGGGGCCGGAGGCTGGACGCGGCTCTACAAGTACGGCCCCTACGCCAAGCTCTTTCTGCTCACCCAGCTCAAGAACCCCGCCGGCGGGAAGACGACCAAGAAGATGTGGCTCCCCGCGCATCATGAGCAGACCTGGCACCACCATGCCATCGTTTGGCGTCGGGGGCGTGGCTGTGAACTGTTCCTGGACGGACGCAAAGTCGGTGCCGATGTGTCGCATGAGGCTGTCACCAAGGTCACCCTTCTCAAGTTCGGGCAGACCTTTGGCGATGGAACCCAGAGGCGTTTGGTCGATGAACTGATCATTCGCGACCGAGCGATGGCCGGAAACGACCTTTTCCGGGAGTATTTGACCGTGGGGCGCCTGCGAACTCCGCAGCTGATGCGCATCCGGCAAACCCGCCAGCCGATCGCTGTGGACGGCACAATGTCCCCCGACGAGTGGCGTGACGCGAGTGTGACCATGGTGCAGATCGATACGGAAGGGATCTGTCCCGGGGACACTCCTACGTACCTCCATGCTTCCTATGACTCAGAGAACCTCTACTTCGCCATGCGAAGCAAGCTTCCTGAAGAGGCGCTGCGCCACATCGATGCGCAGTTACTCCACGGCTTTGTCCGCGCCATGGTCAGTGCCCGGGATGGCGACATGAGCAAGGACGACACGCTAACCCTCGAACTCATGCCGGATCAGGAGAGTGGGATGACTCAGGCGTTCCGCTGCAACGGAACCGGGACGCGTGCCGATTGGCGCGCACCGGCCTCCGGCCAGACTCATCTTGCCTGGAATCCCGAGTGGCACGTCACGTGCCGGAGCAGCATGGAGGGATGGGTTGCGGAGATCGCGATTCCCTTTTCCTCTCTTGGTGTCAGCGCCCCCAAGCCGGGCACCGGTTGGGGGATGAACGCAACCCGTCAGTGGCGTCAATTGAAGAATGCTGCCGATACGTGGAGTTGGGGCGAACGTGATCCACACACCGGTGACGTCACAGCCGCCGGGCGACTGGGCAGGCTTGTGTTTGGCGGCCCGAACGGTGTGGCGGTTCAGCTTGAGCAGCTTGGGCCGCTTGCTGAAGGCAAGGTAGATATTCGCCTGGGGCTCACAGCGGCGGATGGGACCGGGCCTCTTCAGATCACCATAGGGACGGAGCAGGGGACGTTGCACCAGGACGAGGTCACCATCGAGCCCAACACGGTGCGGTCATGGCATTTTGCCGCGGATCTGACCCAGCAGGCAGCGGGTCTGCTGGTTCTGGATGTCTCGTCGGCGGATGGCGAGACGGTTCACTACCATCTGGACGTCCCGTTCTACGTGGCCCAGCAGCTTGAGATGACGTCCAAACACTATCCGACGAGCAAGCAGCTCCTCGTCCAGTGGCTGGTACGCCAGCCCGACGTTCCCCTCGAACAGCTCCGCTGCAGTTTTAGCGTTCTCGGGGGTGATTCGAAAGCCATGCTGCCCCCCGAGGTGGTCGCATCGCCGTTGCCGGCAGAGGGTGCTCGGACCATTGACGTTCAGGGGTTGGCAGTGGGGGAATACACCGTGGTTGGCCGAGTTCTGGACGGGGAGCGTGTCGTGACTGAGAAACGCCTCCCATTCAGCATCAAGCCTTTGCCGGACTGGCTGGGCAACACCATAGGCATCAGCGCTGACGTGCCCTCGCCGTGGACTCCGGTTGAAGTCGATCGCCAGGCGGACACGGTGAAGGTGTGGGGCCGTGAGGCCGCGTACGGCGACGGCTTTCTCCCCAAGCAGTTGACGACCAATTCTCAAGGCATTCTGGCTTGCCCGATGCGCATAGAGGTGAGTCATGGAGGAGGCGTCGTTTCCACAGCCGACATCCCCGCCAAAGCGGATTGGCAGACAGTGAACGAGACCGAAGCCACCTGCCGGCGGTCCGTGACCACGGGGCCGGTCAAACTGAGTGCCGAGAGCATAACGGAGTTCGACGGATTCACCTGGCTGCGTCTCACGATTGATCCAGGCAAGGAGGGCGCCGATATCCAGGGCATCCGATTTGTGGTGCCCCTGCGTCCGGAATGGGCAGAACTCTACAACCCCTATGACTATGCCTGTCGACTCACCGGAGCCCTGCCGGAAGAGGGCTTCAAGGGAGCCATGCGGCCGATTTGGCTCGGCAACCACGAAGGCGGCATCCAAGTGATCGCCGAGACCTCACGTACCTGGTGGGTCGAGAACCGAACACAAGAGATGACCATCCGCCACACGGACGACGCGGTCGAGCTGCAGCTCAATCTCATCGATCACCCCACCGTTTTGACCGAGCCGGTGACGATTGAGCTGGGCTACATCGTCACTCCGGTGAAGCCGCCTCCGCCACGTTACCGGAACTGGCGCGTTTACACGCCCAGGAAGGCGACGTGGCGAGACGGGAAGCTGGTCAACAATGGGTATCACATTGCGTACGAGAAACGAGCGATGGCGGAGAAGCGGGACATCGAGATCATCGATATATGGTCGACCGGCTGGAGCGATCCGCACGATCCCAGCGGCGAGACGCATTACCCGATCCCCAAGGCCTCCATTGATGAAAAGCGCTGGAAGCGTCCGCTTTACTGGGGCGGAACAGTGTGGTCGTTCCCCTACATGCAGCTGCACAATTTCTGGGCAGAGAGCGCCGAATTCAGGCAGTTTGGGCACGAGTGGGTCAGCGATACGCAGCGTGTGCCCGTCTTCGCACCGGATCACCACACGAATGCACGGACTGTTTCCGTCTGCCAGGGAGCTCGGTCATACCAGGACTTCATTATGTTCGGGATCAAACAGCTCTACGACCAATCCAGTCCACGTGGATTCTACTTCGATGTTTCCCGGCCGATCGCCTGCAACAACGCACACCATGGCTGCGGAATCCGCAAAAGTGGGGACGGCGGCGGGGTCGTTGAGACGACCAACTTCCTCGGGACACGCCGTCTGTTGCGGCGCATCTACACGCTCGTCAAACAACGGCATCCGGATGGACTTATCTTCTTCCACATGTCCGGGCACATTGCCATGCCGGTCTACTCATTCTGTGATGCTATGGTCGATGGCGAGAACTACACGAGCATCCTCAATCGCAAGGACAATCGAGGCTATGAGAACGTCCTCAGTCTCGATACCTTTGCCGCGCAATACAACACCCAGAACAACCTGGGGCCGGTGTCCGTTTTTCTGCCCGAGTTCCAGCGCTCAAGCGCGATCAAGGACGAGGAGTGGGAACAGTTCGGTACTCAGCCGGCAGACTATCTCAATGGTCTCTGGCTGCTGCATGACGGGGTGATCTGGTGGGCATACACACACTACGAGCAACTCATGAAGCTCTTCCACGCCCTCGACGCGCTGGACTGGGGGCATGACTATGAGTTCATCCCCTACTGGAAGCAGGCTGCGATGCGTTTGCCCGATGGCGTGGTGGCATCGTTTTACAGAGACCGTCGTACGGCCCGAACGCTGGCTGTCGTGATGAACATGAACGAGATGCCGGTGAGTCTCAATGCAGGACTGCAGTTCGGAGCTCTCGGTGTCCCGCAGACGGCTCGCGTCCGTGATATCCTGCACGAGGACCCCTGCAGTCTGGACGCCGGTCAGCTGCGGGTGAGTATCCCCGCCAAGACGTTCCGAGCTATCTTGATGGAGTAAGACGACATGACCGCAAAGAAGATTGTGTGTCTGGGGGCGGGCAGCCTGTACTTCCGGCGTGCCATCGGGGACCTTCTTGTGAACGCCGGTCTGGCCGGCTCCGAGCTGGTCATGGTCGACCTCGTCCAGGAGAAATCGGGTCGGGTTGCGGCTTTGGGGAAACGTCTGGCTGAAGAGGCCGGGACTGGCTGGACGGTTCGTTCTGCCGCAAGCCTGGCAGACGCCCTGGACGGTGCGGACTTCGCCATTTCATCGATCGGGGGAAGCGGCGCGGGGATCAATCAGCGCGTCTATGACTCCTACCATCACAATGCAGATGTGTTGATCGCGGCCAAGTATGGCATTCGGCAGATCATTGCAGACACTGCCGGCCCCGGGGCGATGATGATGGCCTTGCGTTCGATTCCGGCTTACATGGAGATTTGTCGGGAGATGGAGAAGCGGTGTCCGGACGCCATCCTGTTCAATCACTCCAACCCGATGGCCGTGCTCTGTCGTGCGATGCACAAGTACACGAACCTCAATGTGATCGGCGTGTGTCACGGTGTCCAAGGGGGGATTCGCGATGTGGCCAAGATCCTTGATCTCCCGATGACGGAACTCGATTGCCTGTGGATTGGGACCAACCACTACTACTGGTTGACTCGTGTGGCGCACCGTGGGCGTGACCTTTACCCCGAGCTGATGTCCCGTACATCCGCCAAAGCCCCTCCCGCGGGTAGCGAACTCAGTCACCAGCTCTCTGCCATCTATGGGAAGCGTATCCTGTACAGTCCTGACGACCACATCATCGAGTTCTACCCGTTCCTGGCGCAGACACAGGGCGGGGTTGAGGGCTTGCCCGAGAAGCTGGCGGAGGGGGCCGTCGCGCGTTTTCCGGACGACATGTCCTGCAATGGTCCCCCACAGGTCACCTCGGAGGTCCGCGATGCGTTCTTTGAGCAGTATCAGGAGCTCCTGGGCGGGACCGGGTTGCCGGACGCCCCTTCGGATCCGCTTACCGGCGAAGGGATTGGGGCGATTCTGGACGCGGTCACGCATGGCAAACGGCAGGTCTGCATTGCGAACATCGCGAACAATGGCTGCATCCCGAATCTGCCGGCTACCGCTGAGGTCGAGGTGGAAGCAGTCACCGATTCCTGTGGTGTTCGCGGCCTGCAGATGGGAGAGGCACCGCTCCATCTGAAGGGGCTTCTCGAGAAGCGTTTTGTCTGGCATGAGCTTGTCGCTGATGCGGCCGTCGAAGGAGACCGCAATCTCGCGCTCCAGGCTCTGATGATTGACGATGTCGCGATTGTCCCGGACCAGGCGGCGAAGATGCTGGATGAACTCCTGGTGGCCTCGCGCGACCTGTTGCCGCAGTTCCACGAGTGAGCGGGGCTTGCAGCGGGGGAGGATGACGTGCTTTGGGCCGAGGGGTTGTAATGTTGGCGGCCGGTCGGTATCATGGCGTGGTCTGTAGCCGACAATCGGCCGGGCCGTTATTGAGAGTTGACCGGGAGGAGTTTGCCTGATGAGTGTGTTTGACCTGAGTGGCCGGAATGCGTTAGTCTGTGGTGGATCCCGTGGGATTGGCGCCGACATTGCCCGTTTGCTTGGCCAGTCTGGAGCCAATGTTGCGGTTTGGTTTCGGAGTCGTCAAGCTGAGGCTGATGCGGTGGTGGCCGAACTCCGTGGACTGGGGCGTTCAGCAGTGGCGTTCAAGCAGGATCTTGAGGAGATCGATGAGCTCCCGGGCGCGGTTGCCCGCACCGTTGAGGAGTTTGGGCCCATTGATGTCCTTGTCAACAACGCGGCCATCGCGGACCTCGTGCCTGTGTCGCGTGTCACCCCGGAGCTGATGCAGCGCACACTTCAGGTCAATGTCATGGCTCCGTTCTTCGTCTCGCAGGTCATCGCGGGGCACATGGTCGAGCGTGGCAAAGGGGGACGAATCATCAACATCACCAGCACGAACGGCTTTGTTGGTGAGGCTCTGCTGGCTCCGTACAACGCGAGCAAGGGAGCTATGGAGATGCTGACAAAGTCGCTGGCCATTGAGCTGGGGCCAAATGGGATCACCGTAAACAGTGTTGCCCCGGGACTGATCGAGACTGAGATTGGCATGGACTTCCCACTCAAGGACGAGTTCTGGCAGTACGCGACCGAGCATGTTCCGCTGGGGAAGCTGGGACAGGCAAAGGACGTTGCCGGAGCGGTCGTGTTCCTGGCCGGCGAAGCCGGGGGATACATCACCGGGCAGCACATTATTGTCGATGGCGGTCTTCTGTGTGATCAGTTCCCGCGGATGCAGTTCTACACAGGTGAAAAGTAGCGCCGGAAGACGCGGAAGCGGCGACCCCGGGGAGGGCCGCCGCCGTTTCTATCCGCTCGTCTGAACGTCGTGTGATCAGCTTGCTTCGCGATCTTCCTTCCGGCTCAGCATCCCAACCAACATGACGACTCCCATCCCGACCATGCTCAGGCCCCCCACCGGGCCCAAGGCCCCGCCGCCGATTGAGGGGGTTGGGACGGAAAAGGCCGGTTTCTTGCGATCGACCCGGTAGTTGGTGATCGGCGCCGTGCGCCGTGCGGCTTGAGCCTGATGCTCCACAGCCAGACGCTGGCGATTGCGGCGTTCCACCCCGTGCCTGGCGAAAGCATCGTCCGCCAACACCAGCATGGATGTCTCATCCGTCACCAGCTGATAGTCCACCCCGAGGCCCTGGACTGCGCTCCTTACCTCTTTGTCCTCCATCAGTCCCACATCGCGTTGGTGTTCGAGGTGTTCGATGCGGGTCATTGCCCACAGGCGTTCGAGTTCGGGATTGTCCTTGTTGATCTTGGGGAAGTCGAATGTCGTTGTGTAGGTCTTGTCCTCTCCGGTGAGCCTGGCCTTGAGCGTGACCGTCGCGGTGCCGGGCTTGTTGTATCGGCCCATGATCACGAGCTGCTGGCCGCGATACACCTTGCCAATCGCTCCATCGTTTGTGCCGTGGGTCTTGACCCCGGTGATTCGGAGGTCGGCATCGTGCAGGCATTCGAAGGTGACCTTGCTCTTTGCGAGCATGATTTGGCCGATGATGTCGTCACTGTTTGAGACGCCTGCGTAGAATCCTCCACTGGCCGAACAGACGGTTCGCATCAGGGGCCAGTTGGCGCTGTTGCCCATCAGGAACCCGAAGACGCGCACATCGTGTTGGCTCATGAGCTTGTGGAAGGCTTTGGGGGCGACGACTCCGGTATTGGTCACGGCGTCGGTGACCAGGACAATGCTTGTTGCGCGGTCATCGTCGAGGTCGTTCAGCGCCATTCTGAGCCCGGCGTGCATGTTCGTTCCTCCGGCGACCTGTAGGCCCTTCACCTTCGTGATGGCTCCCGCTACGTCCTCGGGGTTGGCCGCAGTCCAGCCGCCACAGAGGCTCTGGGCGGAGTTGGCGAACGTGATGATGCGGAATCGGTCTTGTGGCTTGAGCTCGCCGAGAGTTCGACTGACGCCGTCGGCCAGCGTGTGCAGCTTGCCACTCATGCTTCCGGAAAGGTCCAGAACGAACACATAGTCCGCGCCGCGATCCAGAGGCTGGAGGTCAATGCCGGGGGTCACGACCATCATGAAGGTTCCAGGTTTTCCGGGGTCCGCGCGATACGGGATTACTTCAACGCGTCCCGGCAGGTTGTCGGCCAAACGGTAGTAGAAGACGAGATCGCGGTTGAGGCGGGCGCTTTTCTGCTCCAGCCTGGCGCGGTAGTGGCCCTCGCCGATCTTCTCGATTGCGGCACTGTTCTCAAGGCCCGGCAGGCGGACATCGGCGACAGGCCAGGCGCTCTTGAGCTCGATTTCAGCCGTCAGGGACTGTTCGACCTGGTCATTCCGTGTCCAGAAGCTCTGGGCGGCGGGATCGTCTGTTCCTCCCTCTTCGAGAGGATAGACGTAGCGCCCCACACCGGTGTCGATGTCAAGCGGCTGGTAGTACACGAACTGAATGACCGCCGTGCTCCTGGCCTTCACGGGGGAGACGGCGAACTCGAACTGCTGGTATCCCTTCTTTTCGGCCAACCCGGATTCATTGCCTTTGTCCCGTTCCTCCTCGTAGACCTTCCGGGCTTTTCCTTTGGGGAGCACTTCGCCATGGATCGTCTTTTCCCCCAGCATGATCGTGACTTCCGACAGGCTGGCACTTTTGGGGACGGGGAAGCTGTACAGGGCCTCAAGATCCTGGGCGTTCGGGTTGAAGAACGTCTGGTTGACCGTGGTGATCGCGAATCCGTTGTTGATGACCACGCCTAGGTGGTGGTCCTGGATCTGTATGGCCTGGAGCGCCGAGTTGACCGGTTTGAGCGTACCTGCGGCATGGGTGCTGGTGACCACACCGAATACGAGGGCCGCAGCCCACAGCGCTCGTGATACTCTACGGAGAGGGAACGAGGGCGAGGGTCGTTGTCTGCTCTGCTCGTTGGGATGTACCGTTCTTCCTGTGGCATGCATGAGTCTTCTCCCGTTGTTACGTCCGGTTGTGCCCAGTTGATTTTTGTCTTCTTGTGCACAACGCTTCTCGGTTTCGTGCTTTATGTCTTTTGCCAGGCTCTCCCGGCAAACAGACTATTCTTGTACAGA
>Ga0209045_1000482_pt1 | contig 46991 bp, 25 predicted proteins | sample SaaInlLV_10m_DNA_4_FD_184664 | JGI IMG/M metagenome (GOLD analysis project Ga0209045, IMG submission 184664) | Marine microbial communities from expanding oxygen minimum zones in the Saanich Inlet - Saanich Inlet SI072_LV_200m_DNA (SPAdes) (version 2) | ecosystem: Environmental > Aquatic >...
CCGGCTTTCCTCCTTGATTGCAGCGACCGACGCGGTATCCGCACGTCCGTAGCAACAACGAACATCAATCAGCCCTTTTCAGGGCTTCATTTTTTCATTCTGAACCTGCCACTTCCAATAAACGTGCGTCCTCTGTCCACTCATCATTCAGTCGACTCAGTCCGCGACTCCCAGCGAACCGTCACACCCAATCCGTACAGGCCGCTGCCCGTCATCAGCCGCGTTCCCTGCCTCAATGAGCGCCGTGGCCAGCACGCCGGCTGAAGCGCCCATCGTCGTCGACGCATCACCGCGGATCACCTGGCAGAAATGCGCCAGTTCGGCCTCAAAAGCGTTCACCGTCCCCGGGTCTGCGGTCTCGACCCGAACATCATCAGTGTGAATGACAATCCGGTCCGGACGCTCGATCCGAATGTATCCCTTTTCTCCCATGAAAGTCAGCGTCAAATCGCGGTATTTGAACGTGCTGTCAGTCGCGTACATGCCCTGCAGTTGGCCGATCATTCCATTTGCGTAGCGGACAGTCAGGGCAAACGCATCCTCCCGCGACCAGTTGAAGCGATGCTCAAGCCTGGCATGCAGCACCTCCACCGGCCGAGTCGCCGTCAACCAATGAATGAGGTCAAACTCATGGACGGACAACTCGTACATAGCCCCGACGGCGGGGATCCAGTTCAGGCCAGGATGGGGAGTGTAAGGCTGCTGTTTGACTGAAGAAACGGAGTGCAGGGGACCGATTTCCGGAATGAACTCGCGCGCCTTCGCGAATACAGGTTCGAATCGCATTTTGAAGCCCACCAGCAACGTGCATCCGACCTCCCTGGCCGCCGCCTCCAGAACCTGACACTCGCCCACATCCATGGTCAGGGGTTTTTCGCAGAACACATGAAAACGGCGTCTCAGAAGATCACGCACCAAACCGAAATGGAGATGAGGCGGGGTGACCACACTCACGCCGTTCGTCTCGGCTGGGATCTGCTTGACCGAGTCGACCGCCAAGCCCCCGAATGCCTTTGCCGCCGCCGCTGCTTTCTCAAGATCCTGGTCGACACACGCAACGATCTCCACGCCAGGAAGCGCAGTGTACGCACGTAGATGCGCCTGACCGATACCACCACATCCCACAACCGCAATCCGCACCATCAGCAGTACTCCCATCCCATCTGCTCAACACACGGCGTCAGGTCGTACCGTTGACCGACGCAAGGTCTGACGTAGATTAGCGGCGTTAGGATGAATAGCCAAGGCCAACTGTTCTCCCGGTCCGGAATCGGTCCCCAGTGGCGTCGGGCGCGAATGGCGAGCCCACCCCCGGGCCAGTCACCGATGAGGCTTCGTCCGGGCCGGCAAAAGGCGATGCCGAGTATCGTCGTTGGCGCCCCGGGCGGAGAATCGCGAAGAATGGTCCGCCCGTAAGGGTTGCCAGGAAACAGAAAGGCCTCATTCGTCGAATGATGAACGCCGAGCGAAGAAACAGTGCCCGGCCTGCGGCTTACCGATCCCTGGCGCGGGAGCATTCCGGCCTCCTCGGTACGTACGTCTGTACGCACCAAGGTGCCCGAAGCACTTCCACATCCAAGCATCAGCAAGGGGTGGGCCCGCTGTTCACGCCCGCCGCCACTAGGCCAACGGAAGGAGCCATCAATGAGCCCGATTTCAGCAGGTGCAGCCCAAGCAGCGATCACTCCCCGTGCCGGCACGGATCTCTGCGGGTTCGGCGGAAGAGCCGGGCCGTCGCAAGGCGTCCATGATGATTTGCGCGCCTGCGCACTCGCACTCGAGGGCGGCGACCAGGGCGTGCTCTTCCTGACTCTCGACCTGATTGGGCTTCATCACGATGACGTAGCACAACTGCGAGACAGGATAGAAACTCGAACAGGCGTTCAACGTGAACGCATCATGTTCTCCTGCAGCCACACACATTCCGGGCCGGTCACCCCCTGCATAGACGGCCTTGGCCGGCAGGACACCGCCTACCTCCGACGCCTTGAGAATCAACTCGTGGACCTCGCCGAAGAAGCGTGGACAAGCCGGCAACCCGCAAGAATCGCTTCGGTACGAACGACTCCCGTCTCAGTCGGGATCAATCGACGAGAAGTCCGGGGCGGCAAAATGGTCATCGGGCTCAACGAAGCCGGAACAACGGCCCCCTATGTCGACGTCCTAGCTGTCAACGCGCTGGACGATCAGCCGATCGCGCGCCTCTTTTGCCATGCAGCACATGCGGTGACTCTGGGAGGCGACAACCTGTTGATCAGTGCCGATTGGCCAGGATATGCTCAGCGAGCCGTCGAGGAACAACTGGGAACACCCTGTGTGGCTCTCTTCATGCAGGGATGCTGCGGCAATATCAACTCCCATCCACGGGGCACCTTCGAACACGCCGAAAGTCAGGGGCGCGTGATCGCCGAGGCAGTCTGTGCTGCGGACAGCGAGGCAGCCTGGATCGCAGAGGCCCCCATCTGTGCTTGCTCCGAACCTCTCGCACTACCCCTGTTGCCCCCTCCTTCAGTCGCTGATGCTCAAGCCGAAGTGGACCGCCTGGAAAGGGAACAGACGGGTGAAAGCCAGCTTGCCAACTACGGCAAACAGATGATGGATCAACAACTCCTCAGCTGGGCCAAAGGCCTTCTGGACTTGGCGGAATCTCCTTCACAGAACCGCACCGTCCCATTCGAGATTCAGGGAATCAGGGTCGGTGAGTTTGTGGCATTGGGGCTGCCCGGAGAGGTGTTCATCGAGTACGGGCTCAACATCGACGCTGAGAGTCCGTTCGGGGTCACGGCAGTGGCAGCCTACACCAACGGCAACGTCGGGTACATCCCGACAGCCGCGGCATACCCGGAAGGTGGGTACGAGGTCCTGTCCGCTATCCGTTACTACGGCACCACCATGCCGGCTCCCGAGAGCGAAGAACTGATCCTGCAGACGGCCAGGGGCGTTCTGGAACAGCTGGCGACCTCGCCCTAATGATTTCCCTTCCCTTGGAGCGACGATGTCCTCAGCGTCCGTGCTCTCCATCCGGGCCGCGCCCAGCGTAAGCGGGCTTTGCCCCCCCCCCTCCCGTTGGTCAGGGCTCTGCCGGAACCGAGCCACGACCTGTCCGTCCGAGCCGCGACTTACGGGAGCGGTGCCCCTGCCCGGCCGAGCCGGCGGCCGGTCCTGAACAGAGCCGCAATCTACCGGGAGCGGTCTTCCCCGACACTTCCGGGCCATCCCACAGGCCGAGCCGCGGGCCAATAGAAGGGATGCACCGGAGCGCGCGAGACCTTCCCCAAGGCCACTGTTACCTTGCTCTTGGCATCTCCAGGCAGTGCCAGGCGCACATATCCCGTCTTCTTTTCAAACCGCCACCCCGGGAGCGCACTCCCATTGCACGTCACATCGGTCACCACGCGACGGCTCCACAGACGGACAGGGACGCTGCCCGGTCTCTCCCGCAGAGGCACGAAGACCAGTTCCACCGCATCGCCGGCAACGGTAACCCTCCCACTTCGGTAGGCTAACGGCGCCCACTCACACAGGAACATGCTGCTGGCATCGTACACTGTCCCGCCGATCATGTTTGCATAGTGGATTGAGGACCACCACTTCCTGCGATAGCGCTCGTCAGCCAGGGCGATGCCCTCAAGCAGTTCCTCTCGCGGCCAGCCCAACAACCTTCGCATGAAGAGGTGGGTGTATCCGGTCCGCAGATCCGCAGGGATGCGTTCGGCCTCGACAGCCCGTTCATAGAACGCCGTTGGGGCAGCGGCGAAGCGTCGGTACAGGCCGACGATCTCCGGCGATGTTCCCTTCGACGTGTCGTAGTAATCCGCCCCGATGCGGACCGAAAAGTCCCGCTTTATCCCGTGCCCAACCAGAGCCTTTCGCCCTGCAATTCCGTTCGTTTTGAAGGAAAATACATAGGGCAGTTCCTCCCATTGAGGGTTACCCCGCCGTCCCAGATCCTGCAGATACTCGGGAAACCATCGTCTGGCCAGGATCGGGACACTGGCTTTGGCCGCCAGAGCAATGGCCTTCTCGCTGACAGCCTGATCCCCGACAACCGCAGCCATCCGTGCCAAAGCGATCATCCCCGGATACTCCGAATTCAGCATGTCGATCCCGACAGTAGCTCCCTCTTCCCGGTTGAATGATGCCAGCAAGGCCCAGTCGTGCACCCGTTCCAAGTACACGCCCAGCGCTCGGATGAAGGTCCAGTTGGACCGAATGGTGTCCCAATCCCCAGTGTATTGGGCATAAGCCCACAGACAGTACAGAACGAGAGCAGAGGACTCGTTCTGGTCAGTGAAATAGCGAACGCCCTGCTGCCAGTTGGTGGGCCAGATAAAGGTGACCAGGTAATCGTGGCCGGTGAACGGTTCAGTTCGCCAGCGAACAAAGCTCTTGTGCTGATAGAAGTTCAACGTCTGCCAATAGTGGGTCCTCAGTCGTGCATCCAGAGCCCTTTGGGCCGAAGCCTCCATCATCGGTCGCCCGAGAACACTGCCGAATCCGTACAGCCACTTGTAGAGGTCGATGCACTCGGCCGCAAAGTCTTTACCTCCCGACCGCTGGTACCCCCGTAAGTCCTCCACGTACGGCGTAGAACTGAGGAAGCCTCCCGACGTGTGCTGCGTAGCCTCGTTGCCCAGCAGGAAGTGCTCAGACATGCTCTTCCTGACCGCCTCGAACCCCTGTGGGCAGATGTAGCCAAGATGATCCTGAACGGGGACCGGCAGTCCATAGCTCACGTCATCCACGTCCGGGACGACATGCAATTCGCCGTAACGGGTAGGACAGTTCACATTCAGCAACCCGTCCGGAAGAGTCACCGGGAAGCCCTTCCCGGCCGCGAATGACACCAGCGGGGGGATGGGAGCCAGCCTCTGCGGCATTACCCCGTAGTCGTTGTCCACGATCCGCCAGGAGAAGCGGTCGCTCAGCCGCACCTCGTGGTCGTCGATCTGATGCTCCTCCACACACGCGATGGGAATCGCCAGACCTGCCCGGCTCCATTGCCGACAGGCCGTGACCACTTCAGCGGGAATTCCCGTCTCCAGCCACGTCTCGGTGAGAGGGCTGGGAACCCCTGCGACTCCCTCGGGGAAGCTCACCCCAACCCCGACCTTCCCACCGGAGAAGTCGGCCACTAAACGACGCAAGCCTGACCGTTGCCCGGTCACAAACAGGCGGGACGGCCGATGCGAGAACACGAGCTGGATGGGGTGCTCGGGGAAAACGGGGTCCCCTCCCTCCCCTGCGTCACCATACCAGAGAAGCAGCCAGTTCTCTGTGGGAATAGGCAGGTCTGCTTCGCCGGAATCCGGGACCTCAAGTCTCAGGCGATCCATCCCGTCCTCCCCTGGAACGGCAACGAACCGAGCACCTGGGATATCAACCACCGCTGTCGCCTCGCTGGACTCATGCATGATCACCGGGCTCCCAAGAGTAGCCGTTAACTCCCACGACGCCCCGGCCAGCGAGCAGTCAAGTGTCTTTGCCAGCCAGTTCACACGTCGGCAGCGCACCGTCGGTTGAGTGCCCGCATGGGCCTCGACGTCAGAGCCGAAAGCCACTCGCACTGGTCGGGCGCCTTTACCTGTGGGCAGAATGCGTAGCCCCGAGTCGATACTTGCGGTCAACAAACCTGCGCCGAGCGCTTTCCAGCCGAAACGTCCCGTGTTCCTCTCCGAGATCAGCCCGGGCCCGGTACCACGAACGCGCTGCATGACGGCGGGTATCGCGTCGCCATACCCCGACGCAGCAAGGAGGAGTCGGATGTGGAAGGCATTCCCCTCGAAGCCGAAGGGTTGCCGCAGAGGTTCGGAAAAGAGCCCTGCGCCCACGTAGAACACGCGTCCCTTCCCAACCGTTCTCTCGACCACGACAGCAAGGCCCCCGTCCGTACGGGCCAGGACATTTGCACCGGGCTTCGGCTGCCCTCGGCACCAGTAGGCGTGCTGCCAGTCTCCTGCCGTGAGCCCTGCAAAAGCAGGGTGATCCTCAGCAAACTCTGTCACTCGTTGAGCACGTGGATCAAAGCACTCCTGCCCGTCAAAGTCGACCGGCAGCAAGTCGTCGAAGGCCTCGGAGACGTTGCCGTAGAAAATCACGCTGCCACCGTTGTCCAGAAGACCTCGGAGAGCAGACAGTTGCGCCGCCGCCACAGTGTCGGAGGGTGCCTCGCTGGTGACCACGGCCACATGTGTCGACGCGACAACTCCACGCGTATGCTCCACCTGCCAGCGCCACGGCCCCAAAAGCAGTTTTCCTGCACCTTCCGGATCGATCGCATCCAGGGCCATGGCGACCTGCAGCGTAGGGAAAAGCCCGGTTTGAGCCACTGGATCCACGAAAAGTGACCAGGTCTCTGTGGCCCCCGTCACGCCCCCGACCGTCATCTGAGTGCCGACCACGCAATGCCCTGACGCCGCTGTGTCCGGGACATCTACCATCGTGCTGGGGCCCGCCTCCTCACCCAGCTCCACCGGCAAAGACCACCTCCCCCGTTCCACCCCCGCGCTGTCCGTGAATTGCCCATTGAAGACGCCTGACACGGTGCGGCAACCAGGATGCACGGAACGCAGGCGAAACGGGATGCCCTCGCTTGCCGACACCCGGTAGCCGATCTGCTCCCAATCCGGCCCCAGACACTGCGCGAAATCCGTCTCCGGCACACGTGCAAGCAAGGCTGGGGAAACCGGGTCCATATCCGTGGATGAGAACACCTCGAGTTCACGGATCCGCCCGATATTACCGACACTCTCGATCCGCACAGCCACGTAACGCAGGCTGTAACCGGGAGCACCAAACTCCCATTCACGTGTTTTGCGCTCGGGCACCCACCCCCGGGCCTTGTCCACCCCCAGGATGTACCACGCCTCTCCATCCTCAGAGACGTCAATGCGGAAACTCTTCAGCTTGTTGGTGCGCTCATTGTCCGTAGCGACAAGCCTGACACTGACCACCGCCTTTGGCCTCCCAAGGTCTACCACCAGGTACCCCGGCAGAAACGGGTAACCTGTCGTCCCTGCCCACGTCTCAGAATCGCCGTCGATCGCCGCCTGGGGGTTCCGCAACCAACCGGTCGCGGGCACAGCGTAGGCCTCTTTGACCATCGCCCGTTGCCCATCGGGAGCGGCTTCCAGGCGAACGTCATCCAGCCACAGGCTGCCGCTCGGCATGAAGTCTATTCGCCCGTCTTCGTCATCCTCGGTCACGGTGCAGACGAGGGCATACTCCCTCCACTCCGTCTGCAGTCTCATCTCCTGTGCAAGCCCCAGGTTCCGCCAGGGCACAGAGTTGCGCATCACCGACACGCGCAACCCCGTATCCGGCTCTGCACTCCGGGCCCAGAAACGGATCACGAAACGCTGACCTTTCACCAAGGGCAGCCCCGCCTGGATCAGTTGAATGTGATGCGGTGCCCCGGGTCGACGCACATTGAGATGAAGACTGGCCGCCCCCTCGTGCGCCACCGCCTTGTCGCATCGGGCAACTGCTTCCGCGCCCTTTTCATTGACATAGAGCCACCACCCCTCCTCCAGCACTTGCTCGAAGCCGCCGTTCACCAGTACCGGCACATCGTCCTCATGCGCCAGGAGAGATGCTCCCATGGATACACAGACCACGGCCAGAATCCCATGGAACGAAAGGCGGTGAACAACGCCGGGCATGCGCGTCTCCTCGAAAGATCACATCATAGAAACGGCGAGGCCCAACAACGTCAGGCCTCGCCGGATGAACAACGGACAGGGCAAACTCACCCCTGCAGCAGGCCATCGACCGTTGCGGACATCCTGTCGACATCCTGAGCGTCCAGAACGCCCATGGTCATATTCAGCACAACCGTCTGCTTGGCAGGCAGGATCTTGATGTTCCCCTTCTCCTTCTCCGCGTGGTAGCCCTCTGGCTCCGCCGTCGCAGGGAGAATCATGCCCATCGCCGCCTGGTCCTCAGTCCGGCAAATCCAGCGGACGCCGACCCCAAGTTGCTCGGGGCGATGCCCGACATAGTCGCCAGTTCCATCCGGATGCACCTGCATGGTGTGAGCCCAGCCCACATCATCCGCCAGATAATCCAGGAAGAAGACGACCTCGGGATCAAACATCTGATCATCCGTCAATACGTTGTGCTTCTCCGGATGCTCCTCGAGCTCCGCAAGGAACTCACGGTAACCCGGCTTCGTCTTCACATGCGCCGGAACGCTCTTCCGTACCCGGGCACTCGCCGGAGTGCACGGGGCACTGTAGACGAGCTTCCCACCGTCAACAGGACGGAAGTTGATGTGTGCGAGATACATCCACTCCATGTCGGTGTTCTTGAGGTTCGTCAACGCCATGTCAACGTCAAACAGTGGACTGCCCTGCCGGACCGTGACCAATGGTTCGGCCGTGTAGTTGTGATTGAAGGCTACCGTGTGCTGGTAGCATCCGCCGACCCCCACGAAGGCCCCCTTTTCGTCCTCGCCGGAGACAAGGTATGCCTTCTGATACGCAGCATTGGGCAATTCCCCGTGCAATGCGTGCGTATCCTCACCCATCGGTACGCCCATGGCCGTCGCCCCGCAATGCAACAGGAACCCCCCGTAAGTATCCAGATACTCCTGAGTCGGCTGGGGCTCAGCAAACATCGACTGCATCGTGAGTTCGCGACCGCGAAAGTTGGCCGACCAAATCTGCTGGCCCTGGTAAGGCAACACGACCAGCTCCCCTTCGCTGCTCGTGACGCGCAAGCCGCACACGCCAGTGCTGAAGCGGAACCCGGAAACGGTCATCCCACCATGCTCCAACAGCGTCTTTTCACTCTCTCCGAAAAAAGCGGGGGCCAAATGAAACACTGTTCTCGAACCCATACCGAATCCTCCTCGATATATCTACACACGTACCAAACAAGCGAACATGGGAACCTGACAATAGCCGCTGAGCTCCCGTTCGCCAATGCCCCTCTCAACGGCTCTTCTGGCATCTCGGCTGGTGAGAGGCTACAATCAATGACGCACAACGTCAAGGCGACGACGTCCCATCAGGGGCGCGGTATTGGTCAGTCCCCGGTCCATTGCGCCACGGGAACTCATGTCGGCCGCCAAGAACCGTGGACACTGAGATGCAGCAACACGCATTAGGAGGACCTGGAAGATGCGCTTTAGTTTCCGCCCTGCCCTCGCCGTTCTCGTGCTCGCTTTGGCGGGAGGCTGCTACTCGACCCCCAGCTACACCACCGGAGGCAGGCCCGGACGTGCCCCCCGCATCCAGCCTGTCCGGCATTGGAACGAGCTCCAGGAACTGATTCGGAGCAGTCGACAGCCTCTCGCTGTCATCTTCCAACTGCCAACATGTCCCCACTGCAAAGCACTCAAGAAGAAACTGCCCGCCCTCGCGAGTGAATATCCCGGGATCACGTTTGCAACCGTAGACGGCGGACGCACCCCCTATCCGCCATACAAACATGGTGTCAAAGGCTACCCAACAACGGTCATTTTCTCAAATGGCCGTGAGATCGATCGCTTCGGAGGGAATCGCCTCATGTTCAGCCTCCGCAAACGCTTCGATCGTGTCGCCGCATCATATCGGTAACGTCCCGACATATGACGCGCCCAGGCCATCCCGCCGACTAGTGGAGCGAGCAGAAAGAATGCGCAGTTTCATCGGCTTCTTGCTCCTCGCACTGCCACTTGGGCAGGCTGCTCCCTCTCCGTCTCCATCGCCCCTGCCGGATGTGCTCACCGAGGAAATCTCGCGTTTCCGTCGGCTCATGGCAAGCGCGTCCCCCCAACTCCGAACTGAGGGCATCCAGGGCGCTCGTTTGCTGCGCCTGCAGAGCTTTGAGCGCGATATCCTTCCCCGTCTCCGGGATGATGTCCCGTCCGTCCGGGGGGAAGCCGCCCAGGCCCTTGCCGTCTGCGGCACGTCCCGGGCAATCCTCCCCCTCGCGACCATGCTCCAGGAGTCCGACTGGGCCCTCAAGCAACGCGCCACACAGGCGCTGCGCACCCTCACCGGACAAACGGAAATGCCAGCAGACGCGGGATCGTGGAAGACGTGGTGGAGTGAGACGCCTCCGGAGGCCAGCGTTCAGAAACTGCTTGCTGCGCTGAGCAAGAACGCCCCACAAGCACCTCCCGGCGCGGCCCAGACCATCCGCGCTCTTGCCACGCAAGCAGATGAGGCCGGGATTCTCGCCGTCCTCACTGGAACGAAGGGGCTTCCCGGAGCACAACGGAAGAGCCTCACCGAAGCGTTGGACCGAGTTGGCTCAAAGGCTTCCCTGCCCTACTTTTGCCAACGTGCTTCGGTCGGTGATCGTGCCGCCGCCTGGGCGTTGGGAACACGGCCCGGACCGGACTCTGAGGCAGCTCTGCTCAAGGGTCTTCGCCGAAGCCACTCACTTGACTTCCTGCTTAATCTCGATCGCCTGCACTCGACGGCTTGCGCGCCCTTCATTCCACGCCTCTGCCGGAACTTCTACAGCGTCATCCGAGCCGGGTTTGGCGAAGACATACGCTATCCCCCGTCCCCCATGCGCCGTGTCTCCGCAAACCTCATCCGCAGGACAGGTCGAGGGGATGAACTGGTGGACATGACCCTGAGGCAAATGGAGAGGGAGCTCAAGCCGGAAGAAATCCCCGCCGGTTTGAAGCCACTTTTTGCCGACCTCCGTAAAATCCTCAACCCCGAATTCCTGCGCGAAGGTTACAGCGGCTGCGACCCCATGCTTGGCGCCCTGCACGACGTTGCCCGCGATCCCGCGATCACTCCCCGACTGATTGCGTTGCTTTCAAACGAGTGCCTCCTTGTCCGTATCTACGCGGCCCTGACCCTGGGCAGACTCCAAGCACGAGAAGGTGTTGCCCCCATCCTGGCCGTCATCCGGAAGGGCTATGCGTTTTCAGACGTTACTGCCATGGCATCCGCGAAGCACACAGCAGACGTACGCAAGGTCGCCGGGAAGCGGGTGAGACAAAGTCAGACTGTCCGCTGGCTTGGCTACCTGTGCGTCGCGTTGGGACACATAGGCAGTGAAGACGCTAGAGTAGCCCTGGAAGAATTCGCCAGGGCCTCGAATTCCCCTCGTGACGTGCGCTATGGCAGTGTCGTTGCCCTCGGGGTTCTGGGCTCCCGGAAGTCGTTGCCCGCACTCGAAAGCGTGGCCCGGAATGACATCATCTGGATGATCCGCGACGTGGCCGGGCAGACGGTAGAAAACATCAGATTGGGCACGCCCTGACGTAGGCACGCAGGAGGCAACAGCTGGAGAGTCGATCAGTACGGCATCGGCACGGCTAAGAGGTCGTCGTATGGCACCGCCTCCCACACTGAAATCAGACACGGCAAAGGTGGGGGTGGCTGGCCCGAACTGCAACAACCCGACAGCGCCCCACCCACGGAGTGACACGACCATGAAATACGCTTCCGCTCTGGCAGCATGCTGCGTGTGTGTTGCGCTTGCCCTCGATGCCTGTGCACAGGCCACCGCCACACCACCGACCAGCGTGGCCGATGCATTCCGAGCCACTCCCTCTTCCCCGGCCGCCCTGCAGTTGGCCCGGTCCTCCACGACCGGCATCACGGAGTTCCGAACACTGCTGCTGCTTCCGGAACCGGCCCCCGCGTTGATTGCCTGGGCCATACATCAGTACCCGCGCGCGGAACTGCGTAAGGAACTCGAAGGATTACTCTTCTCAGCAGATCAGGTTGCTGCTTACTGGGCCGCCAAAGCCCTCGGCAGTATCGCTTCCCCGGCCAGCATCCCGGCTCTGGCAAACCAATTCCCGGAAGGTGCGCGCGACTTCTGGGAAGTCAGCGGCGGGGCTCGGAACGCACGTTGGCGCGAGTATTACTTCCACTACGTCCGGAACGACTCCGGACGCCGAGTGCGCCGTCCGGCTCGGGCACCCGTCGGGACCCCCAACATCCGGGTGGCCTATGCCGCTCTGGAGGCACTTGGTCAAATCGGTGGTGACGAAGCCAGGAAAATCTTGATCCGGGAACTTGGCCGGGACCACTATCTCATCCGGCAGGGCGCCGCACGTGCGCTGGGACGGATGCGCTGTGCAGAAGCCGAGGAACAACTCCTCCGGATGGCAGCCGACGATCCCGTTCTCATCGTGCGTCAGGCAGCAGAACAGGCAGCGAGACGCCTTGCCGGAAAACTGAAGCCGGAAACCACGCCTGCCCCTAATCTCCCGAGCGCCGTTGTTTTCGTCAAGACCAAAGAACGCACGGAGTCCAATTTCGGTTACCGTGACTCGTACCCTTACCCCCGTCTCCCCTGGTACGGATGGGGGCAGGACCTCTACTCCCTTACGCCTCCCCGCCCTGATGGAAAACTGAGGAATCTCACTAACCTGGCGTCGGGGGCCGTTCAAGCACCGGAAGTCTCCTACGACGGAGCACGAATCCTGTTCGCCATGCGACGCGACCTTGGTACCGATGGATTTCACATCTACGAGATGAGTGTTGACGGTACGGGCCTTCGCCAGATCACCGGAGGCGACTGCAATGACGTCGATCCGCAATATCTCCCGGACGGGCGCATCATCTTCTGCAGTGACCGGGCAGGTTACCGAGAGTACTACCACCAGGAACGCTCACGCGTGCTTTACACGATGAACGCAGACGGTACCGACATCCAGCAGATCAGCTTCAATCCCAACGCTGACTTTGAGCCAATCGTGCTCCCGGATGGCCGGATCCTCTACGGCAGCTACCGCTTCTACGGCTGGGATGGCGGCCCGTCAGCCGTCCCCAAACACGATCCCCGGAAAGGGATCAGCCGAATCGAGACCGTGCTCCACACGGTCATGCCGGACGGCAGCCAGGAGCAGCTCTTCTATGGCAGCATGCGCGGCGGTTTCTACAGCACGCTCCGCCCCATGCCATACGCGAACCAATACCAGACGACAGCCTGGCCTCGCACAGACCAGATGATGGGCGTCTCCGTCAGTTTCCCCCGCTGCCTGCCCAACGGCCAGATTGTCTGCGTCACCCCCGCCGGCCTGACCGTACTCGACCCCGGGGCCAATCCCATGGACTGCGAAAAGCCGATTTTCCCTGAAGTCCTGAACCTGGCCGGAGGAGAGGAAGTCTATATCCACAGCTTTGACGACCAGAATCCCGTCGGCCGGTACACCGCCCCATATCCTCTTGACAACCGCTGGGTCCTGCTTGCCCATGCCCCGTGGCACGACCTGCGCGTTAATGGCTATGGGCTGTACCTCTTTGACCTCAAGACCAGACAGAAACGCCTGGTCTACGACGATCCCACCATGAGTGATGTCGATCCCGTGGCAGTCCGCCCACGGCTTAGACCACGGATCATCCCTCCCCTTCGGCGACCATCCAACCCGCACACGGGCTTCGTCTTCTGCAGCTCCGTCTTCAACTCAGACTTGCCGTTCGAACGTTCCAAGGTGGCGTCGGTGAGAGTGCTGGAAGCTGTACAAGTCGGGATGTCACTCAACGGCAATCTCGGTTTCCAGACGCGGATCCTCGGGACAGTGCCCATTGCCGAAGACGGCTCGTTCCACGTCGAAGTCCCCGCCGACACAGCGTTCCGATTTGCCCTGCTCGATCGTGCCGGCCAGGTTGTCGTCCACGAGACGGAGTTTCAGTACGTGCGCCCGGGCGAACGCAAGAGCTGCGTTGGTTGCCATGAACGGAAGGGCGTGGCCGGCCTGAACCTGAAAGCCCAGGCCCTGCACCAGCCCCCGTTCCGGGCTCTGCGCAAGCGGGGAGACGTGGTCTACGGCGGCCGACTCAACAAGACCTACAACGTCGTGGTCCGGGAGTAACGTGATGCGGAGCTCACACACGCCCCCAGCCTCGGCCGAAGGTCCGGCCGTCATATCGGGAAGTGTAACTGCCCGAGGCCATTTGGAGGGCCGATGTCCTCAGCGGCCGTCTTCGGAGACCGTTGGCCTCTCTCAGCCGCGGTCGTCGAGGACGCCGCCCCTCCAAAAGGGGGTCGCGCGCTCAGATCGCGTGAAGTCACAAACGAGCAACCGGGTCGCGTTCTGGTTCTGTCTCTTGGCAACCGCGCTCCCGGCTGCAGCCCAGATCCAGATCGCCGACACGCCGGAAATCGCCCGGCTCTCAAACGGCACGATGGGCATCACGGCCGCGCGAACTGAGGGGCGAAGTGAGGGGTTCGCGCTTACCGACCAGACGTCCGGCAAGCAACTCGCCAGAATTGCCCTTGCCCAAGCACCATTGACGGCACGATGCGAGGTCCGCAGCGATGCCCTCGGGGCCAGCTTATCGTTCACGAACTTCCGTGGGGGGCCGGATGCCAGTTCGGCCCCGTTGGGAGAGGGGGCCCTGATTACCGTCAGTCTGAGCTCGGCAGATCCCTTCCCGACAGTCAGACTAGTCCTGCCTATGGCAGAGCGTGCCCGGACAGTGCTGCTGTGTGACATCGAGAAAGCCGACGTGTTCTACAGAGGCGGCCTGCAGACTCCACTTGCCAATCTGGATTCGTTCCCACTCGCATCCGCGGAAGTCGGAGGCGAGCAGGAAGGGGGTTGGCTCCCTGGAGTCGAACTGTCCGAATTCCCCATACCGGCGCTGGGACTCTGGTCCCCGGCGCGGAAGACATTCGTTGCCTACTGCTTCCGTCGAGGGAACGACGGTCTGCGCTCCGGCCGCAAGCTCATGACAGCGTGCCGGTCCGCCTCCGACGGCACATCTCATCCGTCCTTCGGGCTTACGGCACCCGCGTCTGGGACGAACTGTCAGTTTGCCCTGATCCACACAACCGACCTGCCTCAAACGGGAACCCCCAACGCATTTGTCCTGCGCGGCACGTGGCTGGCGACTCCTGCCTGCCTGCCGCCGACACCCGAAACCTGCGACGTGGGCTGGATGCCAAAGCGCGATGACGTCCCTCCTTCCCCTTCACCTGCTCTGGCCCTACTGCGAGCTCCGTCGCGGAGTTCGTTCAACCCTGAGTCGCTCCTCTTTGAGGATGACGCTGTCCTGCCGGTGACAACCACGCACCAAGCCATACGGAAGACGTTCGTGTCTGGAGATCCAGATCGAGTGAAACGCTTGCTTGAGGACTGGAAGAGACTCAAACGCATGGCGATTCGGACTCGATCCAACCGCACCAGGTGCATCTCCTGGCGCTATCCTCTTGCAGGCGATTACACCCGGCCTCTCGGCGGCAAGGCAGCGGCCTCGACAACAGCGCCCGTGACGTGGCAAGTAGGTTCCTACGCGCTGGCCCTGTACGCAGCCACCGGAGACAAGGACTTCCTTGCCTACATCGACGGTGTGCTGAACTGGACCCGAACCTGCGTCAGCACGCGAACCGGGAACCCGCACACCCCCTGGGCAACGTCGGCAGCGGCGGCGAATGCCGGCAGTCAATTCCTGCTGGAGTTCTACCACCAGTTCAGGGGCACTCGCAAGCGTAACAAGAAGGCTCAGGAAGCCCTTGAGCTTGGGACAACGCTCATCTACAGACACCTGGCGATCTACGTCGATGATCCGAACCCCGAGGACGCGTTCGACCCCACCTTCCTCATCCAGGGAGATAACCGCCACGGATCGTTCGGACGCGTCGCCTGGGGAGAAACATCGCACCTGCTCCGGGCAATGGCCATGTACCATGTCGAGACAGGCGACCCCACCCTGGGACGCCTGCTCCGCGGTGCGCTGCAGCGCTGGCATGTCGGCTACTCGCAGAGCGGCACACACACGATCGAGGAACTCGATCTGACCGCAGCCGGGGAACGACACGCCCGCCGAGGCCGCATCCCGCACTCCAGCAGACTGGCAGAACACCTGCAGCCGGTTGGGGCAAGCGAACTCAGGATTCTGTGTGGAGAGGCCGCAGCGATGGCCTTCAGCCAGGGTGCGCATCTTGGCGTTGCAGACTACACGTTCAGATCGAGCGACAGCTTTGGCTTCAGGCTGACCGGTCAAGCCGCCCCGAACACCACCATCACCGTGACCCGCCCGTTCGGTGGTCTCCGGAATCTTGAGCTGCGGGTAAACGGAGTCTCCCGGCTCCCCCTCACGATCAGTCCGGACGATACCAACGTGACCATCGATGCCCTCGCCGCGGGAGACACGGTCACGCTCGGAAAGCGACTGGATCTCCGCCCAACGTCCGAACGTGACGTCCCGGTCACCCTTGATCGCCCATTTGCCAACGGCTTCGAGTTTGTGCTGCTGTCGGGCGGCACGTCGCTTGATGTCTCCTGGCAGAACGGCCTTTCCTGGGCTGGGCTTTCCCCCGGCCAACACACGACGGTTCACAGGATCCCCTTTGCTCTTCTGCCCGGCCCTGTCTCTGCCGTCGACCTGGCCCAGCGTCCTCGGACATTCAGGATGCCCAGCCTGCCCCGCTCAGTGTTCCTTTTCGTTGAGAGAACACCGGCACCCCTTGCAGCCACCGTGAGCTACGCTGACGGCACCAAACGAGAGGTGCATCTGGACGCGTCACTGCCGGCGCTGAAATCCTCCCCCCTTCGCTCCTGGAAGATAGACATGTACCCAATTGCTTCCCCGCATCCTGCCCCACGGATAACCGCCATCGAACTGAAGGGAAAGGCGCTGCTTTTTTCCGCGACTTCACATCCCTCCACTGATCGAGCTGCCAAACTTCTTGGCCGCATAAGGGCACGAAACAAGCGCCCCGAACGGGAGGCAAGAACCACTCCCAAACTCACAGCCCTGGTGCGAACCCTGCGCGCCGAAGTGCGCAACGCCACACGTGGCAAGGCCCTGAGAATCGCCTTCATCCCTCCGTTGGCGGACCACGCAGAAACGCTGCGCCTCGCGTGCGCTCTTCTGGGGACATCGCCTGCCATACTGACACCTCAGGAAGCCGCAGATCCGGCCCAGCTGAATCCTGACCAATATGCCGTTGTGGTCCATGCCGGCCCCGAGACGTTCCTGCACACCGTTCACAAGCCCGGGGATGCCGTCAACACGCTAAAGGGATACATCCAAGCTGGCGGCTGTCTCGTTTCCGCCGCGTGGGGCTGGCCCTTCTTCTACGCCCTCGAAGCCAAGGGGCAGACCCTGACTCGGATCAAGGGGCTGCCCAACGCTCAAACATGTGCGGAACTCAAGATCGGCATCAACTCCGCTCGTTGTCCGGCGCCGCGAGAACTGCCACACTTCGAGCTGGTCCCCGGTCAACCGGTCCTCCGCCATTTGTCTTCCCCCATGCCGTTCAGCCGAGCTGTGGGAGGCGGGTACCGGCTGGCAACCCCCGCGGGTCTTCCCGAAGGCGACATCTTCACCCCGGCTCTGATCTTGCGTGATGCGTCCGGCAGGGATCATGGGGCAGTGGTGGCCGACATCCAGCACCGCTGCACTGAGTACAGGAACGGACGTGTCGTCTTTCTCTGGGCCAACATCCTTCGCATGGACGAGGGGCTTCCCATCGCGCTCGAGGTCATGAGTCACGCCATCCGGACTGCCATCATCCCGGATCGACCGGTCTCCGCACCCGCCATCGCCGTCCTGCCAAGAGACGTAGCCGAACACGCACAGGCCATCGAGAAGGCCTGTGTCCAAACAGGTCTCCCAAAGCGCGTGTTGACACCTGCGGAGTTCGCCGACCCCGCCATCTTCAACCCCGCCAACTTCCCAATCGCGATCCATGCCGTGGATGGCGAGTACTTCATCGACGCAATCGGCACGCGGACCGGGCTTTGGCGGAACTACGTTGACTACGTCCGCGGAGGAGGGTTCCTCGTCGCTTGCGGCACGATGTGGCAGTTCTACTACCACTCACGTCTGGGCAAGGATGGTGAATGGCGACAGAAGCCCGATCCCGTCCGTCCCATCGAGAATGAGTTGCGGCTGGCGATCGGCTCATCACGGTTCCAGGACAACCGCCCCAAGTACCTGCACTGTCTGCCGGGGCAGGATGTGATCACGTTCCCCGGTCCCATGGATGTCAATCATCTCTCATGGGGAGAGTACCGGGGCGTCGATGTCGACCCAATCCTGGGCCCCACCATCGTCCCACTTGCTGAACTGCGTGATGCCCAAGGCAACTCCTTCGGTCGATATGCAGCCGCCCTTATCCGCTACAAACGCCACGAACTGCGCAGTGTGGAATTGGTCTGGCTCTGGGGAAACCTGCTTGAGACTCCAGACGGACAGCCCCTGCTCATCCAGGCCCTCCAATACGCAGCCAAGCGCCAGAAAGCGATGTTCCCAGGCACACCTCAACCCCAGCAGTAGTGTGGTCCGCTACGGCTTACTCGTTCCCCTAAATCCCGAACCCAACATACCGGACGTCATAGAATCACGATTGGAGAAGATCAGATGAAACTGTCACTTTCAGGACGATTGGTGGAATCAGGTACTGAGACGGTCATCCCCGTCGGCGATTTCCTCGATCTCGCCGGTCGCTACGGTTACGAAGCGGTCGACCTGCGGGCCTCGCAACTCAACCCGCAGACGTCCGGGCAGGAACTCGATGCCATCCAGTCCGGACTCGAGAGGAACGGTCTGGCACTGTTCGAAGGCGCCTATCGTGGCGAGCTCGACGGTGCCGATGACGAGGCGTTTTCAGCGTTTGCGGCAGTGATTGCCGAGCTCGGCGGCGAAGGCATTCGTGTCGGCGGGGCTCTTCCTGTGTTGAAGAAGGCCGCGCAGCTCGCGGCACCCCACGGGGTCGGAATCCTGTACCAAATGCACACCGGCGGTCCATTCGAGACGATAACAGCCGCGGCAGCAACCATCGCTGAGATCGATGAGCCGAACTTCGGGGTGATGCCTGAACCAGCGAACTTGGTCATGGGACGCGAGGCGTTCACGGAAAACATGTTCGAGCCGCTGCGAGGACGACTTCTTGGCGTCCACGTGCAGACCCTCGTGGTCAGCCCTGACGCTGCCAACGCTCTCAAGCTGGCAGACGGCACCGAGATCCGCTATGACCGAGTCGCCTACCATGAAAACCGGCAGACTGATTTCGCCACCTTCTTCGCCGCGTTGAGGAACGTGGGATTCGACGGCTATGTGAATGAGCTCGAACCGCGACCGCCGATCGAGGAACTGGAAGAGACCGTACGCCAGGCCGCTGAGTTCCTCGGCCAATTCACGCGTGTGTAACTCGGCTCTGTCCGACAGAGCCGTGATTACCGGGAGCGGACCGATTACGTTGTGCGCGGCTCGGTTCAGAGCGGCTGTCCGGCAGAGCCGCGACTAGCGGGAGCGGACCGCTTACGTTGTGCGCGGCTCGGTTCAGAGCGGCTGTCCGGCAGAGCCGCGACTACCGGGAACGGTCACTAAAGGCAAATCCCCTCCGTAAACGGACGTTCGGAGAACATGGTGCCTGGGTTGAGCATGTCGCTCGGATCCAGGAGACTCTTGACCGTTCGCATGTGCTCCACAAGGGCGACGCCCCACTCCCGCTCCAAATAGGGAACCCGCAACCGGCCCATACCATGCTCAGCGGTGATGGTCCCGTCATAGCTCAGCACGATCTCGTAGACGGCATCCGCAATGCGCTTCAACCAGCCGGCGAGATCCCGGCGATTTGGGTCGACCAATGGACGGAGGTGCAGGTTCCCGCTTCCTGCGTGTCCATAGATCGCCGCCACGATCCCGAGATCCTCGAACAGGCGTTCGATATCACTCAGGAAAGAGGCCAGGTGTTCCGGGGGAACGCCGACATCATTGACCAACGAGGGCGCCACCTGATCCGGTGCCCACCTGCGCACGACAGGCATCAAGGCCTTCCGTGCCCGCCAGAGCCGTGCCTGCTCCTCAGGCGATGCAACTGTGACAACAGGTGATGCCAGCGAATAGTCGTTTCCCTCGACCAGCGCCTCAACCTGACGCACAGTGTCCAGACGGCCCTCCCCGGTGCACTCGATCAGCAATGTGTGAGCATCCCCGCCAGGCAGGGCCAGTTTGGGGCGCTTCGCATTCACCATGGCCACACTGCGCCGATTGATCAGCTCAATGGCCGCAACATCCAGACAACGCAGGTGCTGCACGGCCTGCCCCACGTCACTCAGTCGCTCCAGTCGCACGAGCGTTGTCGTTGTCCCCTCCTGAACCGGTTCCGCTCGGAGTGTGACATCAGTGACCACCCCAAGCGTTCCCACACTGCCGGCGAGAAGTTGCGTCAGCACTTGCGCCGGACACTCACGGCGGAGTAGGCCGAAGAGATTGTACCCGCTGGCGATCTTCCGGCCGTCGCGGGCGACGAGACGATCTCGTGACTCGTCATCGGCCAGAACGCTCCGCCGAAGGGCCTCGAGTCCGTCACGGACACAGCGAGGCAACGTTTCCGGGCGCGCCGTATCGACATGCGTCCCATCGGCCAGAACAACCCGAGCTGACACCATGTAGCGATCAATCGAGCCATGTTTGAGGGCATGGGGACCGCTGGCCTTTGTTGCGACATTGCCCCCAATGAGAGACATGGCCCCGCTCGAGGGGTCAGCCGGAAGGAAGTACCCGCCGTCACGCAAGTGTCGCTGGAGACGGTCATGCAGTACGGCCGCCCCCACTCGCACGGTCGGTCCGTCGGCTCCTAGCGCATCAGCGAGAATCTGACCAAGTTCACCATCATCGCTCAGAACCAGCAGAATACCGCAACCGATCCCGGCTCCCGCTGTCCCACTGCCCGCCCCGCGTGCGGTTATGGGCACACCCTCCTGTCGCCCCTGCTCAAGCACCTCAACAACGTCACCCACGTCCTCCGCCCGGACAACAACCAACGGCTCTTCGCAATACATGCTCTGATCACGCGAATGGCGCGAAAGCGTCCGCTGGTCGGTAAGGACCTCCCCACGAATACGCGGGCCCAACAGCTCGACCAAATGGCGCCGCAGCCTGTCCCGAACACCGACACCCAGTCTCGCCATGCCATGCTCTCTCTCACACGGCAAGGGCGGAACCTCGAGACACCACCCTCAGCCACACATTGAAACGGCCCTCAAAGAAAGCTATCATCACCATGCCTTTCCCTGAGAATAGCCAACGATACTTGCCCATGCGTGGAACAGCAATGGTGCTTGCCCCCATCGCAACAGGCCCATTGGTATCAACGGCACGAGTCTTGACAGGATTCTGTGACAAGGAGAGTAGGAACATCCCATGCTGCGCGCCACGATGCACTACTTCGTCCTCGCTACCGCCGTGCTCCTCCTGCCAATCGTCACCCCGACTGCCCGAGCCCAGGAGCAGGAACTGGCTGACCACGTTGTCCTCCAAAACCCCAGCTTCGACGAGGACTTCGAGAACGATGGCGTTCCAGACCGCTGGGACATCCCGGAGACCACAACCGTTGCCCTGACCGGTGATGCAACTCATGGAGCCAAAGCAGCCGTCTTTTCCGACGGATACGTCCTCGCCTCCCAGAACCTCTATCTACGCAACCTGGCGGGAAAGAAACTCATCATCCATGTCGACGTCAAGGGCACGGACGGGGCCAAATTCGGCTGTTTGGCAGGGTGCTTTCGCCTCCGGAAAGACGGCAAACGCACCTTCGTCTACCCGCGCCTGGCCTGGGACAAACCGCTCTCCAATGACTACGAACGCATTACGCTGCGATACACATTCCCGGAAGCCACGGAGGAAGGCCGACTCTGGATCGCCTTCTACAGGAGCAATCGTCAAGGCGCCGTGTGGATCGATCATGTCGCCGCGACAGACCACGATCTCCCTCCCGAGGACCAAATCGTTCTGACCAGAATTGCCCGGGAAAGCAGCTATGTCGCTGCCCGGGCAAAGCAGGCGGCCCAACTTTTCCCCAAGGCCGTCGAGGATCTGCAACGCATCCAATCCACGCATGAGGCCCTGGCCGAACGCGCCCGAAGCGACGATCCCGCCGTGCTGGCCAAGCGAGAGGAGTTGACTGGAGACGTCGCTCGCGACCATGCGTTCATCAACGCCCTGGCAGGCAATGCCCCACTCATTGCCACATGCTCTCCGGCGTGCGAACGCCTGGAACCGGACGTCCCCGTGCCGACTGAACTGCACCGGGAATGCCATACGACGGCCCTGCGCGACGAGTATACGGCATTCGGAGTACTCCTCCTGAACCCACGGCCGCACCAAGTCTCCGCCATGTTGACGTTGCAGTCCACGCCGGGCCTCCTTCCTCCTGTCGTCCGGCGCCAGGCTTTCATGGAGACCTGGTACAAGAAGGCCAAAACACGTCTGTCCGACCCATTGCCTCTGGTCCCCGTCCGCTCTGGAGCGTACCAGCTGGAACTGGGCCCAGGAGCCGCCGAGAAGCTGTTCATCCTCTCCCAGGCGACGAGCAATGCCTCCGGCCTCCAGCAAATCTCAGCCAACGTGTCGGTCAAGGGCGTCGACTGTGCCGAACTCACGGCTCGTATCGACGTCCTCCCAACTGCCTTCCCGCGCAAGCCACGGTTTGAGCACATCCAATTCATGTACCCGGACCAGCTGCCCGCGGCGACACACCCGGAAGACGTCGCGCGTGACTTGGCGGCGCACGGCGTTTCAGGCATCGAGTTCCCCTACATCCCCAACGTGACGTTCACTCCCGAGGGAGGCATCGCGAAGAACGGCATCGTGTCGTCCCAACAGGCAGTGTGGCTCGAAGCCTACGGGAAGCACCTTGATAGGCTCGCTATCTTCTGGGAAGGGAAGTACAAGCGCCTCCCGATCGAGGGACAACCGGACGCGTTCCTGCCCTACACCAACGATGACGGTACGCTTACACCGCAGTTCCGGCGTGCGTATGCGGAGTTGTTGGCCGCATGGCTGAGCTTCGCCGAGAGTCGTGGTTTCGGCCCCGAACGATTCCTCATGCTTGCCGACGACGAGCCGAGCAGCAGGGAGGAGTTCAAAACCGCACCGGGCGCGGAAGTCCGCCGAACACTTGAGCTTTACCAACTTACCCGGGAAACAGCCCCGGACCTGCAGATAGCCGTCACACTCAGCGACTATGCCGGGCCGGCCGATGTTGCGGTGCTGGCCCCGGAAATTGACGCCATCATGCCCCTGTGGCCTTACCGGGAGAAGCTCTCCCGCTGGGCCCCGAAGGACTACCGCCCGAGGGAGGCCTTCCGGACCACAATACTGCCCATGCTCGAAACGGAACGGCGGAAGCGGGGCCTGCACATATGGAGCTACCATATCGATTCGGGAAAGAGCAGTCCCGTTCTCAAGAGCGGCAGGGCATACCCCATTATTGCTGCTTCAGCAGGCCTCACCGGCGTCTCCACCTGGGCCTACAACGTGGGACGCGGAAGCACGTGGGATGACACAGACGGAGGACTGCTGGACTACCTCTTCGTCTACAACGGCCTCGAAGACCACCCTCTGAACCACGCGCTCAACCCGGCGAAAGAAATCGTGGTGCCATCGATACGCTGGGAAGCCATGCGTCTGGGCTGGCAGGATGCGCAGATTATCCTTGCAGCCAAGGACGCTCTGAAGAAGCAGCCGAATGCCGCCCTGAACCAGAAACTCCAGGCGATTCTGGCCGTCCCGCAGGAGTGGCTCTATGCGCCGGATGACGCCGTCCTCGGCGATGTCCGCAAACTCGCAGTTGACTTGCGACTTCTCTATGCGCGGCTGACCTCTAGGCAGTGAACGGTTTGCAGAGCTTGCCCCTCACAAAGGCGAGCCTATACTCTTCTCGACGGGTTTACAGTACGGACAGTCGCGGTCCATCGGCGCGCCACCGATGGTCTGCACGAGTGCCCTTCTCAACCGGGAGTACCAGCATGACGCTCGCAGCATTCTTTGGTGGTCTTGCCCTTTACGCCGTCGTTCGGGTCCTGATTACCGGTTTCTACACGGTGCGCCCGGATGAGCGGGCCGTGGTCACCAGCTTTGGCCGGGCCCAGCGGCTCGAGGGTGAGCAGTCCCCGGATCCAGTCCTGTCCACAGACGAGTTGGAGCGTTACCAATACCCCAACATCCGAGTGATAAAGCCGGGAGGCCCCTACTTCAAGTGGCCGTGGCAGAAGGTCCACAAGGTCAGCGTCGCAACCGAAGCCGTGAATCTCGTCTGGGATCCGACCAAGAAGCAGGCGACCGTCGAAGCTGTGACCAAAGACAACCTCACCACGGGCGTGAACGGTCAGATCCGCTTCCGGGTCAGCGAGAACAGCCTTTACGCCTACCTCTTCGGCGTCACCAGCCCGCTCGAGCATGTCATGGGCTACTTCATCTCCGTTCTTCGCGAGCGGATTGCCAACTTTGTCGATCCCAAGGGGCAAAGCCTGATTGCCCCACCTGAAACTGAGGACGGCCTTCAAACCACCGCGGTCGAGTTGTCCGAAGGCGTCTCGATCAACGACTTGAGGAAGAATCTCCCGCTGCTCAACGAGTACATGGAGAGCCAATGCCGGTCTACAGCAGGTCGGTACGGAATCGAGCTTGACGCAGCCCTGATCACCGAAATTGATCCGCCACACGAGGTCGACCGCGCGCTGTCGGCCATCAACAGCACGCGCAATCAGGTGGCGGCAGACATCAGTACGGCTCGCGCTGACGCAGAACAGCAGATAACGATGAGCAAACGGGCGGTCGAGATCGCGACCAATAACGCTCAAGCTGAAGTGGCCCCGCTTATCGAGTTGGCCACGACGATGACAAAAATAAAGGCCGAGGGCGGTGCCAGAGCCATGGATGCGTACCTGCGTAACATGCGTGTTCCCCTGCTCGCCCGCACACGACGTATCGTCCAGCCCGCTGCAGCGGTCACCGCAATCCGGAAGGAGGCCACAGCATGAATCCTGCAATCCCCATCGCAGCAGTCGTTGGCCTGTTCTTCATCCCCATTGTCTTGGGTATCGCCCGGGCAGTCGGGATCTACGCCACGGTCCAGGAGTGCGAATCCCGAGTGTTCACCCTCTTCGGCAAAGTCCTGGGAACGATCGACACGCCGGGACTGTGCTTCCCCATGGGGCAATTCGGGGCGCGTGTTTTCCTCGTCCCGCTCTTCGGCAGACGTTACAGTGTCAATACAGCCCTGCGCCAACACTACCTTCGCGGCCAAATGGTGAACTCCGAGGAAGGAACGCCCATGGGAGTCGGTATTTGGTACGAGATGCAGGTCAACGATCCCGTATCCTACCTGTTCACCAATACCAACCCTGAGGGCTCCCTCCAGGCGAACGTCGCCAGTTCGACCATCTCGGCCTTGAGCAACCTGGAAATGGAGACGATGCTGGAAAACCGGCACAGCCTCAGCCGCACCGTCCGCGGCGCGGTTTCGCCTCTGTCCGAGAAGTGGGGCTACCGATTGGGTTCCGTCTACATCCGCAAGGTCGCGTTCACCGATCAGCAGATGGTCGACAACATCACCCAGAAGGTGGTCAAACGACTCGTCCAGGTTACGAGTGCCATGAAGCAGGATGGCGAGAACCGCGTGGGGTTGATCAAAAGCGAAACCGCCAAGAAAGTGTCCCAGAAGATGGCAGAGGCAGCGGCGGCCCGGCCGGCCATCGTGGGCCAGGCCCTGAACGACATCTCCCGGGAGGATGAAGACATCCTCAAGGCTGTTCTTGACGTGATGGAGATCGAGAAGCTCCTGGAATCCGGTGCTGAAGTCGATCTCGTCCCCGACGACGTCAGACTCGAGATCCAGTTGGCGGAAACGACACGGACCGCGTCCGCTCCTCCCCCTCCCCCTGTGGCTCAGTAATTCCCCCGGGGACCATGCCGCGATGAGACTCAACGGGGCAACAAGCCGATCACCCGGGCGATTTTGCCCAATGCGATTAAGTTCCCCTGGAAGACGGTCGCGGCATGGCAGCCCTTCGACTAAGCTCAGGGCCTTGAGCAAGTCCCACAACCGTGGGACGCGTCGAAACGCCCACCACCACCTTTTCGAAGCACACAATGTGGGAGGCGGTGCCACCCGGCGACTCTTCGGCCAACACGGGGTTCGGAGGAGCTTAATCGCATTGAGTCTCTGCCCCCGGACGGCGGTCACGGCCTGGAACAGGGGACGCCTGACAACCATGCTCCTCACCCTCACCATTCCCCTGTGGGGCGCCCCGACAATTCCCGAAGGCGTGTCCCTGGAGGATTTCTACGGTGGCTTCTACCCGACCGAAGAGTGGGTTACATCGCTCGGAAAGACGCCCGCAAGGACCCGCCAGAACGCTTTCCAGTCTGTCCGCATAGTCAACACGCTACCGGATGATCCCAAAGGACGCTGGCCCGGCCCCATTGCCTCCCTCACACACGAGGACTTTGCGGCGATGCAGGCACGGGCGAAGCGGCTCATACCAACGCCTTCACAAGCCCTTCTCGGGCTCGTCCCACGCCGGAACCGAATCGCCGGCAACGCACGGGTCATGCCGTCGGGAACACGGATTCCATGCCCGGACAGGGACGGGGGACGGCTCGAGTGGCAAGCGGACGAGCCCGACACAATCCGCTGCAGCAAAGGGCACACCGTCGACCCGTTCAAGACCTTCCCGCCAACAGGTGTGATCAGGATCACCAGCCCGGCAGGAGGCGAGCAGGAATACCCCTACCACGACACGGTTGACGGCGGGAAGCGCATCTACCTGACCGGTGAATACATGACTCCGCTGCGAGTTGCCGGCCTGGTCCGAACTGCCCGAGACCTCGCCACCGTCTATGCGGTCACAGGGGCAGCGCCTTACGCTGAGCGGGCAGCCGTAATCCTGCTCGATTTCGCGCGGGCCATCGCCCACTGGCCGAAAATCGCCCGAGGCATCCACAGTGGGCTGGAAGGGAAGGAGCGTTTCCGTCCAATTGGCGACTACAGAGTCTACGCCGGTATCTGGTATGATAAATACCATTCCGGAACCGGTACGTTCCCCCGGGAGTTGGCCAGAGCCTACGACCTCGTCGCCAGCGCCCCCGTCTGGCGACAACTCGGCCAGATGATCGGTGAGAAGAATGCCCGGGCATACATTGAGGAGAAGCTCTTCCTTTACACCGTTCGGGACGCCGTCAGGTATGACATTCACCACCCGAAACCGTCGTCGGCACTGAGCAACTACATTCCCTATCAGATCAACGGTTTCCTGGCCATTGGTCGAGCCATCGGGCTCGCCGAAATCGTGCACTATGCCTACTGGAAAGAGCAGCAACTGGCCCGCAAGACACTCATGGCCGACTCGATGTTCCCCGAAAGCCCATCCTATGCACGACAACACGTCTACGGTATGGCCCGCGCCGCCCGCCTCTCGGAGGGCTACAGCGATCCCCCGGGATTCGTTTCACAGATCGACAACACCAGGTTCGACAGCCTCGATATGCTCCGCGACCTACCCGAACTGTCCCAGGCCATCAGGGTTCTCGAAACACTGACCTATCCTGACGGGGAGAACATGCTGATCCATGACACCTACGGCAGCCTGCGCAGCCGAGGCTTCCCCGCCCCCGAGCAGGCGCGCCCGCTCCTCTATCCCGCATTCGGACACGGTGTACTGGGACGTGGAGAACACGCCAAAGGAAATCAGTTCCAGGCGCATCTGCACTACTCCGGAAACTGGGGGCACGCTCACCTCGACATGCTCAACCTGATCCTGTGGTCACACGGTACTGAGATGGTCTCAGACATCGGCTATGCCCACACATACCGCATGTTCGCCAACAATACCTCAGGGCACAACCTGGTCGTGGTGGACCGCCGCTACCAGACCCGCAATCTCAACACCCCGGGCGAACTCGTGGCCTGGTTCCCAAGCATCGACGGCCCACAGGTAATCGATGTCTCCGCCCCAAGCGCATACCCACAGTGCTCGTCTTACCGCCGAACCCTGTTCCTCCTGCCGGTCAATCAAGCCCGGAACGTTGTGCTGGACGTCTTTGAAGTAGACGGCGGCTCCACCCATGAATGGATGGCCCAGGGCAGTTGCATGGTGCAGGGAGATCTTGCCGTTTCCCTCCCGACCGCCTCTGTTGCCGAAAGCTATGCAGATGATGGGGCGCCCTTCACGCCGCCTGCCAGCAGCGCGTACATGAAGCAACGTCGAGAAAAGGGACTGAACGCCTGGTGGTTGTCGCCCGACGAAAAGGACCCTTGGTATGGCGTGTTTCGCGATGTCTGCAAAGGCCGATTACAGGGTCGCCTCGCGGCAAACTTCACATACGACTCACCTGGAGCTCCGCAACTGCACCTGCGCATGTTGCAGCCTCTGGATGCGACCGTCTACACATGCACCGTCCCAAGCCTTCGGAGAACCTGGTCGCCAACGGCGCGGCGGGAGGTCCACGAGCGCGTTGAGCAGTTCAGGATGCCCAAGCTGATCGTGAGACGGGAAGGTATGGACCTGACAACCCGATTTGTGGCTCTCTGGGAGCCTTCCGCCGGCCTGGGACGTGCATCTGTTGTTCGAGACCTCGCCCCAAACTCCCAAGACGTTGTGGCCGTCGAAATCCGCACGGGGACCACAGCCAAAGACCAGGTCATTCGCGCGTTTCATTGCCCAAGCCCGGATCGACGCGTTTCCTTGCCGGGAGGCATCGAGATGACGGGCCGTTACGCCGTCCTTTCAGAGGGGCCAACAGGAATGAGTATCACCCTTTACGGAGTCGACTCATTCGTCGCCCCACAGTGCGTGGTGACGCTGCCAGATCCACCCGAGCTTCCCCTGCTGAGCCTCGCCCCCGACGAGAATGGTGGCTACAACGTCGTGCTGGAAGGAACATGGCCGGGATGCGCGGCATCCTCCCCAGCTGAACATGGCTGCGTGGAACATGTCCTCCTGACTCAGGACACTGCCCACCACCGAGCGTTCCCTGTCGACAGGCTGGAAGAGGGGCATGGCAAGACATTCCTCCATTGCCCGCGCCACCCCGGTTTCTCATACGATCTCAACAGCAAAACGCTCAAAGAGCTCTTCCTGCCGTTCAATACCACCAAAGGGAAGGCACTGGTCCGCCGCCAGCGACGTGTCGTCCTGCGGTCAAGCAAAACCAAGCCTGAACAGTGGCACGTCCAGACGTCGAGTCGCTGCCGAGTGAACGGGACTGACGTAGCTCCAACTCCCATGGGGACAGAAACCGCTGTTCCCAAGCTCTGAATTGCCTCACAGCATGAACGAAGGAACTGACATGCACCGCACTGTCGCTCCAACGCAAGTCACCGAGGGCGTGTATTCCCGCGACAACCACGAGTTCAGTTTCTCTTCCTGCCCCGATGACTCAACCTGGGTCACATGGTCTGCCTATGGCCCTCAGGGATCCCGCAGCTTCGCGCGTCGCGTGGTGGGTAACGTACGTGGCAACATCTGCCCCGTAAGCGATTCGACGGCCTCCCAGGTATCCCCTCTTCTCATCCCCGGAGAAGTGCCGACGGTGGCCTGGCTCCAATCGGAGGACAATGCGTACTCGATCTGGTGCGCAGACTGCACGGATGGTCGCCTTTCGCCACCGCGTCGCGTCTACTGCCTCCCACCGGAGGCAAAACCGGCCGCCCTGCACGCAACCCGGACTGAAACGGGCGCGGTGTGGTTGACCTGGGCCCAGACCGAAACCGGGAAGAGCACGGTGCAGCTCCTGCACATTCCTCCTCATGGTGCAGTCGACGAGTTCACACTCACGGCAGGCGCATGCCAGGACTACCGCCCGCAAATCATCCCCACTGGCTCAGAAAATGTCTACGTCGCGTGGGACGCCTACGTGGACGGCTCCTATGACATTTACGGTTGTGCTGCACATACTGACGGTACGGAACCGGTTGAACAGATCAGCCGGCAACAGGACTGGGCCGTGAACCCCAGTCTCTGCCGTGACCCGGAAGGGCGCCTGCGGTGTGTGTGGGTGAACTGGCAGGATGTGATGTGGAAACAGAGCGTGGTACACCAGAAGTTCTCGATCAGGGGCGCTTGGCACGATGGGACCGCATGGTGCCCGTGGACAGGCAATGACGCCGCAATCGACATCGCTCCTCTCCACTATGGCCTGCTCACCGATTTCGACCGTAAGCCTCCCGCTCTGGGACACCAGGGCCGACGGCTTCACCCTATGCTGCGGACGTCGCAGGACGGACGCACCTGGCTCTTCTATGAGGCCAAAGCTGACGATGCTGCTCAGACCATCGGCTCACGGGGTCGGCTTGTGGGGCTCTGCTTCGCCCGGGAACAATGGTCGGCGCCGATGTCCATCGCGGAAGGGCTCGTTTACTATGGACTGCCGGAAGATGACTGCATCGGGGATACGCTTCCCCTCGTTGCCCGGAGCATCGACCTGGAAGACTCGGACACCGACGCCGATGAGCTGGTCCTCAACCGCGTTCCGCTCACGAGTGATCTTCCCGCCGTCCCAGGGGACCGCATCGACGTCGACCTCACACACTGGGAGACGATCGAACTCCCGCTGCCCGAGTTCGCCGGCAATACATCCGAGCGGACACAGCTGCCCGGACCGGCAAAGGGACGCTTCAGGCTGATCTGGGGCGATTTCCATGTCCACGGAGAGGGATCCGTCGAGTGCGATGGTGACTTGGATCAGATCGCCCATTATGCCCGAGACAAGGGAGGACTTCATGCTCTCACAATCTCGGATAACGACCACTTCTGGAGTCCAAAAATCCGCGGGAACCAACGTTGGCTGACCGATTTCGAATGGGACAGCAATCTGGGCAACGCTAAGGCCCTGAACGAGTCAGGCGTCTTCGCTCTGTTCCCAGGCTACGAACAGACCATCGGCGCCGACGCTCCAGGCATGGGCCGACGCCTGTTGCGGAACCACACATCGGTCATGGCTGATGACGATTGCATGACCCGCGATCTGTTTCACTTCAGTCCCGCCGTGATGGCCGCCCGACGTGAGGGACGCAGGTCTTCCTGCAAAGATGTCACCGAATGCGTGAAGTGGGCTAAGGAAAAGGGTTACTACCCCCTGCCCCATGCGCACTCGAACTGGTGGCGCCTGGTTGATCCATCGGTCCAGACCTGCTGCGATGTCATGGTCGCCTGGATGCGGAATATCGAAGTTTTCGACATCTACCACAGCTACCTGAATCGCGGGATGAAGTTTGGCTTCACCGGCAGCAGCGACAGCCATTACCGCAATCCCGGTCTCGGTGGAGCCGTTACCGGGCTTTGGGTGACTGAACTGACCCGAGCAGCCGTGCTCGACGCCCTGAGAGCTCGCCGAACGTATGCCACGGCGGGGCAACGCATCGTCCTGGAGTTCACGATCAATGAGACCTTCATGGGAGACAGTCTGGTCGTCTCAGAAGACCCATGCCTGCATTGGCGAGTGGTAGGCCGCGAGGACGAGGAGTACGTCCTGAACGTCCTTCGGGACGGACGGCCCATGCATAGGGAACGCTTTACCGGCAACGCAGAAGGCTCCCTGATTGACGCAGATCTGGTCATACACCGCCCGGGAGAACACTACTACTACCTGGAAGTGACTTCGCCGGAACCAATCCCCGATTACCGCTCAAATGCCGCACACGCCCTGGGTGGACGGGGCTGGAGTTCACCCATCTGGCTCGAAACAGCCGACTGGATCGTGGCGTGATCGGCCGCCATGCTTCCCCAGGAACAGCCGAAGCCGTTCCCCGTCAGCTGACAGGGCCGAAACGCAGCGCCAGGACGGACACATCATCAGCTTGCCGTCCGCCGCCTCGCCATCTCGCCACCTCTGTGACGAATTCCCCCACACTCTCTTCCAGGGGCAGACGGCTGTGCTTCTCGAGCGCGCCCCTGATCCGCTCCTGCCCAAACTCCTGTCCCGAGGAATTGATGGCCTCAATCGCGCCATCCGTCACCATGTACAGACGATCCCCCCGGCCAAGGGTAATCGCGTGTTCCAGGAACCCGCTCTCGGGAAACAGGCCAATCGCGGGAGGGGAAGCGGCCGGGAACGTGGCAGAACCCGAAGCGAACGGGACATGGATCGGGCCTGGGTGGCCCGCCGATACGTAGACGAACCGCCCTGTTTCGAGGTTGAGGATGCCGTAGAGGAACGTGAAATACTCGAGTTCACTCTCTGCTCCAGCGATCCATGTATTGAGGTGAGCCGCGACACCGGCAGGAGGGACGATGTCCAAAGTCGGGGCCTGTGCCCCACCCTCAACCAGAATCGCGTCCGGCCCGGACAGGCGGGAGAGAGCTCGCGCCAGGGACACGGAGAGCAGCGCGGCAGCCACTCCATGCCCACACACATCAGCGACATACAGAGCCACGTGCCGGGAGTCAAGACGAAGGACACTCAGCATATCGCCGGCAAGCTCGTCACAGGGGCTGAAGTGCCAGGAAAACGACGCCTCAGCACAGGTTGGGAGGCAGTGGGGCAGGAAAGCCCGCTGAATTCGGGCCGCGGCCTCCAAGTCATCGGTCATGCGCTGGTTCGCGGCCAGAATGCGCGCATTCGCGTCCTCGAGGTGCCGGTTCTTCTCGGCCAGTTCCTGTTCCAGCGCCAGAATCCGTTCGCCGGCCCGCATTCGAGCCCGGAGTTCGTTCCGATCAAAAGGCTTACATACAAAATCGTCGGCTCCTGTCTCGATTCCCTCGACGATGTCCTGCTTGTCCGAACGCGACGTGAGCACGAGGATATAGACATACCCAGGTGAGGGAGATTCCCCGCGGATCCGGCTGACTAGGCCCATCCCGTCCATCCGCGGCATCTGCCAGTCGGTGACCACGATCGGGAACGACTCCTCCTGGAACAACTCCCAGGCCTCAAGGCCGTCCGTTGCCATCGTCGGAGTGTGCCCCCAATCCTTGACGTAGGCATGAAGGAGCAGCCGTGTGACCGGATCATCGTCCGCAATCAGGACGTTCATCAGAGTCTTCCTCTCTCAGGAACACCTCGAGTTCCGCGCTCAACCGCCCCATCTCAGCACAGATTGCCGCGCAAAGCGACTCCGCATCCTCAAGGTGTCCACTCTTGGCCTTGGTCTCCAGTTCCTGGGCCAGACGACACACCGGCCCGGCAAAGAAGTTGCCGGCCATCCCCTTGAGCCTGTGCGCAACCGTAGCCGTCTCACCGGCAACGCTCTCCACAACGGCTCTCCGCAAGTCAGTCAGCAGCTCGGGATACGTTTGCTGGAAGACGTTGACTAACTCCCGGGCCAACCCGCGCTCTCCCCCCACATTCGCCGCCAGCATTGCCTGGTCAAAGGCGGATTCCTCCTCTGCCGCCGCAGACGGCACGTCAGGTCGGGTAGAATCAGTCGCCACCATTCCCGCCGACTCAACGGTTTGCACCAGGTCATCACGGCGGATCGGTTTCGCTACGTACCGGTCCATCCCGGCGGCCAGAATCCGCTCACGATCGCCCTTCAGGGCATGGGCGGTCATCGCGACGATGGGCAGATGGCCGCCGCCCGACGCCTCTTCGTCACGTATGGCCCGAGTGGCTTTCAACCCGTCCATCACCGGCATCTGCACATCCATGAGTAACAGGTCCACGGGGTGTTCCCGCAATCGGTCGATGGCCTCCTGTCCGTTCTGAACGACGGTCACTCGGTGCCCGCGAGCACCAAGGAGGGCCTTCACCAAGCGCTGATTCACCTTCTCATCCTCGGCAACAAGGATGTCTAACGAGCGGATTGGACTGGGCGTCTCCCCTTCACGCTCCGACGTCCGCCCCACTCTCGGGGCAGACGTTTCCGGTGCGACGACCTCCAGGATGGCATTCAGCAGCGCCGAGTGCTTCACCGGTTTCGTCAGGTGCAGGGAGACTGCGCTCACATCCTCCGCACGGTCATCACTGTGCGCCCCGGCCGAAGACAGAATAATGACCGGCATGTCACCATGAGCAGGATCTTCCCGCACCTCTCGAGCCAGAGCAAAGCCATCCATCCCCGGCATCATCGCATCCAGAATCGCGAGCCGGTAGACGTCTCCCTCGGCCCCCGCTCGCGAGACCTCCTCAAGGGCAGTCCGTCCGTCTGCAGCCAGCCAGGGACGCATGTTCCAAGACACGAGCATTTCCTCGAGAATGAGCCGGTTAGTGGCATTGTCGTCAACCGCAAGTACGTGCAGTCCCTCCAGACTCTCGGCCGTCGGCAACGCCTCCAGCAGCCGTTCGTCAGCCAGACCGAACTGCAGTGTAAAGTGGAAGGTGCTGCCTTCCCCGGTGACGCTGTCAAGCTCGATCTCTCCCCCCATGAGACGAACCAACTGTGACGAAATGGCCAGCCCCAACCCCGTGCCCCCAAACCGCCGTGTCATTGATGTATCCGCCTGTTCGAAGGCTTCAAAGATCCGGCGTTGCGCTTCGAGAGAAACCCCCATGCCTGTGTCGCGGACGCCGAAACGCAACGTCACCGCTCTGTCGCCACGCTCCACATTCTGAACGCTCACCTCGACCTCCCCTTTCTCAGTGAACTTCACGGCATTCCCGGCCAGATTGACCACGATTTGGCGCAAGCGTCCCGGATCCCCAACCAGACAGTCGGGCACGTCAGGATGGATGTGACAGGAGAGCTCCAGCCCCTTTTCGGTAGCCCGCAGAGCCAATGCTTGAGTGGTGCCCACAAGTGTGTCACGCAGACGGAAAGGCGTTGCCTCAAGCTCGAGCTTTCCAGCTTCCACTTTGGAGAAGTCAAGGATGTCGTTCAACAGGCGCAACAGGGACTCCGCGGAATCATCCACCATCGTGAGATAGTCGCGTTGTTCCTCAGAGAGGTCCGTCTGCAGCGTCAGTTGTGTCATCCCGATAATGGCGTTCATTGGGGTCCGTATCTCGTGACTCATGTTGGCAAGAAAGTCACTCTTCGTGCGACTGGCGACCTCAGCGGCATCTTTCGCCCGAGCCAAATCCTGGTTGGCTTCTGCCAGCTCCCCGGTCCGCTGGGCCACCCGCTGCTCCAGTGAGTCGTAAACGGCGGCTAAGCGCCCCGCTAACTTATTGAAACTGCTCGCCAGAACACCGATCTCGTCATCTCCCTTCACGGCGATTGGGCTCAGGGGAGATTCATCGGGGGTCCTGGCGGCATAGCGGAAGTGATTGGCCATTGCCGCGAGCCGCTGCCCGACCAGGAGCCGGAACGCAATCAGGATGGCGCCAAACAACACGACCAACCAGACGCCCATGGTCAGGAGATTGGTCGTGGCACCCCGTCGCAAGGTCTTCTTGATTGCATCCATCGGGATGGCAATGGTGTCCATGCCCGCAACCTGCCCGACCGTCCGGTGGAAAGATGCCGTCCGACCGTAGCGTTCCAGCATCTCAACCGGAGCGTCGTCCGGATTGCCGTGGCAACGCAGGCAGCTTTTCGTGATTCGCATGGGACTCAGGTGCGCAAAGCACTCCCGCCCATCCATGACCAGTTTTCCCGCCCACCGGTCCGTGTTGGGGTTATCCTGGAAATACTGCAACATCCGCAGCTCCTCGGAGCCGGCTTTGTTGACCGGGTTGCGGGGGTTGTCGGAAGAGAATTTGATCACGTAATCCGGGAAGCGTTTCCGGACCTTTTCGAACACGTTGCGGGCAATGTACGAGGTCGACATCGCCTCAACAACGAACGCATTTGGCGGGAGACACTTTGCCATCTCGGGCCGAATCGACTCGGCAGCGTACGACCGAATGGCAAGATCGAATTCCAATGCGAGGGCAGCCTGCTGGGCCGTCAACTCCTCCATGTGCTCATTTGTCGTCTGCCAGGCACGGCAAAGCACGAAAGCGGAGAAGCCCAGGGCCAGGAGACCGACCGCGAAGGAAAACCGCGTACCGATACTGCTCATCGTTCCCTCCAAACAGAGACACCCAGGTAGGCAAGTATGTCAAGAAGGGATTACTTCAAGAGCACCGGAAAGTGATCCCAAACACAGTCCGACAGCGAGACAAGAAGCACCCCTTCTTATGTGAACTAAAGTACGCATGAAGCTGTGGGAAATCAAGATTCCCGGAGAAGGCCGCCGCGCGCATGCGGAGACCATCCTCGAAATGTGCATGAACAAGACGAAGGAACACACAAGATGGTGACTACAACAGGAACAGCGTTGGCACTGATCATGTTGTTGGGAGACTCGATCCGGATGGGATACCAGAACGTCGCGATTCGCGAGCTGGCCACGGTGGCAAACGTCTGGAAACCGGATGAAAATTGCGCCCACACCAAGCACACGTTGGCACGCATCGACACGTGGCTCAAAGACGTCAAACCCGACATCATTCACATCAACTGTGGACTGCACGATATGTGGCGGAACGCTGATGGCTCAATCCGCCACTCGGAAGCCCTCTACCGGGAAAACCTGGGAAGAATCTTCACCAAGCTAAAGGCGCTCGCCCCGCAGGCGACCATTGTGTTCGCCCTGACAACCCCTGTGGATCAGGACCGCCAGATTACCTCGAACTACGGCCGGATCGTCCGCTACAACACCGACATCCCCAAGTACAACGCCATTGCCCGGGAAGTCGCCAAAGAACATGGCGTTCAAATCGATGACCTCTATGCAGTCGTTGACACGGCCGGTACAGACAAGCTCATCGGGGCGGACGGGGTCCATTTTAACGCAGCCGGAAACAACGTCCTGGGCAAAGCCGTAGCCAAGTACCTGAAAGACATACTTGCAGCTGGGAAGTGAGAAGTTCGCAGGGCATTGCGCGACCTGAGTTGGATGCGCCCTGCTCGTCCCCCTGCCACCCCAGGCGTTCCGCGCTACGGGGGGATGAATTGCCCCCGCTTCTCCCTTTCACTCAATCCCCTGGCCTACTAGCCGCCAGACTGGGGCGGACATTCCGCTGCTTCGCCCCTGTTCCGGCAGAACGCTTGTCAACGAACGCGTCGTAGTAAGGAGCGTTGGCGTCGACCCAAGTGACAAGCGCCAACCACTCGTCTCCTGTGAGTGTCACGGCTTCTCGATGGCGGGTGTCGGTCATCAGCACCTGAATCAGGCGACTTCGATGGGAACCGAACTGCCTGGGCTTGCTGACCTCAGCTCCACTGAAGCGACTGGCTGTGCTCACCAAAGGACGCCTTCGCCCTGCCGTGGAGACATCCAGCCCGAGAAGTGTACGATACGAACGCAGCAGCCCCCCGGGCTCTACTCGCGTCCCGGACAAGTCCACTCCCGACTTTGGCTTGGCTCCGCTATGGCAGCGAGTACACCGGCGATCAAGGACAGGCTGTACAAGCCACTCATATCCCAGCAAACGGTCTGAGCCCCATGGAGGCGGCGTGGGAACTGCAACGGCCTGCTTTGCCGCCTGAGAGCCGCGACCACGGATAGCGGGGGCCCGGGCTTGGGATTCGTGGCATCCGGCACATCCCCGTTGTTCCCCGGGTTTCAGACTCACCATTGACCGCATCCGGCGGATCTCCATCTGCTTCGCATCCAGCGCCTGAAAATACACCGCCGTGTCAGCCGGAATACGGAAGCAAGCCGATCCATCAGGCAGCACCGGAACCGTCCCCAACACACGGACTGGCGACCAACTGTTGAACGCCGGGTGTCTGGAGCCGGCCGCGTTCGGCAGGTAGTGCATCGCGCCGCGTTCCTCATCGAACGGCCACCCCACGTGCTGCGCTATCCGCACGTATTTGATCTCCCCTCGCGCCACATCCGGAATGCCTTCGTAGACGTCCGGGATGAAACAAACAGCGTGGGGGCCAGCCGTCAGGTCGTCTACGGGAGCCACTGTCGGGCCCGGGCGCGGCCTAAGTGGAATGGGGTACGTGCACGAAAACAAGGGTTCCCGGTGCAGGAGCTCCCGGTTCCCGTAGCTGTCAATCAAGTACAGGCCGAATCCATTCGAGTCCACGCCACCGGGCGCCGTGCACGCCGGGCGGGCATAGGCGTATGACACCAGGAAACAATCCCTGGATAGGGCCCAGGGGGTCTGGTACAGCCCTCCGGCATCGCGCACCCCGCCTCCCACGACAGGAGTCCCGGCCATCTTACCTTCCTGTACGCGGACACCCGGCGTGAGTAGCCGCAGCCCAGCCGGGCTGTTCAGCCCGTGACGTGCATCAACGGTCATCACAGGCCCCCAGGCAAAGGTATGGTGCCCTGTCGCGATCGCCACAAGCTCCTGAGTCCCTGGAATTGAACGCGCATCACGCAGCCCCAGCGGCGCCTTCATATGATGCTTGTAGAACGCATCGGACATGCGCCCGTCAGCCCGGGCCGTCCAGACGGCATGGACTTCCATAAAGTGCCGTTCCTGATACTCCCAGTGGGTGTACGCGATGGAGCCGTTATCCAGACAGTGGGGGTAACGATCGACGTCCTTGTTGTCGGTGAACTGCCGTACGCGACTGTCGCCCGCAGACCGAATGTAGAGATTCGGATTGCTGTGATCATACCTCTCATGCCCGCATTGGGCGGAACGTCCGCAGCGGTCCGACGAGAAAACCACATCCCCATTCGGGCAGTAGGTAGGTTCGAAATCGTTCCAGTAGGAGTCGTTGGTCAGCTGGCGCAACTGCGCTCCATCGAGGGTTGCTTCGAAGATATGCAGAGGGGGGACCTGCCGGCGCAGCGCGAATGCATGGATCGCTTCGGCTGTTGCATTGGCGGTATCGATCCGGGGTGGCCAATCCGGCTGCCGGGCGTAGCCAAACACCACGCGGTCCCCCGCCCACCAGAGGTCCAGCCCCCACACAAAGCCGGGCCCCAGCCGACCGCGAAGCAACGGACTGGCCGTCCCGCCTTCGCGCAGTTGAGCCAGGACGGCTATGTCCCCACCAGGCTTGTGCTTCCAGGGATACGATCGGGTGATATTACGAACCGTGTGCGGAGCGAACTGCTGGACAAAGACCAAACGCTCCAGGTCAAACGTCGGATTGGCGAACGTCACGCCCCGCATTACTCGACGGGCGTCGAGCCACAATCGTCTCAACCCAGGAGTCGAACTCTCCGCTCTCTGCTCCAACATCTGCCGCCCCTTCTCCTCCAGCCCTGCCAGCTCGCTGATCCACCCCCTGAGCGCAAGCGCCGCCTCGCCCTCGAGGTCACTGCCAAACACGTCAGCCATCCGCCCGGAACGGGCGCCCATATCACGGATATCAGCCACCATGGACTGAGCGCTGTGGTGTAACTCCCGACTGACCGCCTGCCGGACATAATCGGCCTCCCGCAGACGGTCCGGCCCAAGCCCCTGCCAAGCGCGAAACCACTCGGGCGAGTCCTCTCCCGGCCACACGGCCTCCTGTCCATTATTCTCCCCGCCGGCTTTCATCGAGAGAGTCCACTCAGAAATGCCGCGCACGAACGGATCCTCGTGCAGCAACAGCTCACGTGCGAACTCCGCACCGTCGCCCCCAAGCTTGTTGCGCCTAGCCTCCCCCAGCAGCAGTTCTGCGGCCCCAAGAGCATCGCCTCCCGCTCCCAGCCGCCGGGCCTGCCGGACCACGTTCGCCGCCATCCTGATCCCATATCGCGTCGCCAGGTAATCGTTCAGTGCCAAACGCTCCGCACCACTCAAGACGCGCGTGTAGACCAGTATCTCGGCGATCACGCCTCTGAGGCCGTAGTGAATCCCTGTATTGTCGGCATTCTTCCTCCGAGCCCCAATGAGCACATCAACTGTGGAGTTGACATGCCCTGGCTTCAGAGAAAGAGAGGTAACTCCGTTGACTTTGGCCTCTGCTCGACGGCCGTCTGACGTAAAGAGGGCCAGGCTGACCCCACGAGGAGCGTCTCCTTCCTTGCTCACGCCATGCGCAATCGCTCCCGCCCTGCGTTGGGTGACATAGAACTGGTAGGCCCGGTGTCCGACAGCGCCGCCACCTTTGGCCAGGAATGTCCCCAGGCCTTCCTTGCCGACGCGGTAAACAACGGCCACAGAGAACGGGTGACCAGCTCGGATATTCAGGGCATCCGGCGTGCTGAGATTGAGGAAATCACGTCCATCGAACCGAAGTCCGGGGCGGCCGCCGACAGCATCGAGTACCCATGTGGGGCGAGCCGCCGGTTCAGCCTGTCTTGCGCGAAGCCTTCCGGGTGACCGGTCGCGCCATTCGTGAACGTCCCCCTCGAGCGTCTGATCTGCCCTATCCTCCGCCGTATCGACCGCCCCGTCGCCATTGAGGTCATCGGCAGAAAGCCATAGAGCCAACCCCGAACGAGGCGGACCAGGCGGGGCCGCAACCACCACCGGCAGAACCGCAGTCACACAGAGGATGTACAAAAGTAGACGCATCGGCATCTCAACCCACGTATGCCAGGGGGCCGGGGACAGACTCACCACTCCAACGGATTGCCCAACCTGATGGAAGCGACAGCGCTCTTCTGACAACTCCCCGGCGTAAACACAACCGCGAAGGACAGTTTCCCTGAAGCCGGGACGACAGCCTCAAGTGCCAGCATGCGTGTGCCCTTATTCGGGGAGTCCCACTCGTTGCGTGGCGTTTTCGTATCGATGACAGTCCACGCCGACGAATCGGGTGCCAGTCTGGTGACCGACACCGTCGCGTCTTCCCGCTTTAGCGTCACCGTGGCTCCTGTCGGTTCCGGACACGTTCCCTTGGTGATGAACCCCCAACGGACTTTGGCTCCGGGCTTGAGTCCGAAAAGCTCATCTTGTACGAGAATTTCCGCACTTGGGAGCATGGCCACAGCGCGAACAACGCTCTTGGCCTGTCCCTTATAGGCGCTACTCATATCGACCACCGAAAACGCCTTGCTCGGATCGTCGGAAAAACGGACGACCTTGCCGGAGCCCTTCGCGACTTGGAGCTGACCGTCAATTACGAGCGTGTTGTGTCCGGCGTTGGACTGGCGAAAAATGGTCCAGCGATCAGAGCTCTGCTTGCTGCTCCACAGCTTCATGCCGCGCGACTCGATCCCGTGGTAGCCCTCTGCTCCAAGATCCATTGCCCAGCGTTTGCCGTCCGCATCCAGGACAAACGAGCCGGTGTCCATCTGGCCATGCGGCCCGGACGGCGACCCGGCTTTGAGCCCAACATACGACGCCTTTGGATCAGTCCATGAACTGCGGTGGATGGTAATGGGAACACGCCCGCCACTGTTCCAGTGCAGTGGCATACGAATGTCGACCGGTTCGTCGCTGTCATCCATCCAAAGCAGAGCCAGCGGAAGGAGACGCCCGGAACCGCCGCCCGCCCGTTTCCCGCTCTTCATTCCGTTGAGTCCCTTAGCCAGAATTGCGCGCTCCCCGATCATGAAATCGGGACGTTGGAACCGTTGGGCAAGCCACCACATGGCTGCCTGGGCACCCCGTCCTGAACCACCGTCAGCATAGTTAAAGAACGCCCCGCTCGGACCACACGCAAGCGGCGGGAAAGCCCCCGTTTCAGCGAAACCGGGTGCCCCCGTCAGACCGAACGAGGACCCCAAAACGCTTTCGAGGGTAGCCAGGAGAACCACATTGAAGCTGGTTCCGTAGTTCCAGTATCCCGGCCCTTCCGGGTAGCAGCCGTTAGGCGCGTAGGATTTCATCGAGGCGGGAACCGCATGGATCCCCATGTGGACGATTTTGGCCGCCAGCTCTGGTTCCTCCTCGTAAGTCACCAGCGCCCCGGCAACCATACCCGCGCTGCAAACCTGCCCCCAGTTGTTGTGAGCCTTCATCCGGCTGGCGTAGCGACCGTTTGTGGCCGGCAGGCGAACGCCTTTGTCGAGAATCGCGGTCCGGATCGCCACCCGTGCATCCGGGCGAAGCTGATGGTAGAGCCAATCATAGCCGATCGCCAGAGCGAGCGTCATTTCCGCCGTGTCCAGATAATGGCTCGGATTCCAGTCTTTGAATGCTGCCGCCGCCAGCATTTCGGCTTCCCCACGGTGCGCAAAGGCCTCGTCTTCGGTAAGATGGTAGGCCATTCCCAATGTGGTCATCCGTTTCAGAACGCGCCGTGATTCGCCGAGTAGACGCCGGCCCTGCATCTTGCGCTGCGCCGGTTTGAGTTCGAGCAAGACCTTCGCCTCAGCGACCACCCCCTCGGCCAGGGAGGCATGTGTCGGAGATTGCTCAACCATCTCCCGAAGCGCCGCGAATGTCTCGGCGTTGGCCAGCAGTCTGGGATGGCCCTGTGGTGCCGCCGCAATCAGGGAAGCGATGGCTTCACGACCGACCGCCGGAGGGAACGTCGCCTTGTCTCCCGGCTCTGCCGACACGACTGCTCCCAACATCGTCATCATCAAGAGGCCTCGCTTCATGCTGATATCCCGCCTATGGCTGCCGCGATCAACGAACGGTTGAACGTAGGGCCAACACAGGAAAAACGCAACGCTGGACGCGGAATCGGCCACACACCAACCGTCAACTGCCGAGCCTCCCGAGACACCTGCCGCGATCAGTTCCCGGCGCAACGTCCTTGCGTCTCCTCCTGTGGAACGCGATCTTCTCCAGGAGGCCCGTCCCTGCCGCGCCGGGGATCGAGCCTTTTCTCGCATGACCATGCGTAAAGACGTGCAGTCTGTGCGTCCTTGTTGGTGAATAGCGCGAAACCGGACGGAACTGGGGCCCCATTTGGTGCGTAGACAACTCGAACAAGTTTATGAACAATACCGTCAGGGCCTCTTCTCATTGGCACTCGCGGTGACCGGGAATGAGACGGAAGCCGAAGATGCGGTACACGATGCGTTCCTCAAGTTGGTGCGTCATGGCCAATCGCCTCGAGGAGACCTCACACCATACGTGTTCGCCACCGTTCGAAACGCCGCAATGGATCGCGTTCGCCGGCGAATCAGGCGACCAGAGGCACGCCACACAGTGTTGGCTGACACCCGTGAAACGCAGCCTCCTTCAGAGCAGGCGCTGCTCAAAGGGGAACGAGATCGTCTGATCAGGAACGCGCTGGATAACTTGCCGGAACTGCAGCAACAGACCGTGGTTATGAAGATGTATGGCAACCTGACCTTTCAGCAAATCGCCGATGCCCTGGACGAGCCGTTGTCCACGGTGAGCAGCCGTTACCAGCGAGCTCTCAAGGCACTACGACACTCCCTTGAGGAGTTGCTATGACCAACGACATCGAGAAACTCCTGGCTGAACAACCACTTCGTCCCCCCACGGACCGACTCGACCAACGGGTGCGGGCCGCACTGTCCGGAAATGCCAATCCGGGCGAAGGAAGCGCCTCGGTTTCCTCGAACGGAGGACGCCTACGGCTTGTCGCCTGGACTGCCGCAGCCGCGGCTCTCGTGGCCCTTCTCCTCACGGTTGGCAGATTCCTGGAGAAGCGCGTCCCATACCACCCGGTGACCGCTGAGACGTCATCGGGAGCATCTGAAGACGTCCCGCTCCTCCACCCCAAAGCCGTCAGCGAGTCCGCCCCCTCAGCCCGCCAACCACCAGGTCTTCGGCATTCCCCCTCCCGCCACACGCCCACAGTGGACCAGCATCCCCTTCCCATCGTAGTCCGAGGCACGTATTCTGACACCCACAGGGGGAAGCTCATCGCAGTCAAAGGAGCCGCCCCAATCCAGCCGGTCTTCCGTCGGAGTGTTGAGTTCACTTGCTGGGTGAATCCAGTAAACAACACGCGCATTGAGCACCTGCGACCGACCGGTGAACTTCATCTGATCTCGACCCCGGTTCACTGAACATATGTACTAAGGAAAGGAAACAGAACATGACGAGACAATCCGCTGCCATGCTGTGTGCAGGAGCCTTGCTTCTCTCGGGCCTCAGCCCCGTCCTCGCGCAGGACAACGCACCGCCTCCCGGGAAGATCGGTTACCTGGGGGTCGCGATTCAGGAACTCCCGGACTCATTGCGAACACACCTCTCTCTACCGGATGGCGTTGGGCTTCTCGTTGCTGAAGTCGTCCCCGACTCTCCGGCCGAGAAGGCAGGACTCAGGAAGCATGACATCATCCACAGACTTGATGACCAGATCGTGGTCAATCCCGACCAGTTCCGTGTCCTGATCCGGATGATGAAGCCAGGCGACACCGTCACGATCACGCTGGTCCGCAAGAACAGGGACATGGCAGTCGAGGCCGTGTTAGGCGAAACAGATGATCAACTGGGGGCGAATGGGTTCCCGGGAAACCCATTTGGCGACGTTCCCCGACAGCTCCAGTTCGGAGCACACGGGGAGGCCATCCAGTTGCCTGACATCAAGATCGATGCAGACGCCATCCGCAGAGCAGTCGAGGAGTTTCAGAAATCGGGGCAGCAAAGAGCGAAGGTCCTGCAGGAAGCTCTGCAGGGAACGGGGCCGACCGTGAACAAGCAAGTCATCGAGAAGAATGCCCCTCTCCGGTTCAGGGCCATCGTGACGGACACTGATGGCGCTGTGACACCAACCGTTCAGACCCACACGGTCACCAGAACGAGCAACGGCAATGCCATGGTGGTAAAGGGCACAGCATCGGCAGTCTCAAGCCTGTCTGACGGCACCCACAGCATCACGGTTACGAGCGATGGCAACAGCAGACACGTCAAAGCCACCGACGCAAACGGCAAGGTGATCTTCGATGGACCTGCCAACACCGAAGCCGAACGACAGGCCATGCCGGCGGAAATCCGGGAGAAGATCGGAGCCCTCGAGGTCCGGGTGAACACCATCGGCACAGCGGCGACGACGACTGGCAAGACGTTCTGAACCGGAAGCGGCAACGTTCCCCTAGGACTGGACACAACCGAATCCGTCCGGATACCTTCCACCACCCCGCGAGGGCTCAAACCGTATCTCCACATCCATTCCCACGGGCTCACACCCGAGGGAACCATCCTGTAGACAAGCCTGTTGATCTCCCCCGCCCGTTGAGATAAGATAGTGCGGTCATCCGGGAAGCTCCGGGTTCCCATCTCCGCTTCACCGGGCCAGACTGCCAACTCAAGCCATCGGGATCCCGCAAGGAGGATTAGATGTATAAGTGTGCTTTCCTCGGCTGTGGCCCTCGCGCCAAACGCCATGCCGTAGCCTACAACGACGTAAAACGCGGCACGATCGCGGCAATCTGTGACCTGGATGAAGAGCGACTGAACGCGTTCGGAGAGCAGTTTGGCGGCACCCGCTATACGGATGCCCATGAAATGCTCGAGAAGGAAAAGCCCGATCTCCTCCATGCGGTGAGCATCCCTGCCCTCCGCCACGATTTCATGGCCATCGCCGTTGAACATGAGGTCCCCATTGTCATCGTCGAAAAACCGATCGCGCTCTGGGGCGAAGATTGGCAGCAGATCAAGAAGCTGGGAGAATCCAGCAAGACAAAGTTCGTTGTCAACACGCAATTGCACTTCCACGCTCGGAATCTGGACCTGAAGCGTGATGTCGCTGCCGGACGCATCGGCGACGTCCGGCACATCGACGTCAGCGCAGGTTCAACGCCCCTTGACCAAGGGGTCCATGTGTTGGAACTCGCCCATAGCTACAATGGCTTCAGAGATTTCATGACCGTCTTCGGCAACATTTCCGGGGCCAAAGAACTCGACTCGCGACAGCCGGCCCCGGGCATGGCCGAGGCAAGCCTCATGTTCGACAACAACGTCCACACAACCCTCGTCTGCGGATCATGCGCACCGCGAGCAACCGAGAGCGAGATCATCTACTACCACAAGCGGATTGCCGTCTATGGAACAGAGGGATTCATCCACTGGACTATGGCTGGGTGGGAACGTTTCACCGCTGAGGACGGCTACGAAAGCGGCGAACATGATTACGTAACAGAAGATGATCTGGCCCAGGCCCGCCTGACAGAGGCCTGCTTCGACTGGCTCGAAGACGAAACGTGCCTTCACCCAACTCGCCTGCAGCGGTCCCTGGTGCAGTTCAACGCCATCCTGGGCATCTACACCAGCGCGCTACAGCACAAGATCGTCGAGTTACCGTTCGATCCGCCGGACGGCCTGTGTCAGGCCATCCGTGATCGTGTCTCCTGAGCTCAGTCCAAGTCAACGCCCTGCCGGCGCAGTTCGTTCTGGACGACACCAAGATCCACTTGCCGTGGCGTGGCCCCCGTCTTGGCTGCCACAGCCGCTGCCGTCCCCGCGCCCTGCCCCACGACCATTGTGTGCACCATCACCCGCAGCAGCGATGGGTTGTTGGTGCTGATACTTCGCCCAGCCCCCATCAGCAAGCCGTCGACCTCCCGTGGCAACAGACAGCCGTAGGGCAGATCAAATGGGGCCTCGCGACACGCCTGGACGCCCCAGGCCTTCGGGCCGGGGTGCTTGACCAAGTGATCCCAACCAACCGCCCGCCCAACAGCATCGGGTTGCCTGACACCGGCCTGCATCATATCGGCCGTAAAAACTACGTCGCCATCGAGACAGCGCGATGTGCGCACCCCGAGATTGGCGGCGGTCCCCGCCACGAAAGCGTCGGCGAATCCGGGAAGGTACTTCCTGTAGACGTCCGCAACAGTGAACGCCATGTGTCTGCCGTCCGTGATGCTTCGACTGATCAACTCGGGATCAAGCCCATTGAAGTGGGTGAAGCCGGTAATGACGTGCACGATGCCCGTCTGTCGCAAGGCATGCATCTGACAGGCATCGGTCGTGTCCTGGATACCGATACTCGAAGGCAGGTCGCCGTTGGCTTTAGCCTGCTTGAACGCATCCATCTGCATGCCGCCACCATGTGGGAACAGAAACGTGCCGCACTCATCGTACTGCGCCAATGCCTCCGGCAGCGTCCAATCAACATCCATATACTCGGGGAACTGTTCGGGATGCTCCCGGAAGTAGTCTACAAACATGTCAACATCGACATTCCCGAGCCGGAAGCAGAGGCTGTGTACCCCCTTCTCGATGACGCGCACACGGGCACCCGCACGAGCTGCCACATCAGAGTCACCGGTTGCATCAACCACAACCTTCGCCCGGATAGCCTGCGGCCCCGACTTCGTCTCAACAACAACCCCATCCAGGGCCCCATCCGACACCACAGCTCCGGCAACGCAGGCCTGCAGCAATAGCTCTGCCCCCGCGTCTACCACCAAGTCCTGCAACACCTGCTTTCCACGCTCGATGTCGTAGATGATATGCCCCTTGTGTTTGTGCCACTTCCGGCCGTACCCCATTGATTCGGCCAGCTTGTCCGCCACTTCGACGGCGATCCCAGTCGTGCCGAGTTGTCCTTCAGATGTGTAATAGCAGTTGAAAATGCTGCAGCACATCCCCGCCGTCGCCACGCCCCCCAGGAAGCTGTTTCGCTCGATAAGAAGCGTCCTCGCGCCAGTCCGGCCGGCAGCCACGGCAGCAGCCGTCCCTCCCAATCCTCCGCCGCAG
>Ga0209045_1000489_pt1 | contig 46542 bp, 34 predicted proteins | sample SaaInlLV_10m_DNA_4_FD_184664 | JGI IMG/M metagenome (GOLD analysis project Ga0209045, IMG submission 184664) | Marine microbial communities from expanding oxygen minimum zones in the Saanich Inlet - Saanich Inlet SI072_LV_200m_DNA (SPAdes) (version 2) | ecosystem: Environmental > Aquatic >...
CGGTCTTGGCATAATTTTAAAATGTTTCCTAAATATTGTTTGGGCGTAATAATCGTTGCCGCAATAAATGGTTCTAATATTTCTTCTATCAAAACCGTGTTGGGAAATTTAGAAGGATTTTCTATATCTAACTCATCGCCCTTTTTCAAACGAACTTTATACAAAACTGTCGGCGCGGTTGTAATAATACTTAAATTATATTCTTGTTCAAGTCGTTGCTTAAAAACATCTAAATGAAGTAACCCTAAAAAACCACATCTAAAACCAAAACCCAATGCTACCGAACTTTCTTTTTCTACATGAACACTAGGATCGTTTAATGTTAATTTTTCCATTGCATCACGCAACAAATCATAATCTGAAGTTTCAACCGGATATATTCCTGCGAAAACCATCGACTTTGCAGGTTTAAAACCAGGAAGCGGTTTTACTGGTTTTTTCGTGTGATAAAACGTATCACCAATTCGCGCTTCTTTTACTGTCTTCATTCCTGAAATTAAAAACCCAACTTGTCCTGTATATAACACGTCAGTTGGAATTGGTTCCGGATACATTAACCCAATATCGAGCACTTCGTAATCGTGTCCACTGTGTGCCGCAGTAATTTTGTCACCCTTTTTTATGGTGCCGTCAACAACTTCTATCAAACAAATTACACCACGGTATTCGTCAAACCACGAATCAAAAAGCAAAGCTTTAAACGATTTTTTCGCATCACCTTTTGGCGCATCAATTCTTTCTATAATAGATGTAAAAACTTCCTTTAAGCCTTGTCCTGTTTTAGCCGATGCCAAAATAAGTTCTTCTTCTTGAATATCAAACGCACGATTCATTTCTTTTCCAATACGTTTTGGATCTGCGTTTGCCATATCAATTTTATTTATCACAGGAATAATTTTTAAATCTTGTTCAAATGCTAAATAAAAATTTGCCATCGTTTGCGCTTGAACACCTTGTGCCGCATCAACTAATAACAATGCACCCTGACACGCATAAAGCGAACGTGAAACTTCATAATTAAAATCAACATGACCCGGCGTATCAATTAAATTTAATAAATAAGTTTCGCCTTTGTGTTCATAAAAAAGTGACGCCGTTTGTGCTTTTACAGTTATGCCGCGTTCTTTTTCTACTTGAAGTTTATCTAAAAATTGTTCGTTCTTTGACCGCGAAGAAATCGTTCCAGTTTCCTCTAACATGCGATCGGCAAGTGTAGACTTTCCGTGATCAATATGCGCAATAATAGAAAAGTTTCTAATTTTATCTGGCGTAAATGTTTTTAAATCAATATCTTTTATGTTCATCTTTTTACATTTTTTCCGGCTTACTTAACCCAAGTAAATCCAAACACTGTCCGAGTGTTTTTCTTACTAACCCAACAATTAACAAACGCATCTGTGATACAGGAATATTTTCTACGTCAATAATTTTATTCGCGTTGTAGTATGAATGAAAACTTTTCGCAAGTTCAAGTGTGTAATATGCAAGCAGATGTGTTTGATAACTTTTTGAAATTGTCTTCAATAAACTTTCTAAGTTGCATATCTTTTTGAGGAGGTTGATTTCTCCGGCGGCGAGGTGTTCTATGTGGGTATAAGCACCCTTCGAAATCGCCCCCTCTGCCTTTTTAATAACACTTCCAATTCTCACGTACGCATACTGAATATAATAAACAGGATTTTCTTCAGTTTTTTTAAGCGCAGTTTCTAAATCAAAATCTAAATGCGCTTCCGCTTTTCTATTTAAATAAAAGAATCGCGCGACGTCTTTGCCAACTGTTTTCACAACATCGGCAAGTTCCGTTACGTTGCCTGCGCGCTTGGACATTTTTACATATGCATCATTTTTCTTAATACTTACCATCTGAAAAAGAATAACGTGCAGGCGTTCTTTATCAAAACCGAGCGCTTCCATTGTTGCTTTTAAACGGGTGACGTATCCGTGATGATCTTGTCCCCACATATTAATTGCAAAATCATATCCGCGTTCAAATTTATTTTTATGATACGCAATATCGGATGCGATGTATGTTAATACCCCGCCTTTTTTAACAATTACACGATCCTTTTCGTCACCAAACTGTGTTGATTTAAACCACAATGCATCGTCTTTGTCATAAACTAAATCTTTTTTTCTGAGTTCTTCAATTGCTTCTGCAACCGCCCCACTATCAGCTAGCGACTTTTCCGAAAACCATTCATCAAACTGAACACCATATCCATCGAGAGTTTGTTTTAAAAGTGCTAACATTTCTTTTTTTGCATATTCCGCAAAAAATTCATCAGAATTTTCTAAAACTTTTTCGCCATGTTCCGCAACAAACTTTTTAGCCAAATCAATTAAATATTGTCCCGCGTAACCATCTTCTAAAAATGGAACCTCCTGCCCCAATTCCTGTTGGCAGCGAATTTTAAATGATTGCCCTAATTTTTTAATTTGATTACCAACATCGTTTATATAAAATTCACGATGAACTGTGTGACCAATAAATGATAGGATGTTAGAAAGCACATCACCAATCATTCCACCACGACCATGCCCCAAATGTAACGGACCGGTTGGATTTGCACTGACATATTCGACTAAATATTTTTTTGGTTCTTCATCTTTTTCCAACGCAAAGAAATTATTTGTATCAACACTTAGCTGTTCGATTATTTTTAACCAAACTTCTTTTTTCAAAAACAAGTTGATAAAACCAGGACCGGCAATATCTATTTTTTCGATATCGTTACAAAGTTCTTTATTTTGCAATAACGCATCTTTTATTTTCTCTGCAACTTCACGCGGGTTCGCCCTACCACCATCCCGTTCACCCTGCTTCGCAATTATTAACGCCGCATTGCAACTAATATCACCATGCTCGGAACCCTTATCAACATTTAAATTAACTTGAATTGCGTTTAGTAATTTTTCGTCTACATTTGCAAGTCCGTTCTTTGTAAGCCCGTTCGCCCTGAGCTTGTCGAAGGGTTTCTTCGAACAATTCAAAGTTTCTTTAATAACCGACAAGATGTTCTTTTTCATCAAACTAATAACATTCATATGATTCCCTACAAAGTATAATCAATTAAAAAACCATGAAATTTTGTATTTGTTTAGTATACCAAGGGTTTCTGCGAACGCATATTCAAAGTTATCTTTTCTTAATTATTTCTTTTAGTTCTACTTCGCCAAGAAGAAGTAGAACCCTTCGTAGCACGAAGTGCGTAGTAGGATTGGCGACGGCTTCGCCGAGCACGGCGGGATGAAAAATTGTTTTAAGTTTTACGCAGACACCATGATATTTTATTTGTAAAAAATTTTGCAACGACAAAAACACCTGGAGCGAGTTGTATTCATGTCAGTTTTCTTAAACTTACGTTAATACGTGTTTGAGCGAAAGGTGTTAGGGATACATAAGGTCTCCTTATGAGCCCGGGGTTTTAGGGGTTTGGCGAAAAACCCCTAAGAAAAACTTTGTTAATTAAAAGAAATTAGATAACTAAGAAACAATTCTTAAATAAATATTTTGAACCACTTTTAATTTAAAAAGGCGCACGTTCTTGCAAGAACGTGCGCCTTTTCTTATTTTGCTTACTTTATATGATTATCAAGTATTAAACACTGCCGTTTTGATACTCCTTAACTGCCAATACCGTTACAACAGTTGCCGCTGAAACACCAATTGCTTGTGATGTTACAGGATAATTTCTTGGTAAACTTCTCAACGCTCCAATTACTCTTGAAAAGTTCAAAAGGTCTTTTGCGCGAAATTGTACCAAACCTAATCTTCTTCTTTTAATTATTTCTCTAAATGCTCCAATCCACATAGCTGCATTCAAAGTTATGCTAGCCGCACCAACTACTGCCAGTGCCTTATGCTCGCCAGCCCACTCTTTCACATCGTTATATTTATCAGCTGTTTTTTCTCCAAATTCAGAGTTTTTAAGTCTTTGTGATAAAGTTGGTTCTTGAAGCTCAGAGGGTATGTCTTGTTCTGCTGTTTTATATGCAACTCTTGCTTCGGCTCTGGCTTCTTTAGCCTCGCTTTCTGCATCTTTTAATTCTGTTTTAGCTTTACCCAAAGCACCCCTGAAAAGTTCCGATTTAGCTAGTTCTTTTTTATATGTTTTCTCACGTCTCCCTGCACGCCAATCCTTGCGATCAAACCATGACCACCATGTTGGTTCGTTGTCTGAATTGATATACGCTCTTTCTTTCTCATCAAGTTTGCGTTTGCGCTTTATTCGCATCTGACCACTTTTATTTTCTGCCACACATTTTTTCAATTCCAATTTCGCGGTCTCTACACATCTTTGTGCGGCCATTGCTTCTTTAAATAATTCTGCTGGTGATGATGGTGTTTTATCTTCTTCTGTTTTTGGTGTTGCTTTTTTTGCTACTGGTGTTTCTACTGGTTTTGCTGCTGGTTTTGCTACTGGTGTTTCTACTGGTTTTGCTGCTGGTTCTGTTACTGATCCTGTTACTGGTTTTGCTGCTGGTTTTGCTGCTGGTTTTGCTGCTGGTTTTGCTGCTGGTTTTGCTGCTGGTTTTGCTGCTGGTTTTGGTGCTGGTTGTGGTGCTGTTACTGCTGGTTCATCTGCTACTGCTGGTTTTGCTGCTGGTTTTGGTGCTGGTTTTGCTGCTGGTTTTGCTGCTGGTTTTGCTGCTGGTTTTGCTGCTGGTTTTGCTGCTGGTTTTGCTGCTGGTTTTGCTGCTGGTTTTGCTGCTGGTTGTGGTGCTGGTGTTTCTACTACTGCTGGTGTATCTACTACTGCTGGTGTATCTACTGGTTGTTTTGCTGGTGTTTCTACTGGTGGTGTATCTGCTACTGCTGGTGTATCTACTACTGCTGGTGTATCTACTACTGCTGGTGTATCTACTACTGCTGGTGTATCTACTACTGCTGGTGTATCTACTACTGCTGGTGTATCTACTGGTTGTTTTGCTGGTGTTTCTACTGGTTTTGCTGCTGGTGTTTCTACTGGTTTTGCTGCTGGTGGTTTTGCTGGTGTTCCTGTTACTGGTCCTGTTCCACCCTCCATACCATAACCATTAAATACTGCCCCAATAGCAAGTAAAAACACTGCTAAAAGAAATTTCTTGAACTTTATAACCATAATGAAATAACCTCCATTTATAATATCGGCCATATAAAACAAATTTAGACCCCCATGCGACGACCTGTGGCCCCCCGGACACAGTTATCGCAAAACTACTTTAATTACTATAAGACATTTTTTCTACTTGAACAAACGGGGGGGGGGAGAATGTTACAGCCTGTAATGTTTATAAATGGTATATATTAAAATTTTTTCTTAATTTTCCAATTACCTTTTCTTAATAATTTTTTTTAATTACTAAAGTTTACTTAGCTTTTTAGGGGGATACTGCGCTATATCCCCCTAACACCCCCTGGCGCATAAGGAGACCTTATGTATCCCCACACCGTTCATCCCGAGTGATTTTTTCTTAAAAATCGTATCGAGGGACGCTCATGCACTGTCGTAAGTTTGGGAAAACTTACATCCAGCGAAATCGCTCAGGCGTTCTTTTGTAGTAAGTTTATTAACAAATTACAACCGTTTTGTTTGTGAAAGGCTTTTTCATCCCGAGTGCCCTTCGAAGCTCGTAGAGCGAAGTAGGGTGTATCGAGGGACATTTCATATGCAACAACTTGTTTTGTTGTACACTGAGTATAAAAATTTCTTTTAAATTTACATCGCCTAGTTGTACTTTACGCAGCATCCCTCGATACTATTTTTAAGGAAAAATCACTCCCAGGCTACGCCAATCCAGTCTTCGCCAAGGCTACGACGGAGTAAACAGCTTCGCCGGGCACGGTGTATGAGCGTCCCTCGATACGATTTTTAAGAAAAAATCACTCGGGATGAAAACACCTCTTTTGCAAGCCTCTTATAAACAGAAACGCTCTTTACTTTTTAACCATACTCAAACAAGTTTTTAATTACTTGTAAAAAATATGTCTACAAAAGAACGCCTGAAGCGATTTCGCTGGATGTAAGTTTTCCCAAACTTACGACAGTGCATGAGCAAAAGGCGTGGGGATACATAAGGGGTTTCACCCCTATGCGTACTGGGGTGTTAGGGGAGGGTTACGAGACCTTCCCCTAAAAAGCTAAAGAAACTTTGTAATTAAAAGAAAATTATTAAGAAAATGTGATTTTGAAATAACGGAAAAGAAATAATTCTTAAATAAATATTTTAAAGAGCGTTCAAAGAAACCCTTCACAGGGCAAACGGGATGTTGATTTGCTATATAAAAATAAAGGCTGAGCGGTTTCAATACAAACCGTTCAGCCTTTAACTAAATTCAAACTTCTTTAAACCTTTACTTCCTCAACCTCTTTACACCGGCGATACCACCGCACACTACACCACCACCAACAAGACCGGTAGATACAAAGACTGCCAATGAAGTTTTTGGATATTCTCTTAATGTTTCTTTAAATGTACTTGGAGTTACCAATTTCTTTAAAACAGTTTTTAATGTTGCATTTTTACGTTTTAATTCTTTTGCCGACAAAATACACAATGTTGTAATTGTTGCAACGGAGAGACTGTAAACTGTAGTTATAGGATTGTTTTTTATCAAATTAACACTACGGCTAGTTTCTTTTTCTGTTTCGGCATTTGGAGTTTCTGAATCGGAATCTGCGATTACTTCTTTTGCAAGTTCTGCCGCCCTTTTTACTGCAGCCGCCTCTAAAGCCTTTGTCTTAGCTTTTCTTGCTTTAATAACCGTGGCTATTTCCTCTTTGGTAAAACATTTTTTGACCGGAGATAGCTCTGGGTTTTTACGCTCGGGATGATGTGCCACTGCAAAACGAACTTTTTTACCATGCGAAAAAAGCGTGCTAACAGACGTAAATACAAATAAAAGAATAAGAAAGCTGTGACTCTGTTTCACACCAACCCCCAAAAAGTTCTATAAATATGGTATTAATTTATAATACAAAATCGGTTTTGGTTGCGCAAAAGGGGGGAGACTGTAATGTTTATAAATGATATATATTTAAATTTTTTCTTAATTTTCCAATTACCTTTTCTTAATCCCTAAAACCTCCGTCTACGTTCTTCGAGCTACGGCGGACACAGCCTGGCATATTTTTTACAAGTAATTAAAAAACTTGTTTAAGTATGGTTAAAAAGTAAAGATCGTTCGAAGAAATCTTTCGACAAGCTCAAGACGAACGGAAAAGAAAAACTCACTTACGGTAAATTTTCTAGTGCAAGTTATTTTTTTAATCGCATGCAAAAATAAAAGCTGATGTTATTTACATGCAAACTTGCAACAAAAGAACGCCTGAAGCGATTTCGCTGGATGTAAGTTTTCCTAAACTTACGACAGTGCATGAGCAAAAGGGGTTGGGATACATAAGGTTTCCTTATGAGCCCGGGGTTTTAGGGGTTTGGCGAAAAACCCCTAAGAAAAACTTTGTAATTTTAAGAAAATTATTAAGAAAATGTGATTTTGAAATAACGGAAAAGAAATAATTCTTAAATAAATATTTTAAAGAGCGTTCAAAGAAACCCTTCACAGGGCAAACGGGATGTTGATTTGCTATATAAAAATAAAGGCTGAGCGGTTTCAATACAAACCGTTCAGCCTTTAACTAAATTCAAACTTCTTTAAACCTTTACTTTCTCAACCTCTTTGCACCGGCAACACCACCGTACAATGCACCACTACCAACAAGACCGGTGGATACAAAGACTGCTAATGTAGTTCTTGGATATTCTCTTAATGTTTCTTTAAATGTACTTGGAGTTACCAATCTCTTTAAAACAGTTTTTAATTTTACATTTTTACGTTTTAATTCTTTTGCCGACAAAATACATAATGTTGTAATTGTTGCAGCGACTGCTGCGGAGACTGCGACACCTGTTACCGCTTTTGGATTTCTTCGAAAAATGTTTTTTTGATCATCAGCATCATCTGAATTATCGGAATCATCCACATCGTCTGATGAATCAGAACCACTTGCGACATCTATAGTTTCTGGTTTATCTGATGGTTTTTCTTTTGGAGTATCAGTATCACCAGTTGTTTCTAGGTCTGGTTCTACAACAGGAGTGCCTAGTTCTGCTGCTGGTGCTACGTCTTGTTGACTTCCTTTAACCTTGGCAGAAAATTGCGCCGCCCAACCAGGTTTTTTACCCAAAGAACTTTTAAATTTCGTCCACCCACTAACCGAAGGTGTAGCTTCGTCACCACCATCTCCACCTTCCTTCATCGCACAACTATTAAAAACAGGAGAAACAGCCAACAAAAGAACTAGGAGAAATTTTAACCTTTTTACATTCTTCATGATTTTCACACCATCCTCGTAATTAATAAAACTTAAACTAATGCCTCTCTGCCGCATAATATAACTGGACACTAGCATCCTTCGATACAATTTTCAAGAAAAAATCACTCAGGATGAGCGCAAACAAAAGTAAAAAATATTTAATTTTAAGATTACGCTCATCCTGAGTGTTCTTCGAAGCTTTTAGCGAAGAAGAATGTATCGAAGGATTCTAAAACATACATGCAAACTTATCCCTCACTATCTTTTCCTGCAAAAACTTTACCCGCATGCATCGCACCAAGAATAGCGACTCCCGTCGATACAAAGTATGCCGATGCTGTCATTGGAAAATTTTTACATGTTTCTCTAAATGTGCTTGGTCTAAATAATGCGCTTAGTACGTCTCTAAGCCTTGCGTTTTCACGTCTTAATTCTTTTGCTGATAAAATACACAATGTTGTAATTGTTGCAGCGGAGACACCGTAAAATGCAACTGCCTTTTTGTGTCTTCCTATAAAATCGCCAGCTTTTTTTAATTTCGCTTTCAACGCAGGGGCTAATCGTTCTTCCGCTTCTTTTACTTTTTTCTTAAATCTTGCAACTTGCTCCGTTAATAATTGAGTTTTTTCGGTTGCAGATTTTAAAGCAGCTTTTTTTTCCGCCAACTCAACATCAACTTTTCCCTTAGCAACTACTTCCTCTCGCAGCGCTTTTTCTGTTCTAGATAATTCCGCATGATGTTCCAGCCCGTCATTTCGTGCTCTTTCTCTAACTTCTTCTACTTCCCGCTTTTTTTCTTCTACTGCACTTTCTGCTCGAGCTTTTTCTTCGCCTAATCTTGTTACTTGTCCTTTCAACGCGCTTACTTCCCTTTTCGCAGTATTTTTTTGTTCCTCTGAACTACTTAACGCCGCTCTTTGTTCACGCCACTGTCTTTTCAATTCTTCGTTTTCTGTATTCAAAGGCTCCTCAAATTGCGCACGCGCCCTTTTAATTTGGTCTAATAAAGTTGGTGTCGATTTCGATCGGAAAAGTGCCTGCTCACCTTCCGGAATTTCTAACTCCTGGCATAATACACCCACTATCGCATCCGCCCAATTTGCTGCATCCGTCTCTGTATCATGACTTAGTGGTACTCCTTGCCCTTTTGGCTGAAATCCCATAGCATCCAAAACTTTGTTCCCCCATCCTGCGTAACTACTAAACACCGGCGCGATTGCAAATAACAAAACCAATAACGCGATTCTTTTTCTTACCATTTTCATACTTCCTCCTTAATTATTTTCAACTGGTAAAACTTTTAAAAATGTCGTGTTGAAGCATGATATAACATGTCGTTTTTTTTCTGCAATAAAATGTATCAAAGTGGTTTTTTTTGTTTCTTATTTATCTATTTTTTAATTACTTAATTATTATCTTTAATTACTAAATTATTATCTTTAATTAATTATTTCTTTTAAATAACAAAGTTTTCTTAGGGATTTTTTGCCAAATCCCTAAAACCCTAGGCACCAATGGGCTTCGCCCCTTGGATCCCCAGCTCCCGACGCTCAAACACGTATTAACGTAAGTTTAAGAAAACTGACATGAATACAACTCGCTCTGGTCGCCTTGCGTTTGTATGTTTACACACAAATAGCCTGTTAATTTTTTTCACAAACAAAACTGTTAAAACTTGTTTGCAAACTTACTACAAAAGAACGCCTACCGTGTCCGCCGTAGCTGTTTACTCCTTCGTAGCACAAAGTGCGTAGTAGGATTGGCGTAGGCTGAAGCGATTTCGCTGGATGTAAGTTTTCCCAAACTTACATCAGTGCATGAGCGAAAGGCGTGGGTTTCAAAAGGGCTTGCCCTTTGCGTACTGGGGTTTTAGGGGAGTGTTACGAGACATTCCCCTAATCTTTTTAAAAAAAATTGTAATTAAAAGAAATTAGATAACTAAGAAACAATTCTTAAATAAATATTTTTATTTGCCGTTCAAAGAAACCCTTCGAGACGTTCTACTTCGCACTTCGTGCTTCGAAGAACCCTCAGGGCGAACGGGGGCTATGTCTAACACGGCAAGACAAACTTAAAAAGAAATAATTACAAAAAACAAAAAAACTTTATCTAACCCCTCACCTCTTTAAATGCCGAATGCCAATTAATGTATAATGCCCCAAAGAAAAGATCGAAAAAAGCGCAAGTAAAACTATCGAAAAAGAATATGTTTTAACCGGATTCCATGTTAAAAAATAACAACAAAAAATCCAAAATATAAAAACACTTTGAAAAAACGTTGTAAGCTTCCCCCAAATAGTTGGTTTAATTTCAAATTCAATATGCAGAAAAGTCATTATGAGAGTTCCGGCAAGCATTATCAATTCTCGAATAAATAAAAGTAACACAAACCAAACTGGAATTTTAAAAGATGGCGAACGCACAAACGCCAGCGATGCAAAACTTGAAAATAATAAAAGTTTATCTGCAATCGGATCGAGGTAAGAACCGAGTGCTGTTTGTTGATTTAACCTTCGCGCAAGATAGCCATCAAACAAATCTGTCATTGTTGCTACTAACAAAAGAATAAAAACAAGAACCCATTTAAAATATATGATTCCAACAACAATAAATGGAATTAAAAAAAATCGAATTATTGTTAAAAAATTTGAAATTGTAAACCACGAACGATCGCGAGAAACTCTTTTTACGAACCTTTGAAGCTTTTTCTTTAGCATCTTATTTTTTATCCTACTAAATAAATTTTTCGTGTTAAACTTACTATACATAAAATAGAGATCTTTTAAAAGGAGTAAAATGCGATTATGCTTTGCTGGCAACATTGTTTTCTGATTCTTATATTTTTTAATTTTTATATTTCCCAAACACTATTTTCTGGCAACTTTTTCAGAAGTATTTCTGATACATCTGCTTCTGAAGATATAAAAGATCCGTTTCTTGCAATGGCGACATCTACAGAAATTAAAAGCTTTGGTTCTTTATTGGAACAAGAAAATGCGGTTCGTGAGTTAGACCAAGTTTTATCTTTTACAAATAGTTTTGAAACTACGTACGAAAATATCGTTTTAAAAACTAAAGATGGTTTAAAAAGAGATGCTGTACTAACAATACGCAAAAACGCAAAAGGGAACATGGTTTTATGCCACCCCGCGGCGTACGACAAAGACTTTATGATCCCTTTTCAAGAACATATTTTTGCACATTATAATTGCATTCGTTTTGATTTTAGACGACATGGCAAAGGTCGTAAAAAACAACGTTCATCTCTTGGGAAAAAAGAAGTTTACGAAGTTTTATCCGCAATTGACGTAATTAAAAATGATTCACGAACAAAAAATTTACCAACATATGGTTTTGGAATTTCTTTGGGAGCAGTTGTTTTAATTCAGACGGAAGCGGCAAATCATAAATTTGACGGTTTAATTTTGCAAGCGCCATTTGAATCATTAAAAAACCAAATTCAAAGAACTTTTCCTGTTTTTAAAAAACCTATTATGCGAAGTATAATTTTCAAAGAACCTGTTCGAATATATGGCAAATTAAAATACAACCTAGATTTATATAATGTAAATCCGGTTGAATCAATTAAAAAAATAAAAATTCCTATTTTTTTGATTCACGCAAAAGATGATCCTATTGTTCCATTTTCTGCGTTTGAGAAATTAAAGATTACCGGACAACATTGCATCAAAAAAACATGGACTCCGGTTGTTGGTTTTCATACAGATTTATTCAAAACTTTACCAGACGTTTATACAATGCGGTGTAATGATTTTTTGCATGACATTCATCGCACCATATAAAACTATAGCTTCCAAAAAAGTTTGCCGTTAAGATTACAAACATGTGTTTTTTATAAAAGGATTAAGTTGAGATCAGGAGAGAGAAGTATGAAAAAAATCTTTATAACAATTCTCGCAAGCGTTTCTTTATACTCCGCAGCATTCGCACAAATTCCAGATTTACCCGTTTTTTATCGTGCACCATTAAGTTACCATTTTCCAACTCGAAAAGTTGACGACAAGGTAACACACATTGATTTTCGCTACTCCGAAGGTTCAACAAATAATTCCAGAAATAGCAGTGATAAAAAAACACATTTATTTAATGAACACGGTTCAACTTCGTTAAAAAATATTGCATTAAATGTAGAAGGCGTAACTTCGGGTGGGGCAAAAAATACAACTTATCAAAAATTTTATGCTGGTGATGAAATCGCCGAACTTTACGATGGTACGGTTGCGTTTACAGGTGACTTTAAAACAAAGCAATATGATTTCACATTAAATCAAAATTTAAAGTGGGGCTTTTATTTGCAGGCACATATTCCAATTCGTAACGTTAAAATAAAAAATATTGGATACGTACATACAGTTACAACTGAATCAGAACAAACTATTATTGATTCTTTTATTGCAAATGATTTGGATACAGTTTTAGCGGACAATGATTTAAAACCATTTCAAACAGTTTTTTCACGCGAAGAAGTTTCCGATTCTTTAATTTCTCTTGGATGGCATGGTTACGATACAAAATCATGGGGAGTTATTGATTCTTTGCGCGGACTTATTCAAATCGGAGCAGTATGCCCACTTTCTTCTCGCCGACCAAAAGATCATGTATTTGCAATTGGAACCGGATATGAAAATCATTGGGGCGTAAATATGCAAATGCAAGCACACATAACATTGTGGAAAAAATTAATGTTTGGTATTGCTGCAAATTCAACAATTCTTTTAAAAGAAACATACGAATGTAGAATGGTTACTTCCGCAGATCAAAATGGTTGGATTGTTTTAGAAAAAGGTTACGCAGAAGTTGACCCAGGTTCAGTTTGGCGAATTGGCGGTTACGTTGGAACCGACCGTTTATTTGGTGGCTTTTCCGCAATGGCGGGTTATTCGTACGCAAAAAGAGAAAGCAGTTATTTAAGTGTACGCGATACTAACTTTTTACAAACGGCTGCACTGGCAGATTCATATTTAAGTAAAGATACAATTGTAAATACCGATAAACGCTTAAAGGGTTGGTATCATCATACGTTACATTTTATGGCTGAATATAATGTTGAAGCACACACCGATGGAGTCTTTGCGCCAAGAATTAGTGTTTTTTATGACATGCCATTAACAGGACAATATATTTGGACAACAGAGATGATTGGTGGAACGCTCGGCGCACAGATTTCATGGAGGTTTTAAAGAACCTTATTTTCTTGTCTTTGCTTTTTAGAAAGATTTTTTAAGACCGCTCGTCCTGAGTGTTCTCCGAAGTTTTAACGAAGGAGAATGTATCGAAGGATGCCTCCGCAGGAGGTACGGTCATTTCATATAACGGATATTCAAAGTTATCTTTTCTTAATTATTTTTCTTTAAAAAAATACAAAGTTATCTTTAAAAGATTAGGGGAATGTCTCGTAACACTCCCCTAAAACCCCAGTACGCAAAGGGCAAGCCCTTTTGAAACCCTCCTGCGCTAAAGCTCCGGCGGGCAGGCCCACGCCTTTCGCTCATGCACTGTCGTAAGTTTAGGAAAACTTACATCCAGCGAAATCGCTTAGGCGTTCTTTTGTAGTAGGTTTACGTATAAATAACATCAGCTTTTATTTTTGTATGCTATTACAAAACTTGTTTAAGTAAGGTTAAAAAGCAAAGAGCGTTTCTGTTTATAAGAGGCTTGCAAAAGAAGTGTTTTCATCCCGAGTGATTTTGAGCGATAGCGAGAAATAGTATCGAGGGGCATTTCATATGCAACAACTTGTTTTGTTGTACAAGAAATTTTGTTTCATTTTAAAAACCAACAAATTTTATTTTCGCAAACGTAGCATCCCTCGATACACCCTACTACGCACTTTGTGCTTCGAAGGGCACTCGGGATGAAAAATTGTTTTAAGTTTTGCGCAGACAACGTGATATTGTATTTGTAAAAAGTTTTGCAACGACAAGAACACCTGGAGCGTCCTTCGATACATTTTGCTTTGCAAAACACTCAGGATGAAATGTGTTTGAGGGGCCTGTCCGCCGTAGCTTTTAGCGTAGGAGGAATACATAAGGAGACCTTATGCGCCAGGGGGTGTTAGGGGGATATTGCGCAATATCCCCCTAAAATATTTTAAGAAAACTTTATAATTAAAAAAAATTATTAAGAAAAAATAACATTATAATTAAAAGAAAAAATTTTATTAAAAAAACAAAACTCTTATTCTTCAAAACAAACATAATATATCATAAAAAACGTGCTTATTTTTAATGCACATTTTTTATAGTAGAAAGGTTCCTTATTAAAGCACATATATACCATATATATTACACGTGCCTTATTTTAACCATCGCAACAACTTTTACATTACAAAGCAAAGCAGAAAAAATACGCGGAACACTTTCAATAGACTTCGATCAAGAATTTAAACAACAATTACCAAACGACAACACAGCCACTTTTAATTACTGCGCGGACATCTTTGATCAAATCGCAATGGTATTAGATCGCATGCCAGAAAAAAAACACGAATCATTTTGCACTTATTTAATTAATACGATCACTATGAATATTCAATTGCAACCAACCATTATTTGTAGGGGTCTTTCTTCATTATTAGACATACTACAAAAGCTACCCGAAAATCATATCGAACAACATAATAATGCAAAGTATCTTTCGGTACAAATATATAACCAAGTTGTAATTATAACCGCCCTTTATTATTTGTATGAAAATAACGATCAAGAAACTTTAAACATAAGACAGCTTTGTGAACAAGCGCGAAAGCAACATTCTATATTTGCGACAAAAACAATTTATGCTAGAATAAGAAACGCAATTTTTCATCCCATATATTCGATGAAAGAAAATCCACCAGTGACATTTTTAACTTGGTCTATTATTGCTTGCTTTTTTATTGCAATAAAACGCGTTTACGACGAAGATAAACGGATCGAGTTCGACGAAGAATATGGCTATTTGAAAGAAAAAGACGAATAGCTTTCTGCGTAACTTAAAACTTTGAAATACATATTGAAATCAAAAATCACACAAACAGAAAAAATAGCTTTCATTAAGGCATATTTTATGCTCTTTTTATTTTTTAATGAAAAATATTTTATCTTAGGCATTGCACTTATCAATTAATGTGTTATATTTTTTGAAGCATTAAAAACAATGCTAAACACTAGGATATCCGCTAGGTCTTTGATAGTAGTTTTTTAATTGGTTAACGCAAATACTCGTTGTATTTGCAAAACATGTGAAAGAGCGTTTCTTTCATGTGTGTAGTGTAGTAAGTATAGTTTTGCGTAAAATGGTTTTACGTAAGGATGTTTCACATAATAGAGGAGTTTTCAAGAATGAAAACGAACAGAATAGCTGCGGTTGTACTTGCAGCGATGCTTCCGGTTGTCGCAAACGCTGGAATCAAGGATAAGTGGGAAGGTAACCACCACAAGACTCTTTCAGTCATGGCACTTGCCGATGCTGGTCTTTTAGTAGCATCAGTTGTCGAGATTAACAAAAGAGGTGGCTGGAATACAATGGTCACAACCTTGAAAACAGATCCAAGAGAATTTGCTAAAAAATATATTTGCACAGAAGCATTTGTTGCTCTTACAACAGCAACACTTATTGGATTAGGCATCGATACATGGCATATGGCTACTAGCCCAATGGCACCAGTCGTAGTAGAGTTGGAACAAATAGAAGCTAAGGGATATGAAGCCGCTGTTGTTGGAAAAGCTGCAGTTACAGAATCAGGCACAGAAGGTCAAGCCGGTTACGTTGCAGCAGCTGCTAAAGTTGACGCAAAAGATGCAGTATACGCAAATGTCGCAGACGGCAAATTCGATAAAAAAGCACTTGAAAAAGATGGCGAAAATCCTAAAGTTGTAGAAAAAGATGGTAAGTTCTTCTACGTTGTTGCTCCAAAAGTAGACGGCGAAGGCGAAAAAGAAGTCACAAAAATTGGCAAGAAAAAAGTTGTAGAAGACAATGGAGTATACTACGCAGTTGATAAAGCTGGCGATAAAAAACAAGAATTCAAAAAAGACGAAAGCTCAATAACTAAAGTTCGCGGATTTAAAGCAGCTTTCGGTCACTTGAGAGCTTGCTACAACGCTGCTTACAAAAAAGATGAATATACTTTCGATACAATAGAAACAGACAAAGAAGGTCTAGAAAAAACAAGCGACCGCAAAAAAGACGAAACAGGTCGTTTGGGTGCCGCTAAGAAAGCTTTGAAGAAACAAGAAAAAGCCGCTAAGAAAGCTTTAGATAAAGCTACAGGCGAGACAGATAAAGCAACCGCTAAAACAGCATTGAAGAAAGTAGAAACAACACGTAGAGCATTAACAAAAATAGACAGAATGAACAAGAGAGCTAAATTCCAACGAGAATACTTCGTTAAATAAGCTTTCTTTCTAAAGAAATCTAAAACCGCGGTAACCAATTCAGGTTACCGCGGTTTTTTTTATTCCCATTTATCTTTCCCCTTTATATTCCATACGGAGAACCCTTAATATGATTTTAGCTGAATCAGGAAATTAAAATTCTCTGAAACTGTTTCTAGAAAATCACTTTCAATAAGCCGCTCGTCCTGCTGTGCCCGGCGAAGCCTTCGGCGTAGCCTGGGAGCCTAAAGCTTCGTTTGTCTTTTTTTCCTGTAAAAATCTAAACAAAGCCCGTTCGCCCTGAGGGTTCTTCGAAGCACGAAGTGCGAAGTAGAACGTCTCGACTGCGTCCGTCGAAGCCTTGGCGAAGTCGGAAGGGTTTTACCGAACGGACCATTGAAAATTGCATTAAAAATGCTATAACTATTCGAATATCAACAAAAGAAATATTTTGAACCGTTCGAAGAAACCCTTCGAGACAATTTCTCGTTTAAAAAACTCGAAATCCCTCAGGGCGAACGGGATACATTAGGTTTTAATTACCCAAAAAGCACCCCAAGTAATTATCAAACACCCCTAAAAACAACCAAACCCTCACTTTCTTAGCATCTTCAAACACAAAACATTACACATTGTAACAATATAAAGTCCGCTTTGGGGGGCGTTTGAAGCTTTATAAAAATTAACTCATAATATTTATATACCAATTAAAAAACGTTATTTGATTATAGATATACATGATACGGAGGTTATAATATGAAAAAGGTAATTGCATTATTTATTGTACTTGGAGCTTTTGCTTCCAGTGATAATGTTTCAGCTTTAGGACGAGGACGCGGCGGACAAAACTATTTGCGTCGTGTTGAACGTTCAAAACAAATACGAGCACAAAGAGAATCTTCACAACGACAAGCAGAACAAAAAATTACACAAGACAGACTGGACGCAAAAAAAGCAATAAGAACAGAAATGGAAACTCGCAGAAAAGTTGAATTAGAAAAACTTGCTGCAGAGTTACATGCTCAAAGAGAACTTGAGATTGAAGCTATTGCTGCACCAGAAGAAACCGCTGCAACAAGAAGTGTCTCTGTTGAAGATAAAGCAAAACGAAAAAATGTTTTGAAAAACGCTATTAAATTGATTCTTGGATTGGCAGCAGGCGCTGCAGTTTTAGGAGCGGGAAAACAGCTTCATGATACAAAGGGCGATAGCTGGAAAGATACCGAAGATAAGTTTGAATGGAATCGCTTAAACGCATTAGAAGGCTTAAAGAGCTTTTTTTAACAGCGATGACGCGTAAGACTTATTTATAAAGAGTACATTTAGAATATAAAAGAAAGAGGCATGGGCTTATTTAGCTCATGCCTCTTTCTTTTATATTCGGATTAGAAGTTTCTTTGAGTGAACATTCAAAGTTATCTTTTCTTAATAATTTTCTTAAAATCAAAGTTTTCTTAGCTTTTTAGGGGGATATTGCGCAATATCCCCCTAACACCCCCTGGCGCATAAGGAGACCTTATGTATCCCAACACCTTTCGCTCAAACATGTATTGGCGTAAGTTTGGGAAAACTGACATCAAATACAACTCGCTTCAGGTGTTCTTGCCGTTGCAAAATTTTTTACAAATAAATGTTTTATGTAAATATAAAAATTTCTTACAAAAACAGTGTGTGAATAAGGGGTGGAAAGTAATTTTACTTTTGTAAGTTAATTTTTTTTCGCCGTTCGTTGAAACACTTCGAGACGTTCTACTTCGCACTTCGTGCTTCGAAGAACCCTCAGTGCGAACGGACATAAACAAATTGTTAATAAACTTACTACAAAAGAACGCCTAAGCGATTTCGCTGGATGTAAGTTTTCCCAAACTTACATCAGTGCATGAGCGAAAGGCGTGGGGATCCAAGGGGCTTGCCCCTGGTGCCCAGGGTTTTAGGGATTTGGCAAAAAATCCCTAAGAAAACTTTGTAAAACACCCCCCTTTTTGCTATATTTCCAAAGCGTTTTCAACTCAAAAAACTTTACGAAGCAAAATAGATAATTTATGCACAAAAAACTTTTTATAATTATTACGTTATTATCAACGACAATTTTAGCTACACCAGAATCGAAACAAACAGAAAAAGAGCAACCACCCTCATTTGTAATTAACGAAGAAAAAACAACATCAAAAAAACAATCTAAAAACGAATTGAAATCAGAAATCGGTTATGCAATGAAAGAAACCCTGCTTGCATGCTCCGATTTAAATAAACAGGCGGGAAAACTTCAACAAGAACTTTCTGATTTACAAAAGCGTTTATTAACAACAACAGAGACTTTGGTTGACAACAGACGTCCGTTTAAAAAAGCATCAAGAAGTAATTTGAATGCCGCGCTGAAAACAATTAACACCGCAGCAGCAACTATCAAACAACAAGAAGGTGTAATCAAAACAATACAAAGGCAGATGGGGGAATGTGTATGTTTAAGAACGCAAACGTAAAAACAACCAGAAACCCTCTCGAAAAATCGCCGTTCGTAAAACCCTTCGAGACGATTTTTGAGAAAAAATCCCTCAGGGCGAACGGAGTTTTTACCTTTATAGTCGCAGGCGAACTTTCCGGAGATAAACTTGGCGCGTGGTACGTTAAAAAGTTTTGCGATTCAAAAACAGTACATGCAATTGGTGGGAATTCTTTAATACAAACTGGTGCAAAAATTTATGAAAACATCGATAAATTAAATTTCACCGGCATTGTTGAAATCATAAAACATATTCCCTTTATTCTTACTTTCATTAAAAAGCTCTCCAACCACATTATTGCAAACAATTTTGAAGAAGTTGTTTTAGTAGATTTCCCAGGATTTAATCTTAGACTTGCCAAAATATTAAAAAAGAAAAAACCAAATATAAAAATCACTTATCTTTCTCCTCCGCAATTATGGGCGTGGGGTGCTCGGCGAATAAAAAAACTTAAAAAATTTTGTGACGATGTAATTGTTTTATATCCGTTTGAAGTTGAATGGTACAAAAAACGCGGCTTAAATGTCAGATGGCTTGGCTATCCTTTTTACGAAAAGCTTGAATCCTTTTTTAAAAAAGAAAATGAAAAAATAGATCAAATTGCAATTCTTGCCGGCTCCAGAAATCACGAAATTAAAAGTTTGCTGCCAACCTTTGCGAAAACTATAAAGCAGTTTTTAATAAAACACCCTCAAGTAAAAATTATCATGCCAATGGCTTCAACAATTAATAAAACAATTGTTACCGACATATTAAAAACAAACAACATAGAAAAAGATGTGACCTTAATCGAAAATGAAAACGAAAAATATAACGAATTAAGCAAATGTTGTTTGGCATTGACGAAGCCTGGAACTGTTACATTAGAACTCGCATTATTAGGAATTCCGGCAATTGTAGCATTTAAAACATCATGGTTAAGTTATTTTATTGGCAAAGCAGTTGTTTCCATCGAATATATGTCGCTACCAAATTTATTCGCAAATAAAGAAATTTATAAAGAACATATTCAAACAACATTCACAGAAAAAATTCTATCTGAAGAACTTAATAGCAATTATTTAAATTTTATTAAAAAAAATAAACAATATTTGCGAATGCAAGACGATTTGCAAAAGATACGGGGCTTATTAAAGTTTTAAGTGGTTCCCCGCTCACCCTGAGTGATTTTTTCTTAAAAATTGTATCGAAGGGTTTCTTTGAACTATTTTTTCCCGTTCGCCCTGAGGGATTTCGAGTTTTTCAAACGAGAAATTGTCTCGAAGGGTCACACGAACGGACATTCACACATATTTAAAGTTACCTTTTCTTAATTATTTCTTTTAATTAACAAAGTTTTTCTTAGGGGTTTTTCGCCAAACCCCTAAAACCCCGGGCTCATAAGGAGACCTTATGTATTCCTCCTACGCTAAAAGCTACGGCGGACAGGCCCACGCCTTTTGCTCATGCACTGTCGTAAGTTTAGGAAAACTTACATCCAGCGAAATCGCTCAGGCGTTCTTTTGTCGTAGGTTTATTAACAAGTTACAACTGTTTTGTTTGTGAAAAAAATTAACAGGCTATTTGTGTGTAAACATACAAACGTAAAGCGACCAGAGCGAGTTGTATTCATGTCAGTTTTCTTAAACTTACGTTAATACGTGTTTGAGCGGCGGGAGAGGGATACATAAGGTCTCCTTATGCGCCAGGGGGTGTTAGGGGGATATTGCGCAATATCCCCCTAAAAAGCTAAGTAAACTTTGATTTTAAAAGAAAATTATTAAGAAAAGATAACTATGTGATAATCTCAAAAAATTATCACATAGTAACCCCCCATTTTCTTATTGAAACAATCCATCCCTATCACAGGGGGGCTTTTGAAGCTTTTCCCTAATTAATTCATACTATATTTATAAATTTAGCTAATTTTATATTAAAAGATGGATGGGTTATAAATCATGAAGAAATTTTTTGCAACATGGTTAATATTTTCATTTATATTTACATGCATTAATCCTTTAGGACACTATCGTCCAAAAAAATCTATTGCCATACCAACAAAAGCAAAAGTCAATTTGTTTCCTGTCATAGATTTCGGAGATGATGGTGAAGGAACTTTGGTTTTCGGTGATAATTTTTTGTATGACATTCCGATTCCAAAACGTAAAAAAACTTTCTCTGCAGGATTAAAAGGTATTGCTGGCACAACAGCTGACACGATCACTGCTGCCATCAATACACCACTGTTTTTACTTGCAAAATCATTTAAAAAAGATTCCGTACTTAATCCAAAAAATTTCGACGATACAAAAACCAAAGAAGCTATCAAAGAAGAATTTTCACATCTTATGGACGCGTCAAAAGAAATTCGAAAAGCCACAAAAACTTTATTTAGTTTCCCTAGTCCAATCCAACGCAAAAAAGCGTTTCAAATATTAAAAAAACATAAATATTTAGTTACCATGCTCGGAATAGAAGCCGCTACATCGATAGCAGGCGTAACCGCAGGCGTTAAACAACACAAGAAAAATAAACAAATTAAAATAGATTTGGAAGCTGCGGAAAAGAAAAAAGATGAACTAAATGATACCGTAGCAGGAATGGTAGACAAAACTTTGGAAGCTCATTCTGCAGAAAACGAAAAATTAAAAGAGGAACTTGCAGCAGCAAAAGCAGAACAAGAAAAAGCTGAACAAGAACTTGAAGAACAAAAAACAGAAGCTGCTTCAGAAAAAGATACTTCTGCTGAAGCATTAAGACAACAAGCTGAACAAAATTTGGGGCAAAAACAAGAATTGGAAACAGCAAAAAAAGATGCTGGTGATATGGCAGAAGCGGCGCAAGGGGCACAAGAAGATGCTACCGCTGCGAAAGAAGCACAAAGGAAAGCTGAAGAAGAAAGAAATCAGGCTGTAACAGGTGCTGAAGATACAAAACATAAGGCTGAAGAAGAAGTTAAAGCGGCTAAAACAAAAGTTGATGCTGCCGAAGAAGCAAGAAAAAGAGCTGAAGAAGAAAGAGATGCCACCGTAAAAGATGCTGAAACAAAAGTTAAAACTGCCGAAGAAAAAAGCGATGAAGCAACTCGTGATGCTACCGCAAAAGTAGACAATGCTGCGCAACAAACTGCTGCCGCTAAAGAAGCGCAAGAAAGATCGGCCAAAAAAGAAACCAAATTAGATGTAGAACGAGCAGAACTTGAGCAACAACAAAGAGAATTAGCAAGTAAACAAAGTAAAGCCGCTGCTGTATTAGAAAGTGAACGCGCAGAACTTGCAGAACAACGAAAAGAACAAGAAAGTAAACAAAGTGCTGCCAAATCTGAATTAGATAGAAAACGCGAAGAACTTGCAGAACAACAACGTAAAACTGAACAAGCCACACAAAAACTAGAAACTGATAACGCTGAATTAGATGCAAAACGAAGTAAGGCTGAAGCTGCAACTAAACGAGAGCAAGAACAACTTGCAAAACAACAACGTGATGGTGCAGAACAACTACTCCGCGAAACTGAAAAAGCTAAATCTGAATTAGGAAGAGAGCGCGAAGAACTTGAACGACAACGAAGTACTGGTGCTGCTGATTTAGAAAGCAAACGCAAGCAACTTGAGCAACAACAACACGATACTGAACAACAACAAAGTAGTACTAAAGGTAAATTAGATGCAGAACGTGAGCAACTACGAAGTGAAGCTGTAAAGGCTAAATCTGAATTAGATGCACAACAAAGAAAACTAGAAAGTAAACAAAGCGAAGCCACTGCTGCAATTCAAAGTGAACGCGAAAAACTTGAGCAACAACAACGTAAAACTGAACAAGCCAAATCTGAATTAGATGCGCGACAACAAGCTGTTGACGATAGTAAAGATAAACAAATTTCTGAATTACAAAAACAGTTGGAAGCACAAAAAACAGAACGTGCAAGCGAACTCGCTAGGGTAAGATCAGCGGCTAAGAAAAAAGTTGATGCTGCAACCGCTGAACAGGCTGCCGCAACAGATCAAACAGAAAAAGATAGATCTAAAATTGCTGGTTTAACACACAGGTTGCAAGAACAAACTGGTAATGCTAAAGATGCGCAAAGACAATTACAAGAAACAACAAGAGCGCACAAACGAAAAGAACAACAATTCCAAACTGACTTATCTGCAGCGGAAGCAAAAGCATCGCAAGCAGAAATAGACACTGCGCGAGCAGAAGCACTAGCATCGCAAGCAGAGGCAAGAGCTACTTCAGCCACGCAAGCTGAACTAGATGCTGCACAAAGAAAAGCTGCACAATTGAAAGGTCAGTTGCAAGGGAAAGATAGTGAAATTGAACGATTGAGCCGCGAAGTTGGATTTGCAGAAGCGCAAACGGAGACAGCAAGAACACGCATACAATCAACTGACGCACGCAACTTAGAACTTTCTGGAAGGCTAGGGGCTGAAGAAGTCAAAGCCGCCCATTTACAAGGACAGTTGGATGGGTTAAGACCAGAATTAGCAAAATTAACAAAATTTAAAGCACAGCACGATGCAGCATTCCATCGATACATAGCTGAAACAAACTCATTTAAAACATGGAGCAAAGAGATTGAAGAGACGGCTGACGCAAGAATTCGTACAGCCAGAGAAGCTGCTGAAAAATATATTGACAGTGTAAAACATCAAAAGAGCTTATTGGAAATGGACCTTAAGTTAAAAACCTCGCTAGAAGCAAGCGCACAAGCACGGGCCGCTGCCTCATCCCAAGTAGCCAAAAGCGCAACAGAAAGCGCAGGAAAAGCAAGGAGAGAACTATACACTGCACAAGAAGAAGCTAAAGCTGCGCAAGCACGAAATAGTAAATTGCAAGGGGAGCTTGATCGGCTAAAACTCGAGCTAAAAGAACAAGAAAGGGCTGCAGTAGCCGCAAAAAAAGCTAGGCACAGTGCGTTACAAGGACAAGTAACCGCACAAAAAGAAGCCTTAAAATTACAACGCATTCTAGATGCGCAAAAAAGCCCTGAAATGCGCGCAAAGCTGGCGCCTTTTCCTTCGGATGTTCATGCTTTCATTAACTTCATGGGAACACAATCAGATAGACAACTAACGCGAATAATTCCAATGTTAAGTCAGCCCACCGATAAGTTCCATATAAATAAAGGCTCTACAAGCTGGAAAATAGCAGCCGAAGCAATTAGAAGAAATCTTGGAAGCAGCGGCTTACTAACCCCATAAAAAACAAACAAATATATAAAAAGAGAAGCGGCGCCCATGTTTGGACGCCGCTTCTCTTTTATAAACTCAAACTTTAATCCATTCCCCCTTTAAACAACATCCTCATCAGAATCTTCTGAGAAAAGTGTATTCAAAGCTTCAAGCGCAAGCTCTTCTTCTTCTTCATCCAATTCTTCATCATCATCTTCGTCATCATCATCCATTAACGATGCAAGATCTAATTCATCTTCATCTTCATCTGTTGCAACAACTTCTTGTTCTTCAACTTTTTGTTCTGCCACTGCTTGTACGGCAACTTCTTCTTGACTATCTTGTTGAACAACTTCTTCTTCATTACATTGTTGTCCTTCTTGGGCAACTACAGAGACGCAAGAACCTAATGCTAATGAAATCAAAAATGTAAGCATTTTGCTATTACTAGAAAATTTCATACAAAACCCTTCTTTAATATAAAACATAAACTTTTTTCATACTGACACTCCCCAATCTCCCTTTTTTAACGTGTTTGAGTATAACAATACGATTTATAAAGTCAATTTCAAGCAGGACCTGCGCAAGCCCGTTCGAAGAAACCCTTTTTATATCAAAGTTATCTTTTCTTAATAATTCTTTTTCTCAATAATTTTCTTAAAATTACAAAGTATTCTTTAAAATATTTAGGGGAAGGTTTTGCCACCCTCCCCTAACACCCCTGGGCCCATAAGGAGACCTTATGTATCCCCAACGCCTTTCGCTCATGCACTGATGTAAGTTTGGGAAAACTTACATCCAGCGAAATCGCTCAGGCGTTCTTATCGTTGCAAAACTTTTTACAAATACATACGCATGTTTTTTCTTGATTGCATGCAAAAATACAAAATAACTTTTACTTGTTTATAAACTTACAATTGTAAGGCGACCAAAGCGAGTTGTATTCATGTCAGTTTTCTTAAACTTACGTTAATACGTGTTTGAGCGTCGGGAGCAGGGATACATAAGGTCTCCTTATGCGCCAGGGGGTGTTAGGGGGATATTGCGCAATATCCCCCTAAAAAGCTAAGAAAAAATTGTATTTTTAAGAAAAATTATTAAGAAAAAATAACTTTATAACAAAGCAACCCTCTTAAGAACCTCATCAACACTAATACCATTAATCCAACTATGCCGCTTCTTCGCTAACACAATACAATTTTTATTAGAATCAAACGGTCCCCATTCAGGATTCTTTCTGCGCATTAATGCAACAAGCGGAATGTCTAAAGCTGATGCCAAATGTATAACAGAAGTTTCTACAGAAATTATAAAATCACACAGCGACATAATCGCCGGTAATTGAAATAAATTTTCACGCGCGGAAAATAAAACCACACGATTTAAGGAATATTGTTTTAAATAATTATTAACTTCATCATATTTTTCGGGAACAGAATTAATGATAAAAAATGAATATTTAAACCGTTCGTCTTGTCGCAATTTATAAATAAGTTTTACGACTTTCGAAACCTTCCAACAACGTTTTTTATCTTTTGCAAATGGATTAATAAAAACAACAGAATCAATCCGCTTATGTTTTTCTTCAATTCCCCATTGAAAAAATTTTAATTTTGCATAGCTAATCCATTCGCTTGGAATAACAACAAACGGTTTTCGATCCTGAACTTTTACATCTAAACCAAATAATTTTTTAAACCATATTGCATATATATCTGTAATATGTTCAACTGTTTTTTTCTCATCCTGAGTTAAATATAAACGAGCATCCAATTGTTTACATTTATGCCGAGAATTCGGATTATATATTCCAGCAATAAACCCGTTTGGACTCATGCGTCGAATGTACCGCGCATATTTGTAATGTCGCAACGCAGCAATCGAAACAACAATAGGATATTCCTCTTTTCTCGCATTTCTTGTTTCAATATTAAACCGCGACCACGAATATGTATTTTTATAAATTTTATTAAAAATTCCACAACTCTCCACCCAATCTGTAAGCGCATACCGTTTAAGATGTTTCCATCTCCAAAAAAAACGCGTACGCCGAACTTCATCAATCCATAAATCAATTTTTATATGCGGAAACGCAATAGAAAATGCTTTGAAAAAATTTTGTAAATAAGTAAAATCACCTATCGCCAAATGGGTAACAAAGAGAATCTTGTTTGATTTTTCAAGAAGTTCTTGTGGAACCAGCGAGTCTTTTTTGTGTTCTGTATTCATTTTTTAATACTAAACAATATTTTGTGCTTGCTCACGAATCTTTTCAAGTTCAACTTTTACGTCAACTGCAACTGGACTGATATCAACGCCAGAGCATTTAGCAGTAATGGTATTAATTTCACGTGTAAGTTCTTGTAATAAAAAATCAAGCCGCCGTCCTTTTTCAATTTGCTTGGCTACCAAAAGTTTTTTAACTTCCTTTAAGTGACTTTTAAACCGAGTGATTTCTTCTTGAATATCGATTTTATTTAAAGTCGAATACAAATCACCAATTTGAGACTCGGCCTCTTTATCACCCTCTTGGATCAATGCCAAAACACTTGTAACGCGTTTTTTCTGAACTTCCATTAATGGTTTAAAAAGTTTTTTTATCTGTTCTATGTGACTCGCACATAAATCAAACCGTTTTTCTAGATCTACAAGCAGATTGTTTCCCTCAGCTCTTCTAGCTTTAATTAACTGCTCACAAACTTCATCCATAACTTTCATAACAGTAGATTCATCTTTCTTATCCATTGAACTACGTTCAAAAGAAAAAACGTATGGAAGATTCATAATATCAGAAACTTCTACATCTCCTTTTATAGAAAATTCTTTTTTAAACTGTTTTGCGGCATCAAGATAACCAGAAACAACTTTTAAAGAAGGAATAACAGATTCCTGTAAAGCCCCTTCCCCAATAACACGAACACTCAAGTACACTCGCCCACGAACAAGCTTCTCTTTTAAACGAGAAATAATTGGAACTTCTAAATAACTTAAACTACCAGGCAACTTGCATGTAGTTTCGAAAAAACGAGAATTCAAGGTTTTTAACTCTACCTGTAAAGTGACGCTCCCACCAGCTTTTAAGCGAACTGTTACCATCTTAGAACTAAACCCTGTCATACTTAAAACCATAAAAAACTCTCTTTCAGTTCACTTAAAAAAAATCAAACTATGTTCGCAAATACATTTTGGACATCATCAAGTTCTTCAAGTACTTCCAAAAATTTATAAACTTTTTCTTCAGCATCTTGGCTTTCCAATTCGATTGGATCTTTTGCAACCCATTCGATATCCGCATCTTCAACTTTTAAACCAACTTTTTCTGCACCATTTTTTACTTTTTCAATATCATTTGGATTGCAAAAAACAGATATCATATCTTCAGATAAAGATACGTCTTCGATATCATAATCAATTAACTTTTCTAAAACATCATCTTCACTATGCCCAACCGCTGCAATAGTTACGACGCCCTTTCTATCAAACATCCAACCTACCGAGCCTGTTTCTGCTAAATTACCACCCATCTTTGAAAAAGCGTGACGAACATCGGCAACAGTTCTTTTTTTATTATCGGTTAATGTCTCAACTAAAATTGCAACCCCTTGTGGACCATAACCTTCATAGCGAACTTCTTCATAATTAATACCTTCAAGCTCGCCGGTTCCACGTTTAATAGCACGTGTAATATTATCTTGTGGCATATTTGCTTCACGCGCTTTATCGACTAATAAACGAAGTTTTGAATTATTTGCCGGATCTCCCCCTCCATCACGAGCAGCAACCGTAATTTCTTTTATAAGACGAGTAAAAATTTTACCCCTCTTTGAATCTTCCCTCGCTTTTTTATGTTTGATATTTGCCCATTTAGAATGTCCTGACATCGCAAAACTCCCTGATCATTTATTATTTTTGTTTGCTATCTAAAACATATGATTCTTAAATTTATCTATTTTTCACTATTTTGTCGAATTGATATAAGGAGTTTTATCTGCCAAAAACCCAATACCATACCCAACAAACGAAATCGTCAACGGAATCACAAGTAAAAGAATATTTATAATCTGTGATGAACATCCTAAGGATGAACATCCCAATGGAACAAGTTTTAAAAATCCAAAACTACCAGCGCCGCCAATAATCGAAAATAATGCCGCCTTCTTTTTGAGGTTGTTTGTAAAAAAACAAAATAAAACAGAAACAAATAAACTTCCAATTAAAAGTTCGTAACTCTGTGCCAACACACCTAAAATATCTTGTGAATTGTATGCTAACAAAAGTCCCCCTATACCTGCCAAAAATGTAACAACTTTTGAAATAAACAATTTGTTTTTTGTTGTTAAAAATGAATAATCAAAATCTTGAGTAATGTTAGAACTAATTGCGCACAACAAAGAATCTGCCGTAGAAGTAATTGCTGCAATTAATGCGCAACCAATAAGTGCAACGATTATAGAACCAGAAACAGAGCTTATCACTGTTACAAACACACTTGTTTTTGCAGGAATTGTTAGTGCTAATAATTTTGCCTTCATCCCAAAATAAACAGGGATGAAAGAAAACGCGATTAAAATTGCACTCGCGAGCAATGCCGCTTTTACCGCAATCTTTTTATTTTTCGCCGCAAAAAATCGTTGCGCAAGATCTTGTCCAAATAATGGATACAATGCAGAAGATAACAAAACTGGAAGTTGTATTAAAAAAGCACCCTTTCCTGAAAATGTATTTTGCGTACCTACAAGCGAACTTATTTTAAAAAATGAACCTGGCTCTTTGAGTAAACAAAAAATGAAAATACCTGTAACAATCGTAATTAAAAAAATTACTTGAAAAATATCTGTTAAAACAACTGCTTTTAAACCACCGACAACGGTGTACACAACAACAAACAACCAAAATAAAAGTAAAATCATTTCACTTCCAACACCCAATGCATTAAACAACGCACGCGACGCAACAATTTGTCCGGTAAGAAGTCCAACCATAGAAAGAGCCGAAAGCAATGATGCAACTTTTCTTAAAAACTTTGATCCATATTTTACTTCAAAAAGTTCTGCCGTTGTCGCAACATTAAATTTGCGTAACTTTGCCGCAACTCCAAAACCTAAAATAATAAATCCTATACTCATTCCTAACGTATAAAAAACTCCAAAATAGCCAGACGAATAAGAAGCGTCCGCCGTTCCCAAAAGCATGCCACCACCAATTTGTGTTGCAACTAATGTAAACGTAAGTGCCCCTAAACCAAGACCTCTTCCAGCTAAAAAATAATCCTCTACCGTTTTTATTTTTTTGGAAGTTATAAGACCTAAAATTAAATACAAAATCCCTAAAATTGAAAATGCTGATAAAAAAAACATCGAATTCATTTTTGCTCCTAACAAAAAAATAGCTTCTGTTACAAATAACAAAACTTAAAAAAAGATACAATTATTAAATAGAAATAAGAAAGATTTTAAAATGAATGAGTGTGATGATGATGATTGAAAGAATAAGTTTTATAGAAATCGGCTAACCGAACCCGCGCGCAAAAAATATCTCCACACATAACAAATACCCTTTATATGTTAATGGTACAACATATTTAATGTATCATATTATAATTATTTCGCAATCGCCCGTTTTTTCTTCTGATGTCTACTGTACAACAAAAATTGCACACAGAAAACCATATAAATGATTCCACCGCGAACACTGGAGGCAACCGATTGGTCCGGCAAATCATTAATTACAGAAAGCGCTCCCTCTATAATGTTTCCGATACCAATTGCTGATACCAAAAAAAAACTGAATCCGATTACAGATTTTGAAAAATAAATTTTAAAAATTTGTGGAATTTGGTACGTCGCCCATAAAAAAACTGCTATCCAACCAAAAAAGTGCCCGACCGACGCTGTGTACTTAAACGCAAGCGGAAGTATTGCAATCGCACCAACAATTCCAAGCAAATAAAAAATGAGCATTTTAAAACATTTATCATAATAAAGACGTTGGAAAACAATAATGGAAACGGTAAGTAAAGAAATTGGAATCATTACTTTATATTGAATCGGCAACTTTAAACAAAATACATAAAATGTTGATGCTAGGTATCCAGTAAAATATCCAAACAACATGTATCCACTCATCCCCCTGGTCGTACGATGTTTATAATTAATAAATAATTGTGGAATTAACCCAACCCAAAAAAGCGACCGTACAAGCCATGATATAGAATCAATCCAAAACTCTTTTGTTAACATTTACTACTCTTCCCAATAAAATTATCTCCATTCTTTACAATACTATTTCAAAATTATATATATGAAAGTCACATATTATTAACAATTTAAAAATAAAGCTTTGGACAACCAAGGAAATCAAAAGTGTCTGAAAAACTTTTGCCAGAAACGTTAGAAGATTTTTGTCTCGGTGTAATTGCCAAAAAAATCAAAGCTGAAAAAGAAAAAACAATATCTTTGGAAGAATTTGAAAAAGAATTAAAAACCGCTCGAAGAAACCCTTCGAACAACAAACGTAAAATTCATAGATCAAAAAAATAAATCTCGTTGCTCGCTAATAACTTCACCCAATAAACGTTTTCTTAAATACAAAATCTTTTTAGGCGGAATTTGTCTGCCGCGCGGGGTTTTTTGCAACAAACCAAGTCGAAGTAAAAACGGCTCGCAATAATCGCCCAACGTTTCTTTATCTTCACCCGTCATTGCGGCAAGTGTATCAAGACCAACCGGTCCCCCGTCAAAGTCTTGTATGATTTTTATTAAAATATCTCGATCAAGTTTATTTAATCCGTCTTGGTCAATTCCTAAAAATTCCATTGCATTGTTAGTAACTTGCATATTAATTGTTTCAAGCTGTTTAACTTGTGCAAAGTCGCGAACGCGCCGCAACAATCTTTTTGCAATTCGAGGTGTACCGCGCGCGCGTTTTCCAATACTTAACGCAGCATCAGGTTCTATAGGAATTTTAAAAAATGCCGCATTTTGAATAATAATTTCTGCCAATTCCTCTGCGTCATAAAAATCTATCCGCTCAACAATTCCAAAACGAGTTTGTAACGGTCCAGAAAGAAGCGCGGTTTTTGTTGTCGCGCCAATTAAGGTAAAAGGATTTATTGGCAACCGAATTGATTTTGCGCTCGCGCCCTGCCCCACAATCATATCGACACAAAAATTTTCCATCGCGCTGTACAAAATTTCTTCGACATTTTTTGGCAAACGATGAATTTCATCAATAAATAAAATTTCCTTTGGAGATAAATTAGAAAGCATCGCAACTAAATCACCGCTACGGTCTAAAACGGGAGCGCTTGTAATTTTTATAGAAGTATCTAATTCTTTGGCCATCACCTTTGCAAGTGTGGTTTTCCCTAGCCCGGGAGGACCAAATAATAATAAATGATCTAACGATTCGTCACGCATTTTAGATGCTTGAACATAAACTCTTAATTTTTCTTTGAGATTCTTTTGACCAAGATATTCATCAAAAGATGTTGGATGAAATGCAAAAGAAAGATCTTCTTGTGTTTCTTGTAAATTTAATAATTCAATTGGTGGTTGTTCATCCATCTAGAAAACCTTTTCGGTTGATATAAACATAAATTCATTGTTACACATTTTAATTAGGATGTCTTGCAACAGCTTATAGTTGTGATAGAATAATTTCTAAATGGGTTGCTAGCTCAATTGGTAGAGCATCAGACTCTTAATCTGCAGGTTCAGGGTTCGAGTCCCTGGCGACCCACCATACTTCGCTGCTTCGCAGCTTCCGTCTTCGCCAAGCAGCCTACGCCAAGGCTACGGCGGCCAAAGGCTTAAATGGACTTCGTCGTATGGCACAGCCAATAAAACAAATTCTATTGCAAGAGTGGCGAAATTGGTAGACGCGCTGGCCTTAGAAGCCAGTCTTCGAAAGAAGGTGGGGGTTCGAGTCCCCCCTCTTGCACCATACTTCGCTGCTTCGCAGCTTCGTATGGCTCACGCCATTTCACATCATTTCTTTCAGATGATTTTAATTTTTAAAAAAGTTATGATATCAGAAACTTGACTCATAAATTAATTACACACGTATACTTAGATAAGAGGAGTTGACGTCTAAAAAAGAAAAAGGAGATCATTAATGGCGGATGCTAACAACACAGTTGCGCCTAGTCTGAAAGGTCTTAAATTATCTACAAAAAAAATATCTTCCCATTTACTTCGAGCTACAGTTTCTGTCGATCATCAAACATCAAACGCTTTTTATAAACAAGCTATCGAGCTATATAAAAAACACGCTAATCTTAAAGGACTGGAAAGTCGAACAATTCCATCCAAATACATAGAAGAACAGTATCAAGACAATATCAATGAAGATATTAAAAAATTTCTTTTAAAACATCTTGTTTTTGATTATTTAATTAATGAATCAATTTCTCAAAAAATACCCCTTACAAACCACCCTCGTTTAACAAATATAGAATACGCTCCGCTTAAAGGAATTACTTATAATTTTGAAATTTCGGTTGCAACACCTGTTTCTTTAAAAGAATGGAGGCGATTCTCCTTTAAAGCACCTAAAAGAAAACGATACAAAGATCTCGACAAACAAGTCGCTTTATTTTTAAAAAAAGAACATGAACAATTCAAAAAATGCGATCCTTTTACAATTGAAACAAACGACTGGGTTTGTTTCGACGCAAAAATGTTAAATAACAAAAAGCATCCGATAATTCCAAAACATTCTAATAATTTGTGGATGAAAATAAATACATCATGCATAACTAAACCATTTCAACGATTATTTTTAGGAAAACATTCTGGTGACTCTTTTATCGTTAACACACTCCCTCTAGATGAAGATTTCGAAGAAACAATTAGTTCAAAAAATCCTTTTTTTATAACAATACAAAGCATAATAAAGGGATCATTTTTTTCGCTAGAAGCATTTAAAAATGTATTTAAGTTAAAAAACAAAGATGATGTACATAATAAATTAATTGAGGTTTTCTCTTACAGAAATGATATATCTCAAAGAAAATCTACCATTGAGGAAATTTTTCATTTATTTTTTTCAAAACATCGCTTCGAAATTCCTAAACACCTTGTAATTAGAAAACAAGAACAAATTCTACACACATTTAAAAAACATCCTGATTATCAAGTTTACAAAACACAAAAAGATTTCGGCGAACGACTTTCAATGCTCGCAGAAAAATTACTAAAAGAAGAAATCCTAGTAGACCACATTGCGTACCAAGACAACATAAAAGTTACATTGAAAGATATTAGAGGATATTTAAGTTTCTTTAATACAAATAGGTTAAAAGAATTTGTATATTTCAAACCGCCATTTGAACAAATTGAAGAAACAGATTTTCCTCTTCACGAGAGCCTTATAAAACAGGCAGTGCTAAGAGAAAAAACATTGAACCAAATTATACATGTTTTAACTCGTTCCTAATCCTACGCCAAGGCTTCGGCTCATAAATAAATTAAAACCAAAAGGGGGATTTTAATATGTGGGGAAATTGGAAAAGAACAAAGCTACTTGTTTGTCTTTTTACTATTGCAAGTATTGTTGCTACGCAGAATGTGTTGTGTATGGAAGATGAAATCAGCCCAAAATATGAAATCCAAGATCACATTCTGGTAATTTACGAAACAGATTTAACAGGAGAACTATTTAGGAATTATGTTGAAGACATATTGCTAACAATAATAGGAGATCATCAGCACAAAAACGTGCATATACTTTTTCTTAGCAACTACAGACTAGAAAAATTACCACCATCAATTAATCGATTTAAAAAGCTACAAATATTGTCTCTTCGCAACAACGAACTTCAAGATGAAGCTATTAAAGTTCTAGGGGAACTTACGGAACTAAAAATACTTGATCTTCGCAGCAACCAATTAACAGAACTCCCTTCTGTACTTGGAAACCTAAAACAACTCGAATCCCTTTTCCTTGGCGGAAACAGCATAACAGAAATACCTAGAGAAATTCTCCGAATTAGCGGCTTGGAAATATCCCCACAAAGTCTTGTGCCAAAAAGACTACGCGACCACATATCACGAACAGGCATTGTTTTAGTTATAAACGCCGGCGCAGGCTTTGCTATCGGCCTTGTTCTTGAGTTCGTTATTTATAGAGCACTTACAACAAACCGCGATTACTGGTGCGGACCAAATCATACGGGCTAGTTTCATAACTTATACTTTCCTAACTTCATAACTTGTATTGACCAAGTCATTTTCTTTTTGCATTGCTTCAAAACAAACACCGTGGAATATTTGCAATTCTGCCTTAAATGGCGTAGGCTTGGGCATTCTAAGCGTTAAATAAAAAGGAAATTTTGATATGTGGGAAAATTTGAAAAAAACAAAATTACTCGTTTGCGTTTTTGCAATTCTAAATATTGTTGCAACGCAAAATGTGTGTGGCATGGACCCCGAATATGAAATAAAACAAAACGTCCTGTTAATTTATCGTACAGATTTAACAACAAAAGATATGGAACAAATATTACTGAAAATAATTGGCGCCAATCAAATTGCAAATGTACAGATACTTGATCTTGCCGACCGCAAACTAAAACGATTGCCATCGTCAATTGACCGACTAGATAGTCTAGAATATCTCTATCTTAACAACAATAATCTATCCGATTCTGCCATTGAAGTTCTAAAAGGACTTACAAAACTAAAAGTACTAGATCTTCGCGGAAACAATTTAATGAGACTACCTTATGAGCTTGGTACCCTGACGCAACTTTCTCATCTTCTTCTTGAAGACAACAAAATAACAATGATACCTCCTGAAATTCGCCAAATTCAGGGCTTAACAATATCCCCAAAAAGCCTTGTAAAAAAAATGCTACGAGACAGGATACCACAAAAACCTTCTGTTATGATTTTTATAAGTACCGGCGCAGGCTTTGCTATCGGCCTTGTTCTTGAGTTCGTTATTTATAGAGCACTTACAACAAACCGCGATTACTGGTGCGGACCATATTATACGGGCTAGTTTTATAACTTATACTTTCCTGACTTCACAACTTGTATTGACCAAGTCATTTTCTTTTTGCAATGATTTTTAACACAAATTGAAAAGTGAATTTAGTCAGGGAGTATTCCTAATGAAAAGAAAATTAAATCTTTTGTCATTAATAATTTTTTCTATTGTTGTAACATTTTTTGCCCCACCATTTATTAATATTTTCCCAGTATCACAAGATGTGACAGTGCAACCTTTACCAACTGTTGAAGAAACCATCCCTGAAAAAGATGTTGATCCGGAAATGGAAAACCTCTTTGGAGAAGAAGAGGAAGAAGAAGCTTTTTTCGAAGAAGAAGAGGAAGAAGAATTAGACGACGAAGAAGAAGAACTCGACGAAGAAGATATTCCATCAACAATTACAATTCCATTTATTGGTGAAATCAATATCGATTTAAGTGGCGCAATAAGAAAAGCCTCTGGCGCAACTAGCAGTTTAATGCAAACAGCAATCGGTAAAAGTAACGAATTTGTTGAAAAAAAAATCATCTCTCTCGGCCCACTTTTAATAGACAATATTGTTGCGTGGAAATCTGAAGCTGGAAAATTAAACTTTGAAGCCGCCGCAAAATTCTTAGGCAAAACTGCGTCTATAGTTTTAGATAGTGCCGAAGAAGGTGCTTTTGTTTTTAGTTTAAAATTACAAGAAGCTGCAAATCTTGCACTTTCTCCATGGAAATCAGTTTTATTAAAAACATTTAAATTAAATCTTTCTGAAGAAATACGGCAACTTACAACATCAACTATTCTTGATGAACTTAATCCAAAATCAATCGCAAATTTCATTTTCAATTTAGATCCAGAAAATTTGTTCGCAGAATTTTCAGTCGAACAATTTAATCCAGCAGATATTTTTGGAATTGCTAAAGATTCTCCAATTGCTCAAGCAATAATGAATAAAGCAAAAATAGTTATAAAAAATCCTTTTACCGCCCCGGATTTAAAATTTGATGGTTTACTAGATTTATCAAAAGTTGATATTGGATTAAAAATAGAACAAATGTTAAAAACTTCTGGTTTCTTTAATAAAGAAAAAGGATTAGATCTTTCCTCAGAAATTAATAATTTAGAACTTCCTTTTGGAATTGGAAAAATAAAATCCGCAAAATTTATTCTTAAAAAAGAACCTCAAATACTTGGCGCAACAATGCAACAACCGGGCGTAACACCAATACAACCACTTGACGCAATGCAACAGCCTGGAATGTTACCAGGACAACAAATTGCCACACCACTTCAAAAACAAAAGCCAAAAGGATTACAAGTCCTTTTAGAAGGATCATCAAGTATTAATATTCCGTTCGGTTTAGGATCTGTAGACACAACAACCAGAGCCACCCTCGCCAAAAATTTAGCAGGAAGATATGTATTAAAATTTGAATCTACACTTGATAAAGAAATTAAACTTCACACTTTAAAAATCACAAATAACAAAATTGCATTTGCAACGGATGGCACATTCGAATTTTCCGGAAAGTCTTCACTTGCCGGAAGTGAAATAATTACAAAATTTACAAACAAAAAAGTAACCAGCGGTAAGAAAAAGGGAAAATTTGTTACAGAATTTTCAGGAAGCCTTGCCGAAAACAAACCTCTAAAACCATTTGCAGACATCCCTGGACTAAATGAAATCAAAGAAATAAAAGATATAAGTCTAGAAAATGTAAAAATCGGATTGAGATCCGACAAAACATTTTACTTTAGCGGCCTTGCTGCAATCTTAGGATTAAAAGCAGAAACAGTTCTTAATAAAGTAAAAGGTGGAATTAGCCTTAATGCCGTTCCTCCAAAGGACTGGAAAATTACCGACATGATTGCAGAAGCAAAAGGAACTATTCTTGAAAAGCTAGACCTGTCCAGTGTCAAAATACTTGCATCATCAACCACATACTTAGATAAAGAATTAGGGGTAATGATAAGTAAGGGATTTTCTTTATTCGCAAAAATCCCACTCGATAATCTTGGCGAAATAAAAGAATTTCTTAAAGACGCTCCTAAAGAATTAACCATAGCCGGAACAATCGGAACAAGTCTTAAATCATGCGCACTTACAATAGAAGTTCCAATTTCAATTAAAATTGGTGACTCTGTTGAAATTAAAAAATTCTCAGCACGAATAGGAGGCCTTCCTCCTCAACTTTCATTTATCTCAACCGTAGAATTCACTCCGCCGAAGGCAGCCGAAGACGAAAAACTTATTTTTAGTAGCAAAATATTTATGGACCCTATAACAGCAACTCTTGGTATCGCAGGAAGTATGGAAGGTAAATGGGAAAATCCATTTGGAATTAAAGGTTTAACTGTAGGCGATTTAGCATTAGAAGCAGGAATTAATATTGCAACACTAATTCCATCAAGAATCGGTTTTGCCGGTAAAACTTATGTCGGCGAAAAAACACTCGAAATTGCAACAAAAATCACGTGGCCTAGAGTTGCCGAATTGGCATTAGTTGCACGCATGACAGGAGAGGATAGAACTCTTTCTCTCAAAGATCTAGCAACAATTCCAGCAAAAGCTGGCGTAAAACTTCCAATAGATAAATTGCCAGATATTTCAATATATGATCTGAATATATATATAGTACCCATTCCATTAAAAATTGGCGAAATACTGTACGACCAAGGAATCACAGTCTCTGGTAAATTACAAGTTTACGACAAAGCCGCGGAGGTTTTTGCAACTATAAAACCAGAAGGAATTATTATTTTTGGCTACATGCCAAAAGTTAAACTTGGAAACATTTTAGAACTTTCAGGTGTCGGAAAAGATAGAGAACTTGGTACTCCTGATGATGGTCCAATTATTGATATTAAAATTACCCCAGAAGAACAATATTTATTTATGGACGGACAAACAACATTATTGCAAGGAGCTTTAAGTAGTTATGTACATGCAGAAATAACAAAAGATGGAATGCATTTTATAACAGACACCAAACTTTTCGATCAGATACAAGTATATATAGAAGGCAAGACAGTTGAAAAAAATGGAATAATAGAAGATTTTACTATTGACGGTCTTTTCAGAAGCGACCTAACAGAAACAATAAAAAATGAAATCATTAAGGCCGCAAACAAAATGAACGAAATGATATCCGGGGGAATAGACAAAGCTCAACATGAAGTAGATAAGATTCAAGGAGAAATCAACAGACTAAATAAACTAATAAAAGGCAAAAAAGATTATATTCATGGATTAAGAAAGAAGATAAAAAAAGAAAAGAAAAAGAAATGGTATAATGAAAACAAATTCAAGCTAGGACAATGGCACTTGCAAATTGCAGGTTTAGAAGTAGACCGCACCGCTTTAAAAGGAGCTAAAGAAGCAGCCAAGGCTTTATTAGATGTAGCAAGTGACATACTCGATGAAATGGAAAAAAGTTCCGATTATGCAAATAGGGAATATAAAAAATTAATCTCAAGTGTTTTAGGTTTATTTGTAGTAAGAAAAGTCACAATGCATTTCAGCTTGAAAGCACTTACAGAAAAAGGAAAGATGCCAAAAGTAAGCTTCTACCTTACAGTGGCAGGAAAAAATCTTGAATTTAAAGATTTGCAATTTGATTGGAAAACTCCTGCTAAGAGTGCAGAAACTGTCGCTAATAAGATTTTCGCACATCTTAAAAAAGAAATAAAAAAATTGGGGTGATAATAATTCTGCCTTGCGAAAAGACTGTTTCTTCTATAGAATAAAGGCTCATATTGATTTTGAATTGTATTCAAGCAAATAAGTATTTTGTGGTTTAGGAGTAAAAAATGTCAATCACTTACAATCCAAGCAATAAAAAGAGAAAACGTAAACACGGCTTTAGAAAGCGCATGGCCACAAGAAGTGGCCGCAAAATCATCAACAGCAGACGTGCTAAAGGAAGAACTCGTTTAGCAGTTTAGTTGAAACTATAAGATGATAAAATTCAAAGAACTGTTTCTGTTTAAAAGAAACGAAGTTCAAGAAGCGTTTGAAAAGATTACGCTTCATTCGCAAATTAAGGGGCTTAAATTATTACAAGCCCCTCTTTCTATTTTTAAGGATTCAGAACAAACGCATGGAAAGTTACTCATTGTAACATCAAGAAGAAGTGGCAAAGCTCACAAACGCAACAAAATCCGTCGCCAAATAAAATCTATTTTTTATGAAGAAAAATTATACGAAAAACCAGCTATTTCAGTTTTAATCGTTTATAAAGAAGCAATGGAATTAGATTTTGAGAAAATTAAAGATTTTTTTACCGATGCGTTTAAAAAATAAAAAAATACATATAAAAATTATAAATTTTCTTATCGACGCAATTCGTCCAATTCTTGGACCATCAAATACCTGCATTTATCCCGTAAGTTGCCGTAACTATGCAAAAGCAACATTAGAAAATAAACCGTTGTTTTTTGCAATTCCATTAATAATTCTAAGAATTCTTTCTTGTAATCCAATTACTGCGATTTATTTGCGAATAAAAAATCGCCGATAGTTAATTTTCTTTTTCTTGTCTAATTTGTATCTAATCAAAATCCGTTCGCCCTGAGGGATTTTTGAAAAATTCGTAGAATTTAAAAAAATTGTCTCGAAGGGCTTTACGAATGAAAACAAAATATTAACCCGCACCCTTCGAGACAATTTCTCGTTTTAAAAACTCGAAATCCCTCAGGGCGAGCGGGCTTTGGAAATACTTTATGGATTTAATTAACGTTTCTTGATTATCGAACTCACGTTAGAATGAAAAATCGCCGCCGAAACCGCCTTAATTAAATCCCCAACAATAAATGGCAAAAAGCCCATTGATAACAGTGACGAAAGTGTTGGCGTTTGATGTTGTACAAAAGTCATCAAAAAACCAAGATGCAGCAAACCAGGAATGTAATAACACACTAATGAAACAAGTGTAACAACAACAATATAAACAAATGAATATTTAAATTTTTTCGCAAAACTTGATGCGAATCCCAAAAATAAAGCTGTCAAAATAAAACCAATTAAATATCCTCCGGTTGGGCCACAAAGCGGTACTTCAAATAATCTAAAAACAACAAATAGTAATTGGCTCAATCCTCCCCACCATTTCCCAAGCATTAAACCTGATAATAAAACTACAAATGTTTGTAACGTAATCGGAATAGGCGTAAATGGAAGCGGTATAAAAACTCTTGTTGCGAACGCGGTTAACAATGAAAATGTAATTGTTAAGAAAATTTTTTGTATAAATGTTTTTGAAACAGAATATTTCAGAGTTGGATTCATTTTTTCTTTCTATTTGACTGTAATTAAAAACAGCTTTTCATCCCGAGTGCTCTACGAAGCTTTAGCGAAGGAGAGTGTATCGAGGGGCGCAACATATACAACTACATTGTTGTTTCTTATTAAAATTTTTCTTTGCAAGTTTTTCCAACTTATTCCAATCACTTTTTATAAACGCTTCTTTTTTTGCTCTCGACCAATTTTTAATTTTTCATTCAGCCCTAAATGCTTCTATTCTTGTTTTAAAAATTTGCGTAGCAACAAGTTCCACTGGTTTTCGATGTGCAGTGTAACAATCTGCTTCTCCGGCATTATGTTGAGATAATCTTTTATTTAGATTATCTGTATATCCAACGTAATAAGATCCGTCAAAGCATTTGACAATGTATAAATAAAAACTTCTCATAATTTTTAAATTTTTAATAGATTGTTTTGCGCCCCTCGATACTATTTCTCGCTTCCTCCTTCGCTAAAGCTCCGGAGGACAAGAACGCTCAAAATCACTCGGGATGAAAATCGTTGTTTAATCTAGCAGCTTTTTAAAAGATATCAACTTAGCAAAACCTATTGTTAGTATCACTTTTTTCACATATGCTGAATTAAAATAAATTAATTTTGTTTGCATAATAACCCTTATCAAAAAACAGACTCTAATTGAATTGATGTTAATAGATATAGCAAAATAAATTAAATAAGAAAAACGCCATGGAAATCTTAATTATTCGTGTTTCAGCGATTGGTGACACAATACACACATTACCAGCAATCGCACTACTTAAAAATCATAACCCTAATATAAAAATCAGCTGGGTTGTTCAAGAAAAAGTCTCCTCATTATTGTCAAAACAACAATTTTTAGAAAACGTTTTTGTATTACCAGACAAATTCCTAAAACCAAAAAACTTGTTTAAAACATTTTGCGTTTTAAAAGAAATAAAAAAAACAAAATGGGATGCAATAATAGATTTCCAAGGGATTCTTAAAACAACCATTTTATTATCGCTTTTAAAAGGGAAAAAATTCGGATTCGATAAAAACCATGCGCGACTTGATTTTACAACCAGATTTACGCATTATCATTCGACACCGATTTATACAAATATTATTCAAAAAAACTTGTCGCTTGCATCTCTGGTTTTACAAACACTAGATAAGACAATTAAAACATGTCCAACTATTCAATCATTGCATAAAAACTTTTCATTGCGAATACCACCAAAAAAACAATATCAAATTATTTCGTGGCTCGCTCAAAACAATATTAAAAACGGAATTATTTTAGCACCAAATACTACATGGGAATCAAAACATTGGCCTATTGATAATTGGAAGCAACTTTTAAAACTTTTTGTAAAAAAACCAACAGAAAATCATTCTATCATTTTAGTTGGAAAAGATTTTGGAGAACATGCAAAAAAGCTTGCTGAATTTATTAAACAAAACAATCTACCTTTTTTTATTGCACCAAAATGTGATTTAATAACAACAGCATTTTTAATTAAACAATCAAAACTTCTTATTGCTCCCGACACGGGACTTTTACATTTAGCCGATTTTATTGGTATAAAAACAATCGGAATTTTTGGACCAACGCAAGCTCGCAAACATGGCCCATTCTTAACATATAAAAATATTAAAAATACAATTCAAATATCATGTCCACATTTTCAAGAAAAAACACATCATGGTAAAAATTGTATGAATACATTAAGCGCAAACGGGCTATATAAACAAATAATATCATTAACAAAACTTATCAAACCATTTCCCCAAAAAACAAAACCTGCTAATCTAACAAATTCAAATAGGGTTTTTTAAAAATAAATTTTTAAAAGAAAGATGCTTATCATGAACATCAAAAGTATAATTAAAGCATCCGCGGTTCTTACAGTCGTAATATTGCTGCCAATTGGAATATATAAAATATTTTTCAAAAAACCTCAAAAAGAACTTTACAAAACACAGGCTGTTTGCAAACGCAATATATCAAAAATCATTAATACATCAGGCCTTTTAAGCATAAAAGATCGATTAAAAGTCGGTAGTTTTATTTCGGGCATTGTCACAGAAATCCTTGTAAAAGAAAATGATTTTGTAAAAAAAGGACAACTACTTGCAACAATCGAAACCGGAAAAAAACACACCGAAGTTGAAGAAGCGCGAGGAAATTATTACAAAGCCAAGGCAAACTTTGAATATCTAGCAAACTACTATAAAAGACAAAAATCATTATTTAGAAATAATCAGATATCACAAGAAACATTTGAACAAGTAAAACGAGATTACATTAGAGCTAAAGCTGATGTCACAATTACTAGCGCAACACTCGAAAGAAAAAAAACAGATTTCGAACATACAAAAATAACCTCTCCCGGAGAAGGAATCATAACCGCAGTTGATATAACATTAGGGGAAAGAGTTTCTACAGACCTTAAAGCAACCGTCCTTTTTGAAATTGCAAAAGATGTAAAAAGAATGGAAGCATTATTAGAAGTTGACGAAAGTGACATAGCATCAATTCACAAAAAACAAAAAGTAAAATTCACAATAGATTCATATCCAAACAGAACATTTGAAGGAATAATAACTGATATAAGTTATTCACCAAAATACAAAAACGGATCAAAATATTACGAAGTTGGAGTTGATGTTGACAACAGTAAATATTTATTCCGACCAGGCATGACGGTAAATGCAAAAATAACTGTCGCAAAAGCAAAAAATGCACTCTCTGTAGATTCTCAATGCTTTATGATAAATACTAAAGCTCTTGAAGCTGTCGCTAAGACTTTAGATTTCAAATACAAAAAACTAGAAACTCTCGAAAAACAAGAATTCGAAAAAGATAATCCTGATAAACAAATTAAATATATATGGACTGTTCAAGATACAAGTTTTGTAGAAAAAGCAATTATATTAGATATAACAGACGATATTTACTTTGAAATAACTAGTGGTCTTTCCGAAGTAGATAAAGTAATTATCGATGTTGAAGAAACAGATGCAATGGAAAAAGTTTATAAAAAAATCTTTAGTAATTTTTAACTAATAATTATGAATACAAATCTTTTAATACGAATATCTATTCGATCTCTCAAAAAACACAAAGGCCGTTCTTTGTTAACTATGCTAGGAATAATTATTGGAATTGCAGCAATCATCGCAACACTTGCAATAGGAAAAGGGGCAGAAAAAAAGCTAACTGATAAAATTTTATCTATGGGTAATAATTTTATTAGTATTTATCCTGGCAATTGGCTTTCCGAAGGAAAAACTACCGCGAAGAAAAGAAAGAAAACCCCACATCTCCGTTTCAAAGACATAGACGCATTAAAAAAACAATGTCCCGAAATTAAATACATTTCCCCAGAACTTTATTTAAAAGATGTTATACGACATGAATCAAATAACATAGTTACAGAAATAAAATGTGGCAACGAACATTTTTTACACACGCTTGGTAGAAAATGCCACAAAGGAATACCATTTAATTCTTATCATGTTACACGAGGAGCACGTGTTATCATTTTGGGATATAAAGCTGCAACAGAACTATTCAAAAAAATGGATCCTATAGGACAAACTGTTTATATAAAACAACATCCATTTACTGTAATTGGAGTCTTAGAAAAAATGGATAACTATTGGGGAATCAGAGATCCTAACCTTAATGCCTTTATTCCAATTACAACTGCGAAAAGACAACTTACATCTAACAACACAATAATTAACGGAATCTCTCTTAGTTCCCCTAGTGAAAAAATGCTTCCTGTACTAACAAAAAAAATTAAAAAAATTATGCGATATCGACGAGATGTCGAACCAGGAGAAACTGATAACTTTTTAATTTTCGATCAAACAGCAATGCGTAGTGCTGCAAAAGAATCTTCTAACATTTTAAATATTTTATTACTTATTGTTGCTTCCATCTCATTACTTGTTGGTGGAATTGGCGTCATGAATATTATGCTTGTTTCTGTTTCTGAACGCACAAAAGAGATTGGAATCCGAATGGCGTTGGGCGCCACTAGTAATACAATATTAAAACAATTTATAATTGAATCTATTATGATGTGTTTTATTGGCGGAACGATAGGAATTCTTATTGGTATATTCATACCACACGTCACTGCATATTTTACAAAATGGCAAGTTGTAGTAACGTCTACATCTATTATTATTGCATTTGCAACAACTTCTGCGATTGGAATGTTCTTTGGTTTTTATCCAGCACATAAAGCTGCAAAAATGAATCCAGTCGATGCATTACAAGATAATTAAAGGGAAAAACAATATGACGAGAAATAAATTAATAATTCTATCTTCAATAATAATTGGAGCATTTGTTCTTATTGTTGGAATTAAAATACATAAAAAGAACTCTTCAAATGAAAAAGTTTTTTATCTAACAAGCAAACCATTACAAAAAAATATCGTTCAATTTGTTAATTCTTCGGGCCGGTTACAAGCAAGAAACGAAATAACAATTGGAAGTTTGGTAGCTGGCCGAGTTGTAAAAATTTATGTAGATGACAACGACACAGTAAAAAAAGATCAACTATTAGTTGAACTTGATAATGGTATCGGAGATAGTAACGTAAAAAAATTACGCGCAACGTTACAAGAACAAGTTGCAAACTTTGAATACATAAAAAATGTCTATCAAAGACAACGTTCACTTTACAGAGAAAACCAAATTTCACAGGAAGCATATGAGCTACAAAAAAAAGACTTCCAACAAGCAAAAGCAAAAGTAGAACAAATTTCTGCAGATCTTGAAGCAAAGAAACAAGAATACGAAAATTTATTTATAAAAACTCCTGATGACGGCATTGTAATCGCACGAAAAGTCGATCTTGGTCAAATGGTAACTTCTCAGTTGCAAGCAACTGAGCTTTTTAAAATTGCAAAAGATTTAACAAAAATGGAAGCCCGCGTTGATGTTGACGAAGCAGATATTGGATTAATCAAAGAAGAACAAACTGCATATTTTACTGTCGATGCTTTTCCAAAAGAAGAATTTAACGCAAAAGTTACACAGGTTCGTTATAAAGCAACTGTTATAAATAATGTTGTTACATACGAAGTAATTTTAAATATTGAAAATCCAGATCTTAAATTGCGTCCGGGAATGACATGCGATGTAGATATAGAAGTAAAAAATGTAAAGAATGCGATAACCGTTCCAAATAAAGCATTTAGAATAAACGATGAAATTTTAAAAGAAACAGCTAAAAATTTAGACTATTCTATAGAAGAAATTAAAACAAAAAACGAACGTATTCAAAAAAATTATCTTTGGATCTTAGAAGACACAAAATTTAAACAAATAAAAGTAACAACAGGAGCGAGAGAAGGATCTGTTATAGAAATACAGGAAGGCATCAATATCAACAACGAAGTTATTACTGACGCATTTGACCCAACAAAAAAGAATCCTTTTTTGGAAAAGATGATGCAAAGAAATAAAAAATTATAAATTTTAGAGGTTTGTAATTATGATTACTTTACAAACAAAAAAGTTGATCAAAATATACAAGATGGGCGAAACGGAAGTGATGGCACTCAAAGGAGTTGATTTTGATGTGCATAAAGGAGAATTCGTTGCAATCACTGGTTCATCGGGTTCTGGCAAATCTACCTTAATGCATCTTCTTGGTTGCTTAGATATTCCAACTGAAGGCGAATATTTTATAGATAACGAAAATGTCGCAAATTTAACACCAAATGAACTTGCAAAAATTAGAAATAAAAAAATCGGTTTTGTATTTCAAAAATTTAATTTATTACCGGATTTAACCGCGATAGAAAATGTTGCACTTCCTTGTTTATATTCTGGAATGTCAGAAAAAGAATCATTAAAAAAAGCATTAACATTATTAGAATCTGTAGAATTATCTAATCGTTATAAACATTATCCTTACCAACTTTCTGGCGGGCAACAACAAA
>Ga0209045_1000490_pt1 | contig 46469 bp, 40 predicted proteins | sample SaaInlLV_10m_DNA_4_FD_184664 | JGI IMG/M metagenome (GOLD analysis project Ga0209045, IMG submission 184664) | Marine microbial communities from expanding oxygen minimum zones in the Saanich Inlet - Saanich Inlet SI072_LV_200m_DNA (SPAdes) (version 2) | ecosystem: Environmental > Aquatic >...
TCCCCCGGCGGGGTATCGGGGCAGCGCCCCGACTCCTCTGCCGCAGGAGGTTACGGGTTAGCCTGACGCGTATGCGAAAGTCGCGGCTCTGACGGACAGTCCGAAGTCGCGACAGGCGCATCCATCGGGAGCACCGTCAGACCGGCTCACTCACCACTCACATCCAGGCATTTCAGCTGCTTCTGATCCCGCACAAGCAGCTTCCCTTCGGACAAAGCCAGCGGCGCCCAGCAACGTTGCGTCCCCAACACCTTGGCTTCCGCCAGTTGGCGGTACCCTTTGGGGGTAGCTTCGACCAGACGCAGGTAGCCTGCCTTCCCATCGATAGCCAGCAACAGACCGTCCGCCAGAATCATGCCGCCCTTGTCGAATGCCGGTTCTCGCCCGGTCTTCCACTTCACATTCCCGGCCAGATCCATGCAGACCAGGCCATCCTGACGTCCCGTGTTATTGGTGCATTGGCCATACAGGTGCCCTTCACGCAGAATAGGCGGGTGTATGTGGGTGCCGAAAGCCTGTGTCTTAAGCAGTTCCTCAACGGTGTAGCCACCGCCCCCCGCGGTCACACGAATCATGACCGAACCGGCTTCATAGGCACCGGTCAGGAACAGGCGGTCCTCACCGACGGAAACAACACGTGGGATAGGGGTCATGCACTGCCAGCCCTTGTACTCCCAGAGGATCTTCCCCGTTCTTGGGTCCAACCCCATCACTACGCCCTGGGCGCCCGGAGGAATGGGTGGCGGAAGACGCCGAACTGCAGCCTTGGCGCCACCTGACGCTTTCGCTTTCCTGCCGCGCCGACGGAAAAGGTCGAGTCGCGGGGGGCCGGCACTGGCCATCACAATTTGGTCTTCGCCGGCTACAGAGAGGACAGTCGGGGATGCATAACCAAAACGCCCGGGCAGCGCAGGCGTCTGCCAACGGAGAGCCCCGGTCTCCTTGTCCAGCGCAACCACACCGACCGACTCCGTCTGGGGAGCAATGACCAGCAAGCCCTCCCATACCGCCGGGTTCTGACACAGAGCCCATCGGGGCAGCTTCTCCGCGCCGCCGAAGTCAGACCAGTAGTTCTTACGCCACACCACCTTGTGCGTCGTGCGGTCAATGCAGACCAGATCACCGAATGTGCCGGCTACGAACACGTGATCGCCATCCACCAGGGGGACACACCGCGCGCCCGGATAACTTCCCCCGCCAGGCTCCCCCGCATAACCACATGACCATTTGGTTGCCCCCGAGTCGAGATCCAGACAAAGCAGTGTCTCAGTCCCATCCTTCTGACGATCATGGGCGAACACGCCCCCGCCCTGCACAGCCGCCCCGCTGAATCCCGGGCCCAAAGCCACCGTCCAAAGCTCGGGTGGCCCTCCCTCCGGCCACGAACGCGCAATCCCTGTCTCTTCGCTGACCGCGTCCCCGTTGGCCCCCAGGAAACATGGCCAGTCTCCTCCCTGCACACTGAAGCAAGCCCACAGAAGTAACGAAGCCAACCGTATGACGCTCTTCATGGTGCGAGATCCCTTTCACGTTCACGAGAGTGGTCTGGTCTTGGCCCCCCGGGAAAAGCCCACAGTACGCCACGGCAAGATGGAACGCAACTCCGCCGCAACGGACAACACGGTTTCCCCTGTGCGCCCGGAGACGGTCGTGCTCGGAGATTCGTGCTCGGAGCTGGGGCATCGCTTGCCGATGAAGCGACCATGCCGACGGGGACACGGAGATTGGCTGCGGGATGAACCGGCTCAACGCTCAGCTGAAGACGGGGCACGACGTTTCCACCCATCGACGGAGACCCAGCGGGTTGAGCCGAGTTCCCCGGTCGACAGGCAAACCGTGCTTGATGCCCTGTCATCTCAGTCGAACTGTGGGCATTCTCGGCATCGGCGGTGCCATGCGGCGCTTGAGGGGCTCGATGCGCTTGTCAATACGGTCGGCGGCAACGATGGCCTGGGTGGCGAAGTGGCTGTTGGGAGAATCCTTGATGATCTTCTTGTAATCACGGATCGCGCTTTGGTGCTCTGCCAGCGTCCCAGCCAGCATTTCCCGGCGCAAAGCACGTTTGAAGTCTCTCTCGGCCCGGGCCTCCCGTTTGACGTCTTTCCTACCTTCCAGCTCCGCCATTCTCTGCACGATTTGTCGACGGGTCCGCTTGGGGCAGGCCAGGAAGTAAGGGTTCCCGCTGATGTCTTTGAGCGCTCGGTACATAGCCAGATCGTCGTTGAGTCCATCCATGTAGCGCCCCCATTCCGTCAGCCACTCCTTTGCTTTGGGGCGAGGGTCGGTCACGGACCGCCGCACGTGCACATCCAACCAGGCTCGGAGGCGTGGAGCCTGGGGATCAAGAGCATGTCCGCGCCCCGCGTATTCCTCCCAGGTCACCAGCGCATCCGACCGCTCCAGTATCTGGGCTGCCCACTGAGCGCAGGAGTTGTTGGCATCGGTTTCGCCGGCGCCCAGGTAAACGGGCTTCCCCTCAACCCCGGCGATTTGTGCCTTACGGCTCGATGGGTGGCGCCCGGCCAGGAGAATGATCGCGCCCGCCCAGCCCTTCAGGCCACCGTCAGTGAAGCCCATCACATGCCAGCCTCCTTTGCTGACCCCGGCGAGGAACATGCGGTCCTCATCCACGCTTGCGTGTTTCATCAGGAAGGTTCGGGCCTGGCCAAGCTGTCGGACCTCAGATCGGAGATAGATCATCTGTTGTTTTGGCGTACGCTCCCACTCGCCCCGCTGAGTATACGTCATTCCCACCAGGATGACGTCCTCCCCGTCGGTGAGCTGCCGGAGCAGCTCGGTGGTCGGCTTGCCACTCAACCCGTGATAGAAAAAAACAACGGGCCAGGAGGTCTCCGTGTCGTAGTTCGCGGGCAGATACACACGAATCGCTCCCTCAACCGGCTTCCAGTCGACCACCGTCTCCCGACCTGCCACCAACGCAATCGTCCCCTCTCCCCCCTCAACTGCGCCTGCCGCGATCAACAGCAAGAGCAGCACGCCAATCCCGGCTCGGTTTGGTTGCATCCGTCGGCCTCCGTATCCTGTCCCGCACAGGGGGTTGGGCGACTCTACACCTGACGAAGGGCCAAAGCAACATCCTGATCCCTCGCCCCAGGGCTGTCAGAACAGAAACAGCCCTACCCTCGTCCCCGGAAGCTCTGGAACCTGCCGCGACAGCACGTATCTTCTACACCTGCCGAATACCAGACCACATGCAGGAGAGCAGATGAGCATTCCCCAGACAGCTGCACGGGCAGCGATCTTTCTCGATCGCGACGGAACGATCATTGAAGATGGTGGGTTCCTCACCAGTCCGGAAGAGGTCGTGTTCATTCCGGGAGCGGCCACTGCACTCCTCAGGTTGCAGGAGCAATTTGCCCTGTTCATCGTGACCCACCAAGTGGGGATGGCACGCGGGATCCAGACCGCAGAAGAGGTGGAACGGGTCAACCGGCACATCCTCGACGTCCTGGGCGAGGAAGGGGTCGTGATCACGGAAGTCTACTGCTGTCCGCACGAACGTTCAGAAGGCTGCCAGTGCATCAAGCCGAATCCGTTCTTCCCGAATGCAGCTGCTCGAGACTACGGTGTCACACTTGAAGGTAGCTTCTCAATCGGTGATCACCTGCCAGACGTGGAACTGGCTCAGAATGTCGGGGGAACGGGTATCTTTGTACTCACAGGACACGGAGACAAACACCGCGACGAAGTCCCTCCCGGGACGCCCCTTTTTGAAAACCTGACCGGCGCAGCGGACTGGATCCTCAACGGTGCAACGCCAGCGGCCTGAGTCGTCGCCCGAGAGGACCGCTCCCGCAAGTCATGCATGTGCGTTAAGCTAAGGGCAATCGGGGCGTGGCAGCCCTTCGGCCAGGCTCAAGGCCTTGAGCAAGTCCCACAGTCGTGGGACGCGTCGAAGCGGCCCCTCCCACGTTGGCTGCACCTGACCTCAATGTGGGAGGCGGTGCTGCCCGGCGACCTCTTACTGGATGCACTTTCTGCCGCTTCTCTGACGCATCACGCCCCGTAGACCTCATCGATCACTTCGCGCGTGATCTGCACCCAACGAGGCACTCGCGTCGGGTCTCCTCCAACCGTCTCAACATCCTTCAGAGTGATGTCAACGTAGGCATCGTTGGCTTTGCAGATCTCCAGATCACGGCGCAAAATCCTGCGGATGCGTTCGGGGTTGAAGTCGTAGCTGACCATGTCGGCCGGACTGGGTCGATAGCTCAGAACGTAGTCCGTGCCGATCTGTTCAGCACAGGTTGCCACATCGGCCATCGGGGAGACGGCGATCCGACGGATGTTCGGGTAGTTCTTGAGCAACGGGATGATCATGCCGAGGTCTTCACAGCAGCCGTAAGCCACCAGACCGAAGTGTTTGAAGATCGAGGCCTGGTACTGGAGGATAAACTCCTGGAACAGCTCAGGTCCAACCATGGCAAACTCCTGTGATGCGCAGAAGCACCAGAGATCACCGCGCGAGACCGGCATGTCAATCGGGGATGGGTCGTCCAGTTCCTCGGCATAGCTCATCGCCTGGTTTTGATGGTTCGAGAGTTGCCAGTCTCCAGCCGCTTCGGCGGCCTCGTGAGCGGCCAGAATGGCATCGCGCATGAACGTGACAACTCCATGCAACCAGTCCGGCCGGTCCATCATGTCCCACATGACCTGATCCAGACCACGCAACTGGGCCAGACGAGTGGAAATGTCCGCCTCCCAGACCGAGTACCGTGGGCTCCGGTCAACCGCGATGGCGATCAGGTCGCCAACCGCTTCCTGCAGCCGCTCGAGGTTCGCCTGCGTCGCTTCCTCGTCCACGGCATGAACGGTTGCCACCATCCTGTCGGCATCTTCCGGCAGCTTTATCGAAGGGTCCATCTGCCGGGCGCCGCGAGGATCGTCGCTGGCGATCCAGCGGATAGGCACTCCCCACGCTCCACCGGGAGGCGTCGGCCGGGAAGCGCCCAGAACAAGCCACGGCTCAAAGATTGAGTCATCCTCACAGGAAACCCAATAGAGTTTCTGCCGCAGTTGGTTCTCGTAGCTCCGCAGCAGCGGGTCCTCGCAGGAACACGCTGATTGCGGCACCTCGCGCCAGGCGAAGGCCCGGGTGTAGATCGGGACCCGCGTGCGAGTCAGACTGTTGTGCTGTCGCCACAGGTCCCGGCAGACGCCCTGCTCAGGACGATTGCAGCATTCCATGTACTCCCGGACCAACTCGCGAACAATGTCTCTATCCCTGGAACTCATGCGTTTCTCCAGCCACAGGTGGGCGTCTCTCTCAGCGTATATCCCGACGTCTGCATCGTCACGATCGGCGCGCTTCCCCAGAAGCATAGAACGTGTTGGTACATCGGTCAATCCGTGCATCGGTCCCGGTTGACAATCCGCCATGATACTACCATGTTAACCCGCTACCCGACAGGCTCCCCCGCCTTACTCAGCTGAGCCGCCTCGGAGAGATGCAAACTGGGCAGGAAGCGGGGATCACCGATGTTCTCCACCGTCGCGCCCGGGTTCGCAACGATGGAGGCGCACGATGACGCGGATTGAGCCTGACATTCCTCGCAGCAGCAAAACGATGCCACTGTCGGCAACACTCGCCTGCAGCGCAGATGGAAAGCTGGTATGAGCAGAATCCTCGGTTACAACGACATCCTTCGCGTGATCTCGGCCCGCCCCCCTCTCCTGATGGTGGATCGCATCGAGCTGGCGGAAGACGGCACTTCGGCCAAGGCTACCAAGTGTGTGTCCATGGATGAGCAGTTTTTCCAGGGACATTTCCCTGGCGGCCCGATCATGCCTGGTGTGCTGCAGATCGCCGCGATGTACCAGACGGCCTGTGCCCTCATCCGCGAGGAGCACCTGGACGCTTCCGATGCCAGATTCCCACGCCTGTGCTCCATGAATCGAATCAAGTTCCGGAAACCGGTTTTCCCGGGGGATCTGCTTCAGTTGGAGGTCGCTATCACGCCCTGCGATGGCGGGTTCTCAGTCAAGGCAAAGGGCGAAGTCGATGGCCAAACAGTCAGCCAGGGAAACCTGGGGATTGAGGTCGTTGACTCCGACGACGCCTGCATCTGCCCGGACGCACTGGTTGCCCCCCCCAAGTACTTCGCCGACGCGAAGCCCGAGACCGTGATGGGAACCCTGGGCGTCATGCAGATCATCCCGCACCGCTACCCCTTTCTTCTCATCGACAAGGTCATAAAGATCAGCGATGACCTCACCGGACCGGGCCCGCATCTGGTCGGCCTCAAGAATGTAACCGGCAACGAGCCGTTCATGAGATCCATGACTCCCCCTGCCCTGCCTGGCTATCTGCAGGTCGAAGCAGCGGCCCAGGCCGCCTGCGTGACCGCACTCTCGAAGCCCGGGAACGAGGATCTCATCGGCTACTTCATGTCCATCGACTCAGCGTCCTTCGAACACCCGATTGTGCCCGGCGACCAGCTGGTGATGGAGATGATCCTCACCGACCGAGGACGTTTCGGAATCGCTGAAGGGACCTTATTCGTTGGTGGCCGTCGCGTCAGCCATTCCGTGCTCAAATTCGCACTCGTCGAGCGTGAGCAGGAGACAGAGTGATGGCGTCTGCGATTCACCCAACTGCCATCATTGCTCCGGAAGCGACGATCGGTGATGACTGCCGCATCGGCCCGTATTGCGTCGTCGGCCCCAACGTCACCCTCGGCGCCGAAACGTGCCTCCATGAACACGTCTCCATTGATGGCCACACAACCCTCGGCGAGCGGTGTGAGATCTTCCCCTTCGCCTCCATCGGCAAGCAGACCCAGGACCTCAAGTACGATGGTGGAACGGCCTACGTGGAGATTGGCCACGACACGACGCTACGGGAATACGTTACAGTCAACGCCGCAACGGCCACGGGCGAACGCACGGCCATTGGGAACCACTGCCACGTGCTGGCCTACTGCCACATCGCGCACGAGTGCATCCTCGGCGACCACGTGATCATGAGCAACGCAACGCAGCTCGCCGGGCATGTCATCGTTGAAGACCATGTCGTATTCGGGGGAATGGGAGGCGTGCACCAGTTCGTGCGTATCGGCACCATGGTCATGGTCAGTGCAACCGCCAAAGTGGTGCAGGACGTGCTGCCGTTCTGCCTCGTCGACGGTAATCCCGCCGTTCCCGTAACCATCAACAAAGTCGGTTTGGAGCGCAACGGGAAATCACCCGAGACCATCGACGCCATACAGAAGGCGTACCGAACCGTTTTCCGCGCGAATCTCACAGTTGACGCAGCCGTCAACCAGCTGCGTGAGGCCTACCCCGGTGTGGAGGAGGTGGAGCGAATTGCCCACTTTGCCGAGACGTCCGAGCGAGGCCTGAGCCGTCCCAAGTCCGGACGCCGCTGAGCTCCGGGCGCCGCGACAGCCCACACACACAGAGGCCCCCGACGCAAAGAAACCCATCCTGGCTGACCGTACGCCCGCAAAGCGCAACCCGGCCGGCTCTCTTTTTGAGGCATGAACCCAGGAAACAGCGGGGCTAGCTCAACCACCCTCCGCTGCAACAGGTGAAACCATGATTGACATCCGTATTCTCCGAGACGATCCCCAACGAGTCAAGGCCAACTGCAAGCGCCGCAGCTGTACTGTCGACATCGATGAGCTGGTGGCGAAGGACCAGGAATACCTGGCACTCACCCGTGACATTGAGGATAAACGCGCCCTGCGCAACTCTCTGAGCAAACAATGCAGAGACAATCCGGAAGCCCGCGAACAGGTCAAAGCCCTGAAGGGTGAGTTGGCCGATGTGGAACAGCGCCAGGGCGTGCTCCAAACCGCTGTCAACGACATGCTGGCCTGGCTCCCGAATTTCCTCGCGGATGATGTTCCGGATGGCCGCGGCGATGACGACAATGCCCCCCTCCGGTTCGTTGGCGACAAGCCTGAGTTCGATTTCGAGCCAAAGGACCATCAGGAACTGGGGGAACTGCACGGCATTATCGATACGGCCCGCGGAGCAAAAGTGGCCCAGCGCGGCTTCTACTTCTGGGTGGGAGCGGGCGCGCAACTGACCCAGGGCCTCTTCTTCTGGGCCCAGCAGGAACTCGTCAAACGCGGTTTCACACTCTTCATGAGCCCCTGTGCTGCCAAGGGAGAAACGCTCTTCGGAACTGGCTATCTGCCCTTCTTTGCGGACCAGACCTACCAGCTCGAAGGCGAGGATCTGGCCCTGATCGGCACCTCTGAACAGACACTGATCGGCTACCGGGCCGACGAGGTTATCAACGCCGACCAACTGCCGCTCTGCTACACGGCGTACACCCCCTGTTTCCGCACCGAAGCCGGCAGCTGGGGCAAGGCCACCCGTGGCATTTTCCGAGTGCACCAGTTCCACAAGGTAGAACAGATCGTGCTCTGCCTGCCCGAAGAGTCCCCCAAGTACCACGACATGTGCCAGGAGAACGAAGAGTACCTTCTCAAACAGCTCGGACTCCCCTACCGGGTAGTCAATGTGTGCGTGGGTGATATGGGCGCTCCCGGCTACAAGAAGTACGACGTGGAAGCCTGGTTCGCGGGCTACAGTGGATACCGTGAAGTCACCTCCAACACCAACCTGACTGACTTCCAATCACGCCGGCTCAAGATCCGCTACAAGGCGGACAAGAAGCGGGGGTTCGTGCACACGATCTCAGCCACCGGGGTCACGGACCGAGTCGTCTGCGCCATCCTGGAGAACTTCCAGCAAGCAGACGGAACGGTCATCATCCCTGAGGTGTTGCGTCCCTTCACCGGCTTCGACCGCCTCGTGCCACCGGCAAAGTAGACTGCTCGCGTTCGCCATCTTCTGGAGGGCCGATGTCCACAGCGGCCGAAGTACGGTCGCCGAGGACGCCGCCCTTCCAGGACGTTCGCCACGGCGACAGATTCCCTTGGAGCTCCGGTCGTCCCGACCGGTTTTCTGCGCTGGCCGCTTTGGCAAAAGCGGACCTCCAGAAGCAGGCGGCCAAGCCCTCCCCCGGGACCACCGAACTCCGCCTCGACATCTTCTTTTCCTGCCCTCGGAGCAGCGAAGCCGAGATGGTCCGGCTACCATCGAGACCAGGGCCGCTCCCGATATGTGGGCCGGTGTCCCCAACGAGTCATCCTCACTTGCCCTTGACATACCCCGGGTATTCGGATAGCTTCGGCTCCACGACGTTGGAACCGGCGTAACAGGGGGTTTGCATGAAGCAAGTTCCGGTGATCTCCGCCGCAAAAGCGGCCAGCATGATTCCCGACGGGGCAACCGTGGCCACCGGTGGCTTCGTGGGCTGCACACATCCTGAAGCTCTCACCGCGGCTGTTGGGAAGCGATTCCTTGCCGAAGCACACCCGCGCGACGTAACTCTCGTTTACGCGGCCGGCCAAGGAGATGGCAAAGACCGTGGCCTGAACCACTTCGGCCACGAAGGCCTGCTCAAACGGGTGATCGGTGGGCACTGGAATCTGGCTCCGAAGATGGGAGCCCTGGCCGTCGCCAACAAAATCGAGGCCTACAACCTCCCTCAAGGGGTCATCAGCCACCTGTTCCGGGAAATCGCGGCCGGCAACCCGGGACGCATCACACATGTCGGGCTCGGGACATTTGTAGATCCGCGCCTCGACGGTGGAAAGCTCAATGAATGCACCACCGAGGATCTGGTGGAGCTCATCACGCTGGACGGCCGGGAATGGCTGCGCTACAAGCCCTTCCCCATCACCTTCGGCCTCGTCCGCGGCACGGCAGCCGACTCCTTCGGCAACATCTCCTTTGAGCGCGAAGTCATCACAGCCGAAGCCCTGTCCATTGCCCAGGCCGTGAAGAACTGTGGAGGCACAGTTGTTGCTCAGGTGGAGCAGATCGTGCCCGACTACTCCCGCGACCCAAAGCTGATCACCATCCCCGGCCTCCTCGTCGATGCCGTTGTCGTTGCTCCGCCCGAGCAACACATGCAGACCTACGCCGAGCCCTTCAACGCGAACTACACAACTCAGGGAGATATCACCACCCTCGCCCTCTCCCCCCTGGCCCCGGGCCCCCGGCGCTGGATCTGCGCCCGCGCACTCCACGAAATCGCCCGTGGTGATACAGTCAATCTGGGTATCGGCATGCCCGAAGGGATTGCCTTGATCGCCAAAGAAGAGAAAAGCCTGGACGACATGACATTGACCGTCGAGTCCGGTCCCGTAGGCGGAGTGCCCGCCGGGGGCCTGTCTTTCGGAGCAGCCAACTTCCCCCACGCCATTATCGACCAACCCTACATGTTCGACTTCTACGATGGTGGAGGACTCGATGTCGCCTTTCTGGGGATGGCCCAGGCCGACCGTCACGGCAACGCGAATGTCAGCAAGTTCGGCGGCCGGGTCGCTGGCATCGGCGGCTTCATGAACATCACTCAGAATGCCAAGACAGTCGTGTTCACCGGGACCTTCACCGCCAGCGGAATGGACGCCGTCTTCGAGCATGGAGCCATGCAGATCCGGCGCGAGGGAGCGGTACGCAAGTTTGTTGCCGACGTGGAACACATCACCTACAGCGGGCACGTGGGGCTCGAGAAGGGGCAGACAACGCTGTTCATCACCGAACGAGCGGTATTCCGGCTCACGCCCGGTGGTCTTGCGTTGACCGAAATCGCTCCCGGTATCGATCTCCAGCGCGACATCCTGCAACAGATGGAGTTTCCACCAACCATCAGCCCTGAGCTGGTCACCATGCCTGAAGCCTGTTTCACCTGAAGGTCACGCCGTACGCAGATACTCAAACCAAGGACCACGCCATGCGCGACATCCTGATCTCTGGAGCCATCCGCACACCAATCGGCTCCCTCGGTGGCGGGTTCGCCGACCTCAGCGCGATTGAGTTGGGCAAGACAGCCGCACGAGCGGCCCTGATGCGGGCAGGAGTGGAGCCACAGGCAGTCGATGAGACCATCTTCGGCAACGTTCTTCAGGCCGGATTGGGGCAAAATCCGGCACGCCAGATCGCCTTGGGTGTAGGCGCCCCGGAAACGGTGCCTGGATTCACCGTGAACAAAGTCTGTGCCTCAGGAATGAAGGCGATCGAACTGGGCTGCCAGACGATTCAGTTGGGCCATGCAGACGTTGTGCTCGCGGGGGGCATCGAGAACATGAGTCAAGCCCCTTACCTTCTGCCTGCACTGCGGCAGGGCGCACGCCTTGGCGATGCGACCGCCATTGACTCACTCGTGGCCGATGGACTTAGCGACGTGTTCAATGCGTACCACATGGGCCTGACCGCCGAAAATGTGGCGGAGCAATTCGCCCTGACTCGTCACGAGCAGGACATGTTCGCCATCGAGAGCCAGGAGAAATGTGCGAAGGCAATCGGTGAAGGGCTCTTCCACGACGAAATCGTGCCCGTCGCGGTGCCTTCACGCAAGGGGAGCACCACCATCGACGCCGATGAACACCCACGACCGGGATGCACCATGGAAGACTTGGCAAAGCTCAGGACAGTGTTCAGGAAAGACGGAACAGTGACTCCCGGAAATGCCTCGGGTATCAACGATGGTGCGGCGGCCGTCGTCGTTGCCGCGGCTGACAGCCCGGAAGCACGCCACTTCGAACCAAGCAGAACGGTCCGTTTCGGAGGATCTGCTACAGCTGGATGCAGTCCCGCGACGATGGGACTGGGGCCAATCTACGCGGTCCGCAAACTCCTGGCCCAGAGGAAACTGCAGACCTGCGATATCGACCTCTGGGAGCTGAATGAGGCTTTCGCCGCTCAAGCTCTGGCCGTGTTACGAGAGCTCCAACTGACCGGGGAGAACGTCAATGTGAACGGCGGAGCCATCGCTCTCGGACACCCGATCGGTGCAACCGGAGCACGCATCATCGTGACGCTCATCCACGAAATGGCACGGCGGGGGGCGCGGCGCGGCATCGCCGCGCTCTGTATAGGTGGTGGAATGGGCATGGCCGTGCTTCTGGAGGAAAGGTAACCAAATGGAGTTTCACACCACGGCAGTCATCGGGGCCGGTCTCATGGGCGGCGGAATCGCCCAGTTTTTCGCCGAAGCAGGCGTTCCTGTTCTGCTCAACGATATGAACGAGGCTCTCGTCGAGACCGGTATTGATGCCATCCGGGAACGCCTCACGAAGAGTGTTGCCAGGGGCAAAATACCCTCACGCCGGGCCGCCGAAGTGATGGCCCTCATTACCCCTGTCGACAACCTGTCCGGCCTCTCAGAGGCCGATTTCGTGATCGAGGCCATCGTGGAGGATCAGGCCAAAAAGGCGGATTTGTTTGGCAAGCTCTCGCATCACATCCGTCCCGACGCCGTGCTGGCAACCAACACCAGTTCTCTCAGCGTGACCGCCTTGTCCGAAGCAACTACACAGCCGGAACGCTTCCTGGGCATCCATTTCTTCAATCCACCGACCAAGCTGGAACTGGTCGAAGTCGTGCCAACGCCACACACTGCCAAGCACGTCGTTGACAGCGCGTGCACGGCCCTTGCCGCCTGCGGCAAGACGCCCGTGCAGGTCAAAGACTCCCCGGGATTCATCGTCAACCGTTTGCTCCTGCTGCTGATCAACGAAGCGGCAAGAATGGTGGATGAAGGAGTGGCAAGTGCCGAGGATATTGACACCGCTATGCGACTCGCCGCCCTTCATCCGGCCGGCCCCCTGACCATAGCCGACCTGATCGGTCTGGACACAGTGACCAAGATTCTCGACACCCTGGGCGAGCGGATGGACGCCACCAAGTATGCCCCGGCGAGCTCTCTCACCACTGCCGTCAACCACGGGGATCTGGGCCGAAAATCCGGCAAAGGCTTCTACGACTACACCCCCTGAGCCCAAGAAAGAGAAGCGCCGCGATGGATATCGAGAAAGCTGTCTGTGTGATTACGGGGGCCGGACGCGGAATCGGGGCTGTTCTGGCCACCCGATTGGCCAGCCAGGGAGCCATCGTCTATGCCGCAGACATCGACACGTCAACATGCCCTGATGACACGCATCCGGTCACGTGCGATGTCAGCGACGAAGGCGCTGTAGCAGCGCTTTTCGCCCAAGTCGTGGCTGACCAGGGGCGGCTGGACATCCTCGTCAATAACGCGGGAATTGTCCGCGATGGGTTGCTGGTAAAGGCCAGGGACGGCCAACTGACCAAGATGCCCCTGGCCGAATTCCGTCAGGTGATCGATGTAAACGTGATCGGGACCTTTCTCTGCGCTCGCGAGGCCGCCGCTCTCATGATCCGTAGCGATGGTGGCGTAATCGTCAACGTCTCGTCGGTCTCACGGGCAGGAAACGTCGGCCAGACGAACTACTCTGCCTCCAAAGCAGGGGTTGACGCGATGACAGTCACCTGGAGCAAAGAGCTCTCCCGCCACGGTATTCGTGTGGCCGCGGTGGCGCCCGGCTACACGAACACGGAGATGGTGGCGGCCGTCCCGGAGGCAATCCTGGACAAGATCACCGCCCGGGTGCCGCTCGGACGGCTTGCGGCTGCAGAGGAGATCGTCGATGCCATTGAGTTCATCATCGGCAACGACTTCTTCACCGGGCGAGTCCTCGAAATCGATGGGGGACTGCGGCTCTGATGGTCCGACGACGTTGCCAGGCAATCGCTCTCGCGGTATCCCTTCCTCTGCTCCTGGGAGCGGACGAGAAGGGACTCGTTGTCGACCCGATGACAGCTCGGAGTTCCTGGCAGGTTGGCGGAAGCCGGATCAACTACACACTCGGGGAGAGCGCCCTGGGCCCGTCCGACGAGCAGGTACGCGAGGGTGCTGACTCGGCCCTGAAGCTGACCTATGACTTCCGTGATGCAAGGCGCTCTTTCATCTCCGCCTATTGGACTGGTTCTCCCATCCCCGGCACATGCCGAGCGTTCAGCTTCTGGCTCTATGGCGATACATCCAACCGACCGTTGCGCGTCGCGCTCGAAGATGCTGATGGAGTGTGGTTTCGCAAGCGCATCGGCCCCGTGGGCTGGGACGGCTGGCGCCAAGTGACCGTGGAAGTCGCCGACAGCTCCGGTTGGACGATGGTCCAGCAAGTTGGGCAACAGGCAACGCCAATGAGACACCCGATCACACTGCGCCAGATCTCATTGTTGCGGTCTCCCCAGTCCCCGGCGACCGGCGCAGTGTACCTTCACGAACTGACGGCTCACGTAGACGCCATCCCCATTGATGCCGTGACCATCAGTACGCAGTTCGAGCGTCAGCCGGCCCTGTTTTACCTTGACGAGGCGATTCAGCTGAGTGTCCGCCTGCAGAACAGCGGTCCTGTGCCTGTCACAGGCGCTCTCGTCCTCACTGAGAAGGACTTTGAGGGTGTTCGATCCCCGCTCCACCGCGTCAACATCGCCATCCCGGCACACGGCGCGATCAGCCTGACCCACACGTGGAACGCCCAGCGTCTGGGAGCCTTCGAGACCAACATTTCGCTGACTTGCGGGGATCGCACACGGACCTGGCGAATCCCCTACGCGATCAGCCGCCCCGGCAAGGCCCTGCCCCACGATCACGACGCCGTGTTCGGGTGTTGTGCATCGGTACGCGGATTCCCGCCGGAGCAACTCGGCACGGTCTTCCGGCTGAACCATGACGCGGGGATCCGCTGGACGCGCTTCGGTTTCCGCTGGGCAGAGCTTGAGCCCGAACCGAACGCGTTTGCCTGGAATCCTGCTCAGACAGCGCCCGGACGTGCAGGACGCGCGCTCGACTGCCGCGGAGGAGCCGCCCCACTCGAAGTGCCGGCATGTGATGCGCTGGCCTGCCAAGACGGACTCACAATCGCCGCCTGGCTGCGGGCCCGGGGCCCCAACGCAACGTGGCAATCCCCGGTGGTCCGCTCCCTCGGGACCTCCGGTCGCAGCTATGGGCTCTACTTGGACCGAAGGGGCGGAAAGCTCCGTTTCACGGGCAGCTTCAAAGAACACACCGGCAGACCGTTCTCCGATGCAGGAATCAATCGTTCACTGTGGGACAACCAATGGCACCACATCGCGGTAACCTACGCCCCATCCAGCGGAGACATGGTGTTCTACGTGGATGGTGAGCACGTAGGTGCCGAGCACCTCGCCGGTGGCCGTTTGCGTGATGACGGTGCCTCGCTTCGCTTCGGCCACTGCTATGATGGGTTGCTGGACGACGTTGCGCTCTATGGACGGGAGCTCCCTCAAGAGCAAATCCGAGCGCTGATGGGCGGGAAGCCTGCCGCGGAGGGGCTGGTCGGCCACTGGACGTTTGATTCCGTCGACGCCCCCGAACGAGACAGCAGCGGGCACGGACGTCACGCCGTCTGCGGGGAGCCCTCCTGTATCGCAGTAGCACGCCGAGCCAGGAAACACGGTATCCGCACATTGGGCATCCTCGGCTTCCCACCACGCTGGGCATCCACTGCACCGCCGGATGCGGAGCGCCCCTGGGTGTACAAGCCGGACCTCGAAGCACTGAGTCGTTTCGTCGAAGCGGTCACCCGCCATTGCCGAGGGCTGGTTGACCACTGGGAGATCTGGAACGAGCCGAACATTCCCGTGTTCTGGATGCCCGAGCCGGATCCGGAAGCGTACTTTGATGTGGTCAAGGTGGCGTACGCGGCCGCCAAGCGTGGGAACCCGGACTGCACGGTGATCGCCCCCGGACTGGCGGGCCCCGGCCATAGCCCCACAGCCATGGCGTACCTCGACCGCCTCATCGAATTGGGCCTCCCGAACTACTGTGACGCGATCTCAGTCCATCCATACCGCCATCGCACCACGCCCGAAGCGAGCGACCTGGAAGGTGACCTGCGGCACATTGCGGAGTTCTCGGCCCAACACGGTCCGCAACGACAGCTCTGGGTGACCGAGCTCTGCTGGGCAACCCATCTCGGGGTGGGCGTCACCGAAGCACGCGCCGCGCGAATGCTCGGGCGAGGCGTCCCGATCGCCCTCGGCACAGGACTTATGGATCGGATCATCTGGTTCCGTTTCCACGATCCCGGGCTGGATCGGTTCTATCTGGAGCACAACTGCGCGCTCTGCCGGAACGATCTGCTTCCCAAGCCCGAGTATTTCGCCTACCGAACGTGTTCCACTCTCCTTGAGGGCAGTCGCCCTCTACCCACGCCCACAACCAGCCGTCCCGTCTGGACGCGCCTCTTCGCCGTTCCCACGGGCACGGTTCAGGCGCTGTGGACAACCGAAGGGAGCCGACTAGTCGCAGTGGACGTCGGCAAACAGACCGCCACGTTGGTCGATCTCATGGGCAACGAGACGACCTGCAGCGCCCGCGATGGGACCGTGCTGATCGAAGCCTGCGAAACAACCTGCTTTCTGAGGCTCCCTCCGGGGCTTCGGCCAACGGCGGCCCAGACTGTTGTTGCGCTAACACCTGAGCAACACCACGGCTTCGGGACGCGGTTGGTCCTTCCGAGCACTCTGACCAACCCTTTCGACACTCCCGAAACGCTCTCCCTGCGCCTCTCCGACATGAGCGGCGCTCACGTGGCCTCCGAGTCCCGTACCGTGCCCCCGCACAGCACGGTCGCCGTTGCTCTTGAGGTCGAAGGCGGGGGGGTGCTTCCCTTGGGACGGCACCGGTTCACCTGTGATGTTCGCATCGGGACCACTTCCTGCCGTCAAACTGTCTCGTTTGTCACAACAGGCGTGAAGAGGAACACACTGCCGTTGGCCCACTGGACGTTCGATACGGCGGGGGGCGATGCCTCTGGAAACGGGCACGACGCCGTTCTCCAGAACATAGGCCTCGCTCCCGGGCGCTCCGGAAACGCGCTGCGCTGCACAGGACGTGGAATGGCGGTTGTGCCTGATTCCCGTCAACTCGACCTCCCGGAAGAGGTCACCATCTGCCTGTGGTTCAAGCTCAAGGGCTCAACCGGAACGTGGCAGTCCCTGGTCACCAAATTCCTGGGGAACCAGTCAAGGAACTACGGGATCTACCTTTGCCCCGACGCGACCGGACCGGGATTCTCAACGTCCTTTGAAAACGCCGACTACCCTCACACCGACTGCACCGCCAAGACGCCCCTCCTGGACGGAGCCTGGCACCATCTTGCGGTCAGCGTGTCAGCTCTGGATCAGAACGTTGTTCTGTACGTCGACGGTGAACTCGCAGTGAAACGCGCCGTCGCCCTGGGGCTTCTCAAGACCAATGACGAACCGATTCTCATCGGACAGGGGGTGCGCGGCCTTATCGACGATGTCCGAATCTACGGCTGGGCCCTTCCTCAGGCAACGATTCGTGATGTGATGGGCGGCAGCGAATGATTCCCCCCCCCCGGGGCTGCCGATGGTCCGGCGTGACATATCAGAGACCGTAGCTGCTCCCGAACGTATGGAGGAGCCGGTTCTCCCGCGTGCGGTCGCGTTCCGCGTCCTGACGCGGTCACGGGACGCAACCAGCCTGGCCGCATGGAGTGTAGGGGGCGATTCGCGGGGCTGCCCTCCCCCCCTTGCCCATGCAAGGCAGTTCTCTCCCCACGCCATTTTGCTTCCCCGCGCACGCCACTAAAGTGCCAACTGACAAACCGGGGGCTTTCCTCGGACCGATATATCACCCAGCTCCATCGAGAGACAAAAACAGCCATGGTCACTGATCAAGAGACGCCGGATAGCCGGCCCCCGCTCCCCGGCGCGGATCTGCACATCCACCTGCGCGGCGGAATGACGGTCGAGAAAGCCGTTGCCCGGCAATGCGCGACAGGACTCCAAATCGGCGTTCTCAAGAACCTCGGCAGAGGCTGGCCCATCGAGACAGACGACCAACTCGCTGCCTTCCTCGACAGCGTTTCGGGGCATCCCGTCTTCGCCGGTGTGCAGGTCAATGACCGCGACTGGTTCATCAAACGCTCGGCAGAACTGCTCGGGCGCCTGGACTTCGTTCTCGCCGACACCATGATCATGGCCATGCCGGACAACGACAGCACACCGGTCAAGCTCTGGATGCCCGAACTCTACAGCATCCCGGATCCCGAGGCATGGATGGAGCGTTACATGACGCACAACCTGCGCATCCTCGCCGAGCCAATCTCCATTCTCGCCAACCCCACCTACCTTCCCCCGGCGGTGGCAGAGCACTACGAGACGCTCTGGACTGATGCCCGGATGGAACAGGTCATACAGGCCGCCCTGGATAGCCAGGTAGCGCTTGAAATCCAGGCCCGAAGCCAGTACCCCAGTGACCACTTCATCCGGATGGCCAAGAGCATGGGGGCCGTGTTCTCCTTTGGCTCCAACAACTTCCACGACAACCCCATCGACATGTCGCGTTGTGTCAGCGCAGTGGAGACGTTCAGCCTGACTCCAGGTGATCTGTACGTTCCCGCTCGCCCCCTCCTCACATAAATGGAACAGGGAGAGACGCGTGTCGGCGCCTCTCCCTGTGGTTTGAGTCCGGAATGATCGCGAGCCCTACTCGGCCGTTTCGACCACTTCTTCTTCCAGCTCTTCCAGCTCGAAATCGTCCTCGAAATCATCGTCCTCAACCGGCTCTTCGGGTGGATTGACGATGTTCTGCTCGCGGCCGGACAGCCGATGTTCCTGAATCCGCTCAAGATGCTTCCGCAGTTGCCGTTCCAGCTTATCGATCACACTATCTACAGAAGCAGCGAAGTCTCGGCTCTTCGCCGTTGCATCGAGGGTCAGGTGTTTCCCGTGGATGTGGGCTTCCACAACGCGCCAGCTTCTCTCAAACTCGAGCACTACTCGCGCCGTCGTCAGCTTGGGATATTCATCCTCCAAGCGGGCGAGCTTCTCCTGGATGTACTCCCGGAGAGCGTCATCGATGTCCAGATGTCTGCCACTGATGATGACTTCCATGATGGCTCCTTCTATGCTATGGGATCGCTCCTCTTGAACGAACCCGTCCAACACCTCCGGCACGCTTCGGGATGAAGCCCGCCGGCACACTCACGCAGTGAATCGCGGTCCCAGATAGACGCGCTTCGCCTGCTCATCATTAATGAGGAAATCACGTGTACCTGAACAGAGGATCTTGCCTTCGCAGATCAGGTAGGCACGCTGCACAATCGCGAGGGTTTCCCGGACGCTGTGATCGGTGATCAGGACACCAAGGCCACGATCCCGGAGGTGGGCCACAATCTTCTGGACCTCATAGACGTTGATCGGGTCCACGCCGCTGAATGGCTCATCCAGGAGGATGAATGAGGGATTGGTGGCGAGGGCTCGGGTAATCTCGAGACGTCGCCTCTCACCCCCGCTGAGGGTTATCGCCTTCTGCTTGGCAAGCGCGGTCAACTGCAGTTCGTTCAGCAGGTCCTTCAGGCGGTTGTCCCGTTCATGTCGATCGAGATCAAGGGTTTCGAGAATAGCCATGATGTTGTCCGCGACGGTCAGCTTCCGGAAGATAGACGGCTCCTGGGAAAGGTAGCCCATACCAAGGCGAGCTCGTTGATACATGGCGAGTTTGGAGACATCCTGCCCCATGAAGACGATCTGTCCCTCCTCAGGCTTGATCAGGCCGACGATCATGTAGAACGACGTCGTCTTGCCAGCGCCATTGGGCCCCAGCAGACCGACCACTTCCCGGGCATTGACCGTCAGCGAAACGCCGTCGACCACGCGTCGACCGCCGTATGACTTCGCCAGACTGTGTGTCTGTAGCAGCAGTGCTGATTCTGTACTCATTCGACTCCCGCGCCCCTCAGTTCCCAGGGGTGCTTTCCTTACGTGGCGCAAGGAAAGAAGGCATGAGGCTCTTCTTGCCCTTCTTGGTCTTCACATGGAAAACCGGACGGCCCTCAAAACGAAACTTGTCTGAGTTCCTGAAGTAGGTGATCGTGTCGGCCTCGGTCACGGTGTTCTCACCATCGACGATCGTCGGCGTATCAGTCAAAATCACGGTCCCTTCAATCACGTCATAGATGGCTTTCCCGGCCGTCGCCTGTCTCGCGCTGGCGGGCTCGTGTATAACCACGTTACCCGTAGCCACAATTTTCTTGAGGTCGTCCTCGTCGGTCAGGTAGACGTCCATATGATCGGCCTTCAGGGTCATTTTGGAGTCAGAAACTTCGACATTGCCGACGAACACGGCCATCTTCTTCACGAAGTCCATATCGAGCGTATCTGCGGTAACTGACAGGTTGTCGGTCTCCTCAGTTCCCGCGGCCTCGCCAGTCGCGACCTTGTCCGCCCCCTGTTCGCCACCTTTCTCCTGCGCCCGGGAGTCCCCTGCCCCAAAAACACACGCCCCGCAAAAGAGCAGCCCAACGGTCCATGTTGCGGTCGGCCTTAGCCAATCACAACCCGAAGCTCTCCGGTCACTATCGTCGTTCATCGGTGTCATCACTCACTCCTGCTTGGCCGGTCCAGGAGATGTCTCCTGCCGGCGAGAAGATCGGTCGAACGGGAGCAGCTCTTTCGCTCTGCTGCCCGCTTTCTTGATCGTCATCCGTACGCTACTGCGGACGTGTAGTTTCTTCGAGTCAACGAAAACATCGTACCCCACGCCATCCAGCGTGAATCCCTTGGCGCGTACATGGATCGGCGCCACACTGCGCCCCACGCGCGTTGCTTCGCTGAAGGCACACTTGGGCGACGTGATCTGAACGCGACTGCCACTCCCCTGCAGAAAGGTCAGGTCCAGCTTGTCCATATCGGCGATTCCACCCCGAATCACGCATTTTCCGCCACGCAATTCCCAAGCTGTTTGGCCATCCTCACGGGCCCCACGTGTCTTGAAAGAGGAAAGTCGCATGTTTCCCGCCCCGCTGAAGTCCAGAGCGGGGAGAGGAAGACAGAGCAGCAAGACAGCCGTTGCGCACGCACGCCAAGCCGGGCAGCGCCGTCGCGCCGCCGTCGCTCGGTCAGATTGCCCTTGACATCTTCCCATACTCTCCTCATCAACCCTACGCGCACTCCGAGGCGAGGGCGCAGGTACCCGCACCGCTCCCCCAGCGAACCCGATGGATGCTCTTGACGGTCGCTAACACGTCGCGAACGTCGCTCAGGGGCAGCGCGTTTGGCCCATCGCACAGCGCTTCCGCCGGGCGGGGGTGGACCTCCATGAAGAGTCCCTGAATCCCGACCGCCACGGCAGCTCTCGTCAGCGGGAACGCAAACTCGCGCTGGCCTCCTGATGTCCCTCCCTGCCCACTCGGAAGCTGTACCGAATGGGTCGCATCAAACACAACGGGTACACCGGCCTGAGCCATAATCACCAGACCACGCATGTCCACCACAAGGTTGTGGTAGCCAAAGGCCGTGCCACGCTCGGTGACCATCACGCGATCGTTCCCCGTGGAACGCACTTTGTCAACGGCCCGTTCCATATCTTCCGGGGCCATGAACTGCCCCTTCTTGACGTTGACCGGCTTGCCTGCCTCACCTGCGGCAACCAGTAGATCGGTCTGGCGCGAAAGGAAAGCGGGAATCTGCAGGGCGTCGCAGACTTCCGCGACCGGGGCGGCCTGCTCCGCCAGGTGGACATCGGTAAGAACAGGCAGGTCAAACTCACGTTTCACCTGCATGAGCATCTCAAGTCCGCGCTCAAGTCCCGGCCCCCGGAAAGACGTAACACTTGTCCGATTCGCCTTGTCAAACGACGCCTTGAAGATGTACGGCAGCTCCAGGTCAGCACATATCTTCTGCATCGCCCCGGCCACGTCGCGACAGATCTCCATGGACTCCGCGACGCAGGGCCCGGCTATCACCAACGGTCCGGCGCTGCCGCCGACCGACACACCGGGAGCGATCTCAAAAGAGGACCTCAGTTGCGTCACGATTCCTCCCTCTCCCGTAGAATGGCCTCAACGCGCTGGACGTCTTCCGGTACGTCTACGCCTGCTCCAAGATGCTGCGTGGTAACGACCATTATGCGTGCACCATTCTCAAGTGCCCGGAGCTGCTCAAGCATCTCACACGCCTCAAGACGGCCACGGGGCCAGCCCACAAATCGTTGGAGGAATTCCCTGCGGTAAGCGTACAGTCCCCAGTGAAGCAATGGTTCCACATCACGGGAACCGTCCCGATCGAAAGGAATGAGAGCTCGACTGAAATAGAGTGCATACCCCTCTGAATCAACCACCACCTTAACAGCATTCGGGTCGCCAGGGTCTCTACCAGTAAGACCGAAAGGCACAGCGACAGTTCCCATGTCGGCCTCACTGTTTTTCATAGCATCGACAAGCCCGTTCAGGACCTCGGCGGGGAGCAAGGGCTCGTCGCCCTGTACATTCAACACAATGTCTCCCGGACAGTCCGCGATCGCCTCGGCGATGCGGTCTGTTCCAGTCTGATGGTCGCAGGACGTCATCACGGCCTCCCCACCAAAGTCAGCCACTGCAGCAGCGATGCGGTCATCATCGGTTGCCACGACCACCTGATCGATCGCATCCGCCTCCCGGGCACACTCATAGACACGCTGAATCATGGGCTTCCCGGCGATGAGGGCCAAGGGCTTCCCAGGGAAACGGGAACTCCCATACCTGGCAGGTATCACGGCGATGACGCTGTTATTGCTCACGGCTGCACGCTCTCCCTTGATGGATCATCGTCGTGACACCGGACCTTCTGCCCGGCGTCGTGTCGACCAGTTCTGTCACGGCCAGTTGGCCAGATCGGCCGCGAGCTCATCAGCCGTCACCGCCGCCGTCCCAAGCTTGGCGACGACGAGCCCAGCGGCATGGTTGGCGAGCCCCGCCGCCGCTACCGGGGTCGCCCCGGCGGCCAAGGCCAAGGAGAAGGCCGCCACGACCGTGTCACCGGCCCCGGATACGTCAAAGACCTCTCTGGCCCTGGTTGGGATATGGACCGGTTCCTCTCCTCGGCAGAAGAGCGCCATCCCCTTTCCTCCCAGAGTAATCAACAGGAGCTCAACTCCCCACTGTTCAATGAGCCTGGCCCCGACACCAAGCAAGGGCGCATCCGCATGGATCGTGGGAGCGTTCGGCTGGTAGTAGACCCCCGCAAGTGCAAACGCCTCCGCGCGATTGGGAGTCAGAAGTCGAAGCCCTGGAGCGGCAAAGGGGTGCCCAGGATGCGGGTCCATCGCCACGATCAGGCCATGGCTATTGCCGATCTCAACCAGTTCTTCAGCGAATTCCTGAGTCAGGACGCCTTTGGCGTAATCCTGCAACAGGAGGACCTGGGCCTCATGCGTACGAATCCACTGCGTAAGCCGGGACTTGAGCTCATCCGCAACGCTCGCGGAGATCGGCTGAGTCGTCTCCCGATCGATCCGCACAACTTGCTGGGTTCCGGCAAGGACACGAGTCTTGACCGTTGTGTGGTGCTCGGCGGACTCTGTGATCCCGACCGTGTCGACGCCGCACTCCGAAAGGCATTGGCACAGACGCGCCCCGTGCTCATCACCCCCGATGACACCAAACAGGGCAGCCCGAGCCCCGAGCGAAACGAGGTTCCGCGACACGTTCGCGGCACCGCCTGGAGCCATCGTCTCACGCTCCACTCGGACCACAGGAACAGGAGCTTCCTGTGAGATCCGGGACGCCTTCCCCCAGATGTAACGGTCGAGCATGACGTCCCCGACCACGGCAACCGCACGCTCTGGAAATCTATCGATGTAGGACGCGAGTCCCGATCCGCTCGTTTCACTCACCACGGTGATTCCTTCGCCCCTGATCCAGGGGGCCTTGACTGACGTCTGGCCAACACTGCGTTCCTGCATCGGCCCTCAACGCGCTTCCCTGGCTTTCAACGCAGCCCGAACTCCAGCGTCCACATCCACAGCAGGCAGAGGACGGAACGCCGTCTTGTCCCGCAAGGCACAGATGATGATGTCATAGCTCTCCAAGTCATTGCCGACCTGTCCCCACTCCTCACGGGAGAGTCGCTGTTCGTTCTCCCGGAGATAACGGGCAAGCGTCCTGAGTTCCTCCGAAATCACTCGGACTGCTGCCTGCTCAAGTCCTTCCGTGAGCGCGAGTCCGCCAATCATTGCCCGAAGATGGTCGAGGCGAAGGATCGTGCGTTGCCTGGTTATCTCCTCTTGCAGACGAGAGGTGGCGCGCACCTGGCATGGCAACCACGCAGCGATGGTCACTTCCACCGCCAGGATAAGGGCAACAAGCACTTTTGCCACAAGCGACAGGAACCCGAAACGGCTCCCACGACCGGTCGTGGCGAAAAGGCGCTGTACTCGGAAGGTATACACGCCCACCCGAATTTCATCACCGCTCAGAAGGTCGTGCTCCGAACGTAACGGTCTGTCCCCCAAGCACATCTCCGCATCAGGTCTCGGGTGACAGACCATGTAGTTCGAGTCCGGAGAGGAGTGGACCTCGAAATGGACCTCCCGGAACACCGGATCGTCCAGCCGGCACTCGCACTCCATCCCACGCCCGACCCGAACTCGTTCGCCGTCGAACGTCCGGACATCGCCTTCCACGAATGCATCTTCAGACGCATCGATGTGCTGTCGGATGTGGAACTGAAACGCCAAAGACTAGTCCTTCTTGTCAGGTGCTTTCACACGCTTCTTTTTCTTCTTCGGGAGCTTCCGGGAGTGGAACACCAGGCAGTCGTCAGCCGGTTCCATGGTGACTTTCACACCGCCGGCGAAACGACCACGAAGGATCTCTTCAGCCAACGGGTCCTCGATGTACTTCTCGATTGCCCGACGAAGCTGCCGAGCACCGTATTCCGGTTTGTACCCGCGCTCAATGAGGAAATCACGAACGGGATCAGTCAGTTCGAGCCGGATATCTCGGCGACTGAGACGCTCTTGAACCTGGTTGACCTCCAAGTCCACAATCCCTGCCAGATCGTCGCGCTCCAGCTGCCGGAACACGACAATCTCATCAAGACGGTTGAGAAACTCGGGCTTGAACCGCCGTTTGGCTTCATCGGTCAGTTGCTCCCGCATGGCCTCATAGTCCCCCGCCGCCGTCTTGGCGGCCCCGAACCCCATGCTCGTGGGGCGCTGCAGCGAGGACGCGCCGACATTTGAGGTCATGACCACGATCGTGTTCCGGAAATTCACCGTGAAACCGACCGTATCAGTGATCTGCCCTTCCTCCAGGATCTGGAGAAGCATGTTCATCACATCCGGGTGGGCTTTCTCAACCTCGTCGAAGAGGACCACCGAATACGGACGACGGCGCACGCGCTCAGTCAGCTGCCCGCCTTCCCCATGGCCAACATAGCCGGGAGGGGACCCCACAAGGCGACTGACATTGAATTTCTCCATGTACTCGGACATGTCCAGGCGGATCAAGGCGTCAGGATCACCGAACATGAACTCCGCCAACGCCTTAGCAAGGTACGTCTTACCAACGCCAGATGGTCCAAGGAAGACAAAGGAACCAATCGGGCGGCGGGGATCCTTCAGTTCTGCCCGGGAACGACGCAGGGCCCGACTGATGGCGCCCACCGCGTCGTCCTGCCCAATCACGGTACAGCGGACCTCCTCTTCCATCCGCAGCAGACGCGCCGCCTCGCCCTCCTCGAGGCGCTGGAGCGGGACGCCACTCATACTGGAAACGACGTGACGGATGTCATCATCGTCGATTGTGACGACCTGCTCGTCACGATCCTGTTGCCAACTCTCCAACGTCTCGGCGAGCTTCGTCTTGAGCGACTTTTCCTGATCGCGCAGTGCCGCAGCCTTCTCGAACTGCTGGTCCTCCACGGCCTTCTCTTTGGCCTGCTGAAGCTCGGAAATCTCCTTCTCAAGATCACTCAGATCAGGAGGGCGAATCATGGAGGCAATCCGGGCTCGTGCCCCGGATTCGTCAATGACATCAATGGCCTTGTCAGGTAGGAAGCGCCCCGTGATATAACGGTCAGAAAGGCGGACGGCCGCCTCCATGGCACCATCAGTGTATTTGACGTGGTGGTGCTCCTCGTACTTGTACTCAATACCGCGGAGAATCTCGACAGCCTGTTCCAGGGTTGGGGCATTGACCATGATTGACTGGAAGCGGCGTTCGAGGGCAGCATCCTTCTCAATGTGCTTCCGGTACTCGTCCAGGGTGGTGGCCCCCACACACTGTATCTCGCCACGTGAAAGTGCCGGTTTCAGGATGTTGGAGGCGTCCATCGCGCCCTCGGCCCCGCCTGCGCCAACAATGGTGTGCAACTCATCAATGAAGAGGATCACCTTCTTGGAGCGCTTCACCTCGTCCATCACCGCCTTTATCCGCTCCTCAAACTGGCCCCGGTACTTGGTCCCAGCCACCATCAGCGGAAGATCCAGAGCCACGACCATCCGGTCGCGCAGAAGCTCCGGAACGTTGCGGCTGACAATCGATTGGGCAAGCCCCTCAACGATGGCTGTCTTGCCAACCCCGGCTTCGCCGATAAGAACGGGATTGTTCTTGGTTCTCCGGCACAACACCTGAATGAGCCGTTCGATCTCGGTGGCTCGGCCGATCACCGGATCCAGTTCACCGGCCTTGGCCAATGCGGTCAACTCGCGACCGAACGCGCGTAAAGCGGGCATCTTCTGCGAGCCCGGCTTATCCCCTTCCGTTTCGACCTGTTCCTCTTTCCCGTCGGACGGCAGGTAGTTCGGGTCAAGCGCTTTCATGACCTCGTTCCGAACCGCATCCGCGTCCACATTCAGGTTCCGCAGAATACGGGCCGCCACGCCATCCCCTTCACGCAGCAAGCCGAGAAGCAAGTGCTCCGTACCGATGTAGTTGTAGTTGAGGGCACGTGCTTCCTTGGCCGCGAGGGCAATCACCCGCTTGACGCGTGGCGTGACCGGAGGCGTACCTTCCTGCTGCGTATCATTGCTTGGGCCGGAGTGTTTCTCTACTTCGTACCGAACGGTCTCAAGGTCCAGCCCCATCGCCTGCAACGCCGCAACAGCAACACCTTGCCCGAGCTTGATAAGCCCCAGCAGAATGTGCTCAGTCCCAACGTAGTTATGGCCAAAACGACGGGCTTCACGCTTCGCCAAAGCGAGGACCTGCTGGGCCCGCGGCGTGAAATTGTTCATCGCGAAATCAAAATCTTCTTGCTCTGCCATCAGTGGCTTCTCCGCTAAGTTGGTCTCTTCGCCAAACGGGCTCTCCGGTTCAGCACAGCCGGTCCCGAACCATTCCGGCCCGAACACGATCGCGTTCCTCGGGGGCCAGTTCCTGGCCTAACCGCAACTGCATGTGTCCCGGTTGAACCGCTAACATCAAGTCTCGTATCTCGTCAACAGAAATCACGCTGATAAGTCCCATCTCAACCCCAAGCTGAAGCCCCGAAAGGTTGTCGAGGGCCTCTTTCGAGGAGAGCGAGTAGGCATGCCGAAGTATGCCGTAGCTGCGCCCCACGAAATCATAGAGCCGAGCTCGTTCCCGACGGGCCAGACGCATCCGGGCATTCTGTTCCTCAACCACGATCCTCCGAATGATGCTCTCGAGACGATCGATGATCTCCTCTTCCGACTCACCCAGGGTGGACTGGTTGGAGAGCTGAAACAAGCTCCCAATCGCCTCAGTACCTTCGCCGAGAATCCCGCGTACAGTCATCCCGAGCCGAAGCGACGCATTGGCGATGGGAGTGGTCATTCCCAGAATCGTGAGAGCCGGGAGATGCAACATCACCGAAGCCCTCAGGCCTGTGCCGACGTTGGTGGGACAGGCCGTAAGGAACCCGAGTCCTGAATCAAAGGCGAAATCCAGACACTCTGACAAGGCAGCGTCGAGCCGGGATGCCTGTTGCCAGGCCTGCCTGACGTCAAACCCGGCACACATCGCCTGCAGGCGAAGGTGGTCCTCTTCATTGATCATCACCGAAGGGCTCTCATTCCCGCAGACAGCAAGGCCACTGCCCTTCCCACATGAGCAAAGCTCGCGACTGACCAGATGCCGTTCCAGCAGAACGTCACGGTCTGCAGCGCTGAGAGCGTCCATCGTCACAACAAACTCAGGGTGAAAAGCCGTGCTTTTCGTGAGCTGTTCGAGGACGACGTTGAGGACGGCCTCACGGCTCACCTCGTCAGCCCGGTTGGGAAACGGGCATCCCGCCAGATTACGGGCCAGGCGAACGCGCGATGAAACCGCAATATGTTCACCCGAAGAGGATGCCTGCAGCCACGGTGTCGGCTGTTTGGCTAATTCGTTCAGCACATCCGCTCTCACGTGGTTACGTGCCCCCCCTGCGCTTTGAGCAGCGTCCGAATCTCGTCACGAAGGGCCGCTGCGCGCTCGTAGGCTTCCGAAGCGACGGCCCGATCCAGTTCTCGCTGCAGGGCGGGGAGGGAGCTCTCCGGAGCAAAGACAAACTCGGGGACATTGGGCTCGCCCGGTATCCGCCCCGTGTGTATCGCCCCCCTGTGCATGTTGACCAAGGTGGCCTGGAGTTCGTCTTCGAAGGCCGTGTAGCAGCTCGGGCAGCCAAGTCTCCCGGACTGCTGGAACTCGAGGTCAGTCAAGCCGCACACATCACAGCGCTGCAACACTTCTCTCTCCTCGGCCCCGTCTCCGGTTCCGTTCCCGGGGCCAAAAGCGTCCGCGGAAAGCTTCGAGAAGAGCCCGGGCAAGTCCAAACCCTCAGTGCCGGCCGGCAAAACGTGCTTTTGGGCCGCACACTGTGGACAGAGGTGGAGAGTCTGCTCGGACTGCCCAACAACCTTCTGTATGATAATGCTCGCCTGTGCCTGATGGCAAACGTCACAGTGCATTCCACGATTCCCACTTGTTCAATGCCAGTTGGCCGGAATCATGCTCCGACCGAAAAGAGACAACGCGTCCCGGACAAAACAGCGATCTCGGGCGCGTCACAACGCCGCCTATTGCTCCCGACCCCGCCGATCAACGGCGGCTCCCGTGCTTAAACACACGTACCGCAGGCCGAGCGAAGACGCATGCTCAGCAACCTGCCCAAACGACTTCTCCGGGCTCTTCATCGTCCCCCCTCCAGCGGCCTTAGAGAAGTGAAGCCACCCGTACCAGAAACGAGCGTCCGCCCGCCCCTTGGTCAAATCCCGAACACGGAACGGCGGCTCAGGCTCCCACGTTCGTGTCAACAACCGCTCGGTCCTGCCCGAAACGGACGATTGCATCACCGTCCCCAGCACTTCCTGCCCCTTTCCCACATTACCACTCAAGGCCAAAAAACCAGCCTTCATGAAGCACAACCGCGGAAAATATGGAACCAATGCCGCACTGTTGAGGCTGAGCCCCCGATCGACCACAGCAACGGCAGCGGTGAAATCTCCCTCCGAGAGAGCAGATGAAGCGAGGCAACAGATCACATCGAAACAGACCGTTCCGCTCAACGGAGAGGCGTCGACGGCAAGCGAATCCAACTCGTCGCAAACGATGGCGATGACGGCAGCGGCATCCGCATTGCCGGGGCTCCGCAACGCAGTGGACAGCGCGAGGCGCATGTACTGGGCCCGTAAGCGCTTGGCCGCGAAACGCGGAGCTCGCAGGCCATCTTCATCACCCAACTGGGTTCCCACGCCGTGAAGGAACGCCACACCTTGTTTCCTGAAGCCATACGCGGACGCCTTCACATCGTCGGAGGCGATCTCCTCAAGCAGTGCCTTGGCCTCGGAAACGTCACCACGCTCGATTCGCAGACTGAGTGTGTCGAGAACGAAACGCATGGGCTCCGGTGATCGCTCTTGGGCAAAGACCTCATCCCAAAAGATGGCCTCGTCGGCCTCTACCACCTGCCCGGATGCCGCAAGCGCATACTCGACCGCCATTGCGCCCACCTGTGAACGTACGTCGCGTTTCATCCGACGCGGACTCACAATCAACTCCTTGAACGCCTTCAGGACGGCATCCGAGTCCGTCTTGCGATCCTCGTAGCGATCCGCCAGCAATCCGTTCACAAGCCAAACAGCGCCCTGGAACCCGGGGGGGAGGTGTCTGACTGGATTCAGAGCGTCTTCTCCCAGCACCCCTCGAGCCTTGGCCCAATCACCTGCCAGGAACAGTGAAACGGCCTCAAACGCAGGCAATCCCAGCTTGGCCTCTCCCGGAAGTCGGCCAAGCTTCTGCAGTTCCTGGAACACCATGAGCGCACCGACGTCCAGAATAGGCTCCCCCGGGATCAGCCACAACCCGTTGAAAGCCCCCGTGGGGGAATCCGCCAAATTCTCAGTCCAGTTCCCGCGTGGAAATGCCTGCACGACACGATCGCGAATTCGGTCGATGCTGGTCCGCTCGGGGTAGTCGACACGACCGAACCGAACGACAGCCTGGCGCAGCATCTTCAGCGACGCCGCCGGATCAATCAGCTCCTGCTCCTGCGCATCCCGAACGAGCCGTCCGGCAACCTTCTCCGGGACATGCCCCTCACAGTCGCGAATCAACTCCTCGACCTGTTCACGGTGGCGGAACGCCACAGCAGTCCGACTGGCTTTGACCTGTCTCAGACACGCGAAGGCATTGACATACTCGGAGTTCTTGAGTAATGCCTGCCCACGCCGCCAAAGCTTGAGGGCCTCACCCTCGGCCTCTGCTGTCATCAGCTCGACCTTCAACCCCATCCACATGCGCTTTTCGGGGTTCTCAGGCACTCCGATCAAGGCTTCGTCCCACAGCTTGAATGAACGGGTCAGAAGCAGCAAGCCGAGGTAACTGCGCCGTTGCTCCAACGGCAAGGCCGCCCCTCCCAGCGCCGGCTTGGCCATGTAGATGAAGTAACGTGGATCATCGAGTTCCTCCCAGCGCACCTTGCGCAGCGCCATACCGTACTGGGTCTCCTTCTCCAACTGGATCTCTTCCGCAGTGAGGGCTTTGATCTTCCCTTCCTTGGCAAACTTACGTCCGGGGATGCGCTCGCCAATGAGCTCCCCTTTGTGCGACACCAAAGCAGCCGGAATATCGCTCACAGAAGGCAGGACGACATCAACGGCAAACGCCGCATGTTCATGCTCGGGAGACTCCTCAGCATACTTGATGAGCCACTCCCGGTAACGGCGCAGAAGGGGCTCGAAGTCCACGCCAACCTGATAGCGGAAAGCGGCCAACTCCGCAAGCAGGACGGTGTACTCATCCTTCATTGTCATTGGTCCGCCAGGCAGCGTGGCCGTGGCTTCTCCACCCCCGGTGCCCTCCCCGGGGGCGGCGGCATTCTCCAGGGAAGCAAGCCGTTGTTCCGGCGCCGGAGCGATGCCCCGCTCGTTGGTCAATGCGTTGACTTCCGCCACCACTGCCGTGGGATCGCGCGCGGGATTCCCTCCCGCGGCCGAAAGAGATCCGTCTGCTCCGCCGGATGTCTCATCATCCTCGACAGTGGCTGGCAAGTCGGCAGCAGCAGCAGCCTGTCGCCACTTCAGCGTGTCACGCCATCTTCCCAGGCTGTCAGTGTACGCAGCGGGGACGCTCTCGCCGTACCTCGCCCCAAAGGCCTCCAGCAACGCGACGGCCTCAGACGGGTCGCCGATCAGGGCCAACCGGTTGCTCAAGGTGGCCCACTCGGCCGCGGCTGCGGGCGAAACGACAATTCGGGGAGCCGCAGCGGGGTCAGTACTCGGGGGCGACCTCCGGTTCGCGGCAGCCCAGGCAAGCAGACAAAGCACGATAGTCGCCGACAGGCACAGCCCGAGCGCGAGCAAGATAGGCGGCCCGCCGCTTTGGCTCTTGGCCGGATGCCGCCCTGCATCGTGTACCTGCTGAACCTTCTCAGCAGCGACTCGGGCAGCCGCGTTTGCGGCCGGCGAGGCGGCGCGTTTGATGATCTTGCGGCCGCCGGCTTTCTTCAGCCCCCGCAAAGACTGCTTCACCGAATGCCAATCCGACGGCCGTCCATCCGGGAACTTGGCAAGAAGACCATCGACGTAGGCCGATAGGTCCTTCGGGATCGACGGCACCTGCTCGACTGCGGGAATAACGTCCTCGTTGAGGTGTCGCTGCATCACCTCATGCGCATTTTCACCGGGGAAAGGGGGAGCCCCGGTCAGCATGTGGTAGAGCGTGGCGCCGAAGGAGTAAATGTCCGCCCGGCAATCACCTTTGCCTCTCTGACCGCGGATCAACTCCGGAGCACCATAGAGCGGAGTCAGCATGATCTCTGAGCCGTCGAAATCATGCCCGGTGACTTTGGCCAGACCAAAGTCCGCCAGCTTGGTCTCTCCAAGCTTGTTCACCATGATGTTTTCGGGCTTTATATCGCCGTGGGTGAGCCGCTGCCGTTGCCAGCCGTAATCAAGTGCATCAGCGATGTCGACAGCGACGGCCAAGGCGTCCGTCGGGCGCATCTGGACTTCACGGGTGATTCGGTCATGGAGCGTTTCACCCTCGACGTACTCCATGGCGAAGTAGTAGGTGTCGTCATCAGCAACGCCCGCATCGTAGGCCTGTATAATGCTCGGGTGGGTGAGCTGAGCAGCAGCACGAGCTTCGTTGAAAAAACGAACAACAAACTCGTCGTTTTCGGCAAGTTCGGCGGCGAGAACCTTGAGGGCAACGGCGCGCTCAAGATTGAGCTGAATGGCGCGGTACACGACAGCCATCGCTCCGCGGCCCAGCTCGCCTTCTATGCGGTATCCGGAGACGATTGTCCCCGGCTCCAACCCGCTTGTTTCCTTATCTGTCATCGTATCGAAAAAGCAGCCCGTTCAGTCCTGCTCAAGAGGTTAAAGCGAGATCACAGCCCCGCAGTCCAAAATGTCCGGTTCTTTCACCAGCCCATTCTGTTGGTAGATATGACGCTCAAGACGTCTCATTTACTGGGGCTCCGGGAAGAAACCAGACTATTGCGCTTACTATACTGCTCCGACCCCGTATTTTCGCGTCAGTTCCTGCCTCGAACGGAGGCATTCCTGTAGGGGGCGGTCGGGAGCAGCATTGCGGAGCTTTCCGGTGAGTTCGCGGAGGAGAAGTTGGGCGCCTCCCCCTCCCCCTTCGTGCGTCAAGCGGGAAGGGATCGTTCAGGTGGCCTGTGCTGATCCCGTTCCGGGCTGCTCCGGCAGCTCCATGAAACGTCCTTCGCCACGAGCAAGCAGCGTGCCGTCTTGAGTGATCTCTGCCGCAGCCCGGACCAACGCGCCGTGCCGGGAAACAAGCTCGCCGCGAACGTGGAGAGACACGCCCGTGTGCACAGGCTTCCGGTACCGCACGCGCAGCTCACCTGTGACGACCGACAGCCCCGCAGACCTGCACGCGAACACCATCGCCTCGTCGAGCACGGTCGCCACAATTCCCCCGTGGGCGATGTCCCCCCACCCCGCATAGTCTGCAGCAAGAACAAATTCGGACTCGGAAGATGTGTCGTGGGCAGACGTGGAGAATTGCAGCTTCAAACCGACAGGGTTGTGGCTTCCGCAAGCAAAGCAGCGTCCACTCTGAGTAGAACTGTCGTCCACGACTTCACCTCGATCCCCCAGCGGGAACCACCCAACCGGCCGACATCACGCACGTCGCAACGCCGGTCGATTGGCAGCCCGTGTTTCCGGTCGGCTCGCTCGTGATCACGGAGTCAGAGCCGCCGACAAAATGCCCCGCCCAGACGACGGGGAGACACTCAGCGTTCCATAATCTCGACATCCCGTCCATCGGCCTCAGGGCCACGGGCCGTCAGCTCATCACGGGCCTCGGCCCAGAAATCAAGCACATCGGGAGGGATGCCGTCAGCATCCTGGAAGCGGGCACCCAGGAATGTGTCTGCCATCTCACAGCCGAGTTCAGGACTGACCACCAACTCACCCAGGCACAGGCAATTGGCGTCGTTCACGACCCGAATCATCTTGGCCGTCTGAACCGACTCACAACTCACGGCGCAGATACCCCCGAATTTGCCGGCCGCAATACTGGCTCCCGTTCCACTCCCGCAGCAGTTGATCGCCAACTCCGCCTCGCCCGACTGCAGGGCATGCGCGATCCGCTGGCCAACGGCAGGGAATTTGTAGAACTTCTCTGTGTCATAACAGCCCACGTCCACCACCTCGTGCCCCTGTCCCTCCAAATGGACTTTGATGGCTTCCTTCAGGGCAAACCCTTTCGCGACTGATCCCATGGCCACTTTCATCACACGCCTCCTCTATTCGCTTCAGAATGTCCAGCGGACGAATCCCGCCTCTCTACTTCGCGGCCGCCATCTCACGGCAGGCCGCGGCGATGTGCGCAGGCCCGAATCCATGCTTGTCGAACAGGTATTCCTCGGTCGCCACCTCACCAAATTGATCGGGGATTCCGAGGCGTTTGACCGGGGTTGGGAGCCCCTCGGAAAGCACTTCGCACACAGCGCCGCCCAGTCCACCGATGATGCTCTGGTTCTCTACCGTAACCACTCCACCGGTCTTGCGGGCGGAAGCAATCAGGGCGCTGGCATCAAACGGTTTGATCGAAGGGTAGTGAAGCAGTTCAACGCTTACCCCGTCCGCGGCCAAGGCTTCGGCAGTCTCGAGGGCGAACGAGGTCATGTACCCCGTGGACACCAGAGTCACATCGCCCCCCTCACGTACGCGAACAGCTTTCTCCGGATCGAAGGTATAGCTGTCATCAAAAAGCGGTGTGACCTTCGGGCGGACGAGCTGCATATAGGTTGGCTGGACATTTGTGGCCATATGGCGCATCATCGCCCGTAGCTCGTACACATCACACGGGCTGTACACATGCAAGTTCGGCATCACACGCATGGCCGCCAGATCCTGGAAGTCCATATGCGTGCCACCATTGGGACCCTGGGTGATCCCGGGAGACGTCGCAACAATCTTGACATTCATACCGGCGTAAGCAACGCTCAGATAGATTTGGTCATAGACGCGGCGAGAGGCAAAGCAACTGAAGGTTGCACAGAACGGGATCTTCCCCTCGATCGCCAACCCCGCACCAATCCCGATCATGTTGGCTTCAGCCACTCCGGCATTGACGAAGTGGTCCGGATGCGCTTCCAGAACGGCAGGGTTCGTCCCGGATGCCTTACTGAGGTCAGCCTCAAGACAAACCACGTTCGGGTTCGCCTCGATGAGTTCGTTCAGCGTCGCGGCGTACACCGCGCGCATTTCCTGATTGTGTAGATCACTCACGGCACTTATCTCCTCGTATCGTTTCTGGCGGAGTCTCGGCACTCGAGCAGCGCCCAAGCCCCCGTAGCTGATTCAGTCTAGTACGGCAGTGTGACGTCCTGTACGTCCAACGCCCCCATGAACCCATCGTAGGCTTCCTGATCAGGGACTTTGATATTGTGGCTTCCCGCCGTGTTCTCCACTTTGCAGCAGCCCTTGCCTTTGATGGTGTGGGCCAAAATCATGGCAGGCTTCCCCTCGACCGCTTTGGCCTTCTCGATCGTGCAGTTGATGTCATCCCAGTCATGACCGTCCATCTCAAAGACTTCCCAGCCAAAGGCGCGCCACTTGTCGGCCAGAGGCTCCAGGCTCAGAACGTCGTCGGTAAAGCCGTCGATCTGGAGTTTGTTGTAGTCGGTGATGGCCACGAGGTTGTCGAGGTCGTTGTGAGCCGCGAACATACCAGCTTCCCAGTTCTGTCCCTCGTTCGTTTCTCCATCCCCGATGATGCAGAAGATGTGGTGCTCGCCCCCTCCCATCTTGGCAGCCGTTGCCATCCCACAAGCCACAGATAGGCCCTGCCCCAGCGACCCGGTAGTCGCATCGATGCCCGGAACGGTACGCGCGTCGGCATGGCTCGGCAATGTGGTTCCGTCGGCGTTCATCGTCCCCAACAGGTTGGCTGGAAAGAACCCCTTGTAGGCCAAGGCGACATAAAGGACGGGAGCAGCGTGGCCTTTGGAGAGCACCAGCCGGTCGCGTGTGGGATCAGCGGGGTTGTCCGGATCCACGTGCATGCTGCGGAAGTAGAGTGTGTGCATGACTTCGACCAGGCTCAGCGCCCCGCCGATGTGCCCGGATCCCGCCTGGCAGATCATGTCCGTGATGATGTATCGCCACTCCGCTGCCATACGGTCAGCTTCTTCTCTGTTGAACATGTCACTCATTCCATGCACCTCCTGTTCCTTGTACGCTCCCGTAAGGAGTCGTTCACCAACTCACGATTCCGAACAGCTTACCCATCACCACGATCGAGAGGGTCACACACGCCGATGAGGCCAGGGTCATCCACACGCCGGCCTTCGCCATGTCCTTGATCGTGAAGTACCCCGACGAATACGGGATGACGTTAGTCGGCGTTGACGTCACCAGCAGGAACGCCAGCGACGAGGTGATGCCGGCCGGGATGGCCAGCAACACCGGGTCAAGATCGATCTGTCGAGCCAAAGCAATCAGCAACGGCACCATGATGATCCCCGTCACCGTATTGCTCGAGAACATGACCTTCATGATCGACACGCCCAGCACAACCGCGAAAATGATCAGCACGGGGTGAAGGAGTCCGAGCTTGCTGAAGGCCACCTGAGCCATCCAGGCCGCCGCGCCGGTCTTGTAGATCGTCATCCCAATGGAAAGCCCGGTCACGATCAGGATGATCCCGCCCCAGCTGACCTCTTTCTCGGCTGTCTTCCAGTCGATCACATTGATCCCCGGGACAAAGAAGAGGCAGGCGCAGGCGATGGCAACAAACTTGATCCCCAAATAGTCAATCACCCCACCCGTCCAACTCTCGATCCACGTGCCACAGATCCACAAAACCACGGTCAGCCCGAAGATGAGCAGCGTCGCGATTTCATTGCGTTGAAGCCGGCCAAGCTCTGCGCGCTGTTTGACAAAGTCCTCTTCAGCAACGCCAAGATTGATCTCTTCAATCGGGAAAACGCGGATCAGGATCAGCCAGGCGCACGGGACCATCAGGATGGCCGCAGGGAAGCCAAGAAGCATCCAGTCAACGAAGGTGAAATCAATCTCGGCCAGATCCTTGAGAAAGGTCATAGTCAGTGGGTTCGGGCCGCAACCCGCCGGTGTCGCAACGCCCCCCACTAACGGTCCCCACGCGCAGGAAATCAGCAACGCTCGCCCGAAGTTACTCTTCAGCGGCTCTGCTTTGGCATCTCTCAGAATGGTGACCGCGATCGGCATGAGCATCGCAGCCACCGCCATGTCGGTGATCCAACCGGATAGTAGCGCACCCACAGCTATGAAACAGAAAATGATCGCTTTGGGTCTGTGCCCGAGCTTATAGAGCAGGACCGTGGTGACGCGTTTGAGCAGATTCGTCTGTGCGATCGCAGCCGAGAAGATCAGGACGCCGATGAAGAACAGAACGATCGAGTTGCCAAAGCCATCCTGGACCAATGGCTTGAGCTCGGCTGCCTTTGTCATCACCAACAGGACCAACCCGAGGCAGCCGGCAATGGGAAAGGGCATCGCTTCAGTGATCCAGAGGATGACCACCATCACCAACACGGCCAAAGCAGCTTTGCCCTGCACGGTCAGCGCAACAATGCCTTTGGCCGTCTCAATCTGCGGCGGCAGCGGGGCGGCCAGAATGGCGCCCATTGTCAGCAAGGCAAGGCAGAAAAAGACAAACCGCCTCTTCACCTGTGTGGAAGAGTCGCTCATGGGGCCCCCAGACCAAGGCGTGTCAACGTTTCCACCGTCGGTCGCCCGTTTGCGTCCCAGCCGCGAAGCACATAGTACTCATCCAGCAGTTCCGCGAGTTGTGCAGGGGGACAGACACGTCCCTCGGCCGGTCCGTCAGGGATCGGCTCATTCATACTCCGCCACGGCAACGTGTCCTGGTCACGTGCAGCGCCACGACGCACGTTGATCCGCCGTTCCAGGTTGTAGATACGCTCACCCACCGCTTCCAGTTCAGCCGAGGTCACTCCCCAGTCTGTCACCAGATTGACCAGCTCAGCCAGCTTGTCGTTGTTCTCTGAGCCGATGAGGCGCTCCTCAACGAATCGGCATAGCACGAGAGAATCGCCAAGCGCGGTGAAATTCTGGCTCCGCACACTGTAAGCGGGCTGCCCGGCAAAGCCGGGATCAGTCTCGGGGAAGAGGTATTTGGGTCGCGTGTCGTGGTGGCTTCCGCCTCGGGTTGATGTCGCGTATCCCAAGGCGAGCGATCGCAGTCCCCTCGCCGAGTGCCCGGCGATTTCAAGCCCTTTGACAGCATAGACAAAGCGATCGGCATCTTTGCCGAACCGTTCCGCCAACCGCACGGATCCCTCAGCCAGGAGATCACCTATTCCGTCTCGACGAGCCGTCTTCTGAACCGCCGTGATCAGGTCATCCGCATCGTCAAAGCCTATTCCCCCACCCAACGCTTCCTCAGTCACGACGCCACGCTCCAGACACTCGGCTACAAACGCCAGCGTCACGCCCATGGAAATGGTGTCCAACCCCAGGCGGTCACACAGCGCGTTGGCTTCGATAACCGGGGCGATGCTGGTCATGTCGAGCATCGTTCCCAACGCGTAGATCGTCTCGTACTCGGGCATCTTGGCGACGGTCTCTCCGTCGTCGCTCGGCGTCGCGACAGTTTTGCCACAGGCGATCGGGCAACCGGGACAAGCGGTGTTTCGCTGGATGTACGGTGCCATGGCGTCCGCTCCGAGGGCGGATGCAGAGGCAAAGGTCTCCACGGCAGCATTGTGGGTGCAAAGCAACCCTTTCTCGTTGATCATTTCCACCAGCACGGGTGTCCCATACGTGGTCAACGGAGTCGCCTTCTCCCGCACCAGTTCGACTTCGGCCCGCAGAAAGGCCTTCAGCCCGTCCGGAAACGCGACATCAGGCTTGTCCCCGCCGGAGGCAACCAGAGCTTTCAGTCGCTTGCTGCCCATAACCGCACCCAACCCGCCACGCCCGGCCGCCCCGGTCCGCGTGCCCCCACAGACGACGTTTGCGAACAACACACGGTTCTCGCCGGCCGGCCCAATGGACATGGCGACCGCACCCTTGCCTTCCCGTTCGGCCAGGGCCGTGTTCGTTTCTTCGGTGCTCAATCCCCAGAGATCGTCGGCTCGGACCAACTCCCCACCCTCCGGCGTGATCCGCAGACACACCGGTTCAGCGGAGTTCCCACGTATGGCTATCGCGTCAAACCCGGTCCGCTTCTGAGCCAGCCCGAACGCGCCACCATAGTTGGAGTCGGAGAAGAGGCCGGTCAGGGGCGAGATCGCTGCCATATGTCCCCTGCTCGTCCCCCAGATGGGAGTTCCGGTCAGCGGCCCTACGGCAAAGACAATCATGTTCTCTGCCGCGAACGGCTCGACATCCGGCCCTACATCACGGTCAATGAGGAAGGCAGCGAGACCGTTCCCGCCCCCAAACCGGCGCCGCGTGCCCTCCGGAAGTTCTTCCACCTGGATTAGCCCACGTCCCAAATCAACCTGCAGGATGCGACCGCTCAGCCCGTACATATTTGCCTCCCGCTCTCCATCGTTTCAGCTGCGTTCTTGCCGCCGGCTGAAGATGCCGGCGACACGGGGCAGTCCCGAACCACAATTATCCCCGCCGCTCCAGCGAGAATCAATCCCATCCCGAGAACCTGAACCGAACTCGGTCGGTCCCCAAACCAAGCCCATGCGGTCAGGGCCGCCACGACCGGTATCAGTAGGCAGACAAGGCGTACTTTCCATACGGGGATGCTGCGTAACGCCGTGTTGTAGCTGGCGAAAAACAAATAAGCCAGAACTCCCAGCATGACCAGAGCCGCCCAGGCCTCGGCAGTCACGTCCTGCCACACCTCGCGCGACTGACACGCCACCAGGATCACAAAAAACAGGCCGATCATGGTAGAGTTCACACAGCCGACCACCAAGCCGCTGACGCTCTGCACCGCTTTCTTAATAGCGTAGGCATTCAGTGCTACACCAAAGGCACTTGCCAGAATCAGATAGTCACCTGGATTGCCAACCTCCAATGGGTGCAGCAGGAAGCCTGTCAGCAGCCCAATTCCGCCCAGCATAACGGGTACGAAGAACCAGGCCCGCCGGCCAATGGGCTCACCAAACACCCACGCGGACAGCACGAGAGAGAACAGCGCATCGGCCCGGGCCAACGTGGCTACGTTCACCACTCGTGTCAACTTCACCGCCCACAGCCCCAGGACGTTCACGGTGATCCCGACGACGCCAACCAGGAGCATCGTTCGAATGGGCAAGCGAGCCCTCTGCCCGGATCCCGGCGCTTTGGGCATACGCTCGCCGCGACCGAACACGCGACGGCCCGCCAGGGTCAACCCGAGAAGCACTGCGGAGATAGAGAACATCACCGCTCCCGTCCCGCAAAAGCCGACGGCCGCGGTAGCCCGCTTCATCAGGGGATACTCAACGCCCCAGCAGACGACCGCAACCAACAGACAGCTGTAGGCGCGCAGAACCGAAGTCGTTTGCACGGGTGCGGTCATTGCACCTCGTCCAAGGCCACGCGGCGCCCCTCATCGCTGGACGTGAGGCAGGCAACCGTGAGTAGCAAGGAGTTGAGTCCGTCCCGGAAGGTGGCGGCTTCAGACGGTGTCCCCTCGCGAACCTGAGCGCAAAAGGCCCGCTGGAGTTCGGCGTCTGCGTTCGCTCCCTGTGGGAGTTCCAACTCAACAGCCTGCTTGTCACCAGCGCTGTCGTTGCGCCCGAAGCGGACAGCCTTGACCTCCCCGTTTCGGGCAACAGTCACATTCCCCAACGCTCCGGCAATGTCGAATTTGGAGCCAATCTCAGCCGCCCCAATTGACGAAACAGCCGTAGCGCTGCGACCATCGCCGAAGTCGACCAGAGCGCTGATCGTGTCGGTCGCTCCGGTGTCTTCCGTAAACGTGTTCCGCCGCACCACCGCCGTGACCCCGGTTGGGTTGCGCCCCATGAGCCAGGCCAGCTGATCAAAGTCGTGGGCACAGCAGTCCATGATGCCGCAAAATGTGCTCGGGTTCAGAAAGTGGTCTCTCATCATGCCTCGCGACCGTCCGAAGAAGATCTGCACGGGGTCCATCTCCTCTGCGACCCGCTTGGTAGCAAGCTGCTTTGGCATGAAACGCAATTGGAAGTTGACGTAAGTGACCAGATCCGACGCTTCTGCGCACCGAACCATCTCGCGCGCCAGCATGACATCATCTCCGAATGGCTTCTCGCAGATGATGTGCTTGCCGGCTGCCAGGGCATCCCGCACGATCGGGAGATGATTCTGCACATCTGTCACAATGAGCACGGCCTCGATCTCGGGGTCATCCAGAATGTGGCGGTAATCCGCAACGGCCTCCACGTCCCAGTCCAGAGCCGCTTTCTCAACTCGCTCAGGACGAATGTCACACGCGTATTTCAGAGACAGGGCACCAGAGACCTGAACTCCTTTGGCATGCCCGTAGGACCTGGGTCCACACCCGATGATCGCAACTCGCAGCGGTTCCATCGTCTCACTCCTCTGTGCTTCTCTACAGCAGATTCCCAGGACAGGCCAACGTATCCCGGTCCGTGAACACAACCACATCCCGCCCTCTCACATGGGTCACGGGGTAGTCATCTCCGGGCGTTCCGAACAACGCCAGACGCAACACGGTGTTCGCCCAGTCAAACTCGCAGCCATTGCGGCAGAACAGACGAATCCGCCGGGCGCCGAGAATCTCGGCCATGCCAAGCGTGTAGGCCTGGCGTGGGAAACACTCCAGGTTGCCTCCAACTCCGGCCCGCACGGCGTTAATCGTGACCGTGAAGTCATTCAGTTCTACCTTCCGGGGCCCCATTGCGGACACGCCCGGCTCAGGCTCGTTGAATGCCACATGCCCATGTATGCCGATGCCTCCGTAACACGTATCGATCCCACCCGCATCGCGAATGCGCGCGGCAAGACTGCCGATGTTGTCCTGATTGGGAAACACACAGCGATCGGCAGAGAGCCCAAGTGCGGGATCGAGCACGGAAAGTAGCTTCTCCTCCGCGATCGCTCGGAAACTCAACGGGTGAGAGACGCCAACGGCCCGGCCGGCCGCGTCGCAATACTCATCCATGAAGAAGAATGAGGCATCGTTGAGTGACAGGCCTTCAGCGTTCGCGATCTCCGCAAAGAAAGGGTATTGCCCGACGGGCCCAACCGGGAGGATGAGCCGCGTTGGCAGCCCCTGGACATTGCGCTCGCGAATCTCAGCCGCCATCTCCTCGGCAAAGCGCCGGTGCATGGCATCGAGGTCTGTACACACGACCAGCTGACTCCCGGCCCGAGAGACGACCTCCGGCGGGGGCAGCTTGAGCAGGTTGTGGATCTCAGTTCTGCGATCCATGGCTATTCCTCTCCGAGCAGCCTGAGAATCGTGCCTGAAAGACAACCCGCACGTGTCTCTTCGTCGATCTTCAGGTTATCAAAACGCGCCAGATCCTGATCCAGCACGATTTGCAGCTTGGTGTAGTGAACATCAGTCCCGAAAATGACCTTCTTGAATGCATCAGGCCACCACAGCCAGGTGTCCATGCCAAAGCGATCTGCCCGATCTCGCCATCCTCCCGGTTCGCCGGTCAAGTCCACGTACAAATTGGGGCGCATGCGAGCCAACTCAGCCGCATCCTGGTTCCAGTTGACTCCGAGGTGAGCCACGATGACCGGCAGGTCCGGGAACTCCCTCGTGATGTGCTCAATCCGCATTGGATGCATATGCCAGGATGAGATTCCCTCACCGCGCCCCTCAACGAAAGGAGCGATGATTCCTGTGTGGAAAAGTACCGGCATGTTCCGCGCCAGCGCCCGTTCCCACAGCGGATAAAGGCTGGGGTCATCGTAGGGAACGCGGGGAACGGTGATCTTCACCATCCGGAATCCCTCATCTGCCCCCCGGTCGATCAACTCCGATCCATCCACGCCGGGGCGAACGAAAATCTGCCCGATCAAGCGATCCGGATGAGCGGTGAACGCTTTGCGGACGTCCTCGTTCTCCGCAAAGCCGAACAGCTTTCCCAACCCGCTCAAGCAACACTTGTCGATCCCGCACGCGTCCATCCCACGCAGGAAATGCTCAGTGTAGTTCGGCTCATCCAGCAAGTGATTGTGTGCATCGATGATCATGGCTACGGATGCTCCCTTTCCAAGGGTCACTCAGCGTCGTGACCGTCAACCAGTAACGCCTCAAAATACGGCTCTGCGAACGCGTCTGCAGCACGCAAGGCTGCTCCAACGTCAGCTTTCAGTACAACCGGACTCCCGAAAACGAGCTCGGGAACATCAATCCCGAGAGGAGTGAGCTCATCGCCCAGGGCGGCCTCCAGAGCCGGTCCCATGCCCCCGGCATACGCATTGTAAATCCCATTGAGGATCACCAGCGGAGGGTGATAGACCTTCAGCAGGTTGGCGAGTCCGACTCCCAGCCAGCGAGCACGCTCAACAAGCTGGCCATCCCAGATATCACCAGAGCGCGCATCTTCGGGTGGGAGTGTACGCCCCGACGCAAAGACATCGAGACACCCTTTGCCGCCGCAGATGCAGCGTGGTCCGTGCGGGTCCAGGCGCATGTGCCCAAGCTCGCCCGTGAAGGATTGCTCACCAACGATCAGCTCACCATGGGCGTACACAGCCGCACCAATGCCGTACCGAACCAGAAGCGCAATGAACGATCCATGCCCCCGAGCCAACCCCAGGCGCCGCTCGTACTCCGAAACACAGATGACGTTGTTGGCAGCCGAGATCGGGAGCCCGAAACTGCCCAGCGCACTACCGACAGCGACGTCAACCCAACGACCGGGGGGAAGGTATGCGTGGAAACGAACACTGTCACGAGAGACCAATCCCGGCAGGCCAACCCCGAGCCCGATGACCTTCCGAGCCGGAACACCGGACCCGGCCAGGACCTCCTCGATCGCCTCAATCCATGTGCACACGATCCGATCCATCGACCACTCAGCACCGACTGGGCGATCGGTACTGGCAACAACCGTCTTGGTGCAGTCAATCAGACAGGCGCGCACCCCCATGCCCTCAATGTCCCCACCAAGGATGTAGCCAAGGTCAGGACGGACAGCCAACGCTGAGGTCCGACGCCCCGGGCCGCCCGAGACAACCAGCCCCGACTCGTGAATAAACCCACGTGAAAGTAAACCGGCCGTAGCACGAGAGAGAGAGGCCTTGCTCAACCCCAGACGCTGAGCCAACTCAGCTCGAGTTGGAGCGCCACTACGCACCATCTCGGCGAGAACGCGAGCTTCTGTCCCGAACTGACTCACAATGCCCGACCCCGTGTCGTTGAACCTGTACTTTGGACACATTAGTTCCTCCTGCAACTATTGGCAAGAGGCCACGCAAAAAGCGCTCAGGGCTCTTGCAAAAGACCCCCACTGACGTATTAAAGTAGGCAGCCGATACACGCCGACGACCCACCTGGGACGCCGAAAGCAACACATGAAGACGAACGGATTACTTGGAGACGAATGATGGCAGACAAGGTGAGAGTCGGTTTCGTGGGCTGTGGCGGCATCGCCAACTTCCACTTTGGGCACATGGAGAAGATCGAGGCAGTCGACGTGACCGCTGTATGTGATCTCGTGGACGAACGGGTCAAGAAGGCGTCCGAACGTTTTGACGCAACGCCCTACGAAGACTACCGCGTAATGCTTGAGAAAGAGGAACTCGATGCGGTCTACGTATGCGTCGAGCCGAGCGCCCACGACGGTATGGAGCTGCTGGCCATCGAGAAGGGTTGCCATCTGTTTGTCGAGAAACCGGTTGCCTTGAGCATGGACTACGCAAACAAGGTCAACGCCGGTTTGAAAGCCAAGGGCCTGATCAATGGAGCCGGATTCCAGGATCGGTACCTCGATTTCGTCCCGCGCATGAAAGCCTGGCTCGACATGCAGGACATCGGCTTCTTCAACGGCTACTGGGTCGGTGGAATGCCCGGGGTCTGGTGGTGGCGCCGGCGTGAGACCTGCGGGGGACAGGCTGTGGAACAGACAATCCATACCTTTGATATGGCCCGCTATCTCTTCGGCGAAGTGGTCGCCGTCCAGGCCATGGGGCGCCGCGGTATCATGGACGATGTCGAGAACTACGACACAGAAGACGCATCAGCCGTGACCATGACCTTCGAAAGCGGCCTGATCGGGACGATCTACAGCGGCTGCTTCTCCGGCTGCGGCGGCAAGAATGGGATCGATGTGTTCTGCAAGAACGGACGCCTTGAGTACACCGAAAGAGGCGGGTTCAAGATCACCGAGAAGAACATGACCATCGAGGCCAAGACCGGCAATGATTACGGTCAGGAAGAGGACGATGTTTTTATCGAAGCCATCCTCAGTGGCGATCCGTCCGACATCATCTCAACCTACGACGAAGCCGTAAAGAACCTAGAAGTCGTCCTCGCAGCCAACCAGTCCATGGATAGCGGCGGCGAACTTGTGCGCCTGCGCTAAGAATGCCGTACGTGGCGCACGCTCAAGGCTCAAGGACGAGTCGGACGGGGTCAGGCCCAGGACTTCTGACAGTTGGCGAGCCCATCACCACCGGATAGGCCACGCATCGCCAACGCCAAGTGTCAAAGTACGGACCTGCCCCCAAGATGGCGGAGACGGAACCACCACGGCAATGCTCGCGCTTCAGAGACCGAGAGCAGCCAGCCTTGCTCACAGAAACACCAAGCGCCGGGACGGCTTATCCCCGTCTCGGCGTTTTCCTATGCCTACGTGACACGACGCTCCACGGCCAGGTAGCGACGGAACGGTCGAAGTCCGGGATTTGGGAAAGCAGCGCGACGCATGGTGAACCGGTCCTTACATGGTCCACTTAGCGCGCAGGCGGCGCATCCGCCTGGCAAGGACAAGCGGCAAGGTCAGTCCGTCAGCCAGTTCCCGGTTGATCCACCTCCCCAAGCCCGGGCTGTAGTACCGGTAGCCCGACATATGCATTCTCGACTCCCCGGAATGCCTCTTTCGGGGTCGAGACTTTTTGGGGTAGTTCAGCTTCCAGCCGAACGGTCGATAGGTTGACGTCGTCGCGGGTGGTTGATGTGTTTCGAGGCTGAGCATGCGGCGGCGTTCTTCCGAGTCCTGCTGTCCCTGCTTCACAGTAGGGGCGCACGCGTAGGTGGTCAAGAGACCGGCACAGGCCACCAACCCGTAGTCGACTCGGACGGGGCACCGACAGCAGTTGCCAAGTTCGTCAATACGAGATTCGGGGATTGCCCCTCTCACCCCCATGGGCTATCCTCCTCACTTCTTGGGCTCCACAGTGCTTCCGTCCATGAGGAGGTACACGAGCTCCATCCGGGGCCATTCGTCTTGATCTTGAAGCGCCATGAGATCCTGCTGGAAACTGGCTACGTAGTACCAGCGATCCGGGACCAATCCGGACGTGATCCTGCTGAGGGCGATGGACTGCAACACGAGCTGACCAGTCTTCCGTTTTCGCTTCCTCAGGGCTTGCCAAGCAAGGGATACTGCCCGTTCAACGCTCAGAGGAGGCGCACCTTTGCCGTCCCAGCGTGGCGTAGCTCTCACAGCTGCTGTTGCCACAACATAAGACGTCGGTCCATTACCAGCATCAATCACAGTTAGCAGGATCTGTCTGGACGGATCGTACTGCAACAGCTGCGCCACAGCAGCTCCCTCATCGTGCATCTGTCCTACGAGCACGCCCGGTGTCAGAAGCCAGGAACCAAGGACAAGAGCGTACCCGAGGCGTTTTGTCCGCGTTACCTTCATACCACCTCATCTCCTCTGCCATTCGTCTTCATCTCACGTCCACTGATGGAGTCGAGCTCTGCGTGCAAATGTGGCCTGTGGAACTCCCA